>ERZ795057.1168-NODE-1168-length-23697-cov-6.240969_pt1 | contig 23697 bp, 22 predicted proteins | sample MGYA00375141_ERZ795057 | MGnify/ENA primary metagenome ERZ795057 (study PRJEB30186, sample SAMN05720163) | activated sludge metagenome | isolation source: Anaerobic digester | place: Hong Kong | collected 2015-01-26 ... | reverse complement strand
CCCCCTGTCAAGTTAAAATTTAACAGAAAGAGATCTCTTCTATTTTCGGTTAATCGGCCGGATTTTTTTCTGATGGATCCCGGCGTATCAGCGAAAGGGTAACCTCAGGATTCTCCTCCCATGCGAGCCAAAGCTGTTCTGAACCCGAAAGAGTCCAGATGAGAGCCCCCTTCTCTTTTTGACGGGTCAGAGGCCCCTGAAGGGATATCCTGCACTTTTCCGGATCATAAAGGATGAACCTCTGGATACTGTCCCTGAACTCCCTGCCGGAATGGAAAAGATATCGGAGAGTTGCCGATGAGACCGCAAGTTCCCATTCCAGCTCCAGGATCATCTGGCTTTCCGCCCTCCCCATACGAAACGTGACTAAGGGGAGATCACCGGATAAACTCTTCTCTTCATAAAGCTCGTAGGGGAAGCCATCCTGTTCTCTTTCACTAAGAAGAACCAGCTTTCTTGTCTCCGGATCACGCCTGACAAGACTCCTGCGGATAAAACGATACTCACAGGGTCCGGATATGGTGAATCCCAACAGGGGATATAGATAAAGAGGCCCCTCTTTCAAGACTTTTAACACTTCATACCCCCGGATACGAAAGCCTTCCGGGCCCGGATAGACCTCATGTTCTCTGGCTATGGAGACGTAAGGGAGATTGTCCTCTCTTTTCCCTGCTCCCTGGAGAAGGAGCATGAGAAGCAGGAAGACCCCACCGGAAAGGATTCTGTGTTTCGTCATATCGACAGTATACCAAACAAATGAGAGGGAGCAAGCAAGGTTTTCATTGACCATACAGGACAAAGGATTATACTCACTCTGTTCAAAAGGGAAACAGGTGAAAAGCCTGTGCTGCCCCGCAACTGTAAGCGGAACGAAAACCTAATCCAGCCACTGTGTGTGATACACGGGAAGGCAGGTGAGTAGGCTGCCGCAAGCCAGGACACCTAATGAACAGAGGTTATCACTTTTCACCAACTCGAGGGGGTTGACTATGCGTGTTGTTTTTTTGTTCATTCTGTTTTTGTCTGCCACACTTTCATCCGCTTTTCCCAAAGAATACCTCATCACAGCCAACCGGATCAAAGAAGACCCGGAAGAGGTCACGGCGGACGTCACCGTCATCGATGAAGAGGAGTTTCATGAAAAGGCCTTCAACGACCTTGATGCTCTTCTCACTTCACTTCCTTTCTTTTCAGTAGCGGAGTACGGGCCCTGGGGCGTCTCTTCTGTCCGGTTGGGCGGAAGCGCTTCAAAGAACCTTCTTGTCCTCCTGGACGGAGTCCCCCTGACCAACCCGACGGGAATCGACCGAGGGTTCAGTCTCCCGAATTTCTCCCTGGCAGGTGTCACCCGTGCCGAAATCGTCCGGGGGGCCAACAGCGCCGTCTATGGCTCCAATGCCGTCACCGGAGTCGTCAACCTGATGACAGAACCGGCTGCGGACCCGTCGTTGACTCTCTCTCTCGCAGGAGGAAATTACGGCCTCTTTTCAGGGAAAACTTCCCTCTCCCACACTTTTCTGAACACCGCCGCCACACTCACGGCAGAGGTCATGACAGCAGAGGGTTATAATCTCTCCCCGGAGGGGTCTGAAAAGGACGGGGCCCGGGGATACACCTTCACCGCTTCACTGGAACGTCCCCTCTCACCTGACTTCTCTCTCACAGGAAGAGCTCACTATATGAACTCCTCTTTGGATTACGACAGCTGGACCCATCAGGCCTCGGATGCTCCGCTGACAGAAGAAAACAGAAACTTTCTGGCCATGGCCCGGGGAGAAGGCGAGATCTTTCACGGACATCGGAGTCTTTTAACCCTAAGCTATAACCGGACTGACCGTATCTACAAAGACGACGAGGTCGAAACAGACCGGTACCGGGGCTCTTCATTACGCGTCTCTCTCCAGGACGACATCTCCGCCGGAAGAGCCGTCTGGTCGCTGGGGGGAGACTTGACTTACGAGGAGGCTCGTCAGAATACTTCCTATGATTATGACATGGAAAAAGAGACCATGGCTCTTTCGGAAATATACACAGGCCTTTTCAGCTCCTTTTCCGAAAATCTTTCTTTCGATGCGGCAGCTCGGATCCTGCTCCCCCATACAGAGAGCAGCGATACCGCTCTGGTCTATAAAGCCGGAGCGCGGTGGAACCTTCTCAAAGCTCCCTGGGAGACTCAGCTCTATGTCAACTACGGCACCTCCTATAATCTTCCGACTCTTTTCCAGCTTTACGGAACGGCCATCGACTGGATGACCTCAGAACCCGTCACCGTTGGGAACCGGGACCTCAAACCGGAAAAGGGGACAAATCTCAATATCCGTATGGCCAATAAGCTTTTTGGCGGACGTGCTATGATCGATTTCTTCTGGAGCCGTGAATTTTTTGAAGATTATATCACCATGGATTATGCTGCTAACCGTTATATCAACAACAAAAGGGCCCGCATCGACAATTTTGAGATCCGCTCCTCTCTCTTTTTCCATCCCGGTGCATGGAGACTCCGTCTTTACGGACACTATAACATCACTACGGCACGGGATATCACAGGGGGAGCTCAGGCCAAGATACCCATGGTCCCGGAAAACTCCTCTCAGATAGGGCTGCATCTCTCCTCTTCCCGGATCGCTGCAGATATCTCTTTGAACACGACGGGAGAACGCCTCTCCGGATATCCTATCCTCACCATGCCCTCCTATTCCCTTGTTTCGGCTTCCCTCACATGGGATCTCTCTGAAACCATTTCCCTGAATCTCAAGGGAGACAACCTCACAGGAGAGGATTATCACCAGACGGTGGAGATGGTTGATACCGGCTTCGGCCCTGCTCCCATGATCACCGAAGTAAGCGGATATGTCCATTATCCCGGATACAGGACACCTGAACGTTCCTTTGAGCTCCGCGTGACCTACCGGCTTCCTCTGTGAAATCAAGCCCCTCCCTTACCCGAGGGAGGGGCATCGCTCTCTGCCTGAGCCTCTTTACTTTACTCTCCCCTATGGTAATATAAAGTCATGGAACGGTATGATACAGCATTGATCACAGGATTGTCTCCCAAAGGTTTCTTTACAGGACAGAGCAGTTCAGGGCGCGATCTTCTCTGCCTCTATACCGATATCGGCGAAGAGACGTCGGGGCCCTGGTTCAGAAAAAAGAGAAACAATTACCTCAGAAGCGAACATGTTCTCAGCAACCCCTCCCCTTCCCGTATCGACCCTGTCTGTCCCTTCTTCACCCAGTGCGGAGGCTGCGACCTTCAGCATCTGAGCCTTGAACGGGAACATGAGATCAAGGCAACCCTGGCCCGGGAGCTGTTGGGAAAGCCTTCCACAGGGTTTATATCCTCTCCCCTCACTTTCGGTTACCGGAATAATATGGAATTCTCTTTCAGCCACGGGTCCATAGGCCTTCACAGAAAGCTTTCCAGGCGTCTTCTGGATATCCCCTCCTGTCCCCTTGCAGACCCTGATATTGACCAGGCCCTGAGCCGTTTTCGTCTCTCCGACACACCTGAAGAGGGTGAAGTCCGTTTCGTGACCACAGATGAAGGGCTCCTGTCCCGTGTCTATCCCAAATATGTCTCCAAGGAGACCGATAAGGACCATCTGTCTGCCGGGCCCAAAAAACTGGACGGCCTTACCTATTTTGTCTCTCCGGACACCTTTTTCCAATCCAATGATTCTGTCGTACCGCCATGGCTGGCAGTTATCCTCGCCTGGGCCGGGGAAATCGCTGAACCCGGTTCATCCGCTTTGGACCTCTACTGCGGCTCGGGAACCATCACCATGAAACTGGCGACCCATTTCAGTCATGTGACAGGGATCGAAAGCAACCCCCTCTCTCTTTTTCTCTTTGAGAAAAGCCTCCGGGTCAACGGGTTTTCCCCTTCGGAAGTCTCTCTGATCCAGGGAGACCTCTTTACCCATGACCTGAAAGAACTGCATCCCGATTTCCTCGTCGTCAACCCCCCCCGGGGAGGGCTCTCCCCTCTGGTCCGCTCCTTCATCCGTGAAAAGAGGATCCCCTATATCATCTACAGCTCCTGTAATGTGGCCTCTTTTGCCAGGGATTTAGCTGAGATGACCTCTTATCAGCTTGAAAAATATATTATCTTCAATATGTTTCCCCGCACTTTTCATTTCGAAGTAGTCGGCCGCTTAAAATTAAAGGAGGAGTGATCGTGGTAGAAAAAACATTCATTATGGTGAAGCCCGACGGGCTTCAAAGGGCTCTGGTAGGTGATATCATCTCAAGGTTTGAGAACAAGGGATTGAAACTGGTGGCGCTCAAACTTCTACTTCTGGACCGGGAACGCGCAGAGCATCACTATGCTGCCCACCAAAAGAAATCCTTTTATGACGCTCTCATCGAATTCATCACATCAGGCCCCGTCGTGGCCATGGTCTGGGAGGCCGACAATGCCGTCTATATCGGAAGAAAACTCACAGGGCCTACCACTCCCAATGAAGCTCCTCCCGGAACCATCAGGGGAGATTACTGTCTCAATACCCAGTTCAATGTGATCCATGCCTCCGATTCCGTAGAAAATGCGCGACGCGAAATCGATATCTTCTTTCAACCGCAGGAGATCATCCGTTATGACAGGAGCATTAAGCACTGGCTGGGACTGGATGGGATGGAACCGGCCCTCTGAGGCCGGTTCCTGTAAGAATCAAAACATCAGAATATTGAACCCGACCCGGAACATCAATCCGGATGAGTTGAGTGTCGTGTAATAACCGCCTTCCTCATCCTTTTCAAATTTTGCTCCGTTATAGATCATTTCTCCGATGAGGCTGGAACGGGATCCGATCCTGTAGAGGATACCCCCGCCGGCCTGCCAGACAAGGCCTGTATATGTCAGGGAGTCCTCCTGGGGGTCTGTCCCGTCATTGGCAAGGTCAGTAAAGGAGATGTGGGTATATCCGATCCCCAGGCCCGCTGTCACAAAAGGTTTCAAAGACGAGTAATTGTCCAGAGGGATAGCCATCCTGATCTTTGCGGTCAGGGGCATATGGAAACCCTTCCATTTGCTGAGATAACGGCCCGTCTCCAGATTGACGCCCACACTTTCCGTATCGCCCAGGTCTTCTTTGTCTTCTATGGTCTTCCAGTAGAGGTCCCCCCCGAAGAGGAGAGAGACATTCTCGTCAATGGCATAGCCATATTCCAGTCCCCAGATGACCCCGGCTTTAAGCTCCGCGGGAGCATAGAGTCCCACCTTGAAAGTCATATTTTTGCTGGCATGGGCCGTTGAGAGGGCTGCAGCCAAAAGGATAACCGTCAGTAAAAGTGATCTTTTCATGAGAATTCCTCCTTGTATTATTTTTAAGATTATAACGGAGGTTCAAAGGATTCACAAGGTATCAGTCTGTTTTTTTAGACCTGATGATAGTGCAGTTCCCCGCTGCGGGACATCCTGAACAGACGCCCCCGGGACAACGCCCCTTCCTTTTTTTCATCATGAGATAAAGAGCAAAGCCGGCCAGAAGCCCCACAGCGGCAATAAGAATATCGGTCATGCTCCCCCCCATCCTATGAGAAGCCCTCCCTGATAGACAAGGAAGGAGGCCAGCCAGGGAACGATAAGGGTCAGAAGGAGGACATAAAACAGCATCTTCCAACCGAACTCGTGTTTCACCGCAGCAAGTACAGCGACACAGGGGACAAAAAGGAGGATGAAGACCATATAGGAGAGAGCAGAGAGAGGAGTGAAGTCTTTTCCTATGCGCTGGCTCAACCCGGTCTCTTCCTCCTCGGGAAGGTCAAAAGCAGAAAGGGCCCGGATACCGAAAACACCCTTTACGGAATCCAAAGCCGCACGTCCCAGTCCAACTGCTTCCCGGGCCATGTCCTGCAGGGGCCTTAAAGGCTCTTTCTCTTGAACCGGCCTCTCTTCTGTCTCATGATACATCTGTCCGAGAGCCCCCACGACGACCTCTTTGGCGACGATCCCGGGGATCAGGGCTGCCACGGGCTCCACTTTGCCAAACCCGTTAGGTTTAAAGGCCGGTGTTATAATCCGGGCTCCGCGTCCCAGTAGCGTATTCTCCACAGGTGTTCCGTAGGGCAGGTTCATCATCACCCAGAGGATGACCATGGTAACTAAGATCAAGCTGCCCGCTTTCCGGACAAAGGACCTTGTCCTGATAAAAATGGAGTTCCATATCATTTTCCCCGTAGGAATCCTATACGGGGGAAGTTCCATGATAAGAGGGGTCCCCTCGCCTCTGACGAAAACCTTTTTATATATAAGGCCGATGATCATAGCCACAGCAATACCGCCTGCATAGAGACCGAAGATCACACCCGTTGCAGAATCTTTGAAGAAAACTGCTGTAAATAGAGCATACACCGGCAGCCGGGCTGCACAGGACATAAACGGAGTCAGCAGAGCTGTGAGCTTGCGCTCTTTCTCGCTGTCCAAAGTACGGGAGGCGTAAATGGCCGGGACATTACATCCAAATCCGATGAGAAGAGGGACAAAGGCCTTTCCGGGTAAACCCACAGCTCTCATCACCCGATCCATAACAAACGCTGCACGGGCCATGTAACCGCTCTCTTCCAAAAGGCCGAGGAAAAAATAGAGAAAGGCCATTAACGGGACAAAGGAGAGGACGGCTCCTACACCGCCTACGATTCCATCCCCCACCAAAGCCCGAATCCATTCAGCGGCACCTGCTGCTGCCAAACCCGCATCAATATAACGGCCTACAAAAGAGGTCAAAAAAGAATCGGTCCAATCAATAAAAGGGCCGCTTCCTTCAAAAGTAAACCGAAACATCAGATACATCATAAGAAAAAACAGAGGAATACCGAAAAAAGGGTGTAAAGCCACCGAGTCGATCAAATCGGTCCATTGTCTCCTTATTTTGCCTGACTGTTTCAAACATGTCCTCAGCAGGCCTTTGATATACCCTTCTCTGATATCAGAAAAAACGTCCGGGACGTCTTGTTTATGATATTTTCGGATCTCTTCCCGCAAAGGTTCGAACTGGTCCTCGATTTCACATCTCTTGAGCCGTTCAAGAGTCTCCCGGTCCCCCTCCAGAGCTTTGACACTCATCCAATGAAGAGGATAACGTCCTTCAAGCCCGCACTCTTCCAGGATCTCAGAGGCCGCTTTGACTTTTTCCTCAACCATGATGTCTGTCATATGTTTATAAACCGGGACTTTGGGAACATAAGGAGCATCCGCGATCTTAATTACTTCCACAATGAGATCATCGACGCCTTCTCCTGTGCGGGCTACAGTCTTGACCGATGGAAGCCCGATCTCCTGTGAAAAAAGTCCGATATTAAAATCCCCCCCGAGATGTCCGAACTCATCCCACATATTCAGAGCCAATACCATGGGGATCCCCAACTCCATAAGCTGAAGTGTGAGGGAAAGGTTTCTCTCTACATTGGTCATATCGATCACATTGACAATGATATCGGGACGTTCTTCCAGAAGGAAGTCACGCGCTACTTTCTCTTCCATTGAATAGGGGGTCAATGCATAAATACCGGGAATGTCCACTCCCCGAAACCGTTTACCGTTTCGGCTAAAAACAGCCTCTTTCTTTTCGACTGTCACACCCGGCCAGTTACCGACCTGGAGCGAACTGCCTGCGATGGCATTCATCAACGCGGTCTTCCCTACATTGGGATTCCCTGCAAAGGCGATTACGACCTCTTTCATACCTACGCTCCGTCTATCAACTGAGGCGGCAAAGGATCTTCATTGCCTGCTTATACCCCAGGCCGATACGACAATTACCGACCTTGACCAGAAGCGGCCCGGGGCCGCCTTTCAAGACTTCTATTTTTTTTCCGCGGGACAGCCCTAATGCCTGAAGCCTGTAAATAAATTGGCAACCGCCCTGGATCTCCTCAATTGTCAGAAGACTTCCCTTTTGAAATTGCGCTAATGGGGCCACGGCTCCGCCTTTCTTTTCTATCATATGAGGCTCCTTAAATTATCCTCAGCTAACTTTATGAGTTAAAAATAACACCATTCATTTTTTTGTCAAGGGAAATTGGGTAAAAATCTGCGTTTTTAAAAAATATCTTCGGGTATTCCGCCGTAGACATCGTCAGCAGCCACCTGGATCAATGTCCCCAGGCCGGCCTGCTTTAAGTCGATACCCTCTTGTTTTAAAAGAAGGTTCAATTGTGCTGCAGCTCTTTCGTCATCCGTCACCCCGAAATAGACTTTGTTATACTGACCCCGGGATTGTCCGAACCCCATGGCTGTAAAATATGAAAAGATCCCCAGGCCGGCACTCAGGTTACGTCCCTGGAGTTCTGTGACAAGCCCTGCGCCGATCTCTGCAAAAAACGATGAGATCTTGGCTTCTTCAATATCATGATTCAAACTGAGAAGAAGAAAATACTTTTTTTGCTTCTTCTCATCAGCCTTGACCTGAAGACAATACTTTTTTACAGCATACAGAATATCATCCTTTAACTCAGCCTGCTTGATATCTTCCAGAAACGCATCATTACTCACAAGACGTGAGATCGACGCCAAAAGCTTCAGATAGTTCTGATCACCCTCAGGCACCCCGATATAAAAGACAAGCTCAGCTTTCTTCCCCTTAGCTCCTTCGTAAGGTATTCCATGAGGAGAATACGCCACCAGGGCAAAAAGAGAATTGACGAAGCTGCCCCGGGCGTGGGGGAGGACAATATGGGGTTTAAGCTCAACGATTCCTTCGCTCTCCTTCTGGCGGACACTTCTGTTCATCTCTTCTACTGATGTGATCCAGCCTTCATCCAGGGCTTTTTGCCCCATTATTTGAAAAAGAGCCTCTTTATCCTCTGCTTTAGGTTCAAAAAAGATCTTTGAAACGTCCAAAAACCGCTGGAGCATAAAACCCTCCTTTAATCTTTAAAAAGAAACTTCAACAAAAAAGGTGTAATCAACGCCGTCACGGCTACCATAATCACGACAGAACTGAAATGAGTGTCTGTAAAATGGACTCCCTTCATCTCCGTTGCCACAAGCGAAGCCAATACCAATGCTACTTCTCCACGCGGGATCATCCCGGCTCCGATGGACAGAGAACGCCGCCAGCCGAATCCGATTCCCCGGGCGGTGAATCCTGCTCCCAATAATTTCCCTGCAATAGCTGCCAGAATAATAAACAGAGTGAAAAGCACATTAAGATTCGCTACTTTCAAATTGGTCTCAACCCCTATAAAAATAAAAAAGAGGGATATAAATACGGTGTGCCCCACCATGGAGACCCCTTCGTTGATCCGATGGCGAAAGGGAGTCTGCCCCATAAAGAGCCCGGCCAGGTAAGCTCCTGTAATGGCAGCGATTTCTGCTTTCTGAGCGGCCCAGGCAAAACAAAACAGCAAGGCAAGGGAAATAGAGACCACAGGGCGGTCAGCTTTCATTTTACTGGCGAAATTAAGTAAGCGCGGAAAGGCAAAAATCCCCAACAGAGCCGCTCCGACAATATAGAGAAAAATGACAGCCAGCGAAGAGAAGAGCCCCCCTTCCGAGGTCCCCGAAAACCAAAACAGAAAAGTAAGCATCAGAATGCCCAAAATATCATCTATGATGGCGGCCCCCAGAATAATATTGCCTTCAACGGTTTTTAGTTTTTTCATGTCCATCAAAGTCATAACCGTGATAGAGACCGATGTGGCTGTCAGGACCACACCCATGATAAGCGAGGCCATAATAGAATGGTAAAAAAGATAGGTCACACCAAACCCCAGGCCCAGAGGGACAAAAACCCCGGCCAGGGCAACGAGAAGAGCATTTTTCCCCACACTCTTCATTTGTCTGAGATCTGTCTCCAATCCTGCCATGAAAAGAAGGATCGTTACGCCGATATCGGCAAAAAACTTTAATTTTTCATAATCAGCCGTTTCAGGGACGATAAAAGCAAACCCGCTGGGCCCCAGGATCAGTCCGATGATGATCATCCCCAGGACAGGGGGAAGATTGATCTTATAGAAAAAATCGGTAAGCAGCTTTGAAAAGAAAATAAAGGCTGCCAGAAGAATCAATGCATTACTGACCACGCTCTTCCTTCCTCTTTAGGCTATTATAGTCATTTAGAAATAAAAAGCAATGAAAGAGAGGGCGCCCGGAAAGGGCGCCCTTGACAAATCAATGATGGGCGATGGGATCGGGATTTCCGTCAGGATCGTTGACAGCATACCCGTCCGCATGGACAGACCCGAGAAGAAGAAGGCCGGCCACATGGGGCGAAGCCATCGAGGTCCCGTCCAGAGTCGCCGTTCCGCCGTTCTTATAGAGGGAGAGGATCCCAACGCCGGGAGCGGCATAATCCACAGGAGGATTGGCGTAATTAGAAAAATAAGCAAACCGGTCGGATGAATCGATGGCAGAGATCGTGTAGACATTGGTGTGATTGACACGGGCCGGTGAACAGTTATTGGCATTCTGGGCTTCATTACCTGCAGCGATGGCAAATTTTATCCCGTTGGCAGCAGCATTGAGGACCGCTTCGTCCAGGGCTGTGGAGATGCCACCGCCGAGGCTCATATTAGCCACATCCCCCGGGGCGCCATTGGCAGCCACATAATCGACTCCGGCGATGACGCCATCAGTCGTTCCGCTTCCGCGGCGGTCCAGAACACGGACAGAGACAACCGTCGCATTGGCGGCTACACCGATGACTCCGATGCTGTTGTCCTTGGCCGCGATGGTTCCGGCCACATGGGTTCCATGGCCGTTTTCATCGTTGGCATCTTTGGTCCTCACTACAAAAGTCCTGCTCCGGTTTGTATCCACATTGAGGTCCGGGTGATCCAGATCGATTCCGGTATCGATGACCCAGGCGACAGCACCTGTCGCATCCACACCACCACCCACACGGGTAATACCCCAGGGAACGGCCTGGCCTGCAGGATCGTCATCCGGAGGGACAACGGGTTTTTTGACGATTCCCACGACCTGGACAGGCTCGATATAGGCCACATCGATATCTTCAGCCAGTTTCTGCAGCTGATTTTCATTCAACCGGGCGGAAAAGCCTTTGATGGCCGTTCCGAAGACATGCTTTTTGACTGCGGGGAAATCAACGCCGTGACGGGCAGCCAATTTTTCGGCCACACGGGTCACAGCCTCGACCCCCCTGGATGAGGCATGGCTTTTCAGAACGACGATATACTCACCGGGGACAGATTGTCCCGGTACGGCGTTCATGGGGGCGCTGAGGCTTCCCACACTGACCGATTCAGAGTTAAGCATATCACTGGCCTTGGTACACCCGAAAGAAAATGCAACCATCAGAACCAGGGACCACAAGAGAACTCGTTTCACATGATACCTCCTTTTTATCTCACACACCGACTTAAATAATTCTTGCGGAAAACTAAACATAATAAATTCCCCAAGAATTATTTTCCCATATTCATAATATAGTAAGGCAGAGAGAAGGATTGTCAATATTTTTTTCACTTTGATGATTGAACATTTCTGTGTAGACTTATCTGATGATACGCCATCTTTTAGAAGCTCTCCTTGTGATCCGTTTTGTCCGGTATGAAGGACTTACCGGGGTTCTTTTCCGCTTCATGGCAAGACGAGACGGACACTTTTCAAAAAAAGAAGCAGCCCGGCTCTGGCGGGGATTTGACACGACTTCAGCCCCGGCCGTCAAGGACTTTATCCTGCTTCTTGAAAAAGCTTACGGAATCAGATGGCGGGAAAAAGATTTTTCGCTGAAAGAAGAAGAGAAGAGGGCCCGAAGGGTACGAAGCGATATCATCCATGCCAAGGGCCCCTCATCCTGCCGCCTTCTTTTGGACAGTTTGAAGACAGTGAGAAGACTTATAAAAAAGCGGAAAGAGATCATCATAAATCTCAAAAGAAGCTCCTGCCGCCTGGATACGGAAACCATGTGGCGGGAAATCAGGGAACTGACCAAGTGAGGAAAGCGGGGAGTCCCCCCGCTAACCTTATTGTTTTACTGCTTTCTTCAAAGACTGCCGGACAAGATCCGGGTCGGGGATATAGGGCAGGGTGATGTGGTCCTTCCCCCTGAATGTTTTATTATACTCCATACTCGTGGCCATGGCATTCTCATTCCGGGCCCAGGCCCTGCGGGCGACTCCACCCATGACATCCCAGGGAATGGCGTTCCGGATGATCTCGTCAGTTTCTTCCCTTCCGTCCAGAAGAAGCCCGAAGCCGCCGTTGATGGCTTTCCCGATCCCGACACCACCTCCGTTATGAAGCGCGATAAGGGTCATCCCCCGGGCGGCATTCCCTGCGAAACAGTTGACGGCCATCTCCGCCATGACATTACTGCCGTCTTTGATATTGGCAGTCTCGCGGAAAGGAGAATCCGTCCCTCCGGTATCATGGTGGTCGCGGCCCAGCATGACAGGGCCTATCTCCCCGTTGCGGACCATCTCGTTAAACTTCAGGGCGATATTCATCCGGCCCAGGGCATCCTGATAGAGGATCCGCGCCTGGGTCCCCACCACAAGGTTGTTTTTATCGGCATCTTTGATCCAGACATGATTATCCCTGTCCTGATAGCGGCGGTTGGGGTCGATGCAGGCAGCCGCGGCGGCATCGGTCCTGAGAAGATCCTCCTTCTTTCCCGAAAGACAGACCCACCTGAAGGGGCCGTATCCATAGTCAAAGAGTTGAGGCCCAAGAATATCCTCCACGTAGGATGGAAACACAAAGCCCTCTTTCTCATCTTTCCCATTTTTGGAGATCTCGGTGACCCCTGCATCGAAGACCGCTTTCATAAAGCTGTTTCCGTAATCGAAAAAGTAGACTCCGCGCCCGACCAATGTCTTGATAAGCTCATAATGTTTCTGAAGAGAGCGGTTCACCAGCTTGACAAAGGTCTTTTTATCCTGTTCAAGAAGACGCGTCCGCTCTTCAAAGGTAACGCCCTGGGGGCAGTATCCTCCGTCATAAACAGCATGACAGGAAGTCTGGTCAGAGAGCAGGTCGATATGTCTCTCTGCCTTGACGGCATACTCCAGCAGATCCACGATATTTCCGTGATAGGCTATAGAAAGTGCCTTTCCCTTCCGGGCAGCCTCTTCAGCCAGCGAAAAAGCTTCTTCAGGGCTTTGGGACACGACAGAGACCCATCCCTGGGAATGGCGGGTTTCGATGCGTGAAGCATCCACTTCAGCAAAGATCCCTACACCGTTGGCGATCTCCATCGCTTTGGGCTGAGCACCGCTCATCCCCCCCAGGCCTGAAGAGACAAAGAGTTTTCCTGTCAGGTCTCCGTCGGCGGGGACCCCCAGCTTCATCCTCCCGGCATTGAGAATGGTGCTGTAGGTGCCATGGACGATTCCCTGAGGCCCGATATACATCCAGCCCCCGGCGGTCATCTGCCCGTAATTGGCGACTCCCATGGCTGCAGCGCGGTTCCAGTTCTCCACATCGTCAAACATCCCGATCATAAGAGCATTGGTCAGGATCACCCGAGGCGCACCGGGATGGGAGTGAAAAAGTCCTGCCGGATGCCCTGAATGAAGGACCAGGGTCTGTTCTTCCGTCATCTCCCGGAGATAGAACTTGATGAGATGATACTGCATCCAGTTTTGACAGACCTGTCCCGTCTCGCCGTAGGTCACCAGTTCATAGGGGTAGAGCGCTACGTCAAAATCAAGGTTATTGTCGATCATCACCTGAAAGGCTTTACCCGCCAGTGTCTTTCCCGGATACTCTTCCACCGGCTTCCCCTTGAGAGATCCCTGAGGACGAAAGCGGTATCCATAGATCCGGCCCCGGGTAAGTAATTCTTCGGCAAATTCGGGGGCCAGGGTTTCATGCCACTTTTCGGGGATGTAGCGGAGGGCATTGGCCAGAGCCAATTCCATATCGTGAGCAGAAAGGTTTAACTCTCGTTTGGGAGCTCTTCTTATCCCCTCCCGGAATACCGCAGGCGGGGGCAGTTCTTTAAAGACAGCATCCAGCTTAATGTCCATGGATTGCGAGATATCATGATTGGATAGCATAGAGACCTCCTTTTCTCAGGGCAGCAACGGCTTCCCCAGAGCTTTTTCCACAATTTCGATAAAATCACCGGAATAGAAAATATCCCGGACAGCCTCGATCTCCGGCTTGAACCAGCGGTCTTCGTTCAGAGGAGGCATCTTGTCCAGAATAAGGGAAGCGGCAATATCGACTCCTTCCCCGCCTCTGTGAGGTTTTCTATAGGTGAGTCCCTGGGCAGCTGCCATGGCTTCGATAGCATATATATAGTAGACATTCTCTGTAATCATCTGCAGCTGACGGGCAGCGATAGTCCCCATGCTTACATGGTCTTCCTTCCCGGCCGATGTCGGGATGGAATCCACAGAGGCCGGGTGGGCCAGGACCTTGTTCTCAGAGACCAGGCTTGCGGCCACATATTGGGGGATCATCCAGCCGGAATTCACCCCTCCTTTTTCAGTCAGGAAAGCCGGCAATCCCCTGTTGTAAGCCGGGTGGACCAGGCGGTCGATACGGCGTTCGGAGATATTTCCCCATTCCGCTACAGCCGTCTTCATAAAATCCATCGCGAGGGCCACGGGCTGGCCGTGAAAATTCCCCCCGGAAATTGCCTCATCCTCAAAGATCAGGGGATTGTCTGTAGCGCTGTTGATCTCTGTCTCCACCACATTGACAGCATACCGCAGAGCATCTTTCGAAGCTCCGTGCACCTGGGGCATACACCTTAAAGAGTAAGCGTCCTGCACCTCCTCACAATCGAGGTGAGAAGCCCGGATGGCACTCCCTTTAAGCAGTTCCCGCAGATTGGTCGCTGCCGCTCCCTGTCCCCGGTGAGGACGAAGCAAATTGATCCGCTCGTCAAAAGCCTTGTCTGTCCCTAAAAGAGCATCCAGGGACATGGCGCCGACAATATCGGATAAAACAGAAAGCCTTTTCACCCTGTAGAGTGCCAAAGCTCCTATGGCCGTCATGACCTGGGTCCCGTTGATGAGAGCCAACCCCTCTTTGGCCAACAAAGTATGCGTCTTGATACCCGCCCTTTTCATAGCCTCTTTACCGGCAAGGCGCTCGCCCCGGTAATCGGCCTCTCCCTCGCCTATAAGGACAAGCATCACATGGGCCAGAGGAGCAAGGTCCCCGCTGGCGCCCACGGACCCCTGGGAGGGGACCACAGGATGAACCCCTTTATTGATCATTTCTGTAAGGGCCTCCACAGCCTCCAGAGTAATGCCGGAAAACCCCAGCGCGAGGGCATTGATACGCAAAAGCATAATGGCCCGGACAGTCTCGGCAGGCAGAGGATCCCCCACCCCCACAGCATGGGACAGGATCAGGTTTCTCTGGAGCAGTTTGAGCTCTTCTCCCGAAATACGGACATTACTGAAATTCCCGAATCCTGTATTGATCCCGTAAACGGTCTTCTTCTCTTCCAGGATCTTTTCCACACGCCGGCGTGATTCCAGTATATGATCCCGGGCTGTTTCATCCAGAGAGACCTCTTCTCCCAGGACAGCTACTCGCCAGACATCTTCAATTGTCAACGGATTTGACCCGATAACGGCCATAACTGCCTCCTTCTCTTCAAGCTCTTTGATTTCAGGGCTATTTTAGTACAGAAGGCCAGGAGAGGCAACCAAAAAGCATTTCGTTTTTAGAAATAGAGTGAGAGCCCCAGAGAGAAATGTTCGGGGTTAAGAGACCCTCCTCCCGGGAACTCGTCTTTATCGAGGACATCATCCAATGATTTGAAATAACGTCCTTCGAGGATATAGTGACTGTCGAAAAAGAGCTGCACGCCGAAGGTTCCTCCTGAATAGAAGGATTTCAGGGCTCCGGGATCCAATTTCGTCTCACTCCCGCCTATGAGATAATCTCCACGGCAGGCCATGTGCCATTCCATCCCCGCACTGACAGATAAAAAAGAGAGAAGGAGGACTTTCCCTTCACCAAAAAGGAACGGGCCGAAGAGACGCAGGCTCTCTCCCTCAAAGGAGAGATCGTATGAAGCGACGGCATACCCCCCTCCGAAAGTAAACGCTGCTCTGTCCAGAAGCGCTTTCTGTAAAAAGAGGGCTGCTTCTCCCCCCGGCCCCTCTTCTCCTCCGCTCCAGAGAGCAGAAAAACGAAGCCCCGGGCCCAATCCTTCCGCCCGGGCACTGCTGACCCCCAGCGAAAAAACCATAAGCAATATGATTAAGACATATTTCACGCACATCTTCTTTATCTCCTTACAGGTTTGAGAATAGCACTGTTTTGTATTTTTGAAAAGAAAAAACCCAGCACTCAATTTGCATGCAAACTGAGTGCTGGGCACGATCAATCAGGTTCTAAAGAACTGATTAAAAGAGATAACCCACAGTGAGGGAGATGGTCCGGGACATGACTTCCGGAGCCTCTTCTTCATCGGGGATCGTTGTCAGGCCCATGTTGTAGCGGGCATCAAGCACGATGTTTTCTGTGGCCATGAACTGGGCACCGAAGTTGAGAGAGAACTCGCTGGACTTGACAAAATCCTTGATGTCCATGCTTCCGTCGGGATATTCCTGTTCAGCAGCCATGACAAACCCGAAGCCGGGGCCGGCATAGATACCGAACGCATCGGCAAAGGCATACTTCATCAGTGCGTCGAACTGGAGATAATCGATTTTCATGGTCATCTCTTCATCCATGAATTCGACTCCAACGCCCTTCTGGATGTAAGCGCCTTCAGCCATGAAGACCATGTTTTCCCCTACGGGCATATGCATCATGGCGCCGAACGTCATCCCCATGCGCATTTTTTTGTCAGCTTCAGCGGGCATTCCCATGTCTTCCACATCCTTGTTGATATTTCCCAGGGTGAGGCCGGCTTTGGCACCGAAACGCATGTCAGAGGCCTGAACCAATCCGACAACCAAGATAAGAGCCAACACAACAAAAATCATTTTCTTCATAACTCCTCCTTTGTGAGTGTTTGATAATTTACTATATCACAGTCTGAGCAAATTTCAAGGAAAAGTGTAAAAATAATTTTTATCCGGTACTCTTAAACGAAAACAGGCGTTCAGCGGATATCCGCTGAACGCCTGTTCCTCATCAGGATTTTTAAGAGCTTGTCAGAAGAGATAACCCACGGTAAAGGAGATAGTACGACTCCTGAGATCGAAATCATCGTCTTCTTTGGGGATATCGCTCATGCCCATGTTGTAACGGGCATCGATCACGATATTCTCCGTGGCCATGAACTGGCCGCCGAAATTGAGGGAGAACTCCGTGGAGCTCACTTCATCCTTCAGGTCAAAGCTTCCTCCGTCCCACACCTCTTCGGCGGTCATGACAAACCCCATCCCGGGGCCGGCATAGAATCCGAAGTTGGGAGAGAAGAGATACTTGACAAGAGCGTCGAACTGGATGTAGTCAAACTTCATGGTCATCTCATCGCCGCTGGCATCAAAGGTGACGCCCTTCTGAATATAGGCGCCCTCCCCCATGAAGACCGTGTTATCACTCAGTGGCATATGCAGCATGGCGCCGAACGTCATCCCCATGCGCATCTTTTTATCAATTCCCGAAGGAAATCCCAAATCCTCCACATCTTTGTTGATATTTCCCAAAGTCAGGCCCGCTTTGGCGCCGAAACGCATATCAGATGCCTGCATCATCCCGGCAACCAGAAGAACCGCAAAAATGAGGAAAACCACTCGTTTCATAACACACCTCCTTGTGCTTGATTTACAAATATACCATGGACTGAATCAAATTCCAAGGAGACGGAGCCTCTTTTCTCCCCGGGCTGAATCAAGGGCTTTTTACCCGGGATTTCACAGGCTCAGTGTCCCGTTGATGATCCATGGACAATCATGAGAAGAGGGGAAATACGCCCGGCTCTCAGAATGAGGGCCGGGCGGAGAGAGGATACTCAAAAGAGATAGCCGACAGTGAGTGATATGGTACGGCTTCTGAGATCGATCTCATCATCCTCTTTGAAGAGGCTGCTCATCCCCATATTGTAGCGGGCATCCAGACAGATGTTCTCTGTGGCCATGAACTGAGCTCCGAAATTGAGGGAGAACTCTGTGGATTCTACATAATCTTTGATATCATAGCTGTCATAAGGGTTCTCCTCTTCGGCGGCCATGATAAAACCCAGCCCGGGACCGGCATAGATACCGAACGCATCCGAGAAAAGATACCCGGCCAGCACATCCGCCTGAAGATAATCGAATTTCAGGGTCATATCGTCGCCCATGTACTCAATGGTGAACCCCTTCTGGACATAGGCTCCCTCAACCATGAGAGCCATCTTCTCCCCCAGGGGCATATGCATCATGGCGCCGAAGGTCAGCCCCATACGCATCTTTTTATCCGCTTCGGGGGGAGCGCCGAAGTCTTCCACATCTTTATTCACATTCCCCATGGACAGGCCGGCCTTGACACCGAAGCGCATGTCGGCAGCCTGCATCATCCCGGCTGTCAGAAGGATCACCGCAACAAGAAAAACCACACGTCTCATGGAACACCTCCTTGTTTATAATTTCTAAGTATTATCCATTAGGGAGATGATTTCAAGGAGGGCTCTCTTTTCCTTTGTCCCAATCCTCTCAGCGGATCTCAGGAAAAAACGCACCCGGCAGGATGATCCTGTCGGGTGCGTGATCTGAATCAATAAGAAAATTCACGAGAGTTAAAAAATATACCCCGCAGAGAGGCTCAGGGTGTTCGTCTTGATGCTGAAATCCCCTCCATTGATGGAATCATTGATATCGGTGAGCCCGAAGTTGAACCGGAGATCAAAGACAAAAGAGCTCACATCAACCTGTCCGCCTATATTCAGAGAAAACTCGCTTCCCTTGAACTCATCAGTCAGGTCAACCGATCCTCCGCCGTCCTCTTCGATCTCCGCTTTTGTCAGAAAGGCCAGGGATGGCCCCAGATAGACTCCCACATGGGGAAGAACAGGATACTTGCCCAGAAGAGCCAGTTCGAAATAGTCCATCCTGATATCGGCGTCAAACCCGTTTTCTTCGAAATGACACCCCTTCTGAGTATAAAGGGCTTCTCCGATCACAGTAAGAGGTGTCCCCGTCACCGGGATCCGCAAAAATGCGCCCAGGAGAAAACCCGTTTTGAACTTGGGGGCAAGCCCCTCGATCTCATCGGTATACTTTGAGAAGGCCAGCCCCACTTTCGGCCCGTACTCAAGAGCTGAGACCCCGCTCAGCAGAAAACCCAGGCAGATCACCATCATCACCGTCTTTTTCATCTTACCCTCCTTGGTTTGGATATTTCAGTATAGAAGAAAGGAAGCGGGTTGTCCAAATAATAGTTTTATTAAAGAGTGGGATAAAAAAACCCGGCACTCAGTTTGCTTGCAACCTGAGTGCCGGGAGAATAATCAGAGTCTGAAGACCCGATTAAAAGAGGATACCGGCGGAGATAATGAAAGAACTGGTCTTGAGATTTTGATCCCACTCAGAAACATCATTCATATCCGTCAGACCCATATTATAACGGCCGTCCAGAAGGATGGGGCCGAGTTTTCCCTGGGCGCCGATATTGAGAGACATCTCTGAGCCCTTGATCTCATCTTTGAGGTCAACGGTCTCTCCGTCAAACTCGACTTCGGCTGTAGCTGTAAAAGCCCAGGAGGGGCCGGCATAGATCCCCACCATGGGGAGGATATTGTACTTAGCCAGGGCAGTCAGTTCGATAAAATTGGTGTTGAAGAATAATTCATCACCGCTCTCCTCAAACTTTGAGCCCTTCTGGATGTAGTTGGCTTCACCGATAATAGTCAGGGGAAGAGCCGGCAGCGGCATATGGATCATCGCACCGAACAGCAGTCCTGTATTCACACCGGGCTCCACACCTTCGAAGTCTTCGGTGAACTTGGACATGACAAGGCCGGCTTTTACGCCGAACTGTGTGGCTGATACCATGGACACAGCCAGGACCATCAAAACCACGATCATCAACATCTTTTTCATAACACACCTCCATTTGTTTGGTAATGTATACTATAACCCGATTTTTAAAAAATATAAAGGCTCAATTTCCGTTTTTTCTTTTTTCCATAAATTTTGCTATAGGATTGAAATTTCTCTTTCTTGAAACCATACTTATCATAGAGAAAGGAGTTTCTTATGCCCCACTCTCTCCATGAATTCATGAACAAGTTGAACCGGGCCACAAGCCATGAAGAGATGCTCTCCGGTATCATGGACTCGGCCATCCATCAGCTTCACCTTGCAGCATGCGCCATCAGCCTGAAAAAAGGGACTCAATTCAAAGTCAAGATCTCCCGCGGGTACTCCTCCCATTTCCAGCGCCATTACAACCCGTGTGAGGAGGATCCCCCCTTCTCCCGCCTTCCCGGATGCGCCGAAGGGCTCCTCTTCACAGATGGCGGCCCCTTCCCTGAAAAGAAAGGCGATCATCTTTTTCTTTTCCCCCTTCAGTTCAAAGGCTCCTGCCTGGGCTTTTCCGCCATGGCCCGAAGCGCCCCCTTTACTGAAGAGGAGATCATGACCTTTGAAAACCTGAGTATCCTGGCGGCCTTCATCCTCCATGACGAGCTCCTTGAAGAGAAGCTCCGCCACAACTCCATTTTCGATGAAGCCACAGGCGCTTACAACGCCTTCTATTTCAAATTAAAGATCATCGATGCCCTGGGATATCTTGAGCGCTACGGACACGGGTTTGCCGTTCTGGGCCTGAAATACCGCTCCACCGTCTCCCTGAAACGCCTCTACGGAAACCTCCGGGTCACCGAAAGCTTGCGTCTGCTCACGGGAAAGATCCGGTCCATCATCCGGAATATCGATATCCCGGCCCGTTTTGAAGAATCCACCTTCCTCATCCTCCTTCGCTCCCCTCAGGAAGCGGCAGCGGCCGAACTGGCCGAACGCGTGGTCACCGCTGTGGACGAGGGGCTGAAAGAAGCCGGGATTGAAGCCCGTATGGACTATGCCCTCCTCTTTATCGAAGAAAAGACCTCCTACAAAAACATCATCCAGTCTTTAGAGGAAGCCCTGGATGAATCGGAGCGGACCCGGGGGCTGGTCATCGCCTATCCCTGAACATCTTAAAAAAAAGTCTTCCCTTTCCCCTTTACCTTTGAATTTCGCTTTCCACATGATATAATAGGGTGAAGTTCAAACTAGCTAAAAGGGGGTAATATGAAAAAAGTCATTGCCATACTTCTTATGGCCGTTCTGGTTGCAGGGATCGTCTCTGCAAAAGAACTGGAAACCTATGAGAGGAAATCTCTCTTTCTCTTCCCGGTGCAGTTCAGCGCCGATGTCGACCAGGCCCTGGTGACCCAGGAGCGTCGTGACAAGATCGATACAGAGATCTACGACATGGTCGTCAAAGAGTTTACCCGCGTGGACTTTTTCGATGTCCAGGCGGAACAGTCTTTTACAGCCTTTCTGGAAAACGCCGACGCCTATATCCGGGACAACGCCCGGGATATCGCCTCCCAGCGTATGGACGCCGACGGCAAATTCAAAGAGGCCATGGTCACCCTGGATGACCTGCTCAAGACCCTGGAAAACTCCTACACCCTGGTCCCCTACGTGGATTCCATCAAAGAAGAGGTGAAGACCAAGACCTTTGAAGAGGGGGATAAAGACGTGGACCTTCCCGTCTCTTACAAGTATGTCATCTATATGCACCTGGACCTCTACAGCACCTCCACCGGCGCCAAGTTGCGGACCATCAAGGTCAACAACGGCTCCAACCTCATGGGGATGCTCTTCTCCAGTGTGGGTGATTCTTTGGTGAACGACGACAGCCGCAAGACAGAAGATGAGCTGGAAGCTTTGAAGACACGTCAGTTCAACGCTGCCGTGAGCGGACTCCTCACTGTCCTGAAAAAAGACATGCGCGCCCTTCCGGAATTCAAGATCAAAACCGTGGCCTCCACGGTGACAGCGGGCTCCATCGGCTTCGATATGGGCAAAGACACGGGAATCCGCATGGATCAGCGCTACAAGGCCTACACCTATGATGCTGAAGGCAACCGTCACATGACCGCCTTTGCCAAGATCCGCAAGATCGACGCCAACTACTCTGAAGCCCAGGTCCTCATCGGCCGGAGCGAAGAGGGCGACCAGATCATGGAAGACCCCAAACTGGGGCTCAACATCTACGCGGGGATGGCCTTTGTGCCCTTTAAACTTGCTCCTATCAATGGTGGCCCTGCCCTCATCGAAGGGCAGCATGCGGCTTTCCTGGCCGGGGCCGAGTACAACCTGGCCTCTTCTCTGAACATCTCGGAGCTCTACCTCACCGCCAACGCCAGGATCTCCGCTCCGTCATTCGAGGACATCGTACCTGACGACTGGACCATGAACGTGGCCACCATCGACGTGGGGCTTATGAAGAAGTTCTACCTCTCCCGGCTGGCCATTACCGCAGGCCTCTCCGGGACCTACTCCTCCTACTCATGGGCCCCAGATGATGAAACCTGGGAGTACACAGCGCACTCCATGGGGATGACCGTCCGCGGCGGAGCCGAGATCCTCATCACACCGGAATTCACCGCCTTCGGCCAGCTCACCTATGATGTCCTGGGAAACCCCACAGAAATCACTGAAGAGGTTTCCGGGGATACGTTTTCCATGGACGACATGTGGCTTGAAGATTTCAACGCCGGCGGGGTCGGGATGGCCTTCGGGATCGGCATCACATTCTAAGACGAGACAAACAAAAGACGCAGGGCGGAGCATGCTCCCCCTGCGTTTTTTTATGCAAAGGAGGATACAATGAAAAAGACACTGATTCTGATGACGGCTCTTTTCATGGCGGTCTCCTTCGCCGTGGCTCAGATCACGCCCATCGATGAGAAGACTGTGGAAGTCCGCTCTACAGGGCGCGGGATGAACACCGAAGAGGCCAAGACCGATGCGTTGGTCAATGCCGTGGACAGCGTGGTCCTGGACATGCTCACCATGACCGAAGAGCAGATGAAATACCAGACCAACAAAGAGGCCGTCCTGGCCAACTCCCTGAACTATCAGGTGGGCGGAGCCAAGATCAACGGCAAGATCACGGCAAAACGGACCGAAGAGTTCAACGGGAAGAAGTTCAAAGTCACCATGACGCTGACCTTCAAGCTGAACACCGAACAGATCCGCAAAGACCTGGAGATGATGGGGATCATCGCTTCATCCAAGGACCTGCGCAAACAGCTTGACAACTTCTCCATTATGCCCTATGTGGATGAGAAGACATCCGATCCGGCCTTCTACAAGAGAAAAGACCTGGCTTATGCCAAGATCGGATCTTTCCTGCAAAACCAGCATATTCCCTTTATCGGGGAACAGGAGATCAAAGAGATCGAAGCCAATGAAGAGCTCATCAACCTGGAAAAAAGCGCCGGAGCCATGGAGACCGGGGAAGAAGACATGATGCTTACCCTGGCCCGAAACACCAACGCCGACTTCTACATCAAGGTCGTAGGTGACGTGGAAGAGGCTGTCTCCCAGGGGATGAGCGCTGTCAAAGTCAGCATCTCCATCAGCGCCTATACGGTCATGACCGGGGAAAATATCGCTTCCCAGACAGGTTATTCCCGTCCCCTGACCCTGAGCTCCAAAGATGCCTCCATCTCAGCCGGGATGGAAGAAGCCATCAACAGCGCCATGGGCGACATCATGAACAAACTGCGCCTTTTCTGGAAAGACTATGTAGCCGACGGCCGTCCCTATAAACTGGTTTTCTACGATTATTCTTTCGGTGAGATCGGTTCCATCCGCCGTGTCTTGAAAGAT
>ERZ795057.1166-NODE-1166-length-23710-cov-9.626633_pt1 | contig 23710 bp, 15 predicted proteins | sample MGYA00375141_ERZ795057 | MGnify/ENA primary metagenome ERZ795057 (study PRJEB30186, sample SAMN05720163) | activated sludge metagenome | isolation source: Anaerobic digester | place: Hong Kong | collected 2015-01-26 ... | reverse complement strand
CAGTTCAAGCCCAGGTAAGGTTTTTCGCGTATCATCGAATTAAACCACATGCTCCACCGCTTGTGCGGGCCCCCGTCAATTTCTTTGAGTTTCACCCTTGCGGGCGTACTCCCCAGGCGGTATACTTAATGCGTTTGCTTCGGCACTAGCAGACAAGCCGCTAACACCTAGTATACAACGTTTACGGCGTGGACTACCAGGGTATCTAATCCTGTTCGCTCCCCACGCTTTCGCGCTTCAGCGTCAGTCCTAGGCCAGAGAGCCGCCTTCGCCACTGGTGTTCTTCCAGATATCTACGCATTTCACCGCTACACCTGGAATTCCGCTCTCCTCTCCCGAACTCAAGAGAACCAGTCTTAGATGCAATTTATGGGTTGAGCCCATAGCTTTCACATCTAACTTAATCCCCCGCCTAGACGCCCTTTACGCCCAATAATTCCGAACAACGCTCGCCCCATACGTATTACCGCGGCTGCTGGCACGTAGTTAGCCGGGGCTTTAGGCAGGTACCGTCATCACAACGAATATTACCCGTTGCTTATTCTTCCCTGCTTACCGGACTTTACAACCCGAAGGCCTTCATCATCCACGCGGCGTCGCTGCGTCAGGGTTGCCCCCATTGCGCAAGATTCTTAACTGCTGCCTCCCGTAGGAGTCTGGGCCGTATCTCAGTCCCAATGTGGCCGTTCACCCTCTCAGGCCGGCTACTGATCGTCGCCTTGGTGGGCCGTTACCCCGCCAACAAGCTAATCAGCCGCGAACTCATCTCCAGGCGGTAGGCCTTGCGGTCCCCACCTTTAATGGCTGATACTTATGTATCTACCATCTTATTCGGTATTAGCTACCCTTTCGGGTAGTTATCCCCATCCCGGAGCCAGATTATTCACGTGTTACTCACCCGTTCGCCACTCTCTCCACTAAGCAAGCTCAATAGATACCGTTCGACTTGCATGTTTAAGACGCGCCGCCAGCGTTAGTTCTGAGCCAGAATCAAACTCTCCATGATATTTATTATCATTTTAAATTAGTTTCTTAATTATGCAAAAAACTTCTGCTTAACGTCTATAATACTACTCAGTTTTCAAAGAGCAAACCCACAAAGCACATTTTAAGCGCAAAAAAAATCCCCTTCAGCTCCCTACCCTTCACAAACAACCTTAAAGCAAGTTTTAACAAAGAGCAGTTCTGCTACGGAGATTCCGACACTTTACCAATCGCTTAGTAGTTTTCAGACTCTACTTATATAAATCAAACTAACTTTCGTCAGCCTTGATTACAAATTAACAAACCGCCTTTCCGCGTCAAGCTTTTTCAAAAGCTTTTTTATTTTTTTTTAACTTCGGCTTAACAAAGTCTTAAAAAAACTGTAACCACCCGACGCTTCAGATGCCAACCACCGTGGCAACGAAATGGACATTACTTCTTTACCTTTACTTATGTCAATATTAATTTATGCCGGCATAAATATTTTTTAAAAAAATAATAAAATTAAGATGCAGCCGATTCTTTCTATTTATCCCGGCATTCATTATCCTTAAAATAAAGCCGTACCGGTACACATGACCGGCTGCTTTATCCGCGAGCCTGTAACAATTACTGCTCCGCCATAATATAACATTCTTGACATAAACTCTTTATTATAAATTAAATTAAAAAATTTTCCGGAAATGCAGCGACCGTTCATCGAATCTGCTAACCTACAGGGAGTGATAAAGAATGAATAAAGTCCTCAATATGATAAATGAATTTTTTCTCGGCAAGGTCGATAAAGAGAACTTTGTCCTTTATAAAAAAGGGGAATTTCTCATGATTATAAACCTGTTCTTCATTCTGCTTATGATATTACTGATACTTTTCGCTCTCTCCCTTCCCCCTGAAAGAGCGAAAAGTGCCATTACACTTGCCGCGATTGCATCTGTGGCAACGATGCTGGTCCTTTCAATCCTTAAAACCGGAAGGGTACAGTGGGGATTGAATGCATTTGCAATCTTTACAGCAATCCTCTCCGGCGCTGGTTTTATATCAAAGCCTCCACATACTGCAGGTGTCTCCCTTGCCTATTTCATGCTGATGTGTCTCACCTTTACATCGATGTTCTGTTCTTTACGGCTTACGACATCTCTTCTATTTTCATTTATCGCCATACACATCGGATACTTTTTTCTTAAAGCTCTCCCTCTTGCAGAGGGGCTGATTGTTGATACGGCAAGAACCACATTAATGGACGGGCTGATAACACTCGCAGGAACGTTTCTGGTTGGAACAGCTGCAAGCAGGATTCTCAACAGGGCACTTTTAATTACAGTTGCCGAATCTGAAAAGAGCATGGAACAATATAAGCGTATAAGCTCAATGAACTCGGTAATGAATCAGACCTTTAATAAAATAACAGAATCTATAAATATCACTTCCGGTGTAGTTGATTCCTTTTCCGAGAGTTTCCAGAATCAGGCCGCATCATTTGAAGAACTTGCCGCTTCCATGGAGGAGATTTCCGCCAATACCACCAGTGTCACATATGCTTCAAAGTCGCAGAATGAAGCCGTCCTTGAACTGTTCAAAAGCTTTGAAATTCTCTCGGACTCTGTAGATCTTCTGGAAGGATACGGAAGGGATATATCAGATATATTTAACTCTGTACTGCAGCAGGCAAAAGTCGGGGAAAATTCATCCGCGAAACTGGACGCTACAAACAAAAAAATATACGACAACTCCGGAGAGATTCAGTCCGTGGTTACCGTTATGGAGGATTTTTTCGACAAGATCAATCTCCTCGCGCTCAACGCAACAATAGAGGCTGCCCGGGCCGGGGAATACGGCAGGGGTTTCGCTGTAGTGGCGGAGGAGATAGGCAAGCTCGCTGACAATTCCAGCAGAGACCTCAAGCTTATATCCGGACTTGTGGGGAAAAACAGGGAGGATGTCGAGGAGGGGAACAGAAATATTAATGAAATAATACAGTTTATCAACTCCCTCCTGCATGATATATCTGATCTCCAGAAAAGATCAGCACGGGCGCTGGAACAGATCATGGAGCAGAAAAACCTTAAAGAGGACATGAATCAACGGACTGAATCTGTGAGGAGCAAGTCCGAGCTGATTGAAAGATCCATGAACGAACAGGAAACCGCTATTGCCGACATTGTAATTTCAATAGAAAACTTCAACAACATGCTTCAGGGGAATACAGAATCAACAAACAGCCTCAAAGAGAATACAACAGAACTTAAAAAAATGGCTGATCAACTGAATGACGGCACAGAAGAAGAAACAGAGGAACAATAAAAAAAGACAATATCAGCGGGGATTTAAATACGGTTACATAAAGACCGAAAAAGCTTCTGCACCTGATTATAAGCGCAGAAGCTTTTCTTTTATCCAATCCGCTGCATGCTAAGCCTTATTTCTTTTAAACAGCACGATCTTCTTTATATACATTTCAGCCAGCATTTTTATATCCTCATTTATCATGTAAAGGCAGGGCACAAAAACAAGCGTCAGGGTCGTGGCAAAGAGGAGCCCGTACGCCATGGCCATTACCGTGGGGACCAGTGTCAGTGCATTCCCTCCGATCCCGTAAACAGTAGGCATAAGGCCCGCAACTGTTGTTATTGTTGTAAGCACAATCGCCCTCAGCCTCTGGGAAGCTCCTCCGGCCACATTGTCAAAAAGCTTTTCCCTTGTTACTGACTCACTCCGCCCCTTTTCCCTGTTGATAAAATTCACCATAAGGATACTGTCATTAACCACTACTCCGCTTAAACCAATTACCCCTATAACTCCCATAAAGCTCAGGGGAACGCTGTGGAGAGTAAATGCGATAAGCACCCCTATCAGCCCGAAGGGGATTACACACATGACGACCAGAGGCTGAACAAAGGATCTGAACTGCAATACTATCAGAAGATATATAAGAAACAGGGCCACCATAAACGAAATCGCCATGTCTGACATTGTTTTACCACTTTCCTTGGCCTCTCCTTCAAAAAGGAGGTAGGTATTGGGATATTTTGAAAGAAGCTCCCCCTGCATATCTTTTATCTGCTTCTGCACCTTGACAGGTGTTGTTTTTGATATGTCAACATCCGCCGTAACACTGATCGTCCTGTCGCCGTTAAAATGGTTTATCTCTGACTCCCCGCTTCCCGAAGTAAGGCGAGCCACCTCTTTCAGGCGGATAAGCCGCCCTGAACTGTTTGGAATCAGAAGATTCATCAGATGCGCTTCGCTCCCCCTGGATTTTTCCTCAAGCCGTACAACAAAATCAAGCTTGCTCTCCACAGTCTGAATGGAGGTTGCCGTACTCCCCGCGTAAGCGGCGCGTACTGCCGAGGAGATGGTCTTAACATCAAGCTCATACTGGGCCATCTTTGAATAGTCGAACTTGAACCGGAGTTCCCGTTTCCCTTCTTTAAGGTCGGAGTCCACATCCTTGACCCCGTCGATTTTTTCCAGGGTATTCATGAGGTCCCTCATTACGGTTTTTGCCTCTTCCGAATTCCTGCTGACAACCTTGATATCAACAGGCTCACCTGTTGGAGGGCCTCCCTTCTGCTCCTTCATCACAACTGACACGAACCCTTTAAGCGCTTCAGGGGGGATTTTTCTTCTCAGATCATTTACTATCTCCCCTGCGGTTCTCTCCCTGTCATTTATTGGCACAAGCTTAATCTGTATTGTCGACCAGTACTCATGATCCGTGGAGCCGCGGCTGGAATGGGTCCCTATACGGCTGTAGGTTGAAACAAGTTCTTGTTCAGGTATATTGCCGACTATGAGTTTCCTGAGTTCCAGAGTTTTTTCTTCAGTCTTCTCAAGCGAAGTTCCGGGATCAAGGGAGATATCTATATTAACATATTCATTGCTGTTATCCCAGAACAGGACAAATCCCTTTATTGTTTCATTTGAAAAAACAACAGAGAACGCAAAGAGCACAAGAAAAAATCCGAGGATAAAATACCGGTACCCGAGCGCCTTCCTGAGCACTTTTTCATAAAACGCTACAAGCGGCCTGAACCAGTGCTCCCTCCTGTCCTCCTTTACCTTTATATGACTGTACGCCAGGTGGTTGGGAAGCAGAGTTGTTGATTCAAAAATACTGAAAAGAAGCGCAGCCGAAATCACAAGCGGAAAGGAATAGATGAATTTACCCATTGTCCCCTTTATAAGCAGTATGGGTAGAAAGGCCAGGACAGTTGTGAGTACGCTGACAAGTACCGGGGCAAAGACCTCTTTTACTCCCGTAATTGCAGCCTCCATTGCAGGTATGCCCTGGTTTTTCTTTTCATAAACATTTTCAGCAACAACAATGGCGTCATCAACAAGCATCCCCAGTACTGTAATTATACCTCCCAGAGTCATAATATTTAAAGAGAAATCGTTACTCCTCATAAATATTATTGTCAACAGGAGTGATACGGGAATACCCATTGCTGTCCAGAACGATGTATTAAGGTCAAGAAATATGAGGAGGACCAGAAAGACAAGGATAAACCCTATGGTTGCATTTGTTATTACAACACCTATGAGAGACTTGACCGATTCCGAGTCATCCGCCACTGTAAAAAAATCGAACTTTTCCCCGTATATTTTTTTATGGGACTCTATGTACTTTTTGACCCCGTCAACAGTCTTTATGATGTCAGCGTCCTCCTTCTTCCTGACGATAAAGATGACAGAACTTTCCCCATTAACATTTACTTTAATATCCTCGTCTTCAAAGCCGTCCTCAATAGAGGCAACATCTTTTATCCGTACTTTCCGCTGCTCAAATCCGCTCCTGACAATTACCTCCCCGACATCGGCCGGTTTATCAAACTGCCCCACTGTAACAATATTCTTCTCATAATAAACAGACTGTATTGTGCCTCCTGAAGCTCTTACGTTCCTGTACTGAATACTCTGAATGAGATCATTGAGAGATACGTAATACTTATCCATTTTATCCGGGTTTACATTGATGTGAATCTCCCTGTCAAGGTACCCGTTCATATCGACCTCGCTGACACCATTCAGCCTTTTAAGCTGACTCTGGAGCTGGTCTGCAACAGCATAAAGCTCACGTTTTGTAGCTTTACCATCCTTTATGGAAAGCCCTATCTGGATAATGCTTTTATGACTGGTATTCATGTCATGCACCTGAATATCATCAACATCATCAGGTATATCATCTATATTGCTTTTGGATACCTTCCTGAACACTTCATCCTTAATCTTCTGTTTATTGGAGACATCCTGATCAATGCTGACGATTATAACAGCGCCGCCATCAATGGAAACAGACTTGTATTCCTCAATACCGTTTATTTCATTGAGTGTGTCTTCAACAGGCACAACAGCATTTAGCTCAACGTCCTCCGGGCTTGCCCCGGGATACGCCACCCTGATAATCATCCTGTCAATATCCGTGGCAGGCATGGTTTCACGCTTAATATTAAATGCTGAAGCGACACCCACCACCAGTACTGTAAGCAATATTATGTTAACAATGAGTTTGTCTTTTACAAAAAAACTGACTATTTTTTCCATTATACGATCCTACTTTACAAGGTCCATGTAGTCTATGTAACAGCTTATAAGCTGGTATTTAAGTGACAGTATATTGTTCTTTTCAGAGGTTATGCTGTTCTCCGTACTTATTACATATGAAAGATTAAGCCTTGCCTGGCTGTATTTCCTCTTTTCAGTTACAAGCTTCGACTGCAGAGCCTTGAGGGCTTTTTCTTTATTTTCAAGCTGGTCAATTATTCCTTTTGAACTTTCAATATAGGACAGGAGCTGCTTCCTGTAACTGTTTTCAGTTGCCTCGTATTCATATTCCAGGCCCTTAATCTGAATCTCAACATCTTTAAGACCGCTCTCAGCAGAATTATTTTCAAGGTAATACTTGAACTCAAACCCCACGCTATAGTCTGTATCTCTTGTCCCGTATGTCTGTGAATCAGAGAGGTCTTTTCTTGTTACTTCACCGAAAATATTAAATTCAGGAAGAAGCCTGTTCTCGTAGACCCCCTTTGAATAGAGGTAATTCTTCATTGTAAGATCCATTACCTTTGCTGATGTGGTTTTTTTAAAGTCAACTTCTGCCAGATCTGAACTCCCGGCTTTACCGTAATAGTCTTCAAAGGCTTTCTCATCAGGAGCCAGCCCCGTTATATCCAGGTAGAGACTCATCTGGTTTTCAATATTTATGAGTTCTGTACGGTACTCACGCCTCTGGTTCTCATAGCTCAGAACGGATGAGACTGCCCCCTGGTAGTCATCGTTATCAGCAAGCCCTGCCCTGACTTTTCTCAGTATCTGATTTTTCAAAGCGTTTGAATTAACAACTGCCGCATCAAGGTTCTTTATATTTTCACTGTACATAATCCATTGAAAATAGAGTTTCTTATAGGCATTAAGAACACTTTTGTTGTTTTCCTGCAGCTGGCTCTTTGCTATTTCAAGCTTCATCTTCGCGTTGTTCTCGCTATACCTGTCCACCTTTCCGAAAAAGTTATACAGAAGGGGCTGACTGACTTTAACCGAAAATGATGGTGCGTAAGATGAATAGTCTGACGATGAGTTGAAATTGCTGTAGCTGTTTTTCTCGTAATTATATGTACCACTAAGGGTTGTTCCGGTTGAAGTGATTGTTTTGCTTAAACCGGCGTAATAATCATATCCCCTGACATCGCCTTTATTATTAATCCCGGAGTACTGTTTATTTGAATAGGAAGTACCGCCTGCTGTTAAAGCCGTATCCCCGCCGGATTTTGCGCTTTTCACTGCATTTTCCGCAGAAAGAACATCTACTTCGTTGCTTTTCAGCTCAGGAAGAGTTTTTTCCACTGCTGCAATGTAATTTTCGTAACTGATTGTGCCATTTACAGCAATGTTCTCCTCTGAGAAGAGTGCTGATGCTGTCAGTGAAACAAAAAAAAGTGCAGCTATAATTCTAAATCGCATATTGTAACCTCAATTTTACTTATAAACTAAAATCATAGTATACCAAAAAACCGCTCCTGATCGACCGGACTTACAAGCCTGTACGCGGAGAAACCCGCTTTAAGGTCTTAACTTGCAAGTTCAGACCTTAAAGCGCCTCTGTTCCTGTACTCGGAAGGTGTATAACCTGTCATTTTTTTAAACACGGAGTTAAATGTTGATTTTGAATTGAAACCTGACCTGAATGCAACTGCAATTATACTTGCCCCGGCATTCTCAGGATCATCAAGAATCGCTGATGCCTCCCGCACCCTGTACTCATTAATAAATGTATAAAAATTTTTATTAAGCCGGTTATTTATGACAATAGAGAGGTGATGGGGAGGGATATCCACCTCCTCAGCCAGATCTTTTATTGAAATATTCTCATCAAGAAAGGGTTTATGCTCATCCATGTACTGACTGAGTTTTTCAAAGTACTGTTCCTGCATCCTGTCATCAATACTCTGCCTTGCGTATTTTCCTGATAATGCGGAATCCTCACCATCCTCAACAGCCTGTTCCATTTCTATGTTCTTTCTGAAAACTTCAGGCTGATTTATAAGGTAATAGGCGGTTATAAATATAATCACGGTCCATATTATTATGTTTATAACCATACCCGCATGGCTCCGGGGTATTATCCTGAGATGTGCAAACCAGAAGCCGAGACACCAGAAAGTCAGGGCCAGAACTGAAAGGCTTGTTATCCTTTTAAGCCAGTTCAGGCTGGCCCTTTCGGGAGCAGAATAGTAATTTTCAATCTTTTTATAATAACGCCCCAGCAGAACAATGGTATAGGCAATATATGATATGGAAACGACAAGCCCTGTACTTATTATGACAGACATTATTCTTTTAAAATTATGTGACCTGTCAGGGAATTCAGGAGTATTCAACAGTAAAACTGAAAAAGCTGCAAGGACAACAGCATAGGGGATAAAATGAACAAGGTGCAGTTTTCTGAATTTCTCAAGAAGTCCTGTTACAAAAAGAGCATAAAAATATATAAAGACCCCTGCAATAGAAAGGCCCGGTATTGACAGAACCGCAAAAACTGTAGCCGGATATTTCAGGCCTGCTTTAAGAAGATAGAACGAAAAAAAATTGGATGAAACAATAAAAAGAAAGGCGGCAAAAAAAATATTCGCCTTCCTGTTCTTCTCCATGACAAGAAGTATGAAAATAAGAAGAATGGCCTGGGAAAATTCCGTTACAGCCAGAAAATCAATAATTCCGCGCATCGATTCCTGCATTTATCAACCTGTTATATATTAAATTAGACCCATTAATATTTAATAATGTTCCAATGAAACTGTCAAATTAAGTATTTATAAAATAAAAAAACACAATACAGGTAATATTATAAATTATTGCCAATAAACAGACATCTTTTATATTCTGCAACTTTAACTTCATATATATTCAGCAACAATTCCTGAATATATATTTTAATGCAAAAAGCAAAATATAGAAATATTTTATGATTTCATAATACGGAGGGGGTGATCTATGCAAACAGTTTTATTTCCCGGCAGTGCGGGGAAAAGGAAAATACTGCGGCTCTGCCTGATCCTGTTATCAGGGGGGATGGAGAATGCCGGAATCAGCTTTTGTTTAAAATATAAGACCCAATCAGCTTTATAACATTTTCAGCATATTGCTCAACACTCATATTTCTCTTTGAGAACTTAAACCTCTTCAGATACCAGTCCTGAAGCATCGATTTTATCACAGAAGCAGTAAAAAGCGGATCATCAACTTTAAAAATACCCTCTTTAATTCCTTTCTTCAGAAGATCATGAAATATCTCTTCAGTTTTCAATTCTCCTGCAATCATTCTCTTCTGGTTATCTTTTGAAAGATTTTTTGTTTCCATATAGAAAAAATAAAACCAGTCATGCCCCACTTCGCTCACGTAGAGATGAACACAGATAAGTCTGTTCAATATCTCAATAGTGCTGAAATCGTTTCTTATCTGCTCCCGCATTATATTAAGAACCATCTCTTCGCTATAGTTAAAAAGCATGGTTATCAGCTCTGTTTTACCAGGAAAATAGGAATACAGTCCTCCAAGGCTCAATCCGGATTCCCTGCTCAAATCGCGCATGGACATATTCTGGAATCCCCGCTCGTTGCTTGCTTTAATGGTAGCCTTAAAAATTGAAATCAGATTCTTCTGAGCTATAGTTTCGCTCTTTATCCTGATTATATCTTTGTTCTTTCTGAAAAAATCGAGCGCGGTTTTTTCAATTGAAAAATCAATAGTTGGAATAAATTCCTTATAACCTGTAAATCCTGGCAGCATGATCTATTTAATCTCCCTGAAAATAACAATACTCACAGGATACCCGTTTCCTGCGAGTATTATTGGACTTTTTAAAATTTTTTTGTCAAGAAAGAGTCGCAGACTCATTTCTTCATTTTGTTTTTATTCCTCATTTCCTTAAAGGCCCTGTTTTTATTGAGCATGACCGTCTGATAATAAGCCGGAAATATCCTCTGCACCCTGTCGATCATACGCGCGTCACTTCCTATAAGGAGACGGCGGGTATCTTTTTTTATAGCTCTGACAATCAGGGCGGCTGCTTCTGCCGATGTGGTGCGGGCTATCCTGTCAAACTTTGCTGCAGCCTTCTCTTTATCCGGCGTTAATCCCTCAATTTTATCAAGACGCGAATTTTTTACTATATTTGTTTTAATCCCGCCGGGATGAACGCATATTGCTTTTATATCACCTGCAATGAGCTCAAGTTCCTGCTGCAGAGACTCCGTAACCCCCCTTACAGCAAACTTCGATGCACAGTATGCTGACTGGGAAGGAAGCCCCATAAGGCCGAAAGCGCTCGACACGTTTACTATACGCCCTTCTCCCGATTTAATTATATAAGGAAGAAACGCCTTGGTGCCGTAAACCACTCCCCAGAAATTAATATTCATTATCCAGTCCAGGTCGCTGTATTCCATTGAATCGATCATTGCAGTTAAACCGACCCCGGCATTATTGATAACAATATTCACTTCTCCATGCTGTCTTACAACATCATCGGCAAAATTATATACCGCTTCTTTATCTGAGACATCGAGAATATGAGTCGATACATTCACCCCTTCACTCCTGATAAGGGCGGCGGTTTCACCAAGGCCCTTCGCATCCACATCAGCAATAGCTACATTGCACCCCTCCCGGGCCAGAAGAATTGCAGTATCGCGCCCCATCCCGGATGCCGCGCCGGTTATTGCCGCTGTTTTTCCGGATAAATTTTTCATATGTTACTCCTTGGAATTATAGGTTTTCAGGTAATGTTGCCGCCGTCAACAACAAGTGTTGCTCCCGTAGTAAATGAAGCAGCATCAGATACGAGATACAGAATAGAACCGGTCATCTCCTCCGGCTGTGCAATCCGCCCCATCGGTATTGTGGGGAGAACATATTTATTCATCAGCTCTTCACTCTTCGTCATCGCGGATGCGAATTTAGTGTCTGTAAGCCCCGGCAGAATTGCGTTTACCCTCACATTCAGTGAGGCAAGTTCCCTGGCAAAGGACTTTGTCATTGCAATAACAGCCGCCTTTGTCATCGAGTATACACCCTGCATCGGAGCCGGCCTTATGCCGTTTATTGAAGCAACGTTGACTATACTTCCGCCGCCATTACCAATCATCATATTCGCCGCGTACTGGCTCATAAAAAAATACCCCTTGAAGTTCACTTCCGTGGTTTTATCAAATGCCTCCTCGGTCGCCTGAAGCACCCCTCCAAAATAGGGATTTGTGGCGGCATTATTAATCAGGATATCAAGCCTGCCGTATTTCTCCTTTATCCATGCGAAGAGGCTTTTAATCTGCTCCATGTCTCCGCTATTGCATGCAAAAACCTCGGCCTTCCCCCCTTCGCTCCTTATAGCCTCACGGACTTCGTACAGTGCATCGATCTTCCTGCTCACAAGGATTACCTCTGCTCCGTGTGACGCAAGAGTCTTGGCCGTAGCTTCTCCGATCCCCCTGCTTGCGCCGGTGACGAGAGCTACCTTATTTTCAAGATTGAATTTAATTTCAGGCATTATATTTCTCCTCTGTTTAAAAATCTTCTGTATTAATTACATTCAATGCCGCTTTTTCCAGGGCTTTAACTCCGTATATTATAAGTTTGAAACGTTCATCCGACGTCTGGCCGTGGTAATACCTGTAATAAATCTGCTGCCCTATTACCGCAAGGCGGAAGAGGCCAAAACAGTAGTAATAGTAGAAACTGTCAACCGGCCTCCCGGTAAGCTTCGAGTAAAGTGCAACCTGTTCTTTCCGGCTGAGCATACCCTCGAGATTAGTCGGCATCTGCCTCATCATCTGCTGCTCCGGCGTGTCTGTCCTGTTCACCCAGTAGGCAAGGGAATTCCCCAGATCCATTAACGGATCACCGATTGTCGCCATCTCCCAGTCGAGGACTCCGGTTATTTCCAGGATATTTTGCGGGTTCAGCACCACGTTGTCGAACTTGTAATCATTATGAATGATTGACGGGCTGCCGGTGTCCGGAGGCATATTATCACCAAGCCATTTCATGACTGTTTCAAAATCCGGTGCGTCATCAGTTTTTGAGTCGATGTACCTCTGCGTCCACCCCTTAACCTGGCGTTCCACATAACCTTCAGGTTTCCCGAAATTCCCGAAACCTATTTTATCATAATCAATGGCGTGGAGTTCGCACAAAACTCCAATGAGATTTCTGCTGAGCTTTTCCGCATCCGCCGCATCCGGCGTTATCTCCTTCGGGAAATCCCTCCTGAGAATGACACCGTTGAACTTCTGCATTACATAAAAGGGGCTACCTATAACCGATTCATCTTCGCAGTAGAGATACGGCTCGGGACAGTAAGGGTAAACAGGTTTCAGTGCGGAAAGAATCCTGAACTCCCTTGACATGTCGTGCGCTGTCTTCGCCTTTTTGCCGAAAGGGGGACGCCTCAGCACCATCTCCCTCTCCCCGATCTTCAGGTAATAGGTCAGATTGGAAAAGCCCGAGGGGAACTGTTTTACCGTCACTTCTCCATCAAGTCCGCTTATCGAATCCTTTAAAAAAACCTCGAGCTTCCGCACATCAAGCTGCTCACCGTTTCTTATCTCTTTTGCCTCATCTATCTTTGTCATAAAATCTCCTTAACTGCATAAGTAAAAAATAATCAGGCTTCCTGCTGAATTCAGTCACAAGCCATCCGGAATCCCGATTTGAGAAAATCAGTCCTGCGGCAAATTTAATATACGCCCTTTTCATCCTCTCCCTGTAATTTCCGTGAAGTTCCCGCCGAGAATCTTATCAACAGCGCCGGAAGAGATCGGGAGACGCATGATCTCTGATAGTATTACACCATGATCATAATGTCCATCCTCATCATGGTAGCCGTAAGGCCCGTCAGTACCGAAAAGGCACTTTTCGGGACCGGCAGCATCAACCGCTCTTCTGCGGAGATTCTCATCCAGGTATGGGCTTGAGAGATCCATAAACACGTTGCTTTTATCCCTGCAGTACTCCCGGACCCCCCTGAAATACGGGACCCCTCCGTGCGCATATATAATTCTGAGCCCCGCATGCCTCTCCGGCAGAAACCTGAAGTCCCCGTTGTCCCTCCCTCCACCGAGATGGATAATCAGTGGAAAATTCTTTTCCGCGCAGAAAGCAGCAGTTTCATCAAGCAGGCTAAGGGGGTAGCTGTGCCAGAAGGGGTGCGCCTTTACTCCTATCCAGGACCTGTCTTCCAGCCTGCGCTCAATCTCCTTAAGCGGATCAGCGGTAACCGGATTTATGAAAATCCACCCGTAAAATTTATCCGGATATTTTTTTATCACTGAGGCGACGGCATCATTATCCGGCCTGCTATATATAAGGTATTTCTTCCCCGGAACGGAAAACATTCCGTCACTCGTTACAGTCCCGTTATAGGGAATCCGGCCGAGGCTGTTAAGGCTCCCGGCAAGCATTTTCCGCACAATTGCTGACAGCTTCACGGCAAAAGGCCCGACGTGGAACGGTTCACATGGTGAAGCCATAAGGGCCACGCGGTCTATCCTGTTTGACTCCATGCGCGCCAGGAGTTCAGGAACAGGCTCAATCCGCTCGTCAAGGTGATAATGGATATCGATTATCATTACTCCCCTCCGCCCGGATCAGTTGACCTTATTCTCAAGCTTTCTCAATTCCCGCTTGAGGACTTTCCCGGTCGGGCTCCTGGGGAGGTCCTTTACGATTTCAACAAACTCCGGTATCTTATACTTTGCCAGTTTATCCGCAAGGTATACTCTTAGCTCTTCAGTATTCACCTCTGCCGAAGGGGAAGGTATAATGTAAGCCTTGACCCGCTCACCGAGATCCGGATCCTGTACCCCGATTACTGCAACTGATTGAACTCCGGGGTATGACTCAATTAAAATCTCGACCTCCCGGGGATATATATTTTCGCCGCCCCTGTTTATAATGTCATTCTTTCTGTCCACGATAAAGAGAAACCCCTCCTCATCCATGTACCCCATGTCCCCGGTGTGAAGCCATCCGTCAACAACGGATTCAGCAGTGGCTTTCTCATTATTAAGATATCGCAGCATCACGGTCTCACCTTTAATACAGATCTCGCCGTTCTCGCCCGGCTGCATTTCGTTGTTGTTTCCATCCCTTATGGTCACCTCGTGATACGGAAGCGCGACACCGATAGATCCGGCCTTGCTCTTCCCGAAAGGGGGATTCAGCGTCGATACGCCGCAGGCCTCCGTGAGGCCGTATGCCTCAATAATTTTGACGTTAAACTTACTGTAAAACTTCTCGATTAGATCTGCAGGCATCGGGGCGGCGCCGCAGAAACCGTACTTAAGCCTGAGGTCTGAAAGATCGAGTCCGCTTGTATCGATGGCGTTAAAGACGAATGAATACATGGCAGGGACACCCATCACATACGTCAGTCTGTTATCAACAATGGAAGGCCAGAAGTCAGCCGGTGAAAAGGACTTCCTTATACAGAGAGTGAGTCCCATGTACGTGCAGGGATACGTCCATACGCAGATCGGGTTTGTATGGAACATCGGAAGAAGTATAAGCATTGAGTCCTCGCCCGTTGTAATATCGAGGCTTGCCATTGATTTACAAAGCGTAAGCTGTCCCCTGTTTGAAAGCAGGATCCCCTTCGGCCTGCCTGTTGTTCCTGACGAATAAAGGAGAAGAAACGGATCTTCACCTTTCTGCGGAACAAGGGCTTCGTCATCAGGATATGTTTCAAGGATATGCTGAAGTGTTGTTGAGCTTAAATTCTCGGGATGTTCGGCCTCTGTTATGACCTCCACAACTTCAGGTTTATGCTCTGCAAGCCTGTATCCAGCGGCGAAAACCTGCATAAACTCGCTTCCGACAAATACGATTTTCGGTCTGGAATCATCGAGTATATATGCAATCTCCGGCCCCTGGAGAAGAAAGTTAATCGATTGCGCTATGGCACCGAGTTTCTGTACCCCGAACATTGTATAATATATTTCAGGAGAGTTCATAATCAGGAGAGATACGACATCCCCCCTGGATATCCCCTTCGACTTCAGATAATTCGCAACCCTGTTGGCCCTCCCGTTAGTCTGTGAATAGGTGATATTCTGATCATAGAATATTACATGAGTCTTATCAGGAATCTCCTGCGCCCTTACCGTTATCATCTCTGCAACGCTTTCGAAATCGATCCTCTTCCCTTTAAGGTTTTCAATTTCTTCAAGCGGCTTCGCTTCAATAATAGTCCTTCCCGGCTTGCCCATACTATTACCTCCGTAAAGTATATTTTATGAAACAATCATCCATTCTCTGATTAAAGCTGTTAGAACTATCCCTTGCCGTACTTCTTCAGCAACCTCTTCGCCAGGGATGATTTATGGACCTCGTCAGCACCGTCATAAATCCGTGCCGCCCTTTCATGCCTGTAGAAAAAGGCAAGCACTGTATCATCTGTCATGCCGAGACCACCGTGGACCTGAAGCGCCCTGTCAATAACCCTCTGCATGGTGTTTGCCACAACAAACTTGATCATTGCAATACTGTCTCTTGCCTCTTTCGCGCCCTTATTATCAATCTGCCACGCAGCATGGAGAGTCATAAGCCTCGCTGCCTCAATCTCCGCGGCTGATTCCGCAATCCACTCCTGTATTATCTGGCGGCTCCCCAGGGTCTTCCCGTTAGCATCTATTACCCTGCTGTTTGCCCTTTCGCACATAAGGTCAAAGGCCCTGCTGCATATGCCGAGCCACCTCATGCAGTGATGGATCCTCCCGGGCCCGAGCCTGTCCTGCGCAATGATGAATCCGTGCCCCTCCTTCCCCAGGAGGTTTTTCTGAGGCACCCTGCATGACTGGTAGAGGATTTCACCGTGACTCGCGTAATCAGAGCCCCCGTGCCCCATAACAGGGATATTACGCACAAGATTAAAACCGGGAGTTGAAGTGGGAACTATAATCATGCTTGCCCTGAGATATACAGGCGCATCGGGATTTGTTATCGCCATGACAATGGCAAAGTCAGATCCGTCCGCCGAAGACGTAAACCACTTGTGACCGTTAATCACATAATCGTCACCCTCCTTTACGGCTGTTGTATCCATCATCACAGGATTGGAACCGGGGAGATCAACCTCTGTCATGGAAAAACAGCTGCGGATTTTACCTTCAATGAGCGGCCGGAGATACTTCTCCTTCTGCTCCTCTGTTCCATGTTCTATTAAAATTTCGATATTTCCCGCATCCGGCGCCTGGCACCAGAAAACATAATGCCCAACAGGGGTGCGCCCGAGCGCCTCTGACACAAGCGCATGCTCAACAAGACTGAGTCCCATTCCTCCGTATTCCTCAGGATGGTTCGGCGCCCAGAGCTCCATCTGCCTGACCATGCGCTGTTTCTCTCTAAGCACAGGCAGCATATCTCTGAAATCAGAATTCATAAGCTCCTGTTCAAGGGGAATAAGCTCCTTATCCACAAATTCATTTATCATTCCAAGAATAGCTTTCATTTTATCAGAGATATTAAAATCCATTACTTCCTCCCTCCGTGTATGTAATTCTTTCACTGCTTTTATCTGCTTTTCCCGAATCACTTAATCCGGAGAAACCGGTTTGTCAATAATAAAACGAACGTTTGTTAGATTTTTTAATTACCAGGACTATGAATAACACTTTGCATTCCCTCCTGTACTGATATAATCTTAATATTGAAACAGGAATAAACCCTTACCCGGACAGGAAACATCCGGCGACACAGGAGCCGGATGAACGTTTCCCCCTCCTCCTTTTAAAATATATTAACAATTATATCACCATCCCCTGAACACTATTAAAGAATCAGATATCAGCTGACTTAATCTCGATAAACTCCGTTTACATGCTTGACATTTAACCATGATACAGGTTTTTTAAGTCAAATTTAGCAATTTAACAGTAATCATTACTGATGCATATGTAACAAAATCGGCAGGGCTAAACCGGAAAGAAATATGCTGAAAAAAGTTCACAGCGAACTGGTCTTTACAGTAAAGGACAAATGCAGGGTATGCTATACCTGCGTCAGGGAATGTCCTGTTAAAGCCATTAAAATAATCAACGGCCAGGCAGAGGTAATAGCAGACAGGTGTATCGGCTGTGGCAACTGCATAAGGGTCTGCAGCCAGAATGCAAAAATCTTTCTTGATACAACCGGCGAGGCAATAGATCTTCTCAAAGGTAATGAAGTTAAAGTCGCCTGCCTTGCCCCCAGCTTCCCCGCGGAATTTACGGATATAGATGATTATAAAATTCTCGTGGGAATGATTAAAAAGCTCGGATTTGATTACGTCATTGAAGTAGCTTTCGGAGCTGACCTCATTGCCCATGAATATGAAAAGCACCTGGATGAGCAGGACCGGAGATATAAAATATCCACTGACTGCCCGGCAGTTGTCTTCTACGTGAAGCATTACTATCCCGACATGGTCCCCTTTCTCGCCCCTGTTGTCTCCCCCATGGTCGCAACAGTAAGGGTGGCAAAGGATATTTACGGTGAGCAGTGTAAAACTGTTTTCATCGGCCCGTGCATTGCGAAAAAAGCTGAATCCCCTGAAGTTGATGTGGTTCTTACCTATATTGAATTACGCAGGCTCTTTGCTGAAAACGGCATTTCTGCGGAAAATACAGGGCCGTCTGAATTTGACGGGCCGCAGGGGAACAAGGCTGCCATATTCCCCGTAACAAGAGGTAAACTCCATTCAATGAACAAATCGGATGATATATCCGAAGAGAACATCTTTGTCGCCTCAGGGAAGGAAAATTTCAGGGAGGCCATTAAAGAATTCAAGGAAGAGCCGATTACGAGCAAACACCTCGAGCTCCTCTGCTGCGAGGGGTGCATCATGGGGCCAGGCATGAGCAAAAGGGGGAGCCATTTTTCAAAAACAGCAAGGATCAGAAACTACGTAACTGAAAAGCTTAAAAGGCTCGACCATGAAAAATGGGAAAGGGACTTTAATAAGTACATAGACCTTGACCTTTCACGTAACTTTACCGCTGACGACAGAAGAAACCCGCTCCCATCCGATGACGAGATCGAAAAAGTACTCAGGAAGATGGGAAAATTCACACCGGAGGACCAGCTTAACTGCGGGGCCTGCGGATATGACAGCTGTATTGAACATGCCATGGCTATCATAACCGGACTCGCGGAGACCGAGATGTGCCTCCCCTTTACCATTGACAAGCTCCACAAATCTATTGAGGAACTTAATCTCTCAAACGAACAGCTGGCCTCGGCAAAGCAGTCGCTGATACAATCTGAAAAGCTTGCCACAATGGGACAGCTTTCTGCAGGCATTGCGCACGAACTCAATAATCCCCTGGGGATTATAACAATGTACAGTAACATACTGCTTGAGGAATACCAGGCTAATGACCAGGTTAAAAAGGATCTGGCCCTTATAGTGGAACAGGCGGACCGCTGTAAAAAAATTGTCGGGGGGCTCCTGAATTTCGCCAGGAAGAACCAGCTTAACTATGCCACAGTTAATATTGAGGAATTTGTTAAACACAGTATTGATTCCATTATTATTCCGGACAGTGTAAAAGTTGCATTTAAATCGGAACTTTCAGACAGCCGGATGGATATTGACCCGGACCAGTGGATGCAGGTTCTGACCAACATTGAAAAGAACGCCATAGAAGCTCTTCCCCATGAGGGAGGTATTCTTAATATCAGCCTGAACGGCACAGATGATAATGTTATTTTTTCTTTTGATGACAATGGCACGGGGATTTCACAGGACAACATGGACAAACTTTTTACGCCGTTTTTTACCACAAAGCCGATAGGGAAAGGCACGGGGCTGGGGCTGGCCCTGGTCTACGGGATAATTAAGATGCACATGGGGCATGTTTCAGTAAACTCGAATTCCGACCCGGATAAAGGCCCCACAGGGACAAGTTTTAAAATACAGATTCCCAGGAGAAGAAAATAGATGTCCACGCTGAGAGTATTAATAGTTGATGATGAGCCGGGAATATGTTCAGGTATAAGCAGGATACTTTCCGGTTACTCAGTGAGTTTTCCTTTTCTTGAAGAGAATTTCACCTTTGAGACCATTGAGGCGGGCTCCGGGGAGGAGGCCGTTGAGATCATAGACAGAGACGGTGCTGACATCGTGCTCCTTGACAACAAGCTCCCGGGGATGTACGGCATCGACGTACTGGAGTATATTAACAAAAAACAGATAGACTGCAATGTAATGATGATCACATCTTACGCCTCCCTTGACCTGGCAATTAAGGCTACAAATAACGGGGCGTATAATTTTGTCCCGAAACCGTTCACACCGCAGGAACTCAAAGCTTCCATGGAAAGCATAACAAAAAACCTCTACCTGCGGAGAATGACAAACAGGCTGAACACCCAGGAGAAGCAGATCCGAAACCAGTTTATGACTATTCTCTCACATGAACTGAAGCTCCCCCTCAGCGCCATTGAAGGCTACCTGAGAATCATGAAAGACCGCCTTGCCGGAGACAGGATAGACGATTACGATGACATTATAAACCGTTCCCTCGAAAGGATGAAGGGAATTCGTTCTTTGATAACTGATCTTCTTGAACTGACAAAAATCGAGTCAGATAAAAAGAACAGGGAAAAACGGCTCATAGACATTACTGACATTGCCGTAAAATCGGGTGATATAATCAGTCCCCTGGCAGAGCAGAAGAATGTCAGGATTTACCTTGAAGCAGAACCGGAAGAGATCTACTATCTTGCAGATCCCGAAACAATGGAGATTATATTTAACAACCTGATTTCAAACGCGGTTAAATACAACAAAGAGAGCGGCGAAGTACGGTGTGTCACAAGGGAACACCGGGATTCTATTCAGATCAGCGTAACTGATACAGGGATCGGTTTGAGCGAGGAGGAGATACCTGAACTCTTCCAGGAATTCGTGAGAATAAAGAATGAAAAAACTGTTAAAATTGCCGGTACCGGTCTCGGCCTCTCCATAACCAGGAAAATTGTTGAGGACATTTATCACGGAACAATTTCGGTAACAAGCGTTCCTGATGAAGGCACGACATTTACCGTACACCTTCCGAAAACTGATATTCAGGAATAGTAATTAACAGCACTCCCGCATAATGGATGAACAACATGGCCGAAATTTTATTTCAATTCGTAAGATTATAGCACTTAACGATTGAAATGGAATAAACCTGTCATTTCGAAGAAGCGACAGCGACTGAGAAATCTGTTCCGGATGGAAAATATCCAGTATTAAATAGTATAGTTTCTGTCATTAACAGATTGCCACACTCCCTCCGGTCGTTCGCAATGACATAGTTTCATATAATTACAATATTTAAACCAATAATCTTATCATCAATTTTAAATTTCACCTAACTCAAGCAACTGATTAATAAAAAAAGAAGGGGTGGTTGCCCCTTCTTATAAGGAAGTAAGGTTGCTTTTGATACACTCTTAAGAATAGCAGGTCAGAACAATCTGACCTTCACAGGAAACTTTTAAGAACTATTCTTATATAAATATAATACCTTATTCAGAATTGACTGCTCTTTTTTTAATATTTCACCCCGAAAAACGTATTTTTTTTATGTCTCTTAACGAAATAATCCCGGATTGTTATCCAAAAAAGTGTTGAAAGAGCTGAATATAAACTTTATCAGTTTAATCCGTAACGGAGGTAATTGATGAAAAAAATACTACTCTACCTGACAACAGTAATCTCAGCTGCGGTAATTCCTGTTATAATCGCGGCATCAATAATTCTGACGCTTTTTCTGACCCCCGGTTTTCATGTAAGCATCATAAAAAACCTCAGTCTGGTTAAAACATTTATAGAGGCAAAAAATTTTCAGATTGAAAAAGACATTAAACGTGAAATTGAAAAGAAAACCGGTATAACTGAATTTAAAACCGTGCATGACAGGATTAAGAGAGAGTATGAAGAGAGGCTCCTGGCGTTCAATACACTGAATAAAACCGATGAATATAAAAAAATTGAGAAACAGATAGATGAGCTTGATGATCTTGAGTGGGAGAAATCCTCTGACGCGTTTAAAAAAGAGGAGGACTTCGACAGTTTTAAAAAACATAAAATGAATGAGCTTAAATCCGCTTTAAAGGGAATTGAAGATTACAGGGACAAAAACGAGGACCCTATAGAAAAAGCGGAAGATGAGATGGATGAGGCTAAAGACAAATTTGAGGATGCGGAGGATGAGCTTAAGGACAAAGAGGAGGATGCCAGGGATATTATAGAGGACAGGCACGGCGACTTCATGAACGAGATGTATCATGATGTTGCAAAGATTGAACCTGCTCTTACCGGAAAACTGAACAGGCTTTTCATCGAAACTGAAGTCAGAAATGTTATAGCCGTGTATATAGATTTCTTCACATCGTATTTCCACCAGAAAAAAACGGGCAATGTCTATACTTCAAGACTTACAGTGGATAAGGGAATTATAAACTCTTCGACAATCGTTACCCTCCCCCCTCTCCGCATGAGCTTTAACGTTAAAGATACTGAAAGCGGCGACATTAAAAGAAAAAACCTTTTAAGCGAAATTTTTGTTGAAACAATCCGCAACACGCCGGGCCTCAAAAGCCCCTGGGTAATGTCAAAAATATTCTCCATGTCTGATTCGTGGATTGTGGAAAAGGCGGGTAATTCGATACTGAAAGATACGGGGATAACATACAGCGGCGGGGTCATCAAATCAGGGCCGATAGTGATTAAAGGAGAGCCGGGCAGGCTCGCTGAAAAAGCCATGATAGGGATGACTGCAGGGAGATACCTCCCCTACGCGGCTGCGGGGATAACACTTATACTCCTTATCCTGGTATTTCTTCTTTCGCGGGACAGAAAGAACGGCCTTAAAAATGCCGGGTATATACTTAAATATCCTGCAATAATTGCCGCCATCGCGGGACTCACGGCAATTATCCTCTCACTTGTACCGGGGCTTCTGCTGCCGGAAATTCTCAGTGATCCGGTAAAGAAGGCATTCCTGGACAGGGTGGCAATGACCTCGGCGATCCATATATTTGCCCCTGTTACTGTAATATTTTTTCTGATTTCCCTTGCGGGAAGTTTATTGATTAAGTTAGGCAAGAGATAGATTTGCAAACATGATATTTTTTGTCATTGCGAGGAGTGATAACGACGAAGCAATCTGTTTTTTAAAAGAATGATTTTATCAGATAAAACCGATATCAGCCTTAACAGACTGCCACGGCAGTGCTGCCACGATGGCAGCCTGCAGGCATGAAACAGGATGTTTCAATATTGCCTGCCTTCATACCTCGCAGTGACAAAAGCCGTACTGATTTAATCAAAAATTCGATAAACTTGTAATATTATTTATATTATAATTGATCAGGTTATAGAAAGAAAAGCTCCTAAGCATAATGTATCCTTTTACACAAAGATATCCTTGACATAAAAAGGGTGTTTCTCACAGAGTTAATTATGCCGCCGGAGGCAGCTCATCCGGCGGATTCCCGAATATTATAAGGAGTAAAGAATGAAAGAGAATATTGTGTGGCTCGATTTTGACCTCGTAAGAGACTTTATGAGGGATGTTTTTATAAAGATAGGAGTACCGGAAAAGGACGCTGAGGTTTCTGCTGATGTACTGATTGAATCGGACAAACGGGGAATAGACTCCCACGGCCTGAACAGGATGAAGCCCATATACTACGATAGAATAAAAGAAGGTATTCAGCTCCCTGTAACTGATTTTGAGATAGTTAAAGAGAGCCCTGCGACAGCGGTGATTGACGGGCACAACGGCATGGGGCATGTAATCGCAAAACGCGCGATGGATATGGCCATGGAAAAGGCTGGAAAATACGGCCTTGGAATGACAGCTGTACGAAACTCAACGCACTACGGTATTGCAGGATATTACGCGCTCATGGCCGCCCGGAAAGGTATGATCGGCATTACAGGAACAAACGCAAGGCCGTCAATAGCGCCGACTTTCGGCATTGAAAACATGCTGGGGACAAACCCCCTTGTATTCGGCATACCAACTGACGAGGAGTTCCCCTTTGTCCTTGACTGCGCCACATCTGTAAGCCAGAGGGGCAAGATAGAGGTTTATGCAAGGACAGGTAAAAAGATGCCTGAAGGATGGGTAATTGACAGGAACGGAAAGACAAGCACAGACCCTGTTGACGCACTGAAGGATCTTTTAAAAGGGA
>ERZ795057.1162-NODE-1162-length-23790-cov-25.009817_pt1 | contig 23790 bp, 20 predicted proteins | sample MGYA00375141_ERZ795057 | MGnify/ENA primary metagenome ERZ795057 (study PRJEB30186, sample SAMN05720163) | activated sludge metagenome | isolation source: Anaerobic digester | place: Hong Kong | collected 2015-01-26 ... | reverse complement strand
GAAAGCCGTGGTCCTTGAAGTAGCGGGCAAACCAGCTTCCAGTCCCGCCGGTCCCCCCCACGATCAGCATCCGGTTCTTCGTTTTCAAATCGATCGTCTTCATCGTCTTCATCTGTTCCTCAGCTCCTCCCGAACGGCCTGCTCCATTACGTCGACGGGGGCCTTCCTGCCGGTCCAGATCTCTATCGAGAGTGCCCCCTGCCAGACGAGCATCATCACGCCGTCGAGGACCCGAGCCCCGGCGTTGGCCGCATCCAGCAAGAGTTCCGTCTCCCGGTTGTAGACGATGTCGAAGACCGTCTGCCCCTCCCGGAAGAGCCGGCCGTCCACGAGCCTGGGGTCCCCGGCCCTCATCCCGACGGAGGTGGCGTTGACGACCACCTCGGCCTCGGGGACGAGTTTGTTCAGGTCTCCAAGGCCGTAGCCCCTCCCCCCGACGGCGGCGGCGAGATCGAGCGCCCGCCGAGGGTCCCGGTTGGCGATGGAGAGCTTCGCGCCGGAGAGAGCGAGCTGGCGGGAGATCGCCTTCGCCGCCCCTCCGGCGCCGATGATCAGGACCCGCCTCCCCTCGACCCGGACCCCGGCGCCTTCGAGAGCCAGCTGGGCTCCGAGGCCGTCGGTGTTGTAGCCGAGAATCCTGCCGCCCCCCTCGTCCTCGCCTTCGCCCTCCTCGAAGGCGACGGTGTTCACAGCCCCCATTGCCGCGGCGTTATCGTCAGGGACGACGACCTTCAGCGCCTCCTCCTTCAGGGGTATGGTCAGGTTCAGGCCGCCAAACCCCATCGCCTCTGCGCCGAGGATCGCGTCCCGCAGCCGCTCCCGCCTCACCCGGAAGGCGAGGTAGCGGGCCGAGAGGCCCATGGCCGAGAAGGCCGCGTTCTGCATCGCCGGGGAGAGGCTGTGCTCCACGGGGTCTCCAAAAACGGCGTAGACTAACATCCGAGGTAAGTTGTTCTTTATGGGTAAATAAGGGTGGGTTTAACGTAGGTTTACTTCAGTCCAAGCTCTCGATTGCTGGACGCGGTGGCGTCGGATCCTCCCAATAAATGGATTGGTTGCGTAGATGAGATAATTTTAAACGTATTGTAGAGCAGACAATCAATTGATCTCAAGAGGAGGGCTCCGCATAACAGATCCGATTCGGCTGGCGATGCTATATTCTGCGCCTCTGGTCTGGCGCGATGAGTTGAGAGATGCACATCCGATCGATATGCTGGACTTTGAAGCTGAACGAGATCTGATCTTCGAGAGCCTCAAGGAGACCGGCCGATCGATAGAGGTCCGCACCGAAGCTGCCACTGCGGACAATTTCAGCACATTGGTCCTCCTGGGATGTAGAGCCCTCCACTACAGCGGCCATGGCCATCCCGACTTTCTCGCCTTCGAGGACGGAAGAGGAGAAGCCCACCCCCTCGATCCCGAGACCTTGAAAGAGCTTTTTGCATCTGGGGGCCCCAGCGGCGTAGAGCTGGCGTTCGTCAGCGCCTGCCACTCGCGAAAGGCAGGAGAGGCCTTTGTGGAGGCGGGTGTGCCTCACGTCGTCTGTGTCCGGCTGGAGGAGCCAGTCTACGACCTGGCAGCCCGAAAGTTTGCCCGGACCTTCTATCTCGCCCTGGCTGCTGGAAAGACTGTTCGGCAGGCCTTCGACTCCGGCCGCGCATCCGTCAAGGCGACGCCTAATCTGCCGGGATCGGAGCAAGAGGCGGAGAAGTTCTTGCTGCTGCCCGAGTACGCCAAGCACGATGTCGCGGTCTTTGGGGATGCGTTACCAGGGGAGTTTGTTGATGATACACAACCAATGCCTCCGAAGAAGCTCAGGACAAGGGCAAAGCCAGGCGCTTTCATTGGTCGGAGGGAGATCATGCAGGAGGTCGTCTCGGATCTTTTGGACGACCGACTAGTAACAATACACGGCGGTCCAGGGATCGGAAAGACAGCTTTAGCTAACGAGGCCGGACACTACATCAACGAACGTCGCATCTTTCCGGACGGGACATTCTTCGCAGATCTTCGTGGAGCGGCATCTACCGATGCGGTTCGATTCGCTATAGCCACAGCTTTGGAGATCGAAGTGAAAGATGACACAGAGCTTTTCGCCGCCCTCAGCAAAAAACGTTGCTTGTTGGTGTTGGATAATTGCGAGGATCCTTTGCATCATATATCAGGCGGTTTCCGGAAGTTCATCACCGAACTCCTCCAGCAGGCCGACGGCGCTAAGCTCCTCCTAACCTCTCGCCATGCCCTGGGCGGCGGAATCTCGGGGGCCGCTGAGAAGGTTCATCACCTCCGCCAGCTCGATAGAGGTAGCGCTGCTCGCCTATTTGTCAAACTTGCACCAAGAGATCTAAAACCCTCTGAGGTTGGGACTGATGATCCCAGCAAAGTTCTCCGTAAGCTTATGGATCATTCGATACTGGATTTCCTATCTGGACATCCTCATGCCATCTCCCTTGCTGTACCTCTTCTCCAGGATAAGACACTCTCCCAGCTTTACGAAATGCTAAAATCGCAACCCTTGGAGACCCTGGTGATTCCAGACGTCCCCGAGGAAGAGCTGGACGCGGCCAGGAGCTTTGCGGTCTCTATCGCGGTCTCGGTCGGCTACATGCGAGAGCGAAAACCAGAGGCTATCCGTCTCTTTGCGGTGATGGGGCTTTTGCCCTCCGGCGCTCTGCCGCCCGACCTAGACGCGATCTGGGGCGAGGAGTGGCAACCGCTGATGGACGCCCTGGTTCGGGCTTCATTAGTGGAACGCGAAGAGTTCGGAGAGATCGAGCACTTCTTCACCTTCCCATTCGTCACCGCCTACGCTGACCGTCTATTAACTAAAGAGGACCGTATTCAGTACACCATTAGTGCTTGTGAACACTTCGTTGGAGTAATCAAATCACTTTACGATATGATGACTACGGAAAAAGCTTCAAAGGCTCGAATACTTTTGTCACTTGAAGAGGATAATCTTTGGGCCTGCCTGGATTTAAATAGGGTAGAACAACAAAGGGGAGCAGAAACAGAGTCATCAGCATCCGAAATAGCAACCTATTTACCACTCATATTGCTATTTGCCTCTCGTTTCCACGATGGTATACAAGCAGCTGAGTTAGGATACAAATTTTGTAAAGCTCTAGACGATTTAAAAGGCGAAGGTGGAACGCTTTTTGCGCTTGGAAGTTTGAAAAAGTTTTTATACGACCGTGAGGGTGCAAAGGATGCATTTGAACGCGCCCTACCTCTTTATCAGAAAATACGCGATAAACATGGTGAAGCCAACATATTATTTGAATTAGGCCAGGTAATGCTATTATTTGGAAATTTCAGTGAGTGTCGAGAATATTATTTGAAAGCTTTGTCGATCTATCAGCATTTACCTGGTATTGAGGGCAAGATGGGCAAAGCTAATTGCCTCCAAAGACTGGGTCACCTTCTGATTGTTAGGAATAAACCCGATTCAGCCATTAAAAAACTTTATAATGCATTTAAAATTCACATTGAAATTCAGGAACCGCTAGGTATAGCTGCAGATCTTGGCCATATAGGGCAAGCTTTAATGGAAACTGGTCAACACGGTCAATCTGTAATAATTCTTGATATGTCTTTATCCATCCATAGAAATATTGAAAGCTTGCAAGGGCAAGCTACAGACCTAAGACTTCAAGGGCAGGCATTTTGGAATGTTGATGAACTGGTTGCGTCGATTGCTGCTTTATGGCAAGCACATGAGATTTTTAATGCTATTGGCAGCCCGTTTTCAAGAGAGATGAAAATCGATGAGATATTTGAAATATTTAAAAATAAACTGGGAGATGAAACATATCAATCAATAATGTCACAAATAGGGAAGAATACGGAAGAATGGCGTAAAAAGCCATTAGATAGATTACAAAAGGATTTTGCTAAGGATCCTTTAATTAAAAAAATCATGGAGGATTTGAGTAAACTTTCATATCAGCATAAGCAGGAAAAATATAGCATTCCAACTCGGCTTATTTATTATCGAACAGGTCTTTTACGATAGATAATTTGTAATAAGGTTGTGGAACACCCCTCTACCCTTCGTCGCCCTGCGCCGGAAACCGCCTCGCCACCGTCTCCCGTACCTCCGCAAGCCACGCCCGCCTCTCCTCCGGCGTGCTCGTCACCACCACCGAAAAGGTCCTTCGGCGGACGTCGCCGACACCGCAGAGCCCGAAGACGCAGCTCTTCCAGAGCGTCTCCAGGGGGTCGCCGAAGGCCTCCATCTCCCGCTCCTCCGGGGTGTTGGCGGTGTTGAAGACGAGGGCGCACTCTGCCTTCAAAAGGCCGACGGGGACGCCCTCGCCGCCGTCCCCCTCCAGGAACTCGTAGGCTACGCCGGGCCTGATCACCCGATCGACCCAGCCCTTCAGGATCGCCGGAGGCTGCCCCCACCAGTTTGGGTGGACGATGACGATCCCGTCGGCGGCTGCGATCTCGTCACAATGCCTCTGAACGACGGGATCGACGGCTGCGCCCTTCGGGATCTCGGGGCCGGGGAGGATCGGGTCGAACTTCTCGGCGTAGAGATCGTGAAAGGTGACGTCGTGGCCGTTTTGATTCAGCTCCTCGACCGCCGCCTCTGCTATGGCGTGGTTGAAGCTTCCGGGATCGGGATGGCCGAGGATTACGGAAATTCTCATGGGCTTGAAAAATGGACGGAATTATTCTTAAGCCTTGTTTCTGGGTGGAGATGCCTTTGATGTTGGTGGAGACCTCAGACTTCGGCGGCGTGGGCGGGCTCGGCGCCGATCGCCTCCGGGCCCGCGATCCCGCCCATAATCGCCCTTAACTTCCTCTCGGGAGCCTTCGCCTGCTCGTGAGCTAGGATCGATGCCTTGGCGTGAACCCGCACGAAGGGGCCCTCGTCCTCCTCGGCCGCCCTCTTCAGGATCTCCAGGGACTTCTCGTCCATCATCTCGCCGAGGACCCAGGCCGCGCCGCCCCTGATCTCCTCGTTTGTCTCCTTGTCGGTGAGGAGCTCCACCATCCTGTCCTGGACCAGGTCTTTTCCCATGGCTGCGAGGCCCACCATGGCGCCGGCCTTGACGACGTCCTCGGGGTCCTTCAGGGCGGAGGTGTAAGCCTCGATCGCCTCCTTGATGTTCTCTATCGCCTCTTCCTTCGTCTCGCCCTGGCTGATGCAGCCGGGAAGGCTGGGACATTCCGCCACCCAATATCCATCCTCGCCGGGGTAGATTATGACCTGTCTCATGGTATCGATCTAGAATTTCTATTATATGCATCTACGAAGATCAAGATCAGGCTTTCCATTTCCATATCCTCTTCGTCTCAAGAGGATCGATCTTCGAACTCTCAACGCAACTTCTCAGTTCCTTTTTGAATTGAGCCTGAACCTAATTGAATCCCTCTATAAACCGAAGATCTGATGAGGGACGAAGGGGCGATATTTTGATCCAAAAAGTGAGGCGATGCTAAAATCGTGGGAATGAAGAACTAGAAGGCTTACCTAAGAGAAAATCGTGGATATGGTCGCCAGGGGGGAGGTTATCCTCCCCCCTCTTTCTCTAGGAGGGAACCTGAGCGAGAGCAGGGATCGTTTGATCCTCTTGCTGACGACCGATACAGGCGGTGCCAGAGTTCTGTTGAGGTTTTTGGCTGCCATTTTCGGTGGTGCGAGGGCGGTTGTGCGAACCGCCCATCGAAACTCTAAATGGTCGGCAGATGTCGGATCTTCATGACACCACCCACCAGTGCTTTACCGGATCTATCTTGTGGTCTGGCATCCCTGAAGCGCTCGATTTCGGGGGCCGGCAGATCCCCCGGTGGGCCCCCGTTTCAGGCAAAACGGCGCATGGCTTCTTTTGCGGATAATCCATCATCTCGCGTTTTCCACCTCCAATAGGGTATCTTGTACGAAGTTATATATTTAAGTATTTAAGAGTTGAAAATAACGTTTAAGGTCATTTGATGAAATGATGAATATATCGTTGTACAATGTGTGAAATCAGAATAATAGATCTTAATTTTTACTTTTGAGAAACGCCATGCACTTATCAAGGCGGCAGGCTATGGATCTCGTCTCGTTCTCCGAGACTTCTGCCGCCACCTTCAGATGCATCATCAGGTACAGGCCGCCAAACCCCATCGCCTCCGCCCGAGGATCGCGTCCCGCCGCTCCCGCCTCGCCCGGAGAGAGTTTCAATTTACTCGTTGTGAGAGCGCATTTTTAGCCCCAAATCCAACAATTAGCGTCATTTTTGCCCTCAACCACGGCAAATCTTCTTAGTTTTCGCCAGGCGGGCGCCGATTCCAGCAAGACAAAAGAGCCAGCCTCTGCCATCTATCAGCGAGCTTCACAGCCGCATGGTTTTATATCTGGTACCGACGTTCGAGCCTCCCGCACACGCCAAAAAGAGAGGGTCGCTGGGGGCGCAAAGGCAAGCTATTTTGTTCACTCATATTCTTTTTCAATCAAAGTCATCTCTTCTTGAGCAGACTCTTTATCTCCGCCACCGAGGGTGCCCTTCCCACGGCCACCGCCTCGCCATCGATGAAGAGGGCGGGGGTCATCATGACGCCTCGGTTCATTATCTCCTGGAGGCTCTCCACCTTCACGATCTCGGCCTCGACCTCAGCCTCCTCCACCGCCTTCTCGACGTTCTTCGCAAGAGACTTGCACTTGGCACATCCAGTTCCCAAAACCTCTATCTTCACCATATCTTCTCACATCCTCAACCAGATTCTGAATACGAAATAAATACGAAATCACGATGCCATCGTCCCGTAAATCATCCCCATCAGCGTCGACAGGAGGACCACGAGAGCGATGTAGACGCTCGCCTTCCTTGATCCGATTATCCGCCAGATTACGATCATGTTGGGCAGGCTCATGGAGGGACCGGCCAGGAGGAGGGCTAGGGCAGGACCCGGAGCCATCGTCCCCGAAGAGTAGCCGAACATGGTGCCGACGATGGGGACCTCCAGGAGGGTCGGCATGTACAGGAGGGCCCCTATCACCGAGGCGACGAAGCAGGCGACGAAGTCGCTGGTGCCGAATACTAGCTTTATCAGGTCCACGGGCAAAAAGTATCCGATTATGCCCGTTATGAAGGTCCCCGCCAGCAGAAGGGGAAAGATCCTCTTGGTGAGCCACCAGGTCTCTTCGAAGAAGGAGGACTTCTCCATCTCGGAAAAGTATGCGTTCAGAAGCCACGCTGAAGCCAGGACCAGGATCGATACGAGGACGGCTTTGTGCATGAGGGGAAGGCCCGAGGTGGCAGCGAGAAGGACGCCAACGAGAAGCCCCACGAATAGGGGCGGGATGTAGTCGGGCCTTCCGTCCTCTTCCTCAGCAGCTGCAGCAGGGCTGACGCACGTCGCCGTCTCTTCTGCCTCAACGGACCCACGCTCGAAGATGGCGGCCATGAGGAGGCCGATGACGACGGACATGGAGACGGCTGCTACGACTCGGGCAGCGCCCAGGTCCAGCCCCAGAACCCGGGCGGTCAGGACCACGGCCAGAAGGTTTATGGCGGGACCTGCGAACAGAAATGCGGTGGCCGGACCGATCCCAGCGCCCCGCCGGTGTATCCCTGCAAACATCGGAAGTATCGTACAGCTGCAGACCGCCAAGACCGTCCCGGAGGTGGAGGCGACGCTGTAGCAGAGCCACTTGGGGGCGTCTTTTCCGAAGTACTTCAGGACAGCCTCCCTCTGAAGTAGTGCGGCTATGGCCCCGGCAATGAAGAACGCCGGTATGAGACAGGTCAGTACATGGGCTGAGAGGTACTCCATCAGGGCCTCAAAGCCCGCTTCCAGCGGTGGCAGGAATACTTCCAGATTCAAATCATCACTCCCACGGACATTTGACATTTTCCGAATTATCTTACGGAATTCATCAGGACCTTTTCTGCTTTCTTCAGCTCGGATATCTCATCTAAAGCGAGAGCGTCAACCTCTCGCAACAGATCGAAGAGCCTTGGATTTTTCACCTTGTATAGAGTCCGCTTGCCGTCGATTCGCCTATGCAAGATCCCCGCCTCGAAAAGGATGGAGAGGTGTTTGGAGATGGTCGACTGCGCCCGGCCGAAGGCTGGGACGATCTCGCAGACGCACCGCTCCTCTTCGCCGAGGAACTCTATTATCTCAAGCCTGGTGGGGTCGGAGAGGGCGCTGAGGATCTTAGCGCGCCATTCTGTGACCGATCTTCTCATCGTATCAGAGGGCCATAGCGACCGGTTGGCATATATACATATCGCCATGAAACGATTTAACGCTTTTAGCATCGTCTCTACCGGAGGATATCGGAGAGGGTGAGCGGAACTGCACTGGCCTTGCCGCCACCCACGTCGACCTCACCAACGAAGGTTCAAGCGTTCACGTATCCGGGCGTCGGACCTCCGGTCATCCCGGGAGGAGACCAGGCTATGTCAGAGTACTTGAAGTACCAGGTCCGGGTCGAGGGCCTGAAGACCCCTATGTCGTCGGAGAGGCCGTCCCGGTCGAAGTCCCCGGATATCGGAATATCCCCACTGAGGGCCCAGGGGCTGGACCTTCGATCGGTATCTCCGTTCGAGTCGTAGTCGAAGTACCAGGTCCTGTCGGAAGCGCGGAAGACGCCAACATCGCCGACCTCTGTGTCCCCGTTGAAGTCGCCGGCGATCGGAAGGTCGCCCCTGATAGCCCAGGGTCCGGACCTCAGATCGGTGCTTCCGTCGGAGTTGTAGTCGAAGTACCAGATGCGGTTGGAGGGCCTGAAGACCCCGAGATCGTCCCTGTAGCCGTCTCCGTCAAAGTCGCCGGCCACGGGAAGGTCGCCCCCAAGGCCCCAGGTGATGCCTGGGAAGGGGGCTGACCAGGCTATGGAGCCTCTATCGGCGTTATACGAGAAGGTCCCAAAGTACCACCTCCGGGAGGGCATGAAGATGCCGACGTCGTTGACGTATCCGTCCTCATCGAAGTCACCGACCACAAACATGTCGCCCTCATCCCCGGGGCCCATCCTGGTGCTGGCGTCGGTGTCGCCGTCGGCGTCGAAGTCGAAGAGCCAGTTGTTCTGGCTTGGCCGAAAGACTGCGAGGTCGTCTGCGAAGCCGTCCCGGTCGAAGTCGCCGGCCAAGGGAACGTCCCCACGCTCGCCCCAGGGCCCCTCCACCCTGTCCGACTGGCCCAGGGCCAGACCTGAAAATATCAGGATCGCCGCAACCCTGAGAATTCGTCTGAATACGAAATTTTTCGACATCTTCCTCACCACCAAATAGGCGTTTCCCACCATTGTTTGCGCCTGTGAGGCGTTATTCGGCCCCTATGGATGATATAAGTTGCCTTGGGGCATAAAATGTCCTCAATTAATGCTTTCCGATAGTTAGTGGTCGACGGATAGTAACCAAAAGTTATCATTATATACTTTGACGACAGATCGGTCACCAAGATGCGAAAAGAGTACGAAATTCAGCTTGAGGATGCAAAGACCCTGGCAGACGTCTTCGAGGTGGTGAAGGCCGCCGTCCTGAAGAGCACCGGAAAGAGCCGTGGGGGGGTGATGCTCGGATTGGCCGACCTCGGAAACCACCCTCGAGGGCTCTTCGGGGGTTTTTTCACCGTCGGCTCGAACGTCATAGTGATGAACAAGATCCCGCTCCAGAGGATCAGAGAGACGAGGCCGGAGCTTTACAAGCCCTACGCCTTCTTCGTCCTGCTCCACGAGTACATCCACACCCTCGGATATCTGGACGAGGCCCTGGTGAGGTCCAAAGTTTTCGAGATAGCCCGAGATTCCCTCGGCGAGGACCATCCCGCCACGAGAATTGCGGCCGACATAAGTGGCTTTTTGAAGGACCTCGTCTATCCGGAGGCGGCGTGGAGGCCTGACGACGAGAGGATTGAGATCGTGAAGGGGTTCGACAGGTCCAGCGTTCCCTACATCGGCTGAGGTCGGGACCCTCGTCGGAAGGCCTTCATCTGATCCTTTTGATATTCCTGGATCTGCAGTTTGGGCGCGCCAGCACGACGCCTGCGGCCTTGAAGACGTTCCCGCAAGTCAAGACACCTGTTATCTTTTTTTGAATAGGGACCCATCGGCAGGGTCTATCGAGCAGCCGCAGATAAAGCCCATGGCGGGTTCACAATTTCATTATCTTATTTAAGCAGGTTCTCAAGATACCCGATGGCGATCTTGCTCACGATCTCCAGGGATTTCAGGGGGTTGTTCCACCCCCGAACTCCGCCGCTGGCTGTGGGGTGGCCCTCCTCGTAAGCGGTGCCCGACTCCTCCCAGACCTCATCGGCCACGTCTCCGGCGAAGGTCCCGAGGAGGAAGAGGCCCCCCAATAAGACCACCTTGCCAACCCTTCCGAGGACTGCCATATCCTGGGTGCCGTCATCATCGGGTACGGAGATGGCGATGAGAGGATAAACGTCTTAACAAGAGTTTCGAATATGCGTATTAATGATAGAATTGCGCAGCGCATCTCATTGTGCCTATAAAAATAGGTATCATATGGTCCTGTGTATTAAATATAGGTAGAAATTACTTTTAGAAGAAGGAATGATAGAATTTAGAAAGCATATCTGTTTCGAAATAGGAAAACGATACTGGTTTGAATTCGATGCTATCGGAACGGATGGCGACCACGTTCATATTTTCGTCGGAGCAGCTCCTAAGTATTCACCATCTAAGGTCATGCAAATTATAAAAAATATTTCTGCTAAACAGATGTCTAAGGCTTATCCAGAAATTAAAAAAGAACTTTTGGGTGGTGAATTTTGGAGCGATGGTGGATATAATGACACAGTTGGCGACGGCGTTACTGCAGAAATAATTCGGAACTACATAGAGGGGCAGGGAACCCCAGAAGAAAAGGAAGGATATAAGCAAATGAATTTGCTAGAATTCGATTGACATGGCAGTAGTTTACCCTTTGGAGAATTCTCCTGTCACTTGATTGTTTTCTGGATTGATGTCATTGATGCTGGTACCTGGTATATCGCCTGGACACCAGAGCGTGACTCCAGCGTAGCCATTGCTCCAATTAACCTCTCCCCTTGGCGTTTGGGGCTCATCATCGAAAAAGAACACGCTTCCTGAATGCGGCCCATCCTCTCTGATATTCCACGATAGTGCGTTGCTGTACTTGCTTTTTCCTGCCTTCACTTTAACCGCGAGCTCGATGGCACCAGGCCACTCACCGGTCACATTGATCATCGCGCTCATGGTGTACTTGGTCTCACCGCTTTCGTTTACGGGCGATATCCTTATCTGCTTGATGGAGACGTCAGGAACATCGTATTCGAAGGTCTCATCTATACGAAAAACCTCTGAAACGCCGCTCTTTCCAGAAACCCAAAGCTGTCCGCCTTCAATCTCGGCATCAATGATCTTGAAGCCCAGAACGGGCTTATCGTGAAGGAATCCCACGAGGCCATTGACAGCTATCTGCTCACCTCTTTTGATGGATGCGACATTCCGTTCAACCTTACGCCAATTGTGGAAATGAGGATAGTCGGTCTCGATATCATCTCCAAAATATGGGTGGAAGGCCACCCGTAAAGCGTAGTGCTTCGACGGATCAAGGGGCAGCTGATCGGCAGCTGGGAAGTCGCCTCCGTGATTGACGATGATGAAGGTTACATTGAGAGCAGGCGGATGGCACCGGTTGCTCTCATTTCTGCAGGGAAGAAACTCCACCCTGACATCATCGATCCTCAGGTCGGGCAGTTCTAAATCGGGTTCGGTTGGCGTTGAGTTATCTGTTGCCGAAGTCGCCTGCTTCTTCGTCGCAGCAGCTTGGATCGCCGCATCTGCATCTGCTGAGACATCATCGACGGCTTTGACCGACCCGGCCTCCTCAAAGGGGCTATTGGGCAGGTCAGCTTCCAGTTCTGAACCGGTGGCCACCGGAAGCAGTAACGGGAATATTACAAATGATAATACAAATAATACCCGCATTTTAAATACACGTTTGGGATCGATATTTTAAAAATTTGTCGGAAAGGTCCGCATTTCTTTGTCCGGCCATGGTCATTGCCGATCAAGGTGAATCCCTGCAGTATGGAGAGATCCGTCAGCTTTTTTGCGTGGCGACTGGATCGGAAGAACGCCTCCAGCGTGGCCTGGTTCTTGATCTTCGGGCTCGACTTGGCCAGGTGCCCCGAAAAATATCGCTGTGGCAGGTAGGTATATGAGGAGGGTCCCGAGATATTTTGGGCGGAGACAAATCCGATGTGCAAATGGTGCGTGAGATACCAGAAGATCGAGCGGCTCGCAAAGATGATCGAAGACGTTTATGGTCCTCAACGTTGCGGCTTCGAAGAAGAGAAAGGTGAGGGTAAAATAGGGCCTGAATTGCAGGTCAGGTCGTGACCTCTTAACAGGTTGATTTACGTACTTGTACGCATATAATCGAACTAGCTGTTGCTGTGTGCACCTATTTTGGGATAATTTAATGCGGTTTAATTAATGCAACTTGTTTGGTGGCCGTCCTAACTACCAAAACACTAAGGAGGAAGCGCTGGGGGGTGCGTCGTCGCAATTCGACTTGAAGCCGACAGGTAGAACTCTTAATCCTGGTCTCTGCAATCTCGGCTGGGGGGGAATCTCGGGGCTCAGTTCCACCAAAACATTTTCTTAGAACGAAGTAGAAAGAACCTCCAGGCGGGAGGCTCGATGAGCTCAAAGACTATCTTCTTCAACTTCCTGGCGGTCCTGGCCCTCTTCCTCGCAGGAGCGGATGCAGCCACGATAACGGTAGGCCCTGAGGGTTGCGATCACGTCAGCATCCAGGCCGCCATCGACGCCGCGTGCCCCGGAGACGTGGTGGAGGTTGCTGGCGGCACCTATCGCGAGAACCTGGTAGTGGACATGCCCCTCGTCCTTCGCGGTTCGGGGAACGGCACCGAGAAGCCGATCGTCGACGCCTGCGGGCGGGGGAGCGCCGTAACCCTCGTCGCCGACGGCGTTCAGCTCGAGGGCTTCGTCCTCGAAAACGGAGGCTTCGGCTGGGCCGGGATCGAGATTAGGTCGAAAGACAACCTGGTCAGGGGCAACCTCGTCACCGACAACAGATGGTACGGCGTATTCCTCGACGGATCGAGCGGGAGCGTCATCGAGGAGAACGTCGTCTGGAAGAACAAGTACGGGATATGGATCAACGCCGGGTCCGACGACAACATGATCCTCAAAAACGTCCTCCAAGAGAACGAGAACTACAACGCCTTCGACCTCGGGTCGAACCTCTGGGTGGGAAACTTCTACGACGATTTCGATGGGTCCGCGCCGGTCTACGAGGTTCCAGGAATATCGAGCACCGACCCGTCTCCTTCAGGCCCTGAAAAGGAGCCGATCGTCGAGCCCGAGAAGGTCATCGAAGCGGATAATATTCAGGAGGGCGAGACCGGTGAGGACCTAGCCGCTGAGGATGCCTTGAAAAGAGAATCCGACACCCCCGATTCTGGGGACATCTCTGATGAGGAACAGTCTGAGGCTCTGGCCCCAGAGGCCTCGCCCTTCGAGGAGTCCGCGAAAAAGGCCGCCCTCAGCCTGATGGACCTGGGCTTGGCTCAAGATTACTCTGCTGTAGAAGAGAAGCAGGTGGAGGCAGAGGTAGAAGTGGAAGCGGAGGTTTCCACGGGTCCCGCCGCAGGAGACGCCATCGTGGACTCCGAGCTGGGAGAAGCAGAGGCGATCGAATTCACAGAAGTGCCGAAAGAGCCGATCGCTGCTGATGAGACCCCAGCGAAGGCCGTCGAGGCGTACACAGCTGAGGACTGGGTCGGAAGGGGCAACTCCCTCAGCAGGTCGGGCCGTTACGACGATGCCGCTAGCTGCTACGACCAGGCCATCGAGATGGAGCCGGAGCTCGCCGACGCCTGGGACGGGAAGGGGGGCGCCCTCATGATGACCGGAAGCTACGATAAGGCCGTGAGGTGCTATGAGAGGGCCCTGGAGATCGACCCCAATTCCGCGGAAAGCTGGTACAACAAGGGCAACGCCCTCCAGATGCTCCTCCGGTTCGACGAGGCGCTGAGCTGTTACAACGAGGCCCTCAGGATCGATCCCCGGTTCGCTGAGGCCTGGAACAAAAAGGGGATGACCCTGAACCGGCTGAGACGGTATCAGGAGGCTTTGGACTCTTTCGACGAAGCCCTCAAGATCGCCCCAGGATATGCAACGGCCTGGAACAACAAAAGCTGGGCTCACCAGATGCTGGGCGATGACGCAGCCGCAAAGGATGCCTTTGAGAAGGCGAGGACCCTGGGATACAGCTGAACCTTCAGTAAGTCCTCTCCACCCCTCACCTCATCTCGACGACGCTCTCGCAGAAGGGGTCGCCTGCACACATCCTCTTTTCAAACCTTTGAGAATATTTCGGGTTGAGGTTCTCGACAGCCGATTTGACGTAAACCTCGCAGGCGTGCAAAACATTTTCGGGTTTCATCGCTAACTCCATCGCCCGGTTGAGCACAGGACACTCAGTTATCTTCGAAACCGCCCTATCTTCGGCCGCCTCCAACATCTCCCCTCTGAACTCGGGGCCGAAGAGGATCTTCGATGTTATCGTCATCGTCTCACAGATCCCCCCAGCGTCGTCGGCCGGCAGCCACAGGGCTGTGGCGAGCCGTCCCACCTCCCGTCCAGCCTCGGTCCAGATCGGCATCTCAATCTCGTCGTACCTCTCGCCCAGGACCTTCCTGAAGAAGAGATCGTAGGCTACGGGGATCGCGGACGCCGACTTGGCGGCGATCTCCCACCTCAGCTTTGGAGGTATATCCTCAATATCGACCATCTCACCCACCTCCTTTATCGAGATTATCAAAAGAAATTCATTAGTTCTTAGTGATCTATCCTTCAAGTATTTTGTCCCTACGAAATTCGATTTATCCAAAATAATTGGATATAAATTGCATCAAGGTCTTTATATCAATTATTTGAAAATTCACTGTCAAAATGTTAGTCTGATATCATACCCAAATCTTCTGATCATATTTTCGAGATCTTCTGCATCACAAATAGGAGAAGAATATCTCGACATTTTTGGGGGCAGGATTATACTCTAAGCCCCCAAGATAAGGATCGATGAGCGTCCCGGCGCGAGGATCATCCAGGAGGAGATAACATCGGCCCGAAGGTCCCGGTGGATCGTGATAGTAGGAACGATATGAAGCGATGGGAAGCCCTAGAGAAAGAGGTCGAGAACCTACGCCGCCTCCACGGCGACGCCATTTGCGACGCCGATAAGTGCAGGGATTTCAACCGGAAGATGTCGGACCTTCTGATGAGGCTGGAGGAGATGGAGGAGTTTCGTCTCGCCGATCGGGTGATGGACGCCATCTCCGTCTGCAACCCCAAGACCGGCTCCCACTGCGACAACTCCGAGAGGATGAAGGGTATGCTGGAGAGGCTAAACGAAAGGTTGAAAGAGAAAGTGAAAGAAAAGTGAAAGTGAAGCTGAAAGAGAAGTGAAAGTGAAGCTGAAAGAGAAGAAGGACGGACCTGGACCGTAATGGTGGGGCAGGCGATGGGGGACAGGGCGGCAGAGGGCTTTTTGACGGCTGGCCCCAGCCCCCTTTGACCCAGCCTAGATATCCCTCAGATCCACGATCTTCTTCGACTTCCCCTCGGTCCGGGGGAGGCTCCCCTTCTCCACCAGCTCGATCCGGGACCTGATCTTCATCACCGACTTCAGCTCGTTCTCCACCTTCTTCTGCAGCAGTGCCAAATCGCTAAGCTCTCCGGTGAATGCGGAATCGCTCATCTCGACCTTGATCGCGATCTCGTCGAGGCCGTGCCTCTTTCTATCGACGATCACCTGGAAGTAGTCCCCGATCTCAGGCATCTTGAGGAGGACGTCCTCGATCTGGCTGGGGAAGACGTTGATCCCTCTTACGACCAGCATGTCGTCGGCCCTTCCCAGGAACCGGTGGAGCTTGACGCTGGTCCTCCCGCAGGGGCAGTCCTCCTCCATCATGTAGGTGACGTCTCCCGTATGGTACCTGATGAGGGGCATCGCCTCCTTGGTGAGGGATGTGAGGACCAGCTCCCCCCGCTCGCCGGGGGCGCAAACCTCACCCTCAGGATCGAGGATCTCCACCAGGAAGTGGTCCTCCCAGATGTGAAGGCCGTTCTGCTCCTGGCATTCGAAGGCGACCCCCGGCCCGAACATCTCCGAGAGGCCGTAGGAGTCGTAGGCCTTGATGTTCAGCATATCTTGAAGCTCCGACCGTGCTCTGTCAGACCAGGGCTCGGCCCCGAAGCAGCCTATCTTGAGGTTCAGGTCGTCAACGACCCCCATATCGATCACCGTCTCGGCGACGTAGAGGGCGTAAGAGGGAGTGCAGTGGAGGGCCGTGACCCCGAAGTCGATCATGATCTCGATCTGGCGTTTGGTGCTCCCGGTGCCGCTGGGGACCGCCATCGCCCCCATCCTTTCGATCCCGTAATGGATTCCGAGGCCGCCGGTGAAAAAACCGTAGTTGACGGCGTTCTGGAATATGTCCTCTTTTGAACAGCCGACCATCACCAGGTCTCGGGCCACCATATCAGACCAGGTCTCTATATCCTTCGCGGTGTAGCCAACGACCGTCGGCTTTCCCGTCGTCCCCGAAGAGGCGTGAACCCTCACGACCTCGCTCTTGGGTACGGCGAAGAGGCCGAAGGGGTAGTTGTCCCGGAGATCTCCCTTCCTCGTCTCCGGAAGGGATCTTGCGTCTCCTAAACTCGTCATGTCCCCGGGGGTCATGCCGAGGTCTTTCATCTTCTGGTGGTAGAAGGGCACGTTATCGTAGGCCCTCTTCACCGTATCCTTCAGGCGTCTTTGCTGCAGATCCTGAAGATCTGACTTTTTCATAGTCTCGATCTTGGGTTGCCAGAAGTTCATGGGAATCGCGATCCTGAAATTTTAGTCGGCCGAAACCGATATGCCACACGGTGTCGTGAGAGACACCGTTACGCTATATCAATCATTCCCTGGAAGGTTATGTCGAGTTTTTGAACTGGAGTTCTTCCCAGATCGATTTTTTCTGGACCTTTATAGAACGCCGATCTTCTTCAGAAATGGTGCCGATGGGATGGGAGCTACTCAGGCAGAATAATTGTCTTGCGACCCGTCCCCCTTTGGGGGGCCGCATGCCAGAAGCTCCCCATCGCCTGCGGGACGATCTCCTCGAAGGGCCTTTTTCGCCCTCAACTAAAGCGCTTCGAGACGCTCTTCCAGCGATCGCCGATTTTTTTTGACAATGACTCTTCAGCAGGAATAGCATCCCTTTGACCCTCGATTCTACCGTGACACTTTTTGAACTTCAGCCCGCTTCCACAGGGGCAGGGATCGTTACGACCCGGCTTTGCGAACGCTTTTATCACCTTTCCCTCGCAAGATCCCGTGTAGCTCATGATGTTGGCCGGAGCTCTGCCCCGTCGGAGCTCGTCTGCCATGAACCGCATCGAGCCGTCGATGTGCCTGAAGAACTCCTTGTACCCTGAACAGAGATAGTTGAGACCCGGCTCGCCGTCGGGGGTTTTGATGAAGCGGTTCTTGGGGCATTCGCCGTTACAGACGAAACGCACCTCACACTTTCGGCAGTATTCGGGGAGAAGATCCAGCTTATCTCGGCCGAACTTCCGCTGCTTTGCGGAGCTGGCGATCTTTGAGAGCGGCCTCTCATTGATGTTGCCCAAAAGGTATTTCGGCTCAACAAAGTGGTCGCATGAGTAGACATCACCGTTGTGCTCCATGACCATCGCCGTCCCACAGGTCTCCGAGAAGGCGCATATCCCCGCTGGGACCCCCGACCAGGCGGCCAAGGCCACGTCGAAGATCTGAACGAAGGTCTTTCCGACGTCTCTTTTGACCCATTCGTCGAAGACGGAGATGAGAAAGCGGCCGTACTTCTCAGGATCGACCGAGCGGTCCGTGACCGTATCCCCCTCCTGATAGCCCGTATCGTTATCCCTCTCCACGATGGGTATGAACTGGATGAAGTCGGTCTTCACCTCGTCTCGAAGAAAGCGGTAAACCTCCAGGGGATGGTCCTGATTGGCTGCATGGACCGTCGTCAGGATGTTGAAATCGACCTCGTGCTTTTTGAGGAGCCGAGCAGCCTTCATGACTCGGTCGAAGGTCGGCCCGCCCAATTTGTCCACCCGGTAGGCGTCGTGAAGCTCTCTCGGCCCGTCGAGGCTCAGGCCGATGAGGAAGTTCGTCTCGCGAAAGAATTCGCACCATTCATCGTCGAGAAGGGTGCCGTTCGTCTGCATGGTGTTCTGAAATGTCATTCCCGGGCGTCGATACTTCTCTTCGAGCTCGATCGACCGCCTGAAAAAGTCCAAGCCCATCAGGGTCGGCTCGCCCCCCTGCCAGGCGATGGTGACCGAGGGGCTCCTTTGGGATTCGACGTACTGGCGGATATAAGTCTCCAGAAGCTCATCGGACATTCGAAAGCTGCTTTTTGGATAGAGGTTCTTCTTGGATAGAAAGAAGCAGTATTTGCAGCCGAGATTGCACGCCGCCCCCGTGGGCTTTGCCATGAGGTGAAAGCCGGGCAGTGCATCCTTCTTGCTCATCGGTTGTTATTATCTCTTAGGGGTTCATTAATCTTCTTATCTGTCAAAAATCTGATTTTAAAAATATGAAACAATCTACCTACCTCGCCTGGATATATTGAGGTTCGGCAAAAAGAGTTTCTATTATGACAATCCTTGAAAAAATGAAAGAAGGAAGATATATGAAATGAAAAAAAGATAGTGCTCCCTAGCATTAATTTTGTATTCATAATTATTGTATAATAGTTAGAAAAATTGATCGAGGGGCACATTGGCGGACATGCGCGTGAATTGTTGAGGTGTTTCTCATGCTAAAGCATATTCCGAGATGACATTATCCTTCAATGTCTCGGCCATCGGAGTCGGAAAGGGCACCAACGGAATTTCAAGATGCTCCAGCAAGAATGCATTCAGCTCGGCGAAGGCCTCATACGATTCAGGAGCATTCAAGACTACGAGATAATCTGCATGTGACTGGCCTTCATAGATGTTCAGATCTACTTCTACTCCAGCTCTTTGCAATGCCCGGTGCACCCGAACTGTATCGCTCAGCAAAAGATCCCTCGTTCCACTGATCAGATAAGTTGGGGGAAAATGCGTAAAATTACCGTAAATCGGCGAGACATAGGGATTCTTTAGATCGTAATTACTGGCATACAGTTTCAACGCTTCATAGGGTATCCCCTCCCACGCGACAAGGTTACGGTCGATACCCTCATTGATATAACGGCTATCACCAACTTTATTCACGTCCGAGGCTGGTGTACCCAGGAAAAGTGCACCTGGCAGCGGCAATCCAAGCTCTTTGAAACGTTGCACCGATGTCATGGTCAGGCCTCCTCCCGCAGAAGTGCCCCCCATCGCCATCGAGGTTGCAGAACGATCCTCTAATAATTGCTTCCATACGGCAACAACATCATCCATTGCAGCAGGTGCAGGGAACTTTGGCGGCATGCGATAGTCAATGGAAATGACGGGCATTTTCAGGCGACTGGCAAGCAATACAGCCTCAGTCGTGCCAGCTTCGCCACCGTTAAAAACGTATGCTCCACCATGCAGGTGAACGAAAAGTTGGTTTTTATGCTCCGGAGCGATTTCGGGCGGTGTTACGTAATAGACATTAACCCCGGCAATGGTATATGGTTCAACAGTAACTGAGAGCACTTCAGCAAGTTTCCGCGCATTCGCTGCACTTGGAGCATCCCTATCTTTAATAAACTCTTCCCATTGTTCAGTCGTATTAAAGACTAAGCTCTTGGCTGCTTCTGCATCAGGCGTCGGTGTTTCCAATAGCGACTCCCGCATGACATCACTCACATCAACAGAAACAGGCAGTATACGCGGACCGATTTCCCACGCAGTCTCTTGAGCATTTACCGATGAAATCCCAATGGTAAACATGAGAAAAATTACCATCGTTACAGGTATGTATCCGATTTTTTTCATAGTCAAGTTGCGGCGGCGCAACCCGCAGCAAGCTGCGGGGTATTCGATAAAAGTAAAAGGGGTGTTAGTCCTCCCGCAAAATACCCGACCACAATTGCGACATATATACTTGTGGACCTTCCCGCTCTTGGTCATATAGGTACCATTACCGATTATGTTTCCTTCTCCAGTTACACCGTGCGAGGTACAATCTTTGTTGGGACACGCCACATCTACAAACTTTGGCTTTGGACCTCTCCTTGTAATCTTGCTACCTCCTCAATATAGAGGGACAAGTACAAGTATATAAATCAACCTATTATTAGGTCACAACCCGAAAAATTAATAACGCAGTTTGTCCAGTTTCAAATAAAATAAAGGAGGAATCTACATCAAAACGTATTTTCAGCAACTTGCGGCCCTCTTCCTGGGCACTGTAATATTAGCAGGGTTGTGTCTCGCTGAGACCACAACCACGGGAACGACCGACGATACCTCAGTCACCCTCCAGGAGATCGAGGAAAATGTTGTGAGAGTAAAATCTATGAACTTCACCTGGCTCAACGGCAAATCCCCTCAAGATGATATGGCCCGAGGCAATGTGAGTGGTGGCGATATCCTCGCCTTCCAGGCGGCGCTGGAGAGGGATGGATTTACAGTACAGCTGGGAGAGCTGAAAACCCAGAATATTTTTGAACTGGTAGATCAGGGTATATCGCCCCAGTGTAACGGCAACAACCTCGGAGGTTTTTACGAGGCCTATGTCCTGCCTCGCGCACCAGGACAGATCGCGCCTAACCCCTTCGAAGATAAGATGAACATGTCCACAGTCTACAGGTTAAGGCCAGATGAAGCCATCGTTTACATAGGGAAGACTCCGCCAAACTGTACCTACTTCAGCTATCAGACCTTCCTGTACTACCGTTATTATCCGACGGAGGGCAAGTTCAGGAAGATATTTGGGAACGTCGGAGACACCATCAATCTCCTGACCGCCAATACCAGCGGGGAATCGCAAAGCGATCCCTTCGATAAGGCCATAATGATCGTGAGCACTGCTGACATGGAAATCGATAACAGGATTAGAACCGCAGCCTTGTCCTCCGGTTATTCACCCGATATTTTCAATACCGAGATCCTACCATCAAATATCTTGAGGATGGGCGTCGATGCCGAGTCGGATAGTTTCGTTTTCCTTCAAAGGATGGCCTACTTCCAAAATCAGACTTCGGAAATGGATTACTTCAATGAAACACCAGGAGTAGTTCTTCGCATAACTCCCAACCAACCAACCGAGTTGAATCCTTACCCAACGCCAAAGATCAGGGTAAGGGGAAATGGCAATGCCAGCGAGCTTGATCTGATGCCTGCGCTCTCTGATCTGAGGGCGGCGATACTCGAGAAGTACGGGATGGAAAACGCCACGGAGTTTGTCACCAGCATCAGGGGAATCGAGGGCTATGACGCCATGCAGAGAGGGATAGACATATTAGGCGCCACCCGTGATACGACCTACCTGAACAACACGACGCCCTTTACACTGGGTGATGATCCCAGCCAGTTCCTGATAATCTATGGTGTCAACCACGCATCAACTGGCAAGGCCTCTTATTCTAACCTGGGCATCTTTGGAGCAAAATTGAATAACGGCGTTGCTTCTGTCGATAACAAGAGATTCGAAGGAACAGCAGAGGAATATATCCCCGGAAATCCGGCTGCCAAATACCTTTACGTATGGAAGGTGGCCCGAGACTGCAACGGCGATGGAAACTGCACAGAGGTTCCAACAGGTCCTGGATCTAGCGGCATAGGGCTGAACGAAACTGCATTCGTGGTGTTCAGGGCATATTTAGAGAAGGAGACTAAGGTAGGCCCATCTTACACCGAGTTAGCATACGACAGGGTCATCAAGTTCGGCAGCGTTTAATGGGAGAGGGCGTACCTTAACGCCCTCTATAAACGAGAAGGGTATGCTTTAACGGCTCTGGTCTGTCGGGATACAGGCGAAATATGCCTTTTACCAAATCTATAGACCAGACCATTCATTTTTGGTAATCTGTGAAGCAGAGCTGCAATAGCGTCCAGATCGAAGATGTCGAGCTAAAGTCCTGAAAAGACGGTAATTTGCCTGATGATCGAAATCCAATCTATTTTATGACATATAGTTGTGAAAAAAAATGAAGATGAGGACGACCTCGTCTCCGTCAACTCGCTCCGGCCGCGATCGGATACGCCCTCGAAGGCGTATTCGGATATTCGATCATGCTGGCCACGAGCTGCCGGTAGATCTTCGTGTATGCGCTGATGACGAAATCGTGCTCCCCAGCGATGTTGTGCTCCTCACGGGGGTCCATCTCGATGTTGTAGACCGCGGGGATCTGGCCATAGTAGCTCTCAGGTCCCTGGAACGAATCGTACGCCTTGGTGTGGACTTTGAACTGATGCCAGCGGACGGCCGCAGGGATGGTGTTTGCCTCGCTGTCAATTCCAATGTACCATACCACCCATTCCCTGTTCGAGTCGTCCTGTCTTCCGAGTAGGAAGTCCGACTGGTCTACGCCGTCGATGGGCCTGTCGGTGGGGATCTCACCGCCTCCGAGAGTGGCAAAGGTGGTGAAAAGGTCGAGGGTGCACATGATCCCGTCAGACTTCGTATCGGCCTCGATCATCCCAGGCCACCAGAATATGCAGGGAACCCGGACGCCGCCTTCGTAGGCTGTGCCTATGCCGCCCCGGAACGGCGAGAAGCCAGAGTCGGGCCACTGATCTAGGGTCGGGCCGTTATCGCTCGTCAGGACGACGATGGTGTTGTTCTCGATCCCCGCCTCTCTAAGGGTGTCAAGAATCATGCCGACGTAAGAGTCCATCTCCATCAGCCCGTCGCCGTAGGGACCTTTGCTGGACTTCCCCGCACACTTCGGGTTCTGAACGCTGGGGAAGTGAGTCCGGACGAAGGGTAGGTAGACGAAGAAGGGCTCGGAGGAGTTTGCCTGATTTTTGATGTATGCGATGGCCCTCTCTGTGCACTGCTCATCAATGAACGCCAGGGACGATACGTTCAACGTAGCCACCTCGGTGAGGTTTTCGCCCTTCTTTGCCTCTACCAGTCCCAGGGGCTCTCCCGCCTCCCATCTGGGATCAAAGCCGATACGCTGACTCTGGGTATAGGAGTTTAGGTGATACAAGACCCCAAAGTATTCGTCAAAGCCCATGTTCTGAGGCTCACTTTCGCGGATGTCCCCCAGATGCCACTTGCCGAACATTGCCGTGTTGTAACCGGCATCTGAAAGCACTTTCGCCAGGGTGACCTCATCAGGAGATATGCCGGCATTAGATCCCGTCTCCGAGGCCAGGGCCATGCCGGTTCGAATGGGGAGCCTTCCTGTCAGCATCGCCGCCCTCGTGGGGGTGCACTGGGTCTCAGAGTAGAAGGACGTCAGCCTCAGGCCCTCTTTTGCCATCTGGTCCATCCTGGGGGTCGATGCACCCAATACGGCGCCGCCGCCGTAGCATCCGGGGTCCATGTACCCCATGTTATCGGCCATCATGATTATGATGTTCGGCCTCGGGGCTGGAGCGACGTCCTCGTGCATCGCCTGCTGGAGGCTGGAATCGTTGGAGAGAACGGTCTTTCTATTCGTTACAACGTCTGCACCCATATCCTCTGGCGTATCTGCCGGATAATCGCTCGTACCTTGATCATTTGAGCCACCGGCCTTCAGATCCATCGGTATGACCGACAGGCCGGTGTTTCCTGAATCAAGGCTGCTACACGCGATCGAAATTAAAAAAATTATGGCGATCGCTAATTTATATAGAAGCCCAATTTTAATTCAGACTCCTCCGCTATTGGA
>ERZ795057.1158-NODE-1158-length-23857-cov-5.620158_pt1 | contig 23857 bp, 20 predicted proteins | sample MGYA00375141_ERZ795057 | MGnify/ENA primary metagenome ERZ795057 (study PRJEB30186, sample SAMN05720163) | activated sludge metagenome | isolation source: Anaerobic digester | place: Hong Kong | collected 2015-01-26 ... | reverse complement strand
CTTCAGCAGCTGTACTGTTAAGGGCACAGGTATCAGTCAAGTTTCTGCAGCTCCTCAATTACCCTGCTTAACACATATCTTCTTTTTTTCCCGAGCCTGCTTTGTATGCGGGGTGATTCTTCATTAATAAAAGCAATAACAGTCCGAACTGCTTTTTTTACCACCGGGTCGAACTCAGGAAAAAGAATTCCTTCCGGTGTATCGGGTTTTTCCGGTATTCTATCCGCGGTATCATCAAAACTCTCCGTTTCTCCCCCGTATCTTTTCAGCAGCTCATTTTCAACAAGGTTCCAGTTTTCATCAGATGTTTCAATTATTTCATTACATCCGACAACCACTTCCATGAGATCGAAAATCTCTTCCGCACTCCTATCCGGATATTTTGTTTCCAGATATTCCAGCAGTTCTTCTACCTTATTCTGTTGCATTTGTATCCCCTCGTGGTAACCATCATACATTACTACAGACAAAGCAACTCATCGCGTAACACCACATATCATCTCTTTTTCTTACAATATATAATATAATAATCGATATCAAGTCCACTATTTATTTAGTTCAACTGCACAATCACCAATTCACCAACAATCCTACCATAATACGCTCATCGGATTAATAAGCTTTCCATCCTTCCATAGTGTAAAATGGAGATGTGGTCCGGTCGAGAAACCCGTAGAGCCGACCCGTCCAAGAATTCTTCCTGCAGTGACAGTTTGTCCGCTTCTGACAAATATCCGGGACAAATGCCCGTATAATGTTTTATATCCCTCCCGATGAACAATAACAACGGCCTTGCCGTATCCACCCATCCATCCTGCAGCTGTAACAGTGCCTCCACAGGCAGCTCCAACAGGGGTACCATATGCTGTGGCAATATCAATCCCATTATGAAAGCCCCTTCTGTTGACAATAGGATGTGTCCGCATACCAAAAAAAGAACTATACCTTCCGCCAAGCGGGGATCTGAACATCTCTCTCAAGCGGTATTGTTTTGCCAGTGAAGCAGTCATATACATTGATTTCGGTTTCACATTTTTTATAAAAACTGCAACGGGCCTGTAATCACCGGTAATTTTATAATAATATCGATAGAAAAGTGGCAGATCCTGTAGTACCACATCATCCGGTGATGCATCATACAGGGCGGCCAATTCCTGCACATCATCAAGATCCGTAACAAAATGGAGAACCCCCTTATGAGAGGGAATTACTATTTTCTGGTTTACAGACGCCAGAAGGTTTCCCCAGAAAGGATTCACTCCAATCAGCGTATCGATATCAACCCCGTGTTTTTTTGCCAGTTTCCAGAAATTATCACCCCGTTTAACAGTAACAATATGAAGTGTCAGACCCTGAAACGTTACATTTTTCCGGATAAACTGTATGAATGCCTCTTCATTTGAAAATAACGCGTCAATTCTTCCTGCATCAGCACCTTCACCGATAGTCCCGCTTCCGAAAAAATAAAGAAACATTACGGTACCTATTATTGCTGCGCTTATTCCTGCCTTGATTTTTTTATTCATCCCGCCTGCTCCGCCCTGATATTACAACCTGACATTATATCCCATTTCCTGACGTATATGTGGATACCCTCATGTGGTTCATTAAAGTCTGCCGATCTCATCTGACATAATCCATGTAGTTGTAGCATAAAGTAATGTCAACAATTTTTGTTATCTCTTATTATATCGTCATGATCAAGGTAGATAGTGTGCAATATTCCACATCTTACTTTAATAAAAAAGGGCGGTTTCAGCATAGTTGCTAAAACCGCCCTCCATTTTTCAGTAGTTGTGTACTAAATAGCGTGTAAACTATTCCACCGTCACTTATTCATGCCCTTCTGAAGCATGCTCGCTATGGTGAAGATGCGGAAAAAGCGGTGTATATTTTACAAACCACATATAGATGAGCGTCATAATCGCTATACAACCAAGAAACACAAACCATTCCTGGATAGTAGGATTATATGTTGTGAATCCTCTCCATGGGAAGTTCGGTACCGAAAATCCGTGGAGGAGCACATTCATTTTACTTACCAGAATCGCACTGACCCCTGCAATAAAACCGGTAACCAGTGTTTTTTCCTGCTCCCTGAACTTCTTTACCAGATACATTGTAATGGGAACAAAACATAGAATCAACTCAAGTGCGAGCATCCATATTCCATATAATCCACCCCAGAGATCCATAAATGATCTGTCTGCAGCGGGAACATATTTAACCGCCATCGAGTAAATGTCATATATTCTGAAAGAGGTGTAGAAGATAAACATTACACCGGAAATTTTAGCAAGGGTATAAAATGTTTCTTTCGGAACAACTTCCTTCTTCATAATTTTTCCCGCTATCCAGGGAATAAGCATCATGAAAGAAGTACCGCCGGCAGTCGCAGCTACAACTGCGAGAAAGAAAAAGTGAGGCCTGAACCACTGTGCCTTTGCATACAGCACACCCCACATACCTCCACCAAGTGAACCCTGGTGAAAGAAAGAAAGGAAAGTACCCGCAGCAGCCATTGTCCACATAAGCTTATGCATATAATGTCCAATTGCATGTACAACCGGATACCTGTCCAGCAGCCGCTGTTTCAGTACAATCGGAACAAGTTCAACGCAAAGAATACAGAAATACAATGACAAACACCAGAATACTTCCGTAAGCATTGAAATCGGCATAAGGTGCGGTCCCCAGTTCGGATACGCAAACCCGAACCATGCGCGCAGGGGCTGTCCGACATCAAAAAGCAGCAGGACAAGTGTAAACAGATAACACATCCACCCCAGAAGCACTGTGGAATTGATAATCGGCTCAAGCTTGTCAACCCTGAAAATATAAAGGAAAAAGCCGGTGAAAAAAGCCCCTCCCCCCAGTGCAACAAGACCGAGGTCGCCGATAATCCACACACCCCATGCGAAATTATTATTCATATCGGTATATCCAAGACCCCAGAACAGAACCTGTATTGCAAAGATTCCAAAAAGGGCCACGATGGCAAACAGCACATACAGGGCAATCTGTGATTTCCTCGAATAGCTGTTAAATTCATCCTTTAGAAACTCAATAAATTTCATTACTGTATCTCCTTGTTTTTCCTTTTAGGAGTTTTGAAAACCGCTTAATATATCACGCAGCCATTGCTTACTTGTGAGATAATACACCTTCGGGTTCGGATAATTCTTTATCTTCATGCGACGCTGCTGCTCAGCCGGATCAGCATTATCAATTTTATGAAGAAGACGTACCGCCCTGGGATCATTCTTCAGCTTCTGCTCATACACCGGAGAATTTGGATCCCTGAGATCCCCGAATTTCATCGCTCCCGTAGGACAGGCAGAGACACATGCCGGAGTATATTGGACCTGATTGATATCAGTTATCCCCTGGGCAATCATTTTATCCCGCTCCCTCTTCCAGATGTGGCTGCAGAAAGTACATTTTACAACAGTACCCCGTGAAGCAACCGATACATCGGGATTCAGCGAGTTCTTAAAATCTGTCTCATATTTCGGCTTCCACCAGTTAAATACACGTGCCTCGTAAGGACATGCTGCCTGACAATACCGGCAGCCTATACAACGCGACCATATCTGGCTTACGACTCCATCATCACTGACGTCAGTTGCAACAGCCGGACACACGGAAACGCAGGGAGGCACTGCTTTATTCGGATCGGGATTATTCCCCGAACACTGCTGGCACATTTTCGGGACATATGCGATCTGGACTTCACCATACTTTTTATCACCCTGATAATCATTGGTGACACGCATGAGATCCATAAACGTGACCCGTTTAGGTATATCGGAATCATCCTCGAAAATGGGCATATTGTTTTCCTGCATGCAGGAGATCTGACATGCACCGCACCCGGTACACTTGTCCAAATCTATCGACATTCCCCATAGTCTTTTCATCGTCGTCATTGCTTACCACCCCTTAACTTAATTTTACCCTGGTATACCACCAGTCGGCGGTTCCAGACTCAGCATCAATAGCATTGTTCATGATCTCTCTGGGATTCACGCCCTTCTCACTGCCATATTTTGTTAAAGCAGCATGACCGAATCCCATCGGCATCGCTATCACGCCAGGGGCCACTGTCTTTGTAAGCAGGACCTTGACTTTTCCTATCTCACCCCTTTTCGAACTGATATAAATGTTCGAACCATCGGAAACTCCCTGTTCACGGGCTGTTTCCGGATTCATTTGAACATACAGCCTTTCAGCACTGTAGGTTTCATGGCCAAGCCCCTTTAACACATACGGAAATGCCAGACTTCGCCCGTCACCAACAAATGGTATTTCAAATGGAATCATAACGAGAGGATACTCTTGCGCTGATTCTTCCATTGCTTTCTTTAATTCAGTGAAGTGCTTTTTAAGAAGATCAGTAGAAATACTGAAGTTCCCGACACCCCTTGTCTGTCCGTCACGGACTATTGCTGCAACATCCCTGACACCTGTCCAGGGGAATGCATCCTTAACCTTTTCCGTTTTCCTGGCGATATCGAGAATAATATCACCCCCGTGTTTTGACGTATACCGGGGTGCAGCAACAGCGTTCCCCTGAGCCGTAGGAACTTCCATTATAGTAAGGGTCGGGAAGATATAATCAGCATATTTCGCAGAATCGTTGATAAGGGTACCAAAGGCGACAACCATCGGCATATCTTTCATCTTATTCACGAAATCAGCACCATACACACTGTTAAAAACCGGATTAGACTCATTAAGGAAAAGAAGCTCTACCTTCTCTCCATTTTTTATAAAATCATCAAGTCCCTTTGCGACCCTTGTATTATTATGCCCCGCTTTTGCAATATCATCATACTGTACTCCAGCCGGAATTGAGGGGCATGCCTTAATAAAAGCATTTCCATCTTTTCCGAGATGTGCAATCAGAGCATTCAGGGCCTGAACCGCAGCAATTTCTGCAACGGAAGAGGACACGCACTGCCCGCCCCTCCCTGCGACAGCAACAGCTTTTCGGTATTTGACAAATTCTTTCGCGATTTCAGCTATTTTCTCAGCAGGAACTCCGGTAATCGCAGAAACTTTATCCGGCGAGAACTCATTAATCCCTGACCAGCGCGAAAGCTCGCTAAGATTTGAACTCTTACCATGATTCATAATCAGCTGATGCGCTATTCCAAGAGCCAGATATGATTCAGTTCCGGGCTTAACCGGAACCCATGAATCCGCCATTGATGCTGTACGGGTACAGAGCGTATCAACCTGAACAAATTTAACATTTTTTTTCTTCCACTCGAGAAGTACTTTATTCATTCTCGCGGAATTTCCCCATCCTTCAAAAAGACGGGCACCAAAGCTGATAACATAATCAGCATTCTCCAGATCATAATCAATAGTTCCTTCCGCATTCTGTGTTGCGGCAACAGCACTTTTGGAAAGATTACAGAAACAGGGCTCGGTATACACGTGCTTACTTCCCGCCGCCATAACCAGCCGTTCCATCAGAAGATTCGGAACAGTATTATGTGCGCCGTTAACCGCTGCTATCATCTGTGCTTTATTCTCTGACCTGAGTTTCGTTATGGCATCGGAAACATCCTTAACCGCTTCTTCCCAGGTTACGGGCTTAAATTTACCGGAACCCTTGCTGCCGACCCGCTTCAGGGGCTGCTGGATTCGCTCCGGATGGTACAGAAGCTGCAGCATCGCCTGACAAAGGGGACACCCGCTGTTCGCTGTTTCGACCTTGACTGCTCTCTGGCCAATTTTACGTACTGTTATATTAGATCCACAGAGATGGCAGACACTATTCGCGAATTTTTCTTCACCACGGGTCGGAACATACTGATCCTGGCTCCATTCAACAAGCCACTGAAAACCGAGGAAGGGAGCACCAGAGAATGTAGTTCCAACGAGTCCCCCGCAAACCGCGCCACCTGCCATTTTCAGGAAATCTCTTCTTTCAATCTTTTTCATGGATTCACATACCTCATTTGCAAAGTTTATCAATACCCATTCAGATAATTTCTAATCGTGACACACCAGACACTTGTTACTGATCCTGAGAGCAGTATGGCAGTCCATACACTGACCCATCGGCATACGCCCCTTGACCCGTGATGTTCTTGCCGTCGTCATAGCATTTACCTTATCACCGTGACATGATGCGCACCTGGCTTTCTTCTGGTTTTTCATAACAGCGATATGGCTGAAATATACAAGATCAGCCTGCTGTGCATATGATCCCCAGGGCCTGTCACTATCCTGAAACCCCCTAAACATTGCCTTTTCAGCAGCAGTCGTACCATCGTGACACTGTTTACATTCACCTACCGTTGGTATCCCCTTGAATCTCCCGTTCGAATAATATCCATGACACAGTTCACAGTCTGATGCCTGATATTTCGTTATATGAGATTTATGGTTAAAGGGAATTAACTTTTGAGCCTGTACAGTAAAAGGGTATTCACAGGCTTTTATGAAGAAGATATAAGAAACGAAAGTGAACACTAAGAAAGGCAAGAAGAAAAGAAGTAATGATCGTTTCACAAACTTTCTCCTTTGTTATAAGATTTTAGACAATATTACGTTTCATGAATATTATCCGCTAAAACAGAAAATAAAAAAACAAAAGACCAAAAATACACCCAGTAAGACTTATACTTCAATCTAATCGATAATGTCAAGGTGCTATATGATGTCAAGAAAAAATAGAAAAAAAAGAAATTTGATGCTATATAAACAGACTCTCACCACCCGGCCAATTACCCGGTATCACCATTACATGATAAAAAATATTGTTGACTTATTTTTAAAACAATACTACAATCCAGCCATATTCTGATTATATTTTTTTTATTATACGGATACACCCGGTATCTTCTTCTCCTCATAAAAAAGGCGAGGATTCCCCTTCGGGGGGTTACAATCCTCGCCTTTTCATATTGTTACGGCCATGTCTTTATGTGAAGAGGTATACTCTTAGCCGGGACGCAGGGGCTGCCACGTACCCGGAAAAAGTTTCCATACAACCGTATGCAGCCTCACTGAAACACGTAAGGCTGCATACGGAAAAATCAGCACACTCTGAATTTTGAGATCTCCCTGTCTCCTTCAACAATATGTACCGCACATGCTATACATGGATCAAAGGAACGGACAACTCTTGCAGCTTCAATAGGATTAGCGGGATCACTGATTGGAGTTCCCACAAGTGCCTGCTCCACGGGACCAAGCACACCGCGGTCATCACGGGGCCCGCAATACCAGGTTGTTGGAACAACACACTGATAATTAGCGATCTTCTTGTCTTTTACAACAATCCAGTGTCCAAGAGCTCCGCGCGGAGCCTCGGTTAGACCCTCACCTTCTCCCTGTTCAGGTATTTCATAGTGATTACGCGGAGAACCGCCTACTTCGAGTTCATCAAGCCACCCCTTTGCCTTTTCACAAATAAGCTTGCACTCAATCGCGCGTGCTGCATGACGTCCCAGAACAGAAAATAGTGCGGAAACATCCGCGCTGAAAATCCCGCGTACCGCATCCACCTCCCGCTTGACCTGCTCGTTTCCGGAAAGATAGCTTACCGCTATACGGGCAAGGGGGCCAACCTCGACAGGTTTGTCTTTGTACCGCGGCGCTTTAAGCCATGTATATGCGCCGGCTTTCCCTGGATCCGGAATAGTCTGCCCCTTCAGCGGGTGCAGGTTTGAACCGGATTTATACCGTGAATATTTTACCTGTTCTTTAATGTACGCAGTATCAAGCTGCTCTACATTACCGCCCAGAAATACTCCACGCTGGAACATAAATTTGTTAAGATCATCATTTTCTTCAAAAACACCATAAGAAAGCTGATCTGCAAATTTACCTATTGTAAAGTAATTCCTGAAAACCCTGGCCACCTCAATTACATCTTTTATATACACCTCATTTACAAACTTCTCCACTTCTTTGAGGTTTTTCCGGTATTCTTTGATTTTTTCCCTGGTCGGCACCTGCGTTACACCTCCGGGAACAAGGCCGATAAGGTGCGGCGCCCGTCCGGCAAACGCGGCAACCATTTTGTGCGCCTTCATTCTTATATCAAACGCCTGAAGATAATGTGCAATTGCGGCAATATTCAGGTCATTGTTTTTTATATAGAAATTTTCTCCTTCATATCGTGGAAGGAAAGGACCAACAGCCGATATCTGGTCTATCCGGTCTTTCTTTAACTTCAGCTCCTCTTTCGCCCATGCCTTCACACCGCTGAGACCCGCATCGCCGCCCTCGTATTTGAGAATCGCAGTGATATCGACATAATCCAGCGCTGCGAGATGATAGAAATGAAGGATATGGGACTGCAGATAGTTCGCCGCAAGGACAAGATTCCTCTCAAGTCTGCCGTTTCTGTTGGGTCTGATGTTAAACGCATCATCAAGGCATTTACTTGAGGCAAGGCCATGAGATACGGGACATACGCCGCAAATCCGCTGAGTAATCTGGTTCGCGTCAACGGGATTACGTCCTGTCAGAATCTTTTCAAAACCGCGAAACATATCACCCTTACTTTTCGCGTCTTTCACAACGCCGTTCTGCACATCTATTTCTATAGCCAGGTGGCCTTCTATTCTTGTAATCGGGTCTAATACAACTCTAGCCATGGATTACACCTCCATCCCTTAATTTTATAACCGCAGACCGTATCTGTTCATTGTCGATCTGCTGTATCTGGTCTGCGCTGGCAGTCAGGTGTTTGTAAATACCGCGGTTGCCGAAATCCGGGAAAGGAGGTTCCGTACAGCCGATACACCCTGACCCCGATCCGGTACAGGAATTAACACCAAGCCATTTCCTTTTCGGAATATCACAACCGGTATCCATCCCGAGGCAACCCAGGAGATACAGACATCCCGGCTCACCCCAGTGCTGAGCAAATCTCCCGCGCTTATAATCAACGAGATGTTCGCACTGTTCATGAACAGTCTTTCCGAAGAACATTTTCGGACGATTATATTCATCAAGCTCCGGTACGCCCCTGAGAATAAAATGCAGTATAGTCCCCGCCATCCAGTCCGGGTGCGGAGGACATCCGGGAATATTCACAATAGTTTTACCGGGCAGGATATCTTTCAGCGCTTTTGCGCCGGTCGGGTTTCCGCTTCCATCTCTCGGCTGTGCTGCGGGTATTCCGCCGAATGTTGCGCAGCTGCCAACCGCGATTATTGCCTTTGCCCGTTTCCCGAGTTCCGTTATCCATGTTCTTGCCCCTACATGGTGCCCGTCAATTTCACCAATTGTGCAGAACTCGTCAGCACCTGTTGGAATTGACCCCTCTACAACAAGGACAAAATCATTTCTGTTCTTTTTTACGGCTTCCTCTAAAACCTTTATCGCCACATGTCCTGTAGCCCCCATCAGTGTCTGATGAAAGTTCAGACTGATATGCTCGGTAACAAGACTTGCGATATCGGGGTCAACAGTATTAAGAAGCGAAACAGAGCACCCGGAGCAGGATTGTGCCTGTATCCATATCACAGGGGTCCTTGCCGCCGCCCTCTCAATAGCTTTTTTGCATCCCTGCAGCACTACACCGGAAAAAGTAAATGCGGCCGCTGTTCCGCCCATCAGTTTCAAAAATTGCTTTCTGCTTAATGACATCATATACCTCCTGAGTAATTAATTCGCCACTGCATCGAGAATCAATTCAATCGCCTTCGGAATTGCATTCTGTACCGCGGCACTTATTTTGATATCAGTTGTTTCAATATCCTCTGGAATAATGCCAATTATCTCAATATCCGGATTGCTGCCGAGAAGCCGGAGGGTACGAATCACTTCCATCAATCCAACCTCATGAAGCGAAACACCAGATCTCGTTTCCACGGCATTTTCTGGCTTAAACCTGTATATTGAACCCGGAGTTCCCTCCCCCCGCATCGCATCAACAACGATGATCCGATCACGACCCTGCATTAGCGGGAGAAGATCAAACCCCGCTGTTCCGCCGTCAATTATTTCGACATCATCCGGGAGAGAAATTCCGGATTCCTCAATCCGGTTGACGATATGGACACCAAGCCCGTCATCGCCCTGTAAGATATTACCGATACCCAGAACCAATACTTTTTTCATTACAACCTGTATTTCCGCCTGAAGTGAATTATCATTTACGGCCTGTTGCGCCGGTCAGGTGACAATCCTGACACATGGAAGGCCCTTTTGCCTTCTCAACATGGCAGGCAATACAGAAATCATGCATCAGCTTCTCCCCCTGGCTCCCTTTATGACATTGGGCACATTCCTTAATCCTGTCGTCATTCCCCTTTTTGTGGTGACAGACAATACACTGCACCCCCGCCTGTTCGTGGGCCTTATGCGACATCTTCACCGATGCGATAACACCATTCGTTTTTTGAATTCCTGCGCCAAGATCAGACTGGGTAATATGTTTATTGATATCACCAATTGTGACTACATCCGTAGGACTTGGATTGATTTCGGTGATTCGATCTGCGCAGCCGCTGAATAAAAAGGTAAGGATAAAAGATATGGTAAGGACAAGCCCCCACTGATACACCTTCTTTGCCTTCACGTAAACACCTCCCGTAAAAATTATTATATATTAAATATTTAATTCGCAGTACTTACTGATCGGCATTATATATGCAATGGCACTGTGCACCGGTATGGGTGTATTGAATAACTGCAGCAACACTCTGGCAGGAGGGTTTTATGCCTGCACATCATTCAACGTCCGGAACACAGTGCCATGCTTGCAATTGTATGTTACAACTCCGGAAACACAACCGGCTGCAAAAGAACACACGCCTGTCATAGTGCGTCATTACACTATGGTCAATACAAGAAACATGGGAACCGTGTCAACAATTAATTATATCGATACATTATATCGAATATATGAATTCATATATTTTTCACACAAATCATCCGGTATCAACAGGGACTCCTCGCGGAAACAACACCACACGAACAATCCCCCGACCACATACCACTGATAATGCCGCAACAAGACCGAAATCAGGGCAATGATCACTATGAAAAAATAATTACAATAAACACTTGATGTACGTCATGTAAAGAGCGTTAACCGCCTGCAAATGCGGCTACACATATCGATTGGAAAAATGAGGAATATTTGAAGAATAAATAATTTCAAAGGTAACCTAATACACATCTCCTGCATTGTCAATAAAAAAAGCTACCACATCCTCTTTCCAACCCGGGAGGCAAATCCGTTTCCGGAATTACCCCGTCCCAGAGTCCATAGCCTTTAACCTTAGGAACAAAGGGATCGAAGATTATGACACCGTATCGTACAAGTTTCACATGTCAACAATTAAAATTAACCATATACTACTATTTATTACAAATAACTACTTTTATTGCGTTACGCCTCTTCAATAAAATCAAAAAATAAACCCCCGGCGAATTATAGCTCAGGGGTTTATTTTGTTTTCACTACATTTCAAATACTAATCAGTAGCGTGAACAGGTATTCCCCATTGACGCGATCAATGAAACCTGGGCCCTGAGGTTTGTCATATATGCATTTCTCTCCTGAAAAATGCCCCCTTTTTCATCATACTCAACGCGGGCCATATTTTTTGTTGCTTCGGCGATATCACCATTGGACATATCCAGAAATGCTTCTATCTGCTTCCTGTACAGTATCGTCTCAGTATATGACCGTTCAAGAAATGAAGCGGCATCATCACCCGTCAGAACCCATGCATGGGCCATCCCGATTATTCGCGGCTTCAATGCCGCCGCACGTTCAATGCTTTTCAAATAATCTTCATAGGAGGACAGAAACTCAACCTGCACACCTTCACACTGTACACCCTGCGGTATACCCGCAGCTTCACCGGGGAACAGCGCTCCTATTTCCGGAACAAAGAAAGACAGCGAATCTTTCGTATGTCCGGGGGTCTCATACACCTCACAGGTAACACCTCCAAGATCAAAGCTGTCACCATCCTGTAGCCTGTAATCAAGCTTCAGCGGGGACAGATGTACGTCTTCATCTCCCGTGATGTCGCTGAACATATTACGCTGCACTTCGCTCAGCTCATCCATGAGCTTCAGCACCTTCTCCTTCGCGAGAAGCGCTTCAATTCTTTCATGGCCTCCAATTTTCAGCCCTTTCAGTTTACGCGACATGTAGGGAGCTGCACCGAGGTGATCGTAATGGGAATGAGTTAGAAACAGCATATCCAGAGAATCTGCGTTTCCCAGAATAGTATCAAGCGTCTTCATATATAACGGCCCGTAGAGATTTACTCCCGCATCGATCATGCATGACTGTTCTTTCCCGCGGATCACATATCCGGGATAGGTCAGGTCCCCTGCCACGGTAACAACATCTTCAAAAGTCCCTTCCGCCTTATAAATCATTTTTCCTCCATTATCTTCGATGCCGCCTTTACACCTTCCACGGCATCCTTCCCGTACAACGCGCCAATGGTGCCGGCATAATCACTGTTCACCACTGCCCCTCCAACAATCAGTCTCACCGGCAGGCCCTGCTCCTTTATCATATCGCTGAGCACCTTCATTTCATTCATTGTTGTCGTAAGCAGAGAGCTGAGGCAGAGAATATCGGGGCCGTGTTCACGGACCGCGGCAAGAACAGTTTCTGACGGAACATCTTTCCCGAGATCAATCACCTCGAAGCCATGGTTTTCCAGCATCATGGCAACAATGTTCTTTCCTATATCGTGCACATCACCGCGCACTGTGCAGATAACGGCTTTGCCTTTTTTCCGCACACCGTCTTTCGCGAGAAGCGGCTTCAGCCTGGCAAACCCCGCCTTCATCGCCTCCGCGGAAGCGATCATTTGAGGAAGGAAATATGTTCCGGCGCTATAGTAGTCTCCCACTTTCTCAAGGGCCTTTATCAACCCCCCGTTCATAATATCTTCCGGAGAAACATGCTCCAGGGCGGACTCCACCGCGGGAACAATTTCATCCGAATTCCCCTCCACCACAAGGTTGTAGATTTTTTTCAGAGGATCACCTGTATCAAGGCCCCCTCCCGCCGCGGGAGCCGCCGACGCCGACGCTTCACCTCCGAGTCGCGCGATGTAGCGCACCGCATTATGGTCTTTCCCGGTGAGAAAATCAGCCCCCAGCTGCTCCTCCTCGGAAAAAGGATGACCTGTCCGGACCGCTGAGGGATTCACAATTGCTGCGGTAAGCCCTTTCTCCGATGCCATTGAAAGAAAAGCGTTGTTAATATGTTTCCGCTGCGGAAGGCCGAAGGATATATTGCTCAGCCCTATACTCGTCTTCATGTCCCTTCCCGCGAAGTGCGCAATTACTTTTAGCGTTTCCAGTGCGCTTCCTGGTTCCGCGCTTTCCGTAAGAATCAGGGGGTCGATAAATATTCTGGAGGCATCAATCCCTTCCGACACGAGGAACGAAATGAGCGTTTCACCGATAGCGATCCGGCTTTCCGCATCACGGTGAATCCCTGTATCATCCATGCACAATGCAACAACAAAGGAGCCGTATTTTTTCAGAAGGGGCAGCACTGTTTCAATGCTCTTCTTCTTGCCGTTTATGGAATTCACCAGGGGCACACCGGGATACATCATAAGGGCCGCATCAAGAACATCCCGGTTGTCGGAATCAATCGCAAGTGGTACCTGCACCGTGCCCGATAATATCCCGATTGATCGCCGCATCGCAGCCACCTCGTCAATACCGGGAACACCGACATTGATGTCCAGAATGTGCGCCCCCTCCTCCTGCTGCTTCCTTGACTCCTCGCGCAGAAAGTTGTTCTGTCCCTCCTTGAGCTCCGCTGCAAATTTTTTTCTCGCGGTAGGATTAAGGCGCTCTCCGATCTTCAGGACATCCTTCTGCGCGTCAACATCAATGACGCCGTACCTGCCGGTCATGTAGTGATACCGACGCCGGGTTTCACCCCGCCTGCCCCGATACCCCTCAAGGCGTTTCCTCAGCGCCTCGATATGGGCCGGCGTCGTACCGCAGCAGCCGCCGACAACAGACATCCCCAGGTCAACGATCCGCATTGACCTGTCTGCGAATTCATCGGGCCCCACATTATACACCGTTACACCGTTGACCACTTCCGGCATGCCGGCGTTTGCCCACACCGAAAACGGGACACCCACTCCCTTAAGGGAATCAATCTCCCGCGCATAAAGCTCTCCAAGCCCGTCCGGCCCCATGCTGCAGTTCGCACCCACAACTGACGCCCCGCACTGTGAAAGCGTCGCAAATGCCGCCAGCATTCCCGTACCTGAAACCGTTTTGCCGTTTTCCTCAAAACTCATGCTGCATATAACCGGCAGGGAGGTACATTCTTTCGCGGCTATCAGCGCCAGACGCGCCTCCTGAACATCCGTCATTGTTTCAATGAGTATGATATCGGCCCCTCCACGGGCAAGACTTCTTGCCTGGGTGCAGAACCCGTTGAATATATCCTCAACCTTCACCGGCCCCATTGGCTCTATGAGCATTCCCGTAGACCCCATGGCGCCCGCAACAATAACATTTCTACCTTCAGCAGCGCTCCGGGCTATCCTGACAGCTTCGCAGTTTAACTCTTCACTGCGGTCCCCAAGACCGTACTCCGCAAGCTTCACAGGGTTGCCGCCAAAGGTATTCGTTTCTATGATATCCGCCCCTGCATCGATATAGGTACGGTGTATGTCCCTGATAACATCCGGCCGTTCAAGGTTCAGCAGCTCAAACGCTCCGGAATAGTCCGGAATTGACTCAAAGAGTATTGTTCCCATCGCTCCATCAAGAAGGAGTACTTCTCCTTGTTTAATCCTTTTCAAAAAATCCATTCACACATCCTTTTACAATAATATATAATAACCATATATATAGTTACGGCAGAGAGATACACAGACATTACTACGCTCCTGCCGCGTACACAGCATCAGTTATACTTCAAAATCACAACACCGATTCTGTCATCATCAAACCATTAATTAAAGACCATTATTTCATTTCCCGCAATTATTTTCGAGATAATTACCCGAAAAAGAATGATATCAATATTTTTTTTATATTTTTTATTGAAATAATTTTTTTTCTTGATAAATTGGACTTACAATTTTTAAATGTACCGCCTTAAAAATTCATAAAATGTAGATTCTACATAAACATCGGGGGGTGATAATACGATAGGATTTTACCTATTAAAATTACACCAGTTAACTATTATTTTTGACATATTCTAATTAATTTTTTCCTGTGGCAATTCATTAACTGAATTATCAGGAATGTATATTAATACAGTTTGAGATAATCCCATTCCCCTTTTGCGGGTTTGGATTTATTTTTTTTTGACCCCGGAGGAAAGTTTTTAACTCAGTCCGGATGGGTTACTCAAATCCCTTATTTAAGGTCCTTTAAAAAGGGTTCCAACGGCACACGTTTGTGTGTTTTATTTTGATAGAAGAGAGGTAATTGCCATGGAGAGTCTGGGTAAACACATTATCGCGGAACTCTTCCACTGTGATGAGTTCATTTTGAATGATCCCGTTAAGATCGAGGAGGTAATGATGGCCGCAGCCCAACTTTCTAAGGCCACAATTATTAAGCCTTTCTTTCATCAATTCTCGCCTTATGGTATAAGCGGAGTAATTGTAATCGCGGAATCACACTACACAATCCACACATGGCCGGAATACGGGTATGCTGCTGTTGATGTATTCACGTGCGGTGACCTTGACACCCAAATTGGGCTCGAGCACATAAAGCAGGAACTCCGGTCGGAGAAATGCTCAATTTTCCAGCTCCAGCGGGGAATATTGCCGGATAATATTTCTAACAACGACAATTTAATGCTTAAGGAGGTGGAAAATGCAAGCTATGTTGACTAGAGCAGACACCACTCGAACAGTTCCTTCACCGGATCAGTATAGCGAACTCGGTGCATGGGGTCTCTACTGCAGTGTTGATGTACACAACTGTGATCCCGATATTATCCGGGACGGGGAAATGATACGGCAGTATGTTATTCAGCTGTGCGACCTCATCGAAATGAAACGTTTCGGTGAGACTCAGGTGGTGCATTTCGGCGAAGACGAAAAAGTTGCCGGTTATTCAATGGTTCAGCTTATCGAAACATCCCTGATTTCAGGGCATTTCGCGAATCTAACCAACACCGCCTATATCGATGTATTCAGCTGCAAATATTATGACCCCGAAGTGGTTTCACACTTTACACTGAGTTATTTCAAAGGTACAGACTACAATCTTAACATTTCGTTAAGAAAATAATTCAACTATATATCGCAGCCCCGGTTTTTTACTAATGGGACCGGGGCTGTTTAATTTTCATGCAAGGAGATGAGCAATGCCCGTTCCGTCACAGTTATGGTTTGAAGAAAAGTTTGAGATCGACAAAGGACGTACCCTTAAAATTGGTATACAGCACCTCATTGAACAGTATGACTCCGAGTTTCAAAGAATAGAAATATATCAGACAAAACCGTTCGGGAAAATGCTGGTGCTGGACGGAGTCATTATGACAACAGAGTGGGATGAACATTCCTACCATGAAATGATTTCTCATGTGCCGATGTGCACACATGAAAATCCTGAAACCGTATGTGTTATCGGCGGCGGTGACGGAGGTACAATCAGGGAAGTGCTGAAACACTCTTCTGTCAAAAAAGTTGACATCTGTGAAATTGACAGTGATGTTATCCGGCTTTCCCAAAAACATCTTCCAACCCTTGCTTCATCTTTTTCCGACAGCCGGGTAACAGTGCACACGGAAGATGGTGCTGAATTTTTAAAGAATCATAAAAATACGTATGATATAATAATCGTCGACTCCTCCGATCCAATTGGTCCGGCAGAAGTCCTTTTCTCGGAAGATTTTTATATCACGATGAAAGAAGCGTTACATGATACCGGTATTGCCGTTACGCAATCAGAATCATTTTTTTATCATTTAGAAATCATTGAACGCCTTAACGGATATGCGAACAGGCATTTCCCTGTAGCCTCATACTATTCCACAATCGTTCCCACATACCCCAGCGGTATAATCGGATTTACATTCTGTTCGATGAAATATCATCCAATACAGAACCATGACGAAAACCGCACGTTACCATTTGCTGATTCCCTGAAATACTACAACCCTTCAATTCACAAGGGAGCGTTTCAGCTGCCGTCATTTGTAACAAAAAGGCTGAAACTCGCGTAGAGTATTCAGCCTTCCTTATTCCATATAATTATTATCAGTCACAATTGCGCGGCATTGCTTACTGTTTTTTTGGTTCCAGTATCCTCCAGAACAGTTCAAAAAAATCAGAAATTTTGTCCGCCAGGTTCCACTTCATACCATGGTAGTACCAGATAAGAACGTGCCGGCTGCAGAACATGAAATACAGGTTGTTCAGTGTCCTCACGTCCATATCCGGCTGAATACCGTTATTCGCTTTAACTTTTTCCAGAATGTCCCCAAGGACTTCACGGATATCGTCGCGCCGGTATGCGTTTTTCTGCATCCAGTTCCGCATTGGAACGGTAATGAAACCCGTAATAGCCACACCGCGGTTTCTATCATAAAAATCCATTGTTACCCAGAATAGTTTCCGGAATATTTCTTTCGGGTTCTCAATACCCTGCACATGTACCCGTATGAGATCATTCAGTTCACAGAGATATTCATCAATAACAGTAAAAACAAGGTCCTGCTTGGACGTAAAATATTTATAGATGGTACCAACGCTGATACCGCTTTTTTTTGCAATTTCCCTGATATTTACCTGATGAAAATCCTTTTCTGAAAAAAGCTCAAGCACCTTTTTGTAGAGTTTTTCTTTGATTTTGTCAGGTATTTCATTACTGTTCATGAGATTACGCACATTTTTTATTTTAAATGACCCTGTATATTTAGAAATTGCCGCCCAGTACAGTGGAGTAACAATTATTTTTCAAGAATATTATTAATAATCCTGTACTACCGCCTTCCCGCGGAGTACCATTAAACCGTTCATCGCAAGGGCGCTCATTTCGTCCTCGCCGGGATACACGTATACCTGCGCCAGTTTCTCCACCCGTGCCTTCAGTCTTTCAATTACGAGTTGACTATGCGCTATGCCCCCGGTAATGAGTACAGCGTCAACATCACCACTCAACACCGTACACATCGCACCGATGTCCTTGGCAACCTGATAAATCATTGCATTATATACCAGCTCCGCCTGTGCATCGCCCTCTGATATCATCTTTTCAACTTCACGGGCATCATTTGTTCCGAGGTATGCCGTTATTCCGCCCTTTCCCACAATCATTCTTTTTATTTCATCCCTGCTCATTTCACCGCTGAAACAGAGCTTTACCATGTCCCCTACCGGGAGTCCCCCGCTTCTTTCCGGCGAGAAGGGGCCATCTCCGTCAAGGGCATTATTCACGTCCACTATCAGACCTTTTTTATGTGCCCCGACCGACACCCCTCCACCGAGGTGTGCCACAATGAGATTCATTTCTTCATAGGGCGTTCCCACTGCATCAGCATGTTTCCGTGCAATCGCCTTCTGATTTAAAGCATGGAAGATAGACTTCCTGCGAAATTTCGGATGCCCTGTCAGTTTCGCAACATCCTCCATTTCATCAACAACCGGCGGGTCTGCGATAAACGCACGTGCACCGGGTATCGTGCGCACCATTTCATCTGCAATAAGCGCTGCAAGGTTTGCAGCATGTTTTGATTCCTCCCACCCTTTTTTCAGGTCCTCTTTCATGGCATCAGTAACCGCATATACTCCGGAAGGGATCGGCCGCAATAATCCTCCACGCCCGACAATTGCCTGCAGATCTGAAATATCAATACCTGCCTTGTTCAGCTCATCGAGAATTACCTTTTTTCTGTATTCATACTGCCCTTCAAACCCTGTAAGCCCGGAGAGCTCATCAACACTATGGCTCAAATTCGATGTGAATATATTTTCATCACCGGCAAATACCGCAATTTTTGTTGAAGTAGATCCCGGATTGATCGCTAATATTTTTTCCTTCATTATTCTGTATGGTCTCCTTTTTTTATGTAAATAATGTAATGCATCTTACTGCAGATTAATACTTGCCGCCAGGGCAATGCTGTTAAGTTTTACCGTCTCTGTATCAGCACGTGAAGTCAGAACAATTGGGACAGAAGCTCCCATAATAACCGCCGCAGGGGACGCATTCGCGAGATAGACAAACGATTTGTACAGCACATTCGCTGTTTCAATATTGGGAGCTATGAGCACATCCGCGTCTCCGGCAACTTCACTTTCAATGCCCTTAAACCTGGCGCTATCTGCGGATATTGCATTGTCAAAGGATAACGGGCCGTCAACAATGCAGTTTTTCAACTGCCCCCGCTGGGCCATTTTAGAAAGAAGGGCCCCGTCAATTGTGGCGGTCATATGTTCATTCACAAATTCAAGAGCTCCAAGCACCGCGACCTTCGGCTTTTTAATGCCGAGACAATTCATAAAAAACACTCCGTTTCGTACTATCGATACTTTTGTTTTCAGATCAGGGGCAATGTTTAATCCGCCATCAGTGAGGGAAACAACTTTGTGATACCCTTTTAATTCAAATATCGCAATTGAAGAAAGAATATCCCCCGTACGGAGCCCCTCTGTGCCATGAAGGACCGGCCGGAGATATGTCGGGGTATCGACATTTCCTTTCATCAGGATATGAGCACTCCCCTCCCGTATCAGCCTCACTGCAGTATATGCAGCATCAATGTTTTCCTTTTCATCAACGATCTCACATCCCGTAAGGTCAAACTGGTGGGCATCTGCAATCTCAAGGATCTTTTCCCTGTCACCCACAAGGACCGCATCGACAATTGAATTTTTCGTGGCCAGCGTTACCGCGTCAAGGACGTTCTCGTCATGCGCTGCCACAACAGCAATCCTTTTGCGGTCTTGTGTGGTATCAATTCTTTCAAATATATCTGACAGTTTCGTTATCATATAGTAGCTCCATTATTCTTTCTTGTTTTCATTATTCGTCTGTTACTTCAGATACGTACTTGCCGAAAGCAGGATGCTGTTAAAACGCGTCTCAAGAGTATCCAGCTTCGTGGTAAGCACAACAGGCGCTGACGCGCCAACTGTTATTGACGCGACATGGGCATTCGCGAAAAACATAAATGACTGATACAATGTCCCTGCTGTTTCAATATCCGGTGCAAGAAGAATATCGACATCCCCGGAAACTTCACTTTTAATTCCTTTATGCAGTGCGCTTTTTTCTGATATCGCGTTATCAAAAGCGAGGGGACCATCAATAATACAGTTTTTAATCTGACCGCGCTGGGCCATTTTGGAAAGCATCGCGGCATCCATTGTAGCGGGCATTTTATCATTTACCACTTCTATTGCCGCCAGAACCGCAACCTTTGGGGTTTCAATACCGAAACGACGCATGAGAAACACCGCGTTACTTATTATTGCCGCTTTTGCCTTTAAATCAGGTGAAATATTTACCGCAACATCTGTTACCGCTACAAGCTTATGATAATGCTCGAGTTCAAATACGGCAACATGGGACATGGTCTTCCCCTTTACAATCCCATCCTTTTTATCAAGTATCGGTTTGGAAATCAGGGAAGCACCGAAATAGCTCTCCTGTCCATTCATGAGGATGTGGGCTTTTTTTTCCTTTATAAGCTTCACCGCAGTAACACCTGCGAGAGTATCATTTTCTTCATGAATAATTTCCATGCCGGAAAGCTCATAGTTATGCCGGGCAAAGACATCCTCTATAATACGCTTATTACCAACCAGAGTAACATCGACAATTCCCGTCTTCTTGGCCTTTACAACAGCTTCAATAACATTCGCATCCTGGGCTGCCACAACGACCAGCCTTGTTTTGACATTCCGCTCACGAAGATACTGCTCAAGATCTGATAATCTTTTTATCATTATGATCCTCCATCTGATATAGCATTTTCATTATCTCATTTCACTGCAATAAATTCAGGATAGTATCTACAAAATATACAACAATAGAAGAGGTTTCCATCCAGGATAGATAACAATCCAAATTTTTACTGGCCCCTAAATATAACATTGTTATATTTATTGCCATATATTTAGATCGTCGTATTATATCAAGTATTTTTTTATAACACTATTTTTTCATTTTTTACATTATCATTTTTTTCATTTAATTACGAATCCAGTTTGAAATTTTTAGTATTAAAATTTTTCTGAATTTGCCGTAAATAATATTGACAGCTTCTTTTTTGCGGGATTTATTGGTTGTTAATAACTTAAAGTTGAAATATATGAAAACTATATCACAAAACAACGCACTACTTCTATCCCTACGCAACCTACTATTCCTATGGTTAACCATAGAGAGGGGATCGTGATATAATTTTTACAGATATTGTAATTATTCAGGCCGTCACGGATAACCCTCTGTGACGGCTTTTTCGTTTGATGCTTTATTTCAGGAGGTGCAGGGACATGATCCCACGTATGCTTAACACCGCAACCAGGGGTTGAACGTTAAATTTACCATACTTTTTACATATCATTACTATTTAACAGGAGATACACGATGAAAAACGATAAGATCTATATTTTTGATACAACTCTCAGGGACGGGGAACAGTCCCCGGGTTTCAGCATGAACATTGATGAAAAGCTTCATTTTGCAAATCAGTTAATTAAGCTGGGTGTTGATATTATTGAAGCCGGTTTCCCAATCGCATCGAAAGGAGACTTTGATGCTGTGGAAAAAATAGCGAAAATGGCGAAAGGGGTACAGATAGCCGGGCTTGCCCGTGCAAACTATGAAGATATTGACACAGCCTGGGAAGCCATAAAACACGCTGAGCAGCCGAGAATACACACGTTCATTTCCAGCTCCGACATCCACATTGACTATCAATTGAAAAAAGACAGAAAAAGTGTCCTGGAGCAGGCGGTTAAAGCTGTTGGACGCGCCAGTTCATATACAAAAAATGTTGAGTTTTCTCCCATGGACGCAACCAGAAGTGATCGGGACTATCTTGTTGAAATGCTTACTGCTGTCATTGATGCCGGCGCCACAACATTAAACATACCCGATACCGTTGGATACGCTATTCCGTCAGAATTCCACAGCCTCATTAAGTATATTACTGATAACGTGAAGAATATTGACAAGGCAATTATCTCAGTACACTGCCACAACGACCTGGGACTGGCGGTCGCAAATTCCATTGCCGCGATTGAAGCTGGTGCCCGTCAGGTGGAATGTTCCGTAAACGGAATAGGCGAACGTGCAGGAAATACTTCATTAGAAGAAATCGTCATGGCAATAAAAACACGGAGCAATCTGTTTCATGTCACGAACAGCATCAACACAAAACAGATCATGCCCACCAGTAAGCTCCTCACCCACATCACCGGCGTTACCGTACAGCCGAACAAGGCTATTGTCGGGGCAAATGCCTTTGCCCATGAGTCCGGCATTCACCAGGACGGCATGCTGAAAAATACCATGACCTATGAGATTATGCGCCCCGAAGATGTGGGGATATCCAAATCCACCCTGGTACTGGGAAAGCACTCAGGGCGTCATGCTGTTATCGACCGCCTCAAAGCCCTTGGATACGACCTGACAAACGAGGAACTGGACAAGTTTTTTAAATACTTTAAAGCGCTGGCTGACGTCAAGAAACAGATTTACGATGAAGATCTGGAAGTCCTCATCGGTGAAGCGCTTTACAAGGAAAAGGGACGGTACAAAGTCACCAATGTCCAGATCTCAACAGGTATGTACTCACCGCCAATGTCACTTGTAACCATCCGCGACAGGGAAACCGAAGGAGAGGAGAAATTCGACGTTGCCAACGGTAACGGCGGTGTAGATGCCGGGATCAACGCGGTGAAGAAAATTACCGGCACCAACGCCAAAATCGAAAGCTTCAACCTTGTGGCAATTACCGGAGGTTCCGATGCGCTCTGCGAAGTAACAGTCACTGCGGTTGAGGAGATTGAAGGCAAAAAAGTCAAGGTATTCGGCAACGGTGTCAATATCGACATCTCAGTTGCAGGTATACTCTCATTTGTGGACGCTCTCAATAAACTTGAGTACAAAAAGAAACTGAACGGCATCAAGGACCGCATAGAAGCGGGACTTTGACGTACACGCAAAAAAGCGGTGAAATTCTTCACCGCTTTTTTTATTACATAAGACGGTTCTGTATCTTGAAGGCCTTTACGGTATTCTGCAGAAGCATTGTTATCGTCATCGGCCCCACTCCTCCGGGAACCGGTGTAATTGCGGAAGCAACCTTCGACACACCATCAAAATCAACGTCACCGACAAGTTTTGTTTTCGCAGGATCATCGGGATGCTGAATCCGGTTTACTCCCACATCAATAACCACTGCACCGGGCTTCACCATATCAGCGGTTACCACACCGGGCCTACCCGCCGCCACCACAAGAACATCACCCTGTTTTGTAAAATAACTTATGTCAGGGGCAGCTGTATGGCAGATTGTCACTACACAGTTTGCCCGTTCGTTTTTCTGCACCATCATGTTTGCAAGGGGTTTTCCTACAATATTGCTCCGTCCCACGATTACGAGGTGTTTCCCCTTAAGGTCCTTCATATAACGGTTGATTAAAATCTGGCAGCCGTAAGGGGTGCATGGATAAAAACAGCTTTCATCCCCTACAACCATTTTGCCCACGTTCACGGGATGAAATCCGTCCACATCCTTTCCCGGATCAATGGTATTAAGAATTTTTTCCTCATTGATATGTTTCGGCAACGGGAGCTGCACCAGTATCCCATTCACCTCTTTTTTGCCGTTAAGGGTCTCAACCAGCTCAAGTAATTCATTTTCCGTTATTGCGGCATCAAG
>ERZ795057.1155-NODE-1155-length-23913-cov-12.956073_pt1 | contig 23913 bp, 16 predicted proteins | sample MGYA00375141_ERZ795057 | MGnify/ENA primary metagenome ERZ795057 (study PRJEB30186, sample SAMN05720163) | activated sludge metagenome | isolation source: Anaerobic digester | place: Hong Kong | collected 2015-01-26 ... | reverse complement strand
TAGACGAGATTACCGGAATCGAGGACCTTGACCATAACGGGTTCAAGCATTGACGAACACTCGCATGCTCTATGTTCCCCATAGGGGACCACGTAATCTCTCATGCACGATCTGCATCGAAGCACCGTCTTTTTCCCGGAGTTCTTGCCCCGCTTGGCCAGCGGTTTTCCCCGGGCCTCTACGATATCCATGGAGTAATCAAGGGTGGCTGCGCTCGATATCTGCGTTCCTACACCGAATGCATCGGCAACGTCTGCCAGGTCCAGCATGTCGTCAATGTCGAGCCCGCCTGAAACAAAGAGCTTCACGTGCTCGAATCCCCGGAGGTCCAATTCCCAGCGCACCTCTTCAAGGATGGACCTGAAGTTTCCCCTTCTGGATGACGGCGTGTCGAGACGTACGCCGTAGAGCCGCTCTTTCAGTGCCTCGGCAACGCGGACAGCCTCGAACTTCTCGTCCTGGAAAGTGTCGATGAGCACCACACGGGGAACGTCTTTCTCGACGATCTCATCAAAGGCAAGCGCAGCCTCGACCGTGTCCCCCATCTGGAGGATAAGGGTGTGCGGTATGGTGCCGACAGGCTTTTCGCCGATAAGGCGGGCACTTGCTACCGTGGCAACGCCGTCGCATCCGGCTATGAATGCGGCACGTTCCACCATCGGTGCAATGGAGGGATGCATGCGCCGTGCCCCGAAGCTGACCAGGCCCTTTTCTCCACAGGCGATGCGGCATCTGGAAGCCTTTGTAGCGATGCCTGATGCCTGGCACAGACACCCGAGTATGGAAGTCTCCAATTCTCCGAAATCAAGATAATTTCCTTCTATGGTCATCACCGGGGTATTTGTCCTGAAGACAGAGCCTTCGGGAAAAGCATGGACCGTTACCGGCCTTCCTTCAAGGAGTATGCATACCTCTTCCAGGCCTGCGAATATCCCCCACGCATACCTTTTATCCGGAAAGGATTTGAGAAACACCTCCATACAGACATGAGAGGACCTGTTCTTTTCTTTCAGGATCTTCTCGGTCCGGAGAAAATACACGTCGGTTACATCACCCGAGCGCACCTGAGTGGTATCAGCTATGTGCAACTCTTTCATGTGTCGAGCATCTCCTTGATCAGTTTATTGGCAATTTTCGGATTTGCCGTCCCCCTGGTTGCCTTCATGAGCTGACCGACAAAGAAACCCAAGAGCTGTGTCTTACCCTCACGGTACTTTGTCACTTCTGCGGGGTTGTTCTTCAATATATCCTGCACCATTGTCTTGAGATCATCTTCATTGCTGACCTGCCTGAGACCCTTTGCCTCCACGATCTCAGCAGCAGTGCCGCCGGTAAGGGCCATCTCTGAAAAGACATCCTTGGCCATGGTTATGGAGATGGTACCTTCCTTGATGAGCGACAGCATATCGGTGAGCATCTCGGGAGTGACTTTGAGCTTGGAGATATCTATCCCATGTTCGTTGAGAACCCTGAGCACCTCTGTCATGATCCAGTTGCTGATCTCCTTCGGGGAATCCAGCAGGAGCGTACATTTTTCGAAATAATCTGCAAGCGGCTTCGACTGGGTGAGTACATCTGCATCGTATTCGGGAATACCGTACTGCCGGTGAAAACGTCTTCTCCTTGCAGATGGAAGCTCCGGCAGAAGGGATCGGATCTCTTCAATCCAGGCATCATCAACTTCAAGCGGCAGCAGGTCGGGTTCCGGGAAGTAGCGGTAGTCATGGCTCTCTTCCTTTGACCGCATCGGGTATGTCCTGTTTTCTGCGGCATTCCACAGCATGGTGTTCTGCTCCACTCTTCCGCCGCTCTCCACAATACCGATGTGCCGCTCGATCTCATACTCCAGGGCCTTCTGGACGTTTTTAAAGGAATTCATGTTCTTGAGTTCCGTACGGATACCGAATTGTTTCGAACCTTTGGGCATTACAGACACATTGGCATCGCACCTGAATGATCCCTCTTCCATGTTTCCGTCACAGATTTCGAGGTACATGAGGATCTGGCGGAGTTCCTTGAGGTATGCCACTGCCTCGGCCGTAGAGTTCATGTCCGGTTCAGAGACGATCTCCAGCAGGGGAACCCCTGCCCTATTGAAGTCCACATAGCTCAGCGGCTTTTTTTCATCGTGGATGTTCTTGCCGGCATCTTCCTCCATGTGGATCCTCGTGATACCGATCTTTTTTACCGTACCGTCTATCTCGATATCGATAAATCCATTTTCGCACAGGGGGTTCTCATACTGTGTGATCTGGTATCCCTTGGGCAGATCCGGGTAAAAGTAGTTTTTGCGGGCAAAGACATTTCTGTGCGCAATGCTGCAGTGTGTGGCGAGCCCGAGTTTTATACCGTAATCCACCACCTTCTTGTTCAGTACCGGCAGTATCCCGGGCATTCCCAAGCACACGGGGCAGGTATTGGTGTTCGGTGGGAGACCGGCCCTGGTTGAGCAGCTGCAGAATATTTTCGTGTTCGTGAGCAGCTGTGCATGTACCTCAAGACCTATGACGATATCGTATTCTCTCAAGGTAGCACCTCATGAAATCGTGTGTGATCCTGAAAAGTCATGCCTGCCCCTAAAAGCGTATCTTCACGGAAATGGGGTGCCATCAGCTGCATGCCTATGGGCATGCCATCCCCGGTAAATCCGCATGGAATGCTCAATGCGGGAAGCCCGGCCAGGTTGGCAGGTATGGTATAGATATCGAGCAGATAAATGCTCAGAGGATCATCCATCATTTCATTAAGGCCAAAGGCACTCACCGGTGCCGTAGGACCGGCAATAAGATCGCAGTCTTTGAATGCGTCTGTGAAGTCCTTCGAGATCAGCGCCCTCACCTGCGATGCCTTTTTGTAATATGCATCATAGTATCCTGCAGAGAGCGCATAGGTGCCGAGCATGATCCTGCGTTTGACCTCTGAACCGAATCCCTGTGACCTGGTTTCCATATACATGTCTGTCAGGTCGCCGGAGCCATCCTTGCGAACACCGTAGCGCACCCCGTCATAGCGTGCGAGATTCGAGCTGGCCTCTGCCGTGGCGATGATATAGTAGACGGCAACTCCGTACCTGACAGATGGCAGGCTGATGGGAACAACCCTGGCCCCAAGCTCTTCAAACATCGAGATCCCCTGGCGTACCGCCTGTTCCACCTCAGGAGACAATCCCTCGGCAAAGAACTCGTCCGGCACACCGATACAGAGTCCTTTTATGTCGGTACCTTCCAGATTGATCGCGGGAAACCCTCGGGGAACGCTTGTGGAGTCCCGTGGATCATGGCCCTTGATGGCATCGTACAGTAATGCCACATCCCGTGCTGACCGGCCCATGGGACCGATCTGGTCAAGAGATGATGCAAACGCCACGAGACCGTATCTCGATACGGACCCGTACGTAGGTTTCAACCCGGTAATGCCGCAGAAGCTGGCCGGTTGTCTGATGGATCCGCCGGTATCGGATCCGAGAGCACCGAGACACAAACCGGCGGCAACCGCTGCTGCGGACCCGCCGCTCGAACCTCCCGGGGTCCTGGTCTCATCCCAGGGGTTCTTCGTGGGTCCGATATTGCTGGTTGTTGTGGTGGACCCCATGGCAAATTCGTCAAGATTCGTCTTGCCGATAATGATCGCTCCGCGGTCCCTGAGCCTCGCCACAACTGTTGCATCGTACGTGGGTGTAAAGTTCTTCAGGATATCAGACGCACAGGTGGTTTGGATACCACGGGTGCAGATATTGTCCTTTATTGCTATCGGGATGCCGACAAGGGTATCATCGCTGCCATTACTCAGTGCGGTTTCCGCTTTCTTTGCATCTCTCAATGCACCGGCTTCATCGAGTGTGATATAGGCATTGAGCGAGTCATCACGTATCTTGTCGATCAGCCCTTCCACCAGTTCTGTGGGGCGCACAGTAGAACATCTGAATTGTCTGGCAGTCTCCAGCATATGATACGCCTTATTCGATAACCTTTGGCACGACAACCGTGCCATGTAGATGCCGGGGAGCATTGGCAAGGGTTTCAGAGAGTTCCTGGGAATCTCGTACGGTATCGGGACGCATCACATTCATGGCCGTTGTTGTATGAACACTCGCAGTGATACCGGCAGTATCAATGTCCGCAAGCATGTCCATGTATTCTAAGATGGCATTCAGATCCTTCTGAAACCGTGTCAGCTCATCTGCGTTGAGTTTGAGCCGTGACAGTCGTGCGACATGGAGGACTTCAGAGGCGGTTATCTTCATGCAACAATACTCCCTTTTTTAAGAAAGGTCAGACAAGACTTATATAATAAATTGCACAGCCTCTCAAGTATAAGAAAAGCTTTAAAATTTCTTTAAAAAACGATTGATTAATTTCTATATAATTTCTATAATATAGCACAGTTGAATTATATCTCTCACTCATCACACAACCTATGATTGAAGGAGGAGGTTCATGGCAAAGTTTGAAGAAACATCTATTCCTGCAGTATTTCAAAACAACGTAGAGAAGTTTGGTGATAAGGCTATCGTGGCTTACAAAAACACCGAAGGTGTCTATACAGACATCTCCTGGAATGAAATGAACGTGATGGTGCGCAATCTCGGATACTTTCTCATTTCAAGGGGTGTTCAACCGGGGGACAAAATCGCTCTCTTCTCTCCAAACAGGTACGAGTGGTGGGTTGCAGACCTGGCTATTCTCTCCATCGGAGCGGTGAATGTACCGGTTTATGCGACCAATTCTGCCGAGGAATCGCGGTATATCCTCGAGAACTCGGATGCAAAGATGTGTTTTGTGGCAACCAAGGATCACATGGACAAGATACTTGAAGTAAAGCCCAAGCTTGCAAACCTCGGAGAAATCATCAGTTTCGACGACCTGGCAGCTCCGGCTGGTGATGTCATCGAGTTGAAGGCAGCATTGAAAGAAGGCAATGAGAATCCCAATCCAGCCGAGTTCGACAAGAGGATTACCTCCATCGACAGTAAGGAGTTGGCAACCATCATCTATACATCCGGGACAACGGGAAATCCCAAGGGCGTCATGCTCTCACACAATAATTTCTTTGCCAATGTTCAGCAGTGTTACAGTGTTGATCCAGAAATTTTTGACAGAGCGGCAGATATGTCCTTCCTCTCATTCCTGCCACTTGCACATTCATTAGAGAGAACCGTAGGATACTATCTCCCCATGTCATTTGGCATCAAGGTTTACTTTGCAGAGGATTTCTCAAAGATCCTGGGGAATTTCCAGGAGGTGCGTCCCACCTGTATCGTAAGCGTGCCAAGGCTGTATGAAAAGATCCATACCGGGATCGTGTCAAAGGTCGCCGGTGCCCCTCCGGTGAAAAAGGCACTGTTCAACTGGGCCATGGGAATTGCCAAGGCAAACCTTCCCTATATCTGTAATGCAAAAGAACGCACCGGCTTGTTTGCATTCAAATACAACCTTGCATACAAGCTCATATTCTCCAAACTCAAGGATGCGCTCGGCATGGACAAGCTTGAATTCGCCTTTTCCGGAGGTGGTCCTCTCTCCGTGTCTGATGCGGAATTCTTCCTGGGGATGGGGATAAAGGTTATCGAGGGATTCGGCCTTACCGAGACTACCCCGGTAACCAATACAAACAAACCCAGCAAGATCAAGCCCGGTACAGTCGGTGTAGCAGTAAAGGATACCCAGGTCAGGATCGGTGAAGCAGGTGAACTTCAGATCAAGGGTCCTCAAATCATGATGGGGTACTACAGGAATGAAGAGGCAACAAAAGAAGCGTTTACCGACGACGGCTTCTTCAGGACCGGCGATATTGCCGAGATAGATTCCGATGGATATGTAAAGATCACCGGCAGGATCAAGGATCTCATCATAACCTCCGGCGGCAAGAACATCTCCCCGCAGAATATCGAGAACAGCCTCAAGGCATCTCCCTTCATCGAGCAGGTGGCTATCATCGGTGACAACAGAAAGTATCTATCCGCCCTGATCGTGCCATCCTTCGGGGATCTGGAAGGCTGGGCCAAGGAAAAAGGGATTGCCTTTGCCAGCAGGAAAGAGCTTGTCGGGAACGAAGCGATCAGAGAACTCTTTGCCGGCGAGATCGAGGAGAACACAAAGGATTATGCCAGGGTCGAGCAGATCCGCAAATTCACACTTCTGGATACCGAATGGTCACAGGAAACCGATGAGCTGACCCCGACACTCAAGCTCAAGCGAAGGGTGATCAACGACAAATACGCCGGAATTATAGACAAGATGTACCCGAACGAATAACCGGTACAGAAGAAGATGATGAGGGACATCCCCTCATCATCTTCTTCTCACATAAAGCCAATCTTCCCTTCCATTAACCTCTTGTAATTACATTTATCTGGCAGAACTCCCCGTTGGTCAAAGGTAAATGCGGAGTCGAATTGACCCCATAACTGCCACAACAGATCGTTGATCATATATTTGTTTTATTGTTATCAGTCGCATGCTGTATTACATATCTTTCACATTTGATAGAAGAAGTATAAATATTCTATTTATTTACGGTAGTCTAACATATACATAGATTATAATCTTGAATCTGTCATATCTTTCATATATATTTTATCGATATCTAGATCTAATTTTATTTCTGTAGGAGGGATTCATGGCAAAATTCAAGGAAACATCTATGGGGGCGATCTTCCAAAACCGCGTCGAGGAGCATGGAGACAATACACTTGTCATATACAAGAATGCCGAAGGTGTTTGGGAGAATCTCTCATGGAACCAGATCAATGAAAAGGTCCGTAATGTCGGGTACTATCTCCTATCAAAAGGGGTCAAGCCCGGAGAAAAGGTCTGCCTGTTCTCGCCCAACCGGTATGAGTGGTGGGTTGCCGATCTTGCGATACTCTCCATCGGTGCGGTGAATGTCCCCATCTATGCGACGAATTCGGCTGAGGAGTGCAGGTACATTATCGAGAATTCCGATGCGATCATGAGCTTTGCCGGGACCAAGGAACACATGGACAAGATACTCTCGGTAAAATCAAAACTGCCGAATCTGGGAGAGGTGATCATCTTCGATGACCTCGAGAGCCCGATAGACGGCGTCACCACCCTAAACGATGCCATGAAACAAGGCAGTGCATACGCCAATAAGGATGAGTTCGATGAAAGGCTCAAGCCCATCAACATCGATGATGTGGCCACGATCATCTACACATCCGGCACCACAGGCAACCCCAAGGGTGTTATGCTCACGCACAACAATTTCGTCTCCAATGTGAACCAGCTCAATGCAGTAGACCCGGAATTTCTTTCCGGCGATCATACATTCCTCTCCTTCCTGCCGCTTGCACATTCTCTTGAAAGGACCGTGGGATACTATGCACCCATCTTCCTGGGACACAAGGTTGCCTTTGCCGAGGATGTTTCCAAGCTGGTGGAAAATCTTCAGTACATACGGCCCACCTTCATGGTGAGTGTCCCCAGAATATATGAAAAGGCGCATGCCGGAATTCTTGCAAAGGTTTCCTCTGCACCGCCTGTGAAAAAGGCCCTGTTCAACTGGGCGATGGGTCTTGCCAGGCAGAACCTTCCCTACATCAGCAATGACAAGCCCCGAACCGGATTGTTTGGCTTCAAGTATAATCTGGCAGACAAGATTATCTTCTCAAAGCTCAAGGTTGCCCTGGGCATGGACAGACTTGTGGGCGCCATCTCCGGTGGTGGTCCTCTTTCCGTGTCCGACGCCGAGTTCTTCTTAGGTATGGGCATCAGGATCCTCGAAGGGTTCGGCCTTACCGAGACCACCCCGGTGGTCACCGGAAACAAGCCCACTAAGATAAAGGCAGGGTCCGTGGGTCCGGCAGTGAAAGACACGATCATCAAGATCGGAGAAGGCGGTGAAGTCCTCATCAAGGGTCCACAGGTCATGAAGGGATACTATAAGAACGAAGAGGCCACCAAGGAGGTCTTCACTGATGACGGCTTCTTCCGCACCGGTGATATCGGTGAACTTGATGAAGACGGATATCTCAGGATCACCGGCAGGATAAAGGACATCCTCGTCACCTCCGGCGGCAAGAACATCTCTCCGCAGAACATCGAGAACAGCCTTCTGGCATCAAAATATATCGAACAGGTGGCAATAATCGGCGACAACAAGAAGTACCTCTCCGCACTGATTGTGCCGGCCTTCGAATCGCTTGAGAGCTGGGCACGGGAGAACAACGTCTCCTTCGATGGCCGCAAGGACCTCATTTCAAACAACGATATCATCAAGCTGTTTGAGCATGAGATCGAGTCGAACACCAAGGACTATGCACGGGTGGAACAGATCAGGAAGTTCACCCTGCTCGAGACTGAATGGTCCCAGGATACCGGCGAACTCACCCCCACCATGAAACTGAAACGCCGCATCATCAATCAGAAATATGCACCGCAGATAGATTCGATGTATCCACCTGAATAAGCTGTTTACGGACTGACAGGCGAACGGTGAGGAGGCACAGCCTTCTCACCGTTTTTACATTGTCTGCAGCTTATGACCCGGGAAGGTTCATGTCCTCCCAGGCTTTTTCACAAGATCTCCACCTGATATCGTATGGTGTACCGGGCCAGGCTTTCTTTCACCTTTTCCATGATCACTCTGGCGTCGACATGTGATGCCGGAGAGATCTTCACCATGACCATATCTCCATGAACATTGTCCTGACTGACCGTGATCTCCAGGGAAGATATGATATCCTTCAGGGTGGCCAGTTCCGAGAGGTATACCCGCCGTATTGCATCCCGTCTGAGCGCCGGCTTGAAGATCTTCCCGACTGCGGTCAGCGGTATCTCGTCGAGCAGGATTATCTCTTTCGGTACAGCGGCTTTTTCACCGATCTCCTGCTTTAGATATTCAAGGATGTCTTGCGGCTGAAGATCGGTACCTTCCTGGAGCTGCACATAGGCAATGGGAACCTCGCCGGCATGTGCGTCGGGCCGGCCCACGGCTGCAGCTGATTGAACACCATCGAGACGGTAGAGGGGCTCTTCGATGACGGCAGGGTCAATATTGCTGCCGCCGCGTATGATCAGTTCTTTTTCCCGTCCTGTGAGCCAGAAATATCCGTCATCATCCCTTCTTCCCAGATCTCCGGTATTGAACCAGCCGTCGCCCGGCCACACACCAAGGTTATGCACCTCCTGCAGATAGCCGTGAAACACATTGGGTCCTTTGATACAGATTGCACCAATTTCATCGGTGCGGGCCTCTCGTGTAATCTTACCGTGCGGATTCATGATAAAGACATTCATGTCTGTGTAAGGCAGACGAAGACCGACCGAGCCGACCTTGCTTTGTCCATAATAGGGATTTGCCGAAGAGATGCATGTTCCCTCGGTGAGTCCGTATCCTTCCAGTATGGTCAGCCCGCAATGGGCTTCAAACCTGTTGAAGAGTTCCACGGGCAGAGGGGCCGAACCACACACAGCATAACGAAGTGAAGAAATATCGGCATCTCCCATCGGGATATCCAGTAGCACCGAGAGAACGGTCGGGACAGCGCCAAAGGCTACCGCCTTGTAGTGATCGATGATCTTGTAAAAGTTCTTGAGCACTGAAACGTCCCGGTATCCCCTTGGAGAGAGCATTACGGTATGTGCCCCGACTGAGAAGGGGAAGGAACCGTTAAGCGTTGTGGCATTGGCGTGAAAAAGAGGAAGACCGCACAGCATGGTCTCGCCTGTAGAAAAATCCGTCAGGATATCAAGGATCGAGGCCATGGATGATTCGTTGAAATGGGTCCTGGGTGCGAGCTTGGGGGTTCCTGTGGTGCCGCCGGTATGATAAATGGATGCCACGTCGTGCGGGTCGAATACACGGCCCGAGTCGAGTCTTACGCCATCATAGTTTCCAATGACCTCGTCGAATCCATATATCCCGTCCATCTCATTCCCCTGGCCCATAACCTTTATAATGGCCTGCAGATCAGGCAGGTCACTGCGTATGGAATCCACTTTTTCCCATATGTCCGAGCCGGGGAATTCACCCAGGGCCACCAGGACTCTTGTGCCAACAGCCTGACAGATCTCCTTTATGCTCGAAGGTTCCAGCAGAGGGTTGATAGGATTGACAATCCCGGCCGATTCTCCTCCCCACAGTACATAATATGTATGGGGCAGGTTTGGCAGCAGGAAGGATATCACGTCATCGGGCCCTACCCCAAGATCATGAAAAAGATTGGCGGTCTGATGCATCCTGGCCAGGAACTCCCCATACCTTACCTGAATGGGACTGTCATACTGCTCTCCGGACAGGATGAAACTCAGGGCTGTGGCGTCCGGATTGATAAGGCAACCCTGTCTTATGAGATCGTAGGTGTTGTGTGCCTTCATCCTGGCTTCCAAAGGAACTTCCTCGATTCTCTCAATATCAACTAGATTCGCAATCTTTACCTTTTCCATGAAACCTCCTTTTCTCATTACAAGATCCCCCTCATGTTACCTGCCCTCTTCATACATGGAAGTCAGCACGTCGGAATATTTCTCGGTTATAATCTTTCTTTTAAGTTTCAGGGTGGGGGTGATTTCTCCTTCCTCGAGGGAAAGGTCGCGTGGAAGGATAGCGAAGTCCTTGATTGTTTCATATTGTGCAAGCTCAGAGTTCATCTGATCAATACTTTTTCGAAGATTTTTTCTGACCTCAGGATTTTGCGTCAACTCTTCGAAATTGCTGAACGCTATGCCCTTCTCCTTTGCCAAGGCCTCGGTTTCTTCTTTTTCAAGGGTAAGCAGTGCGGTGAGGTATTTTCTCCTGTCTCCGTACACCATGGCATTGGACACAAGAGGTATCGCCTTCAGCATGTTTTCGAGATTCTGCGGAGAGATGTTCTTGCCTCCCGAGGTAATGATCAGGTCCTTCTTACGGTCCGTAATGTGTAGAAACCCGTCATCATCCCAGTATCCTATATCTCCTGTGTAGCACCAGCCGTCCTTCAGGATCTCGGCAGTAAGTTCATCCTTGTTGTGATACCCCATAAAGTTGTTGCCCTTTATCAGTATCTCGCCATCGGACGCCACATGGACATCAAAGCCTGGCATTGCCTTGCCTACTGTACCATACCGGCAGTGATCCATCGTTGTCATGGTGCCTCCGATGGTCTCGGTCAGCCCGTAGAATTCGATTACCTGAATACCCATACTGTGGATAAATTCTCCCACATCAGCGGATAAGGGGGCTCCTGCGCACACAGCGAACCTGATTTGACCGCCAAGCAGGTCCTGCACCTTTTTGAAAACCAGGGCATAGGCGATTCTGTATTGGAGCATCAGAAACAGCGAGAGAGGTTTATGTGCATTGAGCATGCGCGATCTTTTTGTGCCGGTGCGGATTGCCCAGTCGAAGATGAGACGTCTTAGGGCAGGCCCTTTTTCTGCAGTGGATACGACCTTTGCATGCAGTTTTTCCAATACACGGGGTACACAGCAGAAATAAGAAGGGCGCGTCTCCACCATATTGCTGACCAGGGTATCTATGGATTCTGCAATGACAAAGGGGATATTCTTGTAGATATTTATATAATAGCTGGAGATGCGGGGATAGAAATGAGACAGCGGCAGCAGCATGATTGACAGATCCAGTCCGCTCGTGAAGAGGTCTGTGTGCATCTCGTCTATGGAATTGAGCACAAAACTCGAATTGCGGTGACTCAGCATACAGCCTTTCGGAGGCCCCGTGGTCCCGGAGGTATACACGATAGTGGCCATGTCGTCGAGCTTGACCTCAGCCCCCCGCCTGTTTATCTCTTCTCTCGTTGTTTCCAGGGCCCTGTTCCCTTCTTCCAGCAGCGATGAGTATGAGACCACCATATTCTGATCTGCCGGCGGCTCACCATCGATAAGGATAATCAGTTCCAGGTCTTTCAGTTCATGTTTTCTGGAGAGGATCTTTTCCAGCTGCACATGGTCTTCCACAATGATGTATCTTGACCCTGAATCCTTGATAATGTATGCGCACTGCTCGGGCGTATTCGTGTGGTATATGGCGGCGTTTATACCTGCTGCCAGTATTGTCCCGAGATCCGCAACGATCCATTCAAGACGGTTCGCTAAAAGGAAGGATATCCGGTCCCCGGGATTCATTCCTTTCATGATCAGCCCGGAGGCAAAACTATAGGCAGCGCTGCCGAGATCGGCCCAGGTAAGATCGAGGAACTCACCACCCTTGTCCCTCTTGTACTTGATGATAACATCTTGACTGAATTTTCGGACATTTTCGATAAAGACCTGGTTGATTGTCTGTAATTCCATCAAAACCCCCTCCATTTTCTGGATAAAGCGTTTATGATTGCACAGTAATTATAGATATCAAGTTCCAGGCAGCTGATTGCAGGAAAGCTACAATACAAGCCCCTTCTTTTCGAGAAGCATTTCCATGAAGGCATCCACTCGTGTCTCGAACTGGGCGACAGAGAAGTTCTGGTCATCCATGTGGTCTGCGTCGATTATAACGGAGGGAATCCCCAGTTCCTCCTCCAGGGCACGTTTTATGTCCATCTGGCCGAGAGTAATGGGCACGCAGGACTTGTTACGATGCAGGATAGCGCCGTCAATGGAATAGTCCTTACAGGCCTTGAGTACCATCTCCTTGCGTTTGTCGACGGAGACGCAGGAAACGAGCGGGTACGACATGAGACTCTTCATTGCCAGGGCCCTTATGGGGTTTTCGGTGTCGAGCCGCAGGGACCAGGCAGCGGAATAGGTCTCAGCAACGACGACGCCTCCCATCTTCTCAAAATAGTTGAACAGACCCATATTGTACCAGAGCGGAATGTTGTCCCAGAAGAGTCTTATCTTTTCCTCCTCCACAACCCCGACTCCACCCAGCGCCTTTTCCTTCACTTCGTCACGCACCATGGTAAGAAAATCAACTGCCTCTTTTGTACCCTGCCGGGTAACCATCACGAACATGATACCTATCTCGGCTGCGGAAAACGGTGTTGGGATATATTTCCTGTAAGACATGATTTCATCCCATAGGGCGCAGGCCTGGTCGGACAAAACCACCACCTGTTTCAGCCTGTCATAGTCCAGCTTACGCCCTGTGGCCTCGGCGAGAAAATCTATCAGGCGTTGTATCTCGTATTCGGCATACGCTATGTGGTGCTCTTTGATATCCTCCACTGCCACCTGGGGCAGATCTGCACGAAAGACCCTCGCATGTGGGAACCGGCGTTCAAGAATATGGAATATCTTCATGACCGGGATGCAGCCGGCACCCGGGGAAAGCAGCATGTCCGGTTCGGGCAGACCCCCGAGGGGAACACCTTCGTCGTTCATATTGGAGTGGACATACCCGGTAATATTTCTGAGATATCCGCACAGGTCTCTGGAATATCCCATTTTCTCGGCCACCGCGAAATTGTTCGGTGTGAGTCCGAATGCGGCACACACAGGGGACCAGTTCTCGGGGAACACCGGCTGCAGATCCATTGCATAGAATAACTCTATGGCACCGTTCATCGGTGGCATCCAGCCAATGGGTTTACCTTCTCTCTTTGCCGCATTACACTCCAGATAATAGTCCGCCACTACCCTGGTCAGTTCTTTTGCCGCATTCAGACGCTTTTTGGATTTTCTTGTCTTTTCCATCTCAGTCCTCCAGCATTTCAATAAACGCCTGCACTCGGGTGCGTAACTGTCCTTCGGTGATACCTGCCGCGTCCAGCTCGATGTGGAAATTCGGCATCCCGGCTTTTCCCAGTTCCTCTTTCAGAATCGGGAAGTCCGACAGGTGCGGAGTACAGAATTTCTGGAATATAAAAGCTATTCCACGGGCGCCTGAACGTTGTGCCAGATCCATGAGCAAAGGCACCCTTTCTATCGCCCGTGTTCTTGCCGGACAGGGAAACCGGCAGCTGTAGCGGTCGATAATGCAATCGAGTGCATTATCTCCGCGGCCGCATGACGGATAAAAATGGCGGTACCCTGTACACAGATCATCAGCCACCACACACCCGCCTGATTCCTCTATGATGTCCATGACCAGCAGATCATCGATAATGCTGCCTGAGATCAGGAGAGGAACCCCCTCGACAATGCTGGTGCCATCGAGCCTTACCTGGTTCAGCAGATGCTGAAGCATGGTACGATATTCTTGTGGAGGGGTCACGAACCCGGCCTGAATAACAGCGTGGAGATCTGATGCAGAGAGCGGCAGCCTGCCCTGGAACCTCAAGGAATACAGACCGAGGATCAGGTTCCTGATTGTTGTATAAAGCTCCAGGGAGGTACGCAGAGACGCTTCGGTGATAGTGCCGCCAATGGATTCAAGTTTTGTAATGAGTTCCTGGATGGATGCACGGTAAAAGCGTCTCCCTTCCGGGCTGTCATTATACGGAAGAGCCATGGAATGGTAGATTTCACCGCCGATATTTTCTTCCCAGATATTTACGAGGCCGCAGACAACATCACAGGTATAGGACTGAACCACACCTGAGAGGAATGCGTACTTGCCCTGCATGGCCTTATCAAGAGATAGCAGCAGTGGCGGACAGATGAAATTCGGGGCAAGGGAATATGCAGTATCTATCTGGCCGGTTCCACCCATAATCCTTACGGGAAGGAATCCGGCGGCATGGATAAGCTCGATGGGGGTATAGGTGCAGAAATATCCGATAATCTTTTTCCCCTGACCGGATAGTTTCTCGAGACGTTCCATATAACCGGAGAGATTTTCCTGAAATGGTTTTACCAATGGCGAAGACATCATGCAGCCTCCCGGATCGATTCTATTTCAAATCTGATGCCGCATCCCTGTGGAATGATGGTGCTGCGGCTCAGCAATTGAAATCTAAAAATTCATACTTTCCTATTACAGACCAATTGGTCTGTTTTTATAACAGAGCTTATTGTATGTCAATATGAAGTTAGTCAAAAGATGAGTCGTTAAGATTTCTGGAGACTTTTTCGGTTTTTATTGACGCGTTTGCGGTCAATGTCTCGCATCTGCACCAATGGTGAGATAATCTTTGTCCACTGTTCCCTCAGTGACTTATAGTAGTTCGGCTTATCATGCATGATTGATTGGAGCCCCATCCCTCCGATTATATAGAGAGAGAGGTTCATAATGGTTTCTATGGGAACATTTGCCACTGCTGTGGCATGCATATATTCTCTCCAGGTCTCGTCCAATGTGTTCACAAATTTTTCAAATACCGGCGTCAACAGTTCACGAAGCTCCACATCGGTACGACTTGCTACAGTCAGTTCCACCCAGACATTTCTGTTTCTTCCCTGATAAAAATTTTCCCAGATAAAATCGAGAAGCACTGACAGGGGGTCCTGTCCCTCGGCCAGATCCGGGACAGCCTCACGGGCCTTGTTTATTGCACCTTCAAAGAGAACCTCGGCTGCTGCCGATGCAATGAGTTCCTTTTTGCTGCTGTAATGATGTCTCCATGCACCACGGGAGACACCTGCCTTCTCAAGGATACGGGAGAGAGCGGTTCCATGATATCCATAGTCCTGCAGACAATCGAGCGTCGCTTCGATGAGCCGCGTTCTCATCTCCCTGCTTTTTTCTTCCTGTTTCCTCTTCTTTCCGGGGGTATTCACCGATCATGCTCCTTTTTACTATAGACAGATTCAATATGAATGCTTAGAGTTTGTTGCGCGGGTAATCCTTCACCATCTTCTGCACAAATCCATTCAATGATTCATGAACGATCAGAGTCTCGATGCGATCACGGCTGCACCGATGGCTCCATTGACCTGTGCAAACTCGTTTACTTCAATGGGCTCTCCCAACTTTTTCTCCAGGGCTTTAACCACGCCGATGTTTTTGGCAACACCGCCGGTCATCATGACAGGTGATGTCAGGCCGACCCTCTGTGCCATGGCAAAGACCCGGGAGGCCACTGATTCGTGGATCCCTGCGATGATGTTTTCTCGAACCTCGCCTTTGGATATGAGCGAGATGACCTCTGATTCGGCAAATACCGTGCAGATACTGCTTATCTTTGAGGGGCTCTCGGCATTCAGGGACAATGACCCGAAATCATCCAGATTCACTTCCAGCGCCCGGGCCATGACCTCGAGAAACCGGCCCGTTCCCGCTGCACATTTATCGTTCATCACGAAATCCTTCACCTTGCCGTTCTCATCAACCACCAAGGCCTTGCTGTCCTGGCCTCCGATGTCGACAATGGTTCGTACACCGGGATTTATGAAGTGTGCACCTGCCCCATGACAGATAATCTCGGTCATGGACTTGTCTGCAAAGGGTACACTGCCCCGGCCATAACCGGTGGAAATGATCCTGTCTATGGAGGCGGCTTCCATGCCCAGATCGTTCAGCAGGCTCTCGAATATGGTCTTGCCTGCCAGGGTTGCATTGTAGCCCGTAAAGGCAACATTTGTGCCCACTATTCTACCGTCTTCAACTACGGCGGCTTTGGTTGTTATGGATCCGATGTCTATCCCTGCTGTTCTCATATTCCCCTACCTGATAATCTCATTTATTTACTTTCGAAATCCACAATTCGAAATCATATATCATTATACCCTAACTCCCAGAACTTAAAACAGGTTTTCCCAAGCGCCTAGTGCCTAATGCCCAACACCTGCCTTAAACCTTATACCCTATACCTCGAGTTTCATATCGCCGTGGCACCGCCGTCAACGACAATGGTCTGTCCGGTGATGAAGCCGGCAGCGTCAGAGGCAAGGAACAGCACCGGGTGCACGACATCCATGGGTTCTGCGATCCTTCCCAGCGGTATGGTCTTGACGATATGTTCATACAGGTCGGGGTTTGACCAGAACGGCTTTGAAAATTCCGTCCGTACCATGGACGGAGCCACTGCATTGACCTGTATATTGAACGGAGCCAGCTCCGATGCCAGCACCTTGGTGAGCATCTCGATCCCGGCCTTGGCAATCCCATAGATGCCCATGCCCGGTGAGGCCTTTCTTCCTGCAATGGACGAGACATTCACGATCTTGCCGCCCTGCTGGTTCCTCATGATCTGCGAAGCACGCCTGCTGCAGAGAAATGTGCCGCTCAGATTGGTCTCGATGATCTTTTGCCACAGGGAAAACTCGGTATCTGCAATAAAAGGGGTCATGAGATTCATGCCCACATTGTTGATGAGTACATCCAGGCGTGCGTATCTGTCCATGACAGTGCTGAAGAGGGCCTCCACATCTTCTTCCTTTGCGATGTGAGCCTGGACGGTCATGACATTCTCAGCTCCGAGCATCTCCTGTGCAGCATCGAGCGAGTCCTGTTTTCTCCCGCAGATCACCACCTTTGCCTTCTGTGCGATCAGTTCGCGGGCAATCTCCAGTCCGATACCCCTGCTCCCCCCGGTAACCACGATGACCTTGTCTTCAAGGCCGTATCTCAATGTACTCATCTCATCGCTCTCCCCTTGAGAAAATTATCGTTATATACGTCAATGCCTACCCCTTGCGTTGCTTGATGACCTCCATGAATGCATCGATACGGGTTTGAATCTGGCTTTCGGTAAAACTTCTTTCATCCACCATGTGCGATTCGATCATCATGCAGGGGATTCCCTTGCGTTCCTGCACCATGCGGGCGATATCATACTGACCCAGGGAATATGGTTTGCAGCTCCTGTTGGAATGCATTACCAGGCCGTCCACCTCGTACTTGTCTATCATGGCAAATACTGTCTTGACCATCTCGTCGACACCGATATTGAGGTAGATCCTGGTGTATGCTTCCGCCATGGAGTCGATAAAATTGTTCTCGTCGATATACTTCATGGAACCGCACCATGCGGTCGTGTAGGTATCGGCAACCAGGCAGGCATCGTGAGCCCTGAACGTATCGGAAAGCCATTTCAGGCGGTACCACACAGGAAGATTATCCCACAGGAGGCGGTAGCGCTCGTTCGGAATTGCACTGATGCCGTCTGAGACCTTCTGCTTCATCTCTTCGAGAAGTTCGGTGTAGAAATCCACGACGGTCTGTGTTCCACGAAGCGTGACTATCAGTGCGAGGAAAAAGAATGCATCGAAAGCCGTTATGGGTGACGGTTTGTGTGCTGCGGTATCCAGGACATCCTGCCAGAGCTGCTGACCCCTCAGGGAGAGGCGGCCCACCTCCATGCTTTTGTCAAAGTCGAACTTTTTCCCGCAGGCCTGCTCGAGAAAAACAATGTATTCATCCAACTGCTTCCGGACATACCTTCGTGCCTCATCGGCAAAGCCGGTGTGACAGAACGGGGTATCGAAGATAAACAGGGGGACATTGAAATAGCGTGCCTGGACCTCATACCACTTCAACACTGTGCCGCAGATGTTGTTGCAGCAGATGAGCATATCCGGTTTGGGCAGTCCACCGATCGGGCCCCCGTTTATTGGTGCGCAGGCAATGTCTGCCCTGGCATAGGAGCACAGATCGGTACTGTAGCCCATTGCTTCAGCCTTTTCGCACAGGTCGCCTCCCATGTGGGATGCACCGATCATGGCGCCGTAGTTCTCCGGGTACACGGGGATCACATCCATTACAATCAGCGGCTCCACCGGTCCGCCGCTGGTGATCCAGGCTACCTTTTTCCCTTCCCCCTCGGCACCCTTGGCATCTACATAGTATTGGAACATGATGTCCCGCATCTTGGAAGCTGACTTGAATTTCCTCTTCTTTTTCTCTTCGTCGGTCGAAGCCATCGATCACTCCTTCATTATATACTGAGGTCCAAAGGCACCAAGGTACCAAGTGTAAACCGCATACCTTATACCTTCCACCTCAGGCCTTGCATTTTATACTGAGGTTTTGATCCAACACTCCAGTACTCCATTACTCCAGTATACCTTTTTATCTCACCAGGTGCATACCCTGTAGCCTGTCTTCTCATCTTTTCCCGGGGCCTAGTGCCTAACGCCTGATGCCCTTTTTCACAGCATATGAATAAAGGTCTCAAATCGAGTGAGCAGCTGACCTTCAGGGGGAAGCTGGTCCTCGACCTCGAGGAGCATATTGGGAATATCAGAGTTGTCGAGAAACTCCTTGAGATAGGGATAGTCAAAACTGTGGGGGTCACAGAACTTGAGGTAGAGGAAGACCACCCCGTCTGCGTCGTACTTTTTGGCTTTCTCAACAATGTATTCACCACGTGCAGTCACAGATACATGCTTGGCCGGACAAACAGGCCGGTCGAAATACCGGTTCGCCACGGCAGCGAGGGGATCATCGCTCTCTTCTATCATACCCTGGAAATACCGGGTGCCGGTGCACAGGTCATCCCAGACGACATCTCCGCCTGATTTCTCGATCATGGTGTAGATGTCAGGGTGATCGCAGATATTGCCCACCAGCATGATACGTTTTCCATTTCCGCCTGCGGTGCGTTCCTTGTTCTGCAGTTCAGTGAGAAGCACCGGAAGTCTGTCGATAAGATCGTCCCTGTCCATGATCATGGATGCCTTGATGACGGTAAGCAGGTCGCTTCCGGAAAGAATGGAGGGATCCTTTGCATGCAGCTCGTATATCTCTGAGAGGTATCTGCGTATCGTATTGTATTTCGTTATGGCGCTCTTCATGCTTTCATCGGATATCCGTTTGCCGAAGTAGTTCTCAAGGTCTTGTGCAAACCTCCCCAGTACATCTATCATATATTCCCGGGCACTTTGTGTATTGAGCTTCACGGGCAGCACCACATCGGTAAAGAAACCGAGATCGGTATTGAGCCGCCAGATGTCCGAAAGACGCTGGATTGAGTCGCACGTGTGCGGGAACACGGTCCCGTCGAGAAAGTCAAGGTTGCCTGCAAGCACGTCAGCAAGGGCACCTCTGATGAGCGAGCAGCTGTAGGACTGCAGGTGCTTATCAGCAATGCTGATATTATCCTTTGTCCCAAAAAGACGCATGGGATGCAGGCCTGCTGCATAGATGATCTCTTCAGGCGTATAGGAACAGAAGAAACCGATGATCTTTTTACCTTGATCCTTCAAACCTGTAGCATACCTGTATGGATTGTCCGATATCTCATGAAATTCTTTTAATACATCCATATCCTCTCCTGATTGTTCGGTGTTTGATCCATGTTATGGGTTGAATCTTCATCTCAGATCTGCGGGATGTGATATCACTGGCTGCAGTTCATTACCCCACAATACAAGCGGTTTTATCCGCAGCTGAACCCTCCTTCTGCATAATAGCTCAATGTATTGTCCTGTTATATCAGATGAAGCATTACCTGAGATCAACAATGTTCCCAGCTGAATATGGATTATAGCAGTACACTGATATCTCTTCAATTTAAAAACAGCTTATAATATCGTACTACAATATTTTCTTTCTTGCGCAGACAAACCCCTTTTCTGTACTATATCAATGTCAGGAAAGACGATTTGTTTGATTTTGTGCGAATTACGGCCCTACCCTATGGGCTCAGATGTTTTCAAGGGGGATCATATGAAGAAGATATCGGTGCCGTCGAGACTCTGGTATGAAAACAAAGAACGGGAGCTGTCGTTTCCCGACAGGTGGAAGGTGGACAATCTCACATCACCCGGGTTTGACAAACCCGGTCTCAGTCCCCAGCAGATCCGGGAAAAGGTTGAAAATCCCATTGAAGGCCCCTCTCTTGTGGAACTTGCACAGGGCAAAAAGCAGGCTGTCATTGTCTTTGACGATATGACAAGGCCCACCCCGGTCAAAGATGTCGCACCCTATGTGCTGGATTGTCTCCATCGTGCAGGTATGAAGAACGACCAGATCCGCTTTATCTGGGCGCTTGGTTCTCACGGTGCATATGACATGATCAATGCCCGCAAGAAACTCGGCGACGATATCGTTGAAAATTATGCTGTCTACAATCACGACCCTTTCCAGAACACCGTACGGGCAGGCAGGACTCCTACCGGTGTAGAGGTCTGGTTTAACAGGGAATTCATGGACTGCGATCTCAAGATCGGCATCGGGTGCATTACCGCTCATGTCCATGTGGGCTTCGGTGGAGGAGCAAAGCTCATCATGCCCGGTGTAGCAGGCATCGAGACCATCAACCAGTTCCACAACCAGCTCTTCAGGGACGCAAGCAGAACCGGGCTGGGGAATTTTGATAATAACATCATGCGTGCAGAGTGCGATGCTGCCGGCGATCTGGCCGGCCTGAATTTCAAGGTGGACTGTCTCATCAACCGCCGCGGCGAGATCACCGGCCTCTATGCAGGTCCTTTCAGGGCAACCCATGAAGCTGGTGCCAGGGAAGGCAAAGAACACTACGGCATCGAGTTCTCCGGCGGATACGACATCGTAGTCTGCAACGCCTATGGCAAGGCGAACGAGTCGGCAATCGCCCTGCTGCTTGCGCTCATGACCATGAAACCAGGCGGCGAAGGTACAGCGGTTCTTATATCCGACGCACCGGAAGGCCAGGTGCCGCACTATGTCATGCGGGCCTGGGGCAACGATTACGGCGGTAGACACTATACCGCGAGGTCGCCGGGATTCGTGCAGCTGCTTATGAAAAAGCTTATAGTCTTCAACCCGCATCCTGACAGAACAGGCCTCGATCTGATCTGCCATGTGGATGATGCAACCATTGTCAAGACCTGGGAGGACGTCCTGAAGATCCTCGAGGAGGACTACCCTGAGGGTGCCAAGGTCGCTGTCATCCAAGACGGCACCATGCAGTATATGAAGATGCCGGGATAGCAGTGCTCGCAGTAAGGCAGGGTTGTCTCGACAGGTGTCGGGCGTAGCTGAAAGATCGCACCTGAAGGTGCTCCCACAGAACTCTTGTTCAGAACATTCGATGTTACCCATGTCCTGAGCTAAAAGTGTTACCTATGTCCTGGACTGTTCACTATTCACTTCCTTAAACCCTATACCTTATACCTTACACCTCAGACCTTATACCCGGTTCTATCCAGCACCCAATGCCTTGAGTCTTCTTCATGAAAAATCCCGGTTCCCAAAAAAGCCTTGAGAGTATATAGTTTCCCCCCTGAAGGAAAATCAATGATAAGGGAAAGAAGATGAGTCAATATCAGGATAATACACATTGGGAAGACCGGGTGGTGTCGTGTGAAGAAGCCCTTAAGAATATCGTTCCGGGGATGAAGATATTCCTTGGGACCGGTGTTGCCGAGCCCAGAACCCTTGTCAAATGTCTCATGGCCTCCGATGCTACAAACCTTCAGGATCTGGAACTGATACAGCTCGTGAGCCTTGGAGATGTCATTACCATGAAAGAGATCCAGGTCCAGAAATTCAGGCTCAAGACCTTCTTCTCGGGCTGGGTGGCAAGCGATGCAATTACTCAGGGACATGTAGACCTTATTCCAAGCCGATTTTCAAGGGTCCCCGGGCTGATCGAATCCAAGCAGCTTCCCATTGACATAGCGGTTGTCCAGATAACACCGCCGAACGAGGCCGGTTACTGCAGCCTCGGTGTTGCCGTTGATGTTGCCAGACAGGCCATGGATGAGGCAAGACTGGTCATCGGCGAGATCAATACCTCGATTCCTCGTACTTTTGGCGACACCTTCGTGCCTGTCTCGGACTTCGATGTGCTTGTCCGGTCTGAAGAACCGCCGTTATATTTCCCGAGATGGCCGGTTGACGAGGTATTCGACCAGGTGGCGGCAAATGTTGCATCAGTGATAGAAGACGGCAGTTGTATCTGTTTTTCCATCGGCCCCATTTATGAGGCCCTGAGCAAGCATCTCGTCCACAAACGAGGGCTTGGCGTACACACCCCCTTCTTTACGGATGCACTCATGGACCTCATGAAAAGCGGTGCGGTGACAAACCGTAATAAAGGCGTATACCGTGGAAAGACGCTGACTTCATATGCCTTTGGGACGAAAGAACTCATGTCATGGCTCGACCGCAATCCGCTCGTGGAATTTCAGGGTATCGACACGGTATTCAATCCTGTCAAGATCGGGCGGAATCCACGGTTCGTCACGGTTATCCCGGCACGCAAAGTGGACCTTTCAGGCCGTGTCGCCCTGCACTCAGGAAAGGGAAATGTCACCGCAAGTCCGGGCGAGGCGGTTGATTTCATAAACGGTGCGGAACTCTCGGAAGGCGGGTGCGTTATCTTTGCCCTGCCCAGCAGAAACCTCAAGAATGAAGCCAACATCCGCCTGTCTGTGGAGGAATTCCCGAACATTCTCAATCTGAGGGAATCTGTGGATATGATCATTACGGAATACGGTGTCGCGAACATGAAGGGTCGGACTGTCCGCGAACGTGCACAGGCACTGATCGACATTGCCCATCCTGATGACAGACACTCTCTCTTCGAAGAGGCCAAAGACAGAAAGATCCTCTACCAGGACCAGATCTTCCTTGCCGAATGTGCTCACCTCTATCCTGCGGATATTGCATCAAGACATACCTTCAAAGGGGGCATAGACGTGAGGTTCAGGGCAATCCGGCCCTCCGACGAAGAGGAGATGCGCCGATTGTTCTACCGGTTCTCGGACAAGACCGTCTACTACCGGTATTTCAGTCCCATCAAGGTCATGCGCCATTCAAAGATGCAGCAGTACGTAAACGTTGACTGCAACAAGATAATATCCCTGGTAGCGCTTGTAGGGCCGCCGGAACAGGAGCATATCATTGCAGAGGCACGGTTTGTGAAGGACAGCCGAAGACCGTACGCGGATGTCGCCTTTGTGGTGGAGGAAAAATACCAGGGTGTCGGCATTGCCACATATCTCTATGAATCGCTGATTCGCATTGCAAAAGAACGCGGCCTTCACGGATTCACCGCGGATGTACTTGCTTCGAACAAGGCCATGCTGAAAGTGTTTGAAAAGGGAAGATACCCGGTAAAGATGGCGCTCTCGCAGGGAGCATACGAGCTGACGATTCCGTTTGAAGAAGAAAATTAAAATAACGATACAAGCAAGCTCGAGATCCTAGGCAGAAGTCAACCTATCAAGATGGTTCGAGACCTAAGGCAGAAGGCAGAAGTAG
>ERZ795057.1153-NODE-1153-length-23918-cov-8.116708_pt1 | contig 23918 bp, 20 predicted proteins | sample MGYA00375141_ERZ795057 | MGnify/ENA primary metagenome ERZ795057 (study PRJEB30186, sample SAMN05720163) | activated sludge metagenome | isolation source: Anaerobic digester | place: Hong Kong | collected 2015-01-26 ... | reverse complement strand
TTATAATATAATAAGTCACACAATTACATATATCTATTATTGATCAATAACTATTTACGAATATGGATTACGATCTCATTATAATAGGCAGCGGTCCCGGTGGTTATGTAGCTGCAATCAGGGCTTCACAGTTAAAGATGAAAGTGGCGGTAATAGAGAAATCGGAACTTGGTGGAGTTTGTCTTAACTGGGGATGTATCCCTACAAAATCCTTATTGAAAAGTGCTCAGGTACTAAGCTATATCAGACATGCTTCTGATTACGGAGTTTCACTTGAAGGAGAGATAAAAGCCGATTTTGGGGCTATTATTGCCCGTAGTCGTAGTGTAGCCGAAAAAATGAGTAAAGGGGTTCAGTTTTTATTCAGGAAAAATGGGATAACACATATTCAGGGTTTCGGCCGTCTATCCGGCAGTAATTCTGTTGAGGTGGAAGATCATAATGGTAAGAAGAGTTCATATACGGCAAAAAACATAATCCTGGCTACCGGAGCAAAAGCAAAAGAAATACCTGTCATAAAGCAGGATGGAAAAAAGATTATCAGTTACAGGGAAGCAATGGTATTGAAGGATCAGCCACAATCTATGGTTATTGTCGGAGCGGGAGCTATTGGTACTGAATTTGCGGATTTCTATCATACTATAGGCACAGAGGTCATACTCATAGAAATACTCCCCCGTATAATCCCAAATGAAGATGAAGAGATCTCAAAACAGCTTGAGAGATCCTTGAAGAAAAAGAAGATGAAAATAATGACCGGGTCCTCAGTTGAATCGGTTGATACATCCGGAGATAAATGTTTTGTAACAGTTAAAACACCTGATAAGACAGAAACCCTCACTGTTGATATAGTCTTATCAGCCAGTGGAGTTACTCCGAATACTGAAGGTATTGGACTTGATGAGACAGGAGTGCAGACAGAGAGAGGGAAGGTTGTAGTGGATGATTTCTATAAAACATCAATACCTTCTGTTTATGCGATAGGAGATATAGTTCCTGGTCCTGCACTTGCTCATGTTGCTTCAGCAGAAGGTATAGCATGCGTTGAAAAGATTGCAGGCTTGTCAGTTAAGCCTCTTGATTACAATAATATACCTTCCTGTATATATACCACTCCGGAAGTTGCGTCAACAGGTATGACTGAAGCAGCTGCAAAAGAGGCCGGTTATGATATCAGGACAGGTAAGTTTCCTTTTACAGCCTCAGGAAAAGCCAATGCCGCCGGATCAAAGGAAGGGTTTGTAAAACTCATTTTTGATTCCAGATATGGAGAACTTTTAGGAGCACATATGATAGGAGATAATGTAACAGAAATGATATCTGAAATTGTTGTTGCCAGAAATCTTGAAACTACTGCTCATGAAATAATTAAATCGGTCCATCCGCATCCTACTTTTTCGGAAGCAATTATGGAAGCAGCCGCAGCAGCTTATGATGAGGGGATTAATTTTTAATCCTCCTCCTTCGCTTCGGTGGATGAGATAAAATTGGCGTAATACCGTTATTACACCAACCGGATGACGATCAGTATTCAGGAATCACACAGCTATTAATGATTTTCAGTTATTGAGATTTTTTTTGTACAGCTCTTTCCCTTGTTTCTGTAAGCAACCTTTCGTAACTTTTTTTCATCAATCTTATGTCAGTGTTGTAGGATTTAAGACAATTTGTTTGTATTTTTATATCAATCATTAAGGTTATTAACCTTGCCAGATATAAAAAATATAATAAGTGGTTGTCTTAATGGTAACAGGAGAGACCAGGAACTCCTTTACAGACGGCATTCAGCGAAGTTATATGCCGTATGCCTGCAATATTCCGGTAATGATGAAGAGGCAAGGGATATCCTGCAGGAAGGATTCATTAAAATTTTTGCTAATCTCATTCATTACAAGTTTGAAGGTTCTTTTGAAGGATGGATGCGGAAAATAATGGTGAATACCGCTCTTGAGAGGTACAGGAGTAAATATAACCTATACCGTGTGGATGATATTGAAGCTCTTCAGGAGTTTGATGCAGAGCCTGATACAGAAGATTATGCCGGGCTCGAAGCGTCAGACCTGCTTGAGATCATAAGGGAATTGCCTCCTAAATACAGGATGGTCTTTAACCTTTATGCTATTGAAGGATATTCTCATAAAGAGATAAGCAAAATGGTCAATATTTCCGAAGGAACATCCAAATCGAACCTGTCGCGGGCAAGGATAATTCTCCAGAGGAGAGTGAGCTCATATACAGGGATTAAAAAGAAAGTATCCAATGGATAGGCAGGAAGCAAATATAGATTTACTCTTTCGTAACGGACTTAAAGATCATGAAGTACTGCCGCCAAATGATGTCTGGAATAAATTACGGCCGGTTGTTAACAGACCTAAAAGACCTCTGATCATTTTAAGATCAGCTGCCATGATAGCTTTACTTGTTTCTCTTGGCTTTCTTATCTTGAGGTACAGCAGACAATTGCCGGTCAATTACAGTGATAATATTATCAATACAGGTCAGGAATCAAATAATCCTGTTATTAATACATCCGATTTCCGGAATTTTTCTTCCGACAGAAAATCCTCCAGTGCAGATTTGATTGCAGATGCATCTTTTAGAGATAATACTAAGCAACCAATAAATGCCGTTAATAATGTAAAAAGAACAGAAAGGATCATTTTCCCGGGGTTATCGGAAATAAGGCCTCCTGCGAATATTTCAGGTCCGTTGAAAAAAGAAGTACCATCACCTGAAAATAATACAGACTTTTTACTGAATCAATATGAGAATACTACTATTTCAGAACCGGTAGGTGATGCCGGACCTAAAACACCCAAATGGACCATTGCAGCACTTGCTTCTCCGGCTTATTATTCCAGGTTTATCTCCGGTAATGAGGGTATCGCTTCAGCTATGACAACAGGCCAACAACCAGCCTTTTCTTATTCCGGTGGTGTTGCAGTATCCTATAAAATAAACAAAAGATTAAGCGTACAGTCCGGCCTCTATTATTCCTCTGTGGGTCAGGACCTTTCAGGAATTTCAACCTATGGAGGTTTTCAGCAATATGATTATACCAAAGGTGACCCTAATTTCTCAGTAAGAACTGCTAATGGTGTGGTGAATACTAATAATTCAGATGTATTTCTTGTTGATAATATTGCAGCTAACAGAATTCTTACAAGATATACAAACGATGTATTCGATCCAGCAAAAGCCAATCTCACATATTTCAATAATTCTCTCCATCAAAGCTTTGCTTATCTGGAACTACCTTTTATTCTGAGATATAAGGTTGTTGATAAAACCTTGGATTTTAATCTGATAGGAGGAGTGTCTTCTAATTTCCTGGTTAACAATTCTGTCTATACTTCCTACGAAGGACGCAGATATGAAATTGGCGAAACAGAAGGCCTGAATTTAATTTCATTCAGCAGTTCTTTAGGAATGGGGATGGAGTATAATCTGTCAAATAACCTGTCGTTTAATCTCGAACCTACTTTCAGATATTACATTAATCCCTTCAGCTCTGTGGAAGGTGTAAAAATACACCCCTATTCCTTCGGTGTCTTTTCAGGTATTACATATAAGTTCTGATAATACCTTTTCCCTTCTGTATTTAGTCCTCATTTTGACTTAGACAAATTTATTTATAAGGGTTAAAAATATTACCTTTGCACTTTGTTTTTAACTATGCTTTATTATTATGACTAAACCTTACAGGAGAACACTGCTTGCATCAGTTATCCTGATAAGCGCAGTAATCTTTATGTTCACCATACTGATCGGGAACAAAGGCTTCAGCGCTGCCGGACCGGAACATTGTTACAGTGATACTGTCAGCTCAAATATGCCATTTAAGTTGCCCGGAGAAATGACTTTTGCCGGAGAAGATGTTCCCTTACAGAATTTTGATACATGGGAGAGTCTTGACCGGGAATTACTAACCAGTGCATTCCGCCATTCTTCTACAATTCTGATCATCAAAAAGGCAAATCGCTATCTCCCTGTTATAGAAGAAATTCTGGCGGAAAACAATATTCCTGATGACTTAAAATATATGGTAGCTGCCGAGAGTGAATTTTCTAATGTTATTTCTCCGGCCGGGGCTACAGGTTTCTGGCAGATAATGAAAGCAACGGGAAGAGAAGCCGGAATGGAGATTAACGATGAAGTGGATGAAAGATATCATCTTGAAAAATCGACTCAGTTCGCTTGCGATTATTTGAGGAAGTCATTTGAAAAATATGGCAGCTGGACTTTGGCAGCTGCATCATATAACGGGGGGAGAAACGGTATTGATGAACAGATAAGAATACAGGATCAGAACGATTATTATGATCTTCTTCTAAATGAAGAAACTGCCCGTTATATCTTTAGGGTAGTAGCCTACAAACTTATTATTTCTGATCCTTCCGAATATGGTTTTACCATCACCAGGGATGAATTGTATCCTGAGCTGGAGTATTTCGAAGTAGAGGTTGATACAGCAGTGAACAATTTTGCTCATTTTGCAGATTATTTCGGCACTAATTACAAATTATTGAAATTACTCAACCCCTGGCTCAGAAAACCTTATCTGACAAACCGTCAGAACAGGAAGTACATTATCAAGATTCCGGCTCACGGAATGAGGAATAATATCGGAAAGAAACAAACAGACTGATTAACAGACAGGCCAGATAAGATGAGTGAAGAAATACAGGTTCTGGGAGCCAGGGTCCATAATCTGAAGGATATTGATGTTATTATCCCCCGCAACAGACTTGTCGTTATTACCGGCCTTAGCGGAAGCGGGAAATCATCACTGGCTTTCGACACAATATATGCTGAGGGGCAACGCAGGTATATGGAAACTTTGTCGTCTTATGCCCGTCAATTTCTCGGTAGTATGGAACGTCCAGACGTCGATAAGATAACAGGGCTGAGCCCGGTTATTTCAATAGAACAAAAGAGCACGAACAAAAATCCCCGGTCAACAGTCGGAACCATAACTGAGATATATGATTTTCTCAGATTACTGTATGCCAGGGCCGGAGAAGCCTGGTCTTATGCCTCAGGTGAGAAAATGGTTAAATACACCGATGACCAGATCATTGAATTGGTAAAGACTCGTTTTGACGGAAAAAAGATATTCTTCCTTGCACCTCTGATAAAAGGACGTAAAGGGCATTATAAGGAACTTTTTGAACAACTCAGAAGAAAAGGTTATCTGTCAGTGAGAATTGACGGAGAGATAAGACAGATCATCCCGGGTATGAAACTCGACCGGTATAAAAATCATCATATAGAACTTGTAATAGATAAATTCATCACCGGAGATGTGAGCGATAAAAGACTGTCTGATTCTGTAAAAACAGCTCTTGATCAGGGAGATGGCATGATGATGGTTCTTGATCCGCAATCAAATGAGCCAAGGTACTTCAGTCGTAATCTGATGTGTCCTGTGACAGGTCTTTCTTATAATGAACCTGCTCCCCATACATTTTCCTTTAACTCGCCTCAGGGAGCATGCCCGCGTTGTAACGGGCTGGGAGAGGTGTCTTCAATAGATGAGAAAAAACTGATACCCGACACGAATCTTAGCATAAGAAAAGGCGGCATAGAACCGCTGGGAAAATATAAAAACACATGGATCTTCTGGCAGATAGAAGCTATTGCGGAAAAAAACGGCTTCACTCTTGATACTCCTGTTAAGGAGATTCCTCATGAAATACTTCAAAAATTACTTTATGGTTCCGATGAGATTATTAAATTATCAAATACTCCGTTGGGAATGACTTCAAATTATTCCCTCACTTTTGAGGGAGTGGTTAATTATGTCGGGAATATAGAGATAGTTAGTGGAAAAAGGAACGGAACAAAACTAAGTGATCAGTATATTCAGTACTCCGTTTGTCCGGAGTGTAAGGGTACAAGGTTAAAAAAAGAAGCTCTCTGGTATAGAATCGATGGCAAAAATATTGGTGAATTATCACAAATGGATGTGAGAGAATTGCATAGTTTTCTCATGGGTATCGAAGAGAGGATGAGTTTAAGACAACAAAAAATTGCTTCAGAGATATTAAAGGAGATCAGATCAAGACTGGGTTTCCTTCTTGATGTAGGTCTTGATTACCTTTCACTAAACAGAGGTGCCCGCACCCTTTCCGGAGGAGAAAGTCAGAGGATACGGTTGGCTACACAGATAGGGTCAAAACTTGTAAATGTATTGTATATACTGGATGAACCCAGTATTGGTTTGCATCAGAGAGATAACAGACGCCTTATAGAAGCACTTAAAAAACTAAGAGATTCAGGTAATTCAATTATTGTTGTTGAACACGACAGAGAGATGATGCTGTCGGCTGATCATATCATTGACATGGGGCCCGGTGCAGGTATTCATGGCGGATTGGTTGTAGCTCAGGGAAGCCCGCAAGATATAATGGAAGCAGATACTCTTACTTCGGCCTACCTCAATAAGACAAAAAAATTCAATATACCTGAAACCCGAAGAACAGGCAATGGTAATTTTTTGGGTCTTTACGGAGCAACAGGACACAATCTGAAAAATGCAGATCTGATCATACCTCTTGGAACATTAATCTGTGTTACAGGTGTTTCGGGTAGTGGAAAATCATCTCTCATTAACCAGACTCTTCATCCTGTTTTGGCCAGACGTTTTCATAATTCCGGAAAACAGTATCTTCCTTTCAGAGATATAAGCGGAATTGAGAATGTAGATAAGGTAATAGAAATTGATCAGTCTCCCATAGGTCGTACACCAAGGTCAAATCCCGCAACTTATACGGGTGTTTTCACAGATATAAGGAAACTTTTTGAACAGACGACTGAGGCAAAGATCCGGGGTTTCAGTGCAGGCAGGTTTTCTTTCAATGTAAAAGGAGGTCGTTGTGAGGGGTGCCAGGGAGCCGGAGTTAAAACCATTGAAATGAATTTTCTTCCCGATGTATTTGTCACATGCAGTGAATGTAACGGGAAAAGATATAACCGCGAAACACTTGAGGTAAAATTCAAAGGGCACTCTGTCAGTGATGTATTGGATATGACGGTGAATATGGCTGTTGATTTCTTTGAGAATATCCCTTCAATATATCATAAAATAAAAACATTGAAAGATGTGGGTTTAGGGTATATCAGACTGGGTCAGCAATCAACCACACTTTCCGGAGGAGAGGCTCAGAGAGTGAAACTGGCGACAGAACTTGCCAGGAGGGATACCGGAAAGACGCTCTATATACTCGATGAACCAACTACAGGCCTCCATTTTGAAGATGTCAGGGTATTGCTTGAGGTATTGAATAAACTGGTTGACAGAGGTAATACAGTCATAGTGATAGAACATAATATGGATGTCATTAAAATGGCCGATTATATCATTGACCTCGGGAAAGAGGGAGGAATGAATGGAGGCGAAGTAATTTTTTCAGGTACACCCGAAGAACTGGCTCTTTGCAACAATAGCTATACCGGATTATTTCTAAGATCAGAATTGCCGGCACTGGAAAATAAGTATATTTGATTTTTAATTTTTTATAACATGGGTAAACACGATAAACCAGCGGATCTAATAAAAGATGCATTTAAGGAGAAAACATGGCATGAAATTCATACCACCGATTCGTGGAGAGTATTTAAAATCATTTCCGAACTTGTGGAAGGTTTTGAAAAACTCTCACGTATAGGTCCCTGTGTCTCAATATTCGGTTCGGCAAGAACACATCATAATAATAAATATTATCGCCTGGCAGGAGATATAGCTTTCAAGCTTACACAGAAAGGCTATGGGGTTATCACAGGAGGAGGACCCGGAATAATGGAAGCTGCAAACAAAGGTGCAAAAAAAGGTAAGGGAAAATCAGTAGGCATAAATATCGATCTTCCTTTTGAACAAAGACCCAATGTTTATATTGATGCAGATAAACTGATAACTTTCGATCATTTTTTCGTCAGAAAGGTGATGTTTATGAAATATGCGCAGGGATTCATTGTATTGCCAGGCGGATTCGGAACATTTGATGAGCTCTTTGAAGCTATTACCCTGATCCAGACCAGAAAAATAGGGAAATTTCCTATAGTACTTGTCGGAGGGAAATACTGGAAGGGACTTGTTGATTGGATCAGAGAAGAGATGCTGAGCTCTGAACACAATATATCTCCGGAAGATATGGATCTCTTTACAATAGTTGATACTTCAGATGAGGCTGTTGATGTAATCGTCAAATTCTATTCAAGATATCTGCTGAGTCCGAATTTCTGATCACCCTGCTATTTTTTTCTTAAACGGTCCAGCTCCCTTTCAGAGTCTTTTTTCTTTATTGACTGACGTTTGTCATATTCTTTTTTGCCCCTTGATACAGCTATTTCAGCTTTGGCAAGTCCACGCTCATTGAGAAATACTTTTGTGACAATTATTGTAAGCCCTGATTCTTTTATTTTTCTTTCAATTTTTCTCAGTTCCCGCTTTGTAAGAAGCATTTTACGTTCCCGCAAGGGGTCATGATTATTTAGATTCCCCCACCAGTATTCGGCAATGTGCATACCCTTTAAGAAAAGCTCTCCTTCCCTGAAAAAACAATAGGAATCAGCAAGAGCAGCCTTGCCAAGACGTATTGATTTTATTTCAGTGCCTGTCAGCTGAATTCCTGCAATATACTTATCAAGGAACTCGTAATCATGAGAGGCCTTTTTATTCTTTATTACTATATTTCCTGTCTTGCTTTTCAAAGGTTTGGCAAAAAAACTTAAAGATTAGTGGCAAAAATAAGTAAATTTACGCTAATTAGCCTGTAATCTCTCAATACCTTGTTAAATGTTACCGGAGAATGATATCAAATATGATATGCTTGTAGTTACCGGTCCTACGGCATCAGGGAAGACGTCCCTTGCTGTTGCTCTTGCCTGCAGGCTCAATGGAGAGATAATCAGTGCCGATTCTCGTCAGGTGTACAGAGGTATGGATATTGGAACAGGAAAAGATTACCATGAATATATTACACCTGAAAGGCATATCACTTGTCACCTGATAGATATAGTTGATCCGGGTTATAAATATAATTTGTTTGAATATCAGAGAGATTTCATCGCAACCTTTAATATGCTGAAAAAAAGGAATATATTTCCTGTTGTTTGCGGTGGTTCAGGTATGTATCTTGACAGTGTGATCAGAGCTTATGAGATTATGGAAGTGCAGCCCGATATTGGATTGAGAGCACAACTTGAAAAGAAATCAATGGAAGAGTTGATAAAGATATTGGGAACATATAAAAATTTGCATAATACAACTGATATTGATACAAAGAAACGGGTCATCAGGGCTATTGAAATAGAACAAGCCAGACGGTTAAAGACACGAGAAATGGCAAGGATGCCTGTACTTAAACCTTTTGTTGTAGGTATCTTGACAGACCGTGAAGAGAGGAGGAGAAGGATCAGTGAAAGACTTGAGAAAAGGCTGGCGTCGGGAATGATAGATGAGGTAAAAGGATTACTGGACAAGGGTGTGCCGGAAGAAATTCTTCTTTATTATGGACTTGAATATAAATATATAACACTGTATCTCACCGGCAAAATGGAATATACTGAAATGAAAAGATCTCTTGAGATTGCAATACATCAGTTTGCGAAGAGACAGATGACATGGTTCAGAGGTATGGAAAAAAAAGGGACTGTTATTCATTGGATAGAAGAAAAAATCCCTAAGGAACAAAAAGTAAAAACAGTTATTGGCTTACTGACAGAATGATATTATTCAGTAAAGACCGGATATAGATACAGGTTCTCCGGTTCGTCTCACTGCCAGTATTGAAAGATAAGCCATTTGTATATAATTATCCCTTACTGTCAAAAAAATTCTGCACTATGAACCCATTTAGCTTTTCCAGATATTTATAATTGTTTTAAAATTTCTGAAAAATCACGTTCCTGTCATATATGTTTCGAGCCATTCAAAAAACTCTCTTTGCCATATTACTGAATTCTGAGGTTTTAATACCCAGTGAGACTCATCTTCAAAAAACAATAACCTGCTTGGAACATTATTCAGTTGTGCCGCAGTGAATGCTTCCAGACTTTGTGTGTATGGGATCCTGAAATCATTGGCTCCCGTTATGATAAGTATTGGAGTATCCCAACTACCAACATTAAGATGAGGTGAGAACCTGTAGCTTTCCGGAAGATCCCAGTACGGTCCTCCATAGTCCCAGTCGGGGAAGAACAGTTCTTCTGTAGATCCATATTCACTGATGAAGTTGAATACTCCGCAGTGGGAGATGAAAGCCTGAAATCTTCCGCCATGAATACCTGCAAGATAAAACACTGAATAACCTCCGTAACTTGCGCCAACAGCTCCTACTTTTTCTGCATCAACATAAGGTTCTTTTATCATAGCATCGGTGGCATCCAGATAATCCTGCATATTTTTCCCTCCATAATCCCTGGATATCTGTTCTTTCCATTCCTGCCCGAATCCTGCTACACCCCTTCTGTTCGGAGCATAGACAATATATCCTTTTGCTGCCATCATCTGAAAATTCCAGCGATAAGACCAGAATGGCCCCAGGGTGCTCTGTGGACCTCCGTTACAAAACATAAGTGCCGGGTATTTTTTTGACGGGTCAAAATCAGGAGGATAAACGACCCACATCTGAAGATCCCGTCCATCTCTTGTCTTTATATATTTTTCTTCAAATTGGCCCATCCTGATTGATTTATAGATATTTTCATTAATCCCACTTATCTGCTTTATCTCTCCAGTGCTTATATCTACAGAGGCAACTTCCGGAGCCATGGCGAATGACATAATATTTACAGCCATTTTTCCTGATTCCAGTTCAAAGGAGTTAATCTCATGATTCCCCTCAGTTACCTTATCTACTCCTTTCCCATTGATACTCGTTTTAAAGATCTGTGATGTACCCAGATATGCACAGGTGAAATAGAGATTCTCATTGTCAAACCACTTAATATTACCTGCATCAAACTGCCATCCTCTGGTTATCCAGTTACGTTTGCCGGTTTTAATGTCATAAACGAAAAGTCTGTTGAGGTCTGATTCATAGCCATCTCTTTCCATACTCTGGTAAGCTATCTTTGTGCCATCGGGTGAGAAAACGGGACTTCGGTCATATCCTTTATTCCCTTCACTGATATTTACTTCGTTGCCGGTGTTCACATCGAAAAGAAATATGTCAGAATTGGTGCTCCTGGCATAGTCTCTCCCGCTCAATCTCTTTGTTGTGTAGGCAATATGTCTGCCATCAGGGCTCCATGTTATTTCTCCTTCATCAAAGAAAGGAGCAAGAGGTGATTCGAACCTTTGTCCTTCCATTATATCCTTTATATTGGTTACACTTTCCCCATTGAAATTGCCAGTAAAAATATGACTGTAGGAATAATCGCTCCAGGAATCCCAGTGTCTGTACATTAAATCGTGTATTATCCTTACCCGGGCTTTTGGAAGATTATGTTTTTCATTGGCAGTTTGTTCAAGTTTAACTCTCCGTGTGAAACAGATCTTGTCTCCGACCGGAGATATCCTGTAACTTTCGAAGTCATCCAGACCTTCCACCCAATTGATAACTGATCCATCAGGATTCATCAGTACCAGTTTCCCTTCATTGTCAACAAAAGCTATTGCTTCGCCATTATTTATCCATTGAGGAGAACTGCCTCCTGCACTTGTCAGTTGTACTGGGTCACCTCCTGAAAGGGAGATACTGAAAATATTTGTTGTAGAGGTTTCGGTATCAAGGTCTGTTGTGGTAACGGTGTAAAGAAGAGTAGAACCATCAGGAGAAAGAGTTATGCTTCCTAACCTACCGAATTTCCATAAGACTTCCGGAGTCATAAGGCCATCAGCCCTTTCCTTTTCAGTGAGTTGGTTTGAAGAAAGTTGTACTGTAACTTCTTGGCTTGATTTTTTTTCATTACATGATACGGACAACGCAGCAAGGATTATAATTACCTGAGCAGCAAATATTTTCATAATTTCCGGGATTATTGATTTTTAAGAGCTTCCTGTACTTTAATTTTAAGTTCTTCGTATAATTCAGGATTGTCTTTCAGTATTTGCTTCACTGCATCGCGACCTTGTCCTATTTTTGTTTCACCATAACTGAACCACGATCCGCTCTTTTTTATTATATTAAAATCAGTACTTAGATCAATTATTTCTCCGAGTTGAGATATACCTTCACCATACAGGATGTCAAAGTCAGCTTTTTTGAAGGGTGGGGCAAGTTTATTTTTCACAATTTTTACCCGTGTACGGTTCCCTATGATTTCATCTCCTTCTTTTATCTGGTTTGTTCTCCTGATATCAAGTCTGACAGAAGAATAAAATTTGAGAGCATTTCCACCTGTTGTTGTTTCAGGGTTTCCGAACATAATGCCGATCTTTTCTCTCAACTGATTGATAAAAACACACGAAGTATTTGTTTTGCTAATGTTTGCGGTCAGTTTTCTGAGGGCCTGTGACATTAATCTTGCCTGAAGCCCCATTTTTGAATCACCCATTTCACCTTCAATTTCTGCTTTTGGTGTCAGTGCTGCAACTGAATCAATTACAATGATGTCGAGAGCTCCTGATCGTATAAGGTTATCTGTTATCTCAAGAGCCTGTTCTCCGTTATCCGGTTGTGAAATAAGAAGGTTCTCAACATCAACACCCAGTTTTTGGGCATAATGTCTGTCAAATGTATGCTCGGCATCTATTATAGCAGCAATACCGCCAGTCTTCTGTGCTTCAGCTATGGCATGTATAGCCAGTGTTGTCTTGCCCGATGCCTCCGGGCCATATATTTCTATAACACGTCCCCGGGGCAGCCCGCCAATGCCCAGTGCCGCATCAAGACTAAGAGATCCTGTGGATATAACCTGTATGTTTTCAATTGCATGATCGCCAAGTTTCATAATAGTGCCCTTCCCAAAATCTTTTTCAATTTTACCAAGGGTTACTTCAAGAGCTTTTAGTTTCTCCTGGTTGATAGTCGCTTTTTCTTTGCTCATATTATTGGTGTTATTTGTATAATCTGAATATCTGGTCGGAATGGTTTTTTGTTTCTACTTTGGAAATAATTTTTTCTATTGTCCCTTCTTCATCAATAATGAATGTTGTCCGGACTGTCCCCATAAATGTTTTGCCATAAAGACTTTTCTGCTTCCATACTCCATAATCAGTAAGTATTTTTTTTGAGGTATCAGCAATAAGGGGAAAAGGCAGGGAATGTTTTTCAGCAAAGCCTTTATGTGATTTTTCTGTATCCATACTGACGCCCACCACGGCAAAGCCTTCTTTTAATAAGGTATCATGATTATCACGAAGATTACAGGCTTCACTGGTACACCCCGGAGTGTTGTCTTTAGGATAGAAATAAAGAACAAGCTTCTTTCCTTTATAATCACCTAGTCTGATAAGCTGCCCGTTTTGATCTCTGCCTTCAAATGGAGGAGCTTTCATCCCTTCTTTTAATTGATCCATAGATTGTATAATTTTGTAATAAAGGGTAAATTTACGAAGTTTGAGCAGTATTCTGAACAAAAAGTTTTTTTTCTTTTTAACAGTTTATACGCTTGAAATTAAGTAATAATGTGTTATTAAAAAATGTTATCCGGATAGTTGTGAGAGAAGGTGTTGGCTCAGGTCTGATGATCAGATTATATTTGATATGTTTTTTGTTCCTTGTGAATCCCTGTATTTATGAGGATAATGTTTTTTCGCAGGAGGTCCGGCCAAAACCTTTGAGGCAAATGTCACTGGAAGCATTTTCGAAGGGTGATTATGCTCAGGCACTGGAGGGATTTAATGAATTACTTGATTTATATCCCGGTGATCCCCTGTATAAATACTATGTTGCAGTCTCTCTTGTCAGGCTCGAAAGAGATACTGAAAAGGCTGTAATGCTTCTTGACGAAGCCCTGCAAAGTACTTATGACATCAGAGAAATACCATCAGATGCATTATTATGGCTGGGTAGGGCTCAACAGTTATCCGGCCGTTATACAGATGCTGTTTCGTCATACGAGAAATTTTCAGAGACAGCAGGAAGGAAGGTTGCAAGGAAACTGGGAGTTCAGAAATATATCAAAGAGAGTAAGGAAGGTATTGGTAAGATAACTCATGCAGGAGAAACAAAGGAATTGCCGGCACAGAATTATGATCATGAAAGCGGATACCTACGTGAGAGGATACCGGAAAACAGTACTCCGGAAGGCAATTCTGACCTGCTGATAAGAGAAGCAGACAGGCTTCCCGGAGACTGTGACAGTATCCTTAGTGAGGCCCTTGTTTATCAGATTAAAGCAGATTCTGTACTGAAGCTTGTAAATGAAATCAGAAATAAAACTGATTCAACACAAATTACATCTGAGACTGAACTGACGGAAAAGCTTAAAAAGAATGAAGCTGTAGCTGACAGTTTGCAGAAACAGGCCGATATCAGATATGACAAAGCTCATTTGGCAATTGAGGAAGTAAATAAAATACAAAAAGTAGAAGAGAGCCATGAGGCATTGAAAAATAAAGAGCCTGAGCGCTTGGGAATGGTTAATCGGGATGAGAAACCGACCGAAAAGGAAGAACTGTTGAAAAATAAACAGACAGAAATATATCAGAGTTTTACACTTATTGAAAATCCTGTGTACGATCTTAATGAGAAAATAGTAATCAATCCGGACATACCTGACGGTCTGATATACAGGATACAGTTGGGTGTTTTTCGTAATGAGGTGTCTCATCCTTTTTTCAAAGGGATAACCCCTGTATATGGTTTTAAGGAGGAAGGGAAAGATCTGACGACTTATTATGCAGGTGTTTTCAGACGAAAAGATGATGCCGGAAAAGCACTTCTTCAGGTCAGACAGAAAGGATTCAGGGATGCTTTCATTGTCGCTTTCTCAGATGGTAACGTTATATCAGCTGACAGAGCAGCTGTTTTGGAGGCTGATTGGGGTAATAAACCCTTTCCTGTGAACGATATACCAATTGAAGGAACATCATTGGACACTTTACCTCCGACTTTATCCTTCAGGGTAGAGATAATGAGATCACCTGAGCCTGTTGATGAAGAAATGAAGGAAGGATTTGAGAAGATATCCACAGGCCGGGGGCTTGATGTATGGCAACTAAATGACGGGACTGTTGTTTATTTAATCGGTAATTTCATTACTTTTGAAAGCGCTGAAGAATATGCAAGTCTGCTGTCCAGAAACGGATATGAAGATGCAAAAGTGGGCGCATGGCTGGGGAAAAAGGAAGTACCCTTAGAAACAGCCAGACAATTATTTGAGAGACTGGAATGAAGCTTATATGAGCAGAAACTCACAAAAGGAAATGATTATATAATTCATGTAAGTTCCACATAGCCAATGAAATAATAATTAAATAAACGTGTGAAAGAAAAAGCAATACGCAGAAAGAAAAATTATAAGACAGGTGGCAAGGTCAGTTCACTGGTTCTTTACAATGATAATTTTAATACCTTTAATCATGTCATCAAAGCTCTTGTTGAGGTTTGCGGACATGATAACATACAGGCAGAACAATGTGCCCTGATTGTCCATTACAGAGGAAGCTATGAGATTAAAACAGGCACATCTGAAATTCTGGCAGCTATGAGCAGGTCACTAAATGCCCGTGGCCTGACTTCATCGGTCGTTATCTGATATAATACCCTATCATATCCCTGATTGCCTGCCGGCATACCTGACAAAATCCTTCAGGTGTATTCATGTTCATGGTACACTCTATAGCCGGACGATAAATACCCTTCGCAGAATATCCTCCACCTTCAAATAATCCTGTTGTGTGCAGGTATTTATCTTCAACAGGTGTGGGAATAGGTGTGCCTTCTGGTATCATATTCTTCCATTTACTCTCAAAACTGACAAGAGTTGTGATATTTGGTTCCCATGGTTCTACATCAAGCGGGTAGTAATCTTCATAAGCAACATCTTTAGAGTAGTATTCATCAGCCAGCCCGGCAAAAGCATGACCTAATTCATGTAAAAAAAGATATTCAGCAAGTCTGTTGTCGGAAGTTGTTCCGCTGTAATAATTATATACACCACCACCTCCGTATCGCGGACTGTTGATAAGTATTATAATATTATCATGCGGAACTGTGGCTGCATAATCATTCACTGCTTTGATATCATTAGTCGTAAGATACCGGTCTACATCGAAGGTGTAAAAGGATGAGTTAAGAGCTGTATTTACATAGATATGCTCTCCCGGAACATCAGTCCCTGATTCTTCTGAAACAGCTTCCACAGCCCGTATGTTAAATTTATCCTTATACTCATTATAAGGGGCTTCCTTAAACAATATATCAGCCAGTCTCCCGGCATCTTTTCTGAATTTCCCCATTTCCTCCATGGTATATCCTTCTGCTATTACAACCAGATCGACACAAACAGCAGGATCGCCTGAAATAACTAAATCAGTTACTTTTGCCTCAACAGGTTTTTCTTTTCTGATGAAATAGTTTTCAGGATCAATATATGTCTCATACAAAACGGTAAATGATCCGTTCCTCTCTCTTATGGACAATACGAATTTTATTTTGCTCTTTGGGAAAGGCATAGTAGCAACTTCATAGAAACTCCTTTCTGTCTCCCTTGCTTCGGCAGTTGTCTGCCATTCCTGAAAAAGAGTGCAAAAGCCACGGGAATATATCAGAGTATTATCAGAAGCATCATAAACATCATATTTGAAATTCCCGTAATCGAAAGGTGGAATAAGCTGCGTTCTGGAACCTGCAAAAAAAGGTTCTTCTTTCATTTCAAGAGGATAGACAACCGTTTTACCGTAGTCTCCTGCAAACATAAAATCGATACGGAGAACTTTATCTGTAAAATATTTATCATAATTTATCCGGGCCTGTGCCCCGTTGCAAAAGAGCAACAGAAGGATGATATACACTATTCTCATGATACCATGTATTATTTTATTAGTAAAGCTAAAAATAATAGGTGATTTGCAGATTAATAATTTACCTAAATTTGCCAAAAAATAAATTACCATGGCTGACAGGAATACAAGAATCAGTGACTTTGTCTGGAAGAATATTAATGAAAAGCAGGTCACGGCGCGTAAAGATGCTTTTTGGGAATCATTGCATGAAGCCGGGACAGAAATATGGCTTGACACGGGGGATATAGAGGAAGCTGAGGCCAACTGGACAGCAGAGATGAGTGCTCTGACTACCAATAATACTCTCCTTAACAGTGAGATACAAAAAGGGATCTATGACGTTTTTATTTCTGAAGCCAGGAGTCTGGTCAGAGATCTGTCACCGGAAGAACGTGTAAGAGAGCTGGCTTTTATAGTTAATGCCCGGCATGGTCTGATACTTGCTTTAAAATTCGGAGGAATGGTGAGTGTTGAGCTGCATACTTCAACTGCCAGGGATATTATGGGTATTGAATATTATGGAAAACGTTTGCATGAGATTTGTCCTGATCAGTTCATTATTAAGGTACCATTTACTGCGGAAGGATTAATAGGTGCAAGACGCCTCAAAGAATCAGGTATCAGAGTTAATTTTACTCTTGATTTCAGTGCCAGACAGAATGTCCTTGCCACACTTGTCTCTCGACCTGATTACCTGAATGTTTTTATGGGAAGAATAGGGGCATTCATCAGAGACAATAAGCTGGGTGCCGGTACAGGAGCCGGAGAAATGGCGGTTATTGCATCTCAGAACTGGGTTACTGCATTTTCTTCAAAAAATCCCTGGCAGACAAAACTGATTGGAGCCAGTCTGAGACATGAAGAGCAGATTGACCTGCTGGCAGGTACAGATGTTTTGACAATACCTCCTGCTATAGCAGCAGCAGCAAAAAAGTCCTTGTCAGGGGAATTCGTTTCAAGAATGCATGAGAACTATGAGGTAGGTCTCTATGAATCGGCAAAAGATGCCCATATTGAAAAGTTCTGGAAAGTGGATGATTGTGTTCTCAATCTGGCAGAAAGACTTGTTTCAAAGATACCTTCAACAGGTATTGAACTAATTCATATTGCTCATGAAGAAGGTTGTGGAGATATGTTTCCCTCATTAAGCAAAGAAGAAAAAAATTATCTCAGAACCGATGGCAAAATACCTGTGTATTCAAGATGGGAGAATAGTATAAAAGAAGGAAAGACGGCACCCGACAGCCTCCTTACGCTGGCAGGTCTGGAGTCTTTTGCCAAAGACCAGGCTATGCTGGATGAGAGGATAAGGAGCCTGATATCTATTTAGCAGATTTTCTCTGCCTTGCAATTTCATATATGAGTATTCCGGCAGCTACGGATACATTAAGAGAGCTGATAGTTCCTACCGTAGGGATATTGACCAGGTGATCTGCAATGCTGGTCAGTTCACGGCTAACGCCTTTATCTTCAGATCCCAGAATAAGTGCTAAAGGGCCTGTCAGGTCAGTGGCTGATATTTCCTGTCCGCTATTTTCTGCTGAACAAATAACTTTTAATCCTGATTTCCTTAGGTATTCAACTGTTCTGACAACAGATCTTTCCCTGCATACAGGGAGGGTATGCAGGGCTCCGGCAGATGTTTTTATTGCATCAGCCGTTATCCTGGCTGACCCTCTTTCAGGTATTACCAGAGCATGTACTCCCAACGATTCGGCAGTGCGTGAAATAGCTCCGAAATTTCTTACATCAGATATTCCATCAAGAACAATTATAAGAGGGTCTTCACCTCTCTCATAAATCATAGGGAGTAGATTCGAAAGATTCTGATATTCAATAGATGACAGCCAGGCAAGTACTCCCTGATGGTTCTTTCTTGTAACCAGTTCTATCCTTTCTACAGGTACGATCTGATATACAATATTATGTGTTCGTACCAGAGACATAAGTTCACGGTATAGTGATCCCTGTAAGCCTTGTCTGATAAGCAGACGGTCAAGCTGTTTGCCCGCCTTAATAGCTTCAATCACCGGCCTCAGACCAAAAATACAATCGGATTCTTTTTGCATCAGGTTTATATATCTGCAGGATTATCAAGCCGGAAGACAATACCTCTTTTCCAGCTGGCTACAGCCTGTGCCCAGTAGGTTATCAGGCTTTCATTTCTACTCAGATAATAATCATTATCTGAAAAGTCACTGTCTTTTTCCCTGAAAGTGAAATATAAGAACTCTTCGTTTACAGTGTATCTGTTGCCCCATCTGGACTTAATAACTGGTTTACGGTAACCCCAGTCCTCCCCGTCAGTGGTCTTATAAACCTTGTCGGGAGGACCGTAAATAATGTAAATCATACCCCTTTCCGTACGCCAGCCTTCTTTATAGGATGTGAAATAACGATTTGCATATAATACTCTTGTATAATATATCCTTATCAGTTCACGTGCTCTTTCAATATTACCTCCACATCCGATCCAGAATTCATCAAGAGCCAGCTTTGGGTCTGGGGCATTAAAGAGTGAATCAAGTTCCGCAGGATCAGTAAGATATGCGAGAGGCTCAATCATTATTTCAGGTGTATTCATTTCCGGAAAAACAGATCCCAGATTTAAAAGAGTATATCCTTCCTTTATCTCCCTCCCTGTACTTATTTGGTAAATACCTTCATTTGGGAAATTAAGGGGAAGAGTGTCAGAGTAGGGAAGTGGTACTATCGTATCCGGCCCATAATCAATTGTCCGTTCCGGAACAATCATTGAAGGAGGATCGGGGATCTCAGTAAACCGCCTGTAATATGACACGTAAATCGAATCAGGAGGATGTGTCAGATGAATGAGATTAATAAATTCATCAGGTTTTAATACCGTTTTGAAAACCTGTTTACCGGAAAAATAATCCAGTACACGGAAATTATAACGGTTATTATAAGATAAAGTGTTGAAAGGGACAAAAGTCTGGACTACATCATTCCGTAACCTGTCAACAATTTTTACTTCAGCCGTGTATTCCATTCCCGGACTTACTTTTAGCGGTATGTTATAGACATATTCTGGTCTGTCACCGTCTTTTGGTATGCTGAGGTTATAAAAGGCAGTATCTGCCAACATCCTTCTTCCGGAAATATTATACAGTTTTACCGTGATGAGCATTTCTGCCAACGGTATGCCCTGAGGATTCGCTTCAGAAAAGAATAGCTGGTCAGAAGGAAACATGACAGATAGATCCGTTATATCATCAGACCGGTTGGAGATATAGTACTGTGGATAAAAAAGATTTTTTGTAGGATTATAAAGATATGATAAGTCTTTAGGGTCAAAGGTGACACGGGATGTTGAACAGGATAAAAAAAACAGAAAGATTAGAATAATCCCAGGTAAAAAAACGGATCGGAGGCTTATATTCTTATGATCTTTATTGACTGCCATTTCTATCTTATTTATCCTTTCTGTCAGTATCATTCCATTCAATTCTTACCCTGCACAGATCTTTGTTATCGTTGACTCTGGTTATTGAATGGTTAAAGATAGCTGTTTTACCATTGTTTTCCTCAGTTGTCTTTATTGCTATTTCGTCTCCAAAAACAGATTCTGCAAGATAATTGATTTCTACGGAAGTTGGAAGATGCCTGATAACGAAATTCAGGTCATAGGTATTGTATACCCATTTGAGGTAATTGACATTATTGGTATGCATATTTACATCAAGATCTCCTGCTGCTACTTTAAAAATGGGCGATATCCGCCCGTCGTGAGTAAGATCAGGCAGTTTGTCAGCGCTTCTTATAAATTTATTGTCAAATTGATTGGTGAAATGATAGCCTTCAGAAATATTGTAAGGTCTTCTTATCTTCTTTGTTGTATGGTCAATGATAAGCCATGATGATGAGGCCATTGCAATAATTTCACCGTTGGGGAAGCGGATGTCATAGTTTCTCATTGCAAAGAGTTTGTCTGTTCCGGCCGGCCACGTTGTCAGACCTATGGTCTCTCCGGGAGAAGGGAAAGAGTTTATTGAAGCATACATTCTGGATAGAACCCATAAATTATTGTTTTTCATCATATCATCTCTTCCATAACCGAGCCTGATAGCATGTTCAGCAGCTATATCCTGCATGTAGTCAAATAATGAATAAAAAAGGGCCTTCCCGTCAGGACCTGTCTCATAAACATGAACCCTGTATTGTTTCTCATATTTGTGAATGGAGATATTCATATCTTATTTTGTAAATAAACTTCCACATCCTGAGTATATTGTTCCCATTTCAGCATTTCTTCATAATGACGTTGTTCAAGCTTCCGGTATCTCTCATAGATAAGATCCGTATTCCTTTCAGTATTACCTTCAGTGCTTAAGATTCTATTCATTTCCAACATTTCTTTTTCCATTCTTTCTATTTCAAGCTCAGAGTTCTCGACTCTTTTTCTGAGTTTTCTCAGATTGCGTTCATAGTTTTTCTTTTCCAGGTATTTTTGTTTATTGGATGATATATTTTCCTTATTATCAGGATTTGTATTTTTAATGGTTTTGTCTTTTCTCTCAATTTCTCTCAGGTTGCTCATATCTTTTTTTCTCAGGAAATCGTATATTCCTCCAAGATGTTCTTTTAAAGAATTATTCCGGAACTCAAAAACCTTACTGGTTATACCGTCAAGGAAGTCACGATCATGTGATACTACAATCAATGTTCCGTCATATTTCAGCAGAGCTTGTTTTAAAATATCTTTAGACCTTATGTCAAGATGGTTTGTCGGTTCATCAAGAAGCAGGAGGTTATAAGGCTCAAGGAGTAATTTGATCAGTGCAAGACGTGATCTCTCACCACCTGAGAGAACTTTTACTTTTTTATCTATATCATCACCCTTAAAAAGGAAGGAGGCCAGCATATCTCTTATACGGGACCTTACTTCTCCTTTAGCTATATAGTCTATGGTATCAAAAACAGTAAGGTCTTCATTAAGCAATTCATCCTGGTTTTGTGCAAAATAACCAATCCTGACATTATGTCCCTTAGTGATGTGTCCTTCATGGTCAAGTTCTCCTGCAATAATCTTTACAAAAGTGGTTTTGCCCTCACCGTTTCTTCCCACAAAGGCAACTTTTTCACCTCTGATAAGTTTAAAATCAACATCCTTTAATACTTGTAAAGAACCGTAAGTCTTTGACAATCCTTCTGTCTCAATTACTGTAGTACCTGATCTTGGTGCAGGAGGAAATTTCAGGTTTATTGAACTGATATCTTCTTCGTCAATTTCTATTCTCTCAACCCGGTTCAGCATTTTGATCTTTGATTGTACCTGAACAGCTTTTGTGGCTTTATATCTGAAACGCTCAATGAATTTCTCAGTGTCGCCTATCATTTTCTGCTGATTTCTGAAAGCAGCGGTCTGCTGTTCCCTTCTCTCTTTCCGTAATATCACAAATTCAGACCAAGAGACCTTGTAATCATATATTTTCCCGAGGGATATTTCTATTGTTCTGGTAGTTATATTGTCAAGGAAAGCTCTGTCATGTGATACAAGGACAAGCGCTCCGTTGTAAGAAGCAAGGTAATCTTCCAACCATTGGATTGATTCAATGTCCAGGTGGTTTGTTGGTTCGTCCAGAAGAAAAACAGAAGGCTTTTTGAGGAGGATCTTTGCCAGTTCAATCCTCATACGCCATCCTCCGCTAAGCTCACTGGTAAGTCTTTCAAAATCACTTCTTTTAAACCCAAGGCCCAGGAGAGTGCGTTCAGCTTCTGCAAGATAATTATTGCCTCCCAGGATACTGTATCTTTCCTCAATTAAAGCCAGGTGATCGCAGAGCCTTAGATAATCTTCAGATTCATAATCTTCTCTTTCTGTAATTTCTTTTCTGCATCTCTCAATTTCTTCAGATAATTCTGTTATTTCCCGGAAACCGGAAACGACCTCATTAATAATTGTTGTGGAGTCCTTTATTCTCATTTGCTGAGGCAGGTAACCGATAGTTATATCTTTCGGCATATCAACCATACCCGAAGAGGGCAGTTGAAGACCTGCTATGATCCTGAGGAGTGTAGACTTGCCTGAACCGTTTTTCCCTGCCAGACCAATACGGTCCTGATCATTGATAAGAAATGAGATGTTTGTAAGCAGATCAAAGCTGCCGAAAGAAACACAAATATCCTGAAGCGAAATCATCCTGAATAAAATTCATGCAAAGATAAGAAAAGTAAGTAAGGCTTCTTCTGGCCGGATAAATCAATATGATATATCTTTGCAAAGGGTAAGTTTGAAGAACAAGGAATACATATCTGGTAATGAGTATTAAAATGAGAAAAAATAGTTTTTTATTGAAGTTGCCCGGGATAATACTAATAGTAATATTTTCAGTAGTATCCTGTAAGAAAGACAGCGAAGAGGAAAAGGCTTATGATTATTTTGTGTCCGGACAATTGGTTTTTTCATTACCTGCTTCTTCTATATCTGCAGTTATTGATAACCTTGATGACCAGTATCCCGGGCTCAACGATATAAAGCCTTATATGACCTCCGGGATCAATGTTTATAGAATAGTCTATAATACAATTGTTAATGGTAATTCGGTGCAAGTATCCGGACTGATATCTATTCCTGATACGGAGGGGACATATCCGGTATTGAGTTTTCAGCACGGTACTATAACGGAAAATGTATATGCCCCCAGTGAATTTCCCATGGGGCTGGATAATCAGTTAGTTGAGTTTATTGCTTCAATGGGTTTTGTTGTCCTTATCCCCGATTACCCGGGTTTCGGTGAATCAGCAGACATACCACATCCTTACCTAGTGAAAGAACCAACAGTTCAGTCGGTAATTGATTTTTTAAGAACCGCTGAAGAGATCTTTCCTTCTGAGTATCCCGGAACGGAAATAGAAAACGAGTACTATCTGTTGGGTTATTCACAGGGTGGTTGGGCAACTCTGGCCACTCACAGAAAAATGGAACTTGATTTTGCCGGTGAGTTTAATTTATCCGGCAGTGTATGTGGTGCCGGTCCGTATAATATTTATGATCTTCATG
>ERZ795057.1150-NODE-1150-length-23932-cov-6.802236_pt1 | contig 23932 bp, 25 predicted proteins | sample MGYA00375141_ERZ795057 | MGnify/ENA primary metagenome ERZ795057 (study PRJEB30186, sample SAMN05720163) | activated sludge metagenome | isolation source: Anaerobic digester | place: Hong Kong | collected 2015-01-26 ... | reverse complement strand
CGTTTCGACAGGCTCAACGACCGGCGTTTCGACAGGCTCAACGACCGGCGTTTCGGTGCCATGGTCATCTCGATATGCTGCTGCGCAGCTACTCGATGACCGTTGTGGTCGCCTCGATACAGCCCTTCGGGCCACTCGGCGACCGGTGTTGGCTCGACGACCGGCAATTCTATCGAGGGGAGTTCAAAGAGGAATATTCCTGTGCCATATATGTACATACTGGAATGCGCAGACGGTACATTCTATATCGGAAGCACCAAAGACCTTGAAAAACGGATCAGGGAACATGAAAGTGAATCAGGGGCGCAGTATACCGCCAAAAGGTTGCCGGTGAAACTGGTTTATTTTGAGGAATATGAGCGTATTGACGAGGCCTTTTACCGTGAAAAGCAGGTTCAGGGCTGGAGCCACGCGAAGAAGAAGGCGCTGATAGAGAGAAAGAAAGAGGAACTGCCGGGGCTTGCCAGGAAGGATTTTGGGAAGTGAGAAAGGCTGGTTGGCTTCGGTGCCTCGATGGCTTCGATACAGACCGCAGCTGCCTCGATACAACGGCTACGCCGTCACTCGGCAACCGCTGCGGTCATCGAGTGATTGCCGTCATTTCGATACGTCCGCCAGAGGCGGACACTCAATGATCGGTAATCGTATCGAGATGACCGTGAAACACTCGGCAAGCGAAGAGGCGAACAGCCGGTCGTCGAGTGTTCCGAGCCATGCGAGGAATGTATCGAGACGAGCGGCAATTGTATCGAGGGGAGAGGGATGGCGACCGGTATTGGCTCAGTGACCGGGCGTTTCGGCTCCGCTCGGCGACCGGGCAGAACAGTACTCGGCGACGGAGTAGAACTCAGCTCCCTGAGCGGAGTCGAAGGGAGCAATAGAGGTAAGTCGAAGTGACCAAACCCGACGACCGGGAAAAAGAAGGTTGTTTAGATATAATACTGAGTTTTAAGGAAAATATACGCTGAACGTTAAGTGTAATTAAGAGCCATACTTATTATGATTAGAATATAAAGTATTTATCACAACTTATTTTATCACTAAACAAATTAAGGACCAAAACCAATGATTCATGCACAACATAATATGATAGTAAACTTCATCTGGGGAATTGCAGATGACTGTCTCAGAGATGTCTATGTTAGAGGCAAGTACAGAGATGTAATTTTACCCATGACTGTATTACGCCGAATAGACGCAGTTCTTGAAAATACCAAGGAAGATGTCCTTAGAATGAAAGAGCAGCTTGATAAGGCAAAGGTATCAAACCAGCACCCAGCTTTGTGCCAGGCAGCGGGCCAGGCTTTTTATAACACAAGCCCCTTCTGTCTCAGGGACCTGAAGTCACGAGGCACTCGCGCAAAATTGAAAGCAGATTTCGAAGCCTATCTTGACGGGTTTAGCCCTAATGTGCAGGAAATACTCGATAAGTTTAAATTCAGGAATCAGATACCTACCATGATTGAGGCGGACATCCTCGGTTCTGTCATTGAAAAGTTTACTGATATAAAAATTAATCTCAGCCCTGTTCCGATACTCGATGCTGATGGTAAAGAGCGATTACCCGCCCTTGATAATCATACTATGGGTATTATTTTTGAAGAATTGATTCGCAGATTCAACGAGGAAAACAATGAAGAGGCTGGGGAACACTTTACCCCAAGAGATGTTGTGCGCCTTATGGCTAAAATGATTTTTTTGCCTGTTGCAGACAAAATAGAATCAGGGACCTATCTAGTATACGATGGTGCATGCGGTACTGGTGGTATGCTAACTGTGGCAGAAGAAACCCTGAGAGAACTGGCAAAAGATCACAACAAAGATGTAGCAATTCACCTGTTTGGACAGGAGATAAATCCAGAGACCTATGCCATTTCAAAAGCAGACTTGCTCATTAAAGGTGAAGGTGCTGAAGCTGAAAATATGGTATATGGGTCAACACTGTCATCTGATGGTTTTCCGTCACGTGAGTTTGATTTCATGCTTTCTAATCCTCCCTACGGTAAAAGCTGGAAAACAGATATGGAACGTATGGGGGGCAAAAAGGACTTCAAGGATTATCGTTTCGTAATCCCCTACAGAGACGACCCAGAATATAAAATGGTGCCACGCTCCAGTGATGGGCAGATGCTTTTTTTAGTGAATAAGCTTTCAAAAATGAAAAACAGTACTGCTCTGGGTAGCCGAATTGCCCAGGTTCATAATGGTTCATCCCTTTTTACTGGAGATGCCGGGCAGGGTGAGAGTAATATTCGTCGATGGATCATTGAAAATGACTGGCTTGAGGCCATTGTGGCACTCCCTGAGAACATGTTTTATAACACCGGTATAGCAACCTATATATGGCTCCTCTCAAACAGAAAAGAAAAAAAACGTAAGGGCAAGGTCCAGCTTATAGACGCCACAAAATGGTACACACCTCTTCGAAAAAATCTTGGAAAGAAAAATTGTGAACTGTCTGAGAAACAGATCAAAACGATCTGTGACCTGATTATTAAACCCAAAGAAACTGAAGAATCAAAGATATTTCCCAATGAAGCATTTGGGTATTATAAAGTAACGGTTGAGCGTCCTTTAAAGGTTAATAGGATTGACCCTGAAAAAGTTTATTCAGCAAAAGAGATTAAAGAGATGATTGCTGATGATCGTGTTGATGAAAAAGGACACCCCGTTATTAAGAAAATACATAAGGATACTGAAGCAGATCCTCTTCATGGCCTTTTTGAAAGGAGCATTGGGGGCAAGAAGGTTGTTGTTGAATATGAGAGTGACACAAACCTGCGTGATACAGAGCAGGTGCCTCTTCTTGAAGAGGGCGGTATTGAAGCATTTTTCAACAGAGAGGTTCTTCCCTATGTGCCTGACGCGTGGATAGATCAGAATAAAACGCAGATTGGTTATGAAATATCTTTTACCAGATATTTTTATAAACCAGCCGTGATGAGAACCCTTGAAGAGATCACTGCTGATATAAAGGCTCTCGAAGATGAAACTGAAGGGTTGCTGAATGAAATTATCGGGGAGGACAAGTAAATATGGAATCATTTGATTCAACAAAGCAAGGTCTTTATGAATTATTAAAAGGTGTTGATGAAGAAAAAATCCAGCTTCCCGACTTCCAGAGAGGTTGGGTATGGGATGATAATCGAATTAAAGGAATACTTGCCAGCATTGCCAAATCTTTCCCGATCGGAGCTATAATGCTTCTTGAAACCGGTAATGAAACAGTACGATTTAAAACGAAATGTGTTGAAGGTGTAAAGAAATCGAGTAATTTAAAACCTGAGTTCTTAATCCTGGATGGTCAGCAGAGAATCACATCACTTTATCAGGCAATAATTACCAATGAGGTTGTGACTACACGGAACGAGAAGGGGTATGAAGTAAAAAGATGGTATTATATTGATATGCAGAAAGCTATGGATGATAATTATGATCTGGAAGAGGCCATCATTTCATTAAATGAAAATAAAAAAATAACGGCTAATATTGGTCGTGATACTGTACTTGATTTGTCAAAAGAAGAATATGAATATGAGAATTTAATGTACCCCGTGTGCATGGTTGATGAATACAGTCAGTGGCGAAAAGGTTTTAACAAATATTGGAAACATGAAAGTGAAAAAATTGAATTCTGGGACAACTTTGAGGAAAAGGTAATAAACAGTTTTAATAAGTATATGCTCCCGGTTATCGTAATGAAAAAGGAAAATCCCAAAGAAGCTGTTTGCCAGGTTTTTGAAAAAGTGAATACTGGTGGTGTATCTTTAACAGTATTTGAATTGTTAACAGCAACCTTTGCTTCAGATGAGTTTGATCTGAAACAAGATTGGGAAACAATAAAAAAGGGTTTCAGTAAATACAGGGCTCTGTATAGAGTAAGTAACACTGATTTTATACAGGCAGTTACTCTCATTTCACTGTATTATAATCGCCTTGAAAAAGATAAGTCTTCGGCAAAAGGTGAAGAGTTACCAGCAGTAAGCTGTAAAAGAAAGGATATGTTGAACCTTACTCTCAATGCTTATAAAAAACATAGAGAAGCTGTTATCAAGGGATTTATCAAGGCATCTAAAGTCTTAATCGAAAATAATATTTATACAGCAAGAGACGTTCCATATCGTACACAATTAATACCATTATCTGCAATACTTGGATTTTTAGGTGATAAAATTGATAATATTGGCAATAAAAATAAACTCATTCAGTGGTTCTGGTGCGGTGTACTTGGAGAGCTTTATGGATCTGCAAATGAAACCCGCTATGCTCTTGACCTACCTCAGGTTGTTGACTGGATTGAGAATAATGGTGCCGAGCCCAAAACAGTATATGATGCGAATTTTTCACCATCACGATTGCATACCTTACGGTCGCGAAATAGTGCCGCTTATAAGGGAATTTATGCTTTGCTTATGGAGGAAAACATAAGGGATTGGCTTTCTGCGACGAAGATTGATTTCAGTACTTACTTTTCTGAATCAATTGATATACATCATATCTTCCCGATAAAATGGTGTGAGAACAATAAAATTATTAGAAGAGATTATGACTGTATTATTAATAAAACTCCTTTGTCTGCTAGAACAAACAGAATTGTCAGCGGTGATGCACCAACTAAATATTTAAAGCGTTTAAAAAAACATGCTGGTGTATCAGATAATGAGTTTGATGCAATACTGGAAGGACATGTCCTGTCACCCCAGTTTCTTTACAAAGATGATTTTAATGGCTTCTTTAATGATAGAAAAGAGAAAATTCTTCAAAAAATAGAAAAAGCAATGAATAAAAAGATACACAGGGATACTGAATCTATTGAAGAAGGGACGTATATTGATGAATTTAACGGGGATGAAGAGGAATGAAATTGAAGCCTTATTCTGAATATGATAAAGTCAATGCATCATGGATTGAAAAAGTCCCAAGACATTGGGAAAAAAGAAAATTAAGATCAATCCTTCAAGTTGTTTCAGAAAGAAACAGAGCTGACTTGCCATTATTATCTGTAGTTCGAGAAAAGGGAGTAATTAAAAGAGATTTATCAAGCAAGGAAGAAAATCATAATTACATACCTGATGACCTCAGTAATTATAAGGTTGTAAAAGTTGATCAATTCGCGATGAACAAAATGAAGGCATGGCAGGGTTCCTATGGCGTCTCGAAATACAATGGAATTGTAAGCCCTGCATATTTTGTTTTTAATCTTAATAGTGTTTCTGGTATTTTTTTTCACAAAGCATTAAGAAGTAAAGCATATATACCATTTTTCACAAAAGCATCAGATGGAGTTCGAGTTGGTCAATGGGATTTGAACAAGGATAGAATGGAAGAAATACCTTTCTTCATCCCACCTCTCGAAGAACAAACCCAAATCGCCCGTTTCCTCGACTACAAAACCTGGCAGATTAATCGGTTCATCAAAGCAAAAAAGAAAATGATCGAGCTCTTGAAAGAGCAGAAACAGGTTATCATAAATGATGCTGTAAGCGGAAAAATTGATGTAACCACTGGTAAGCCCTATCCAAAATATAAAGATTCCGGTGTGGAATGGCTGGGTGATGTGCCTGTAGGGTGGGCGCTTAAAAGATTTAAATACTTAACAAGGATTGAAAGTGGGCAAGTCGATCCACGAGTTAATCCATATTCTGAAATGATATTAATTGCACCAAATCATATACAAAGTGGGACTGCTCAAATATTATATACTGAATCTGCACATGATCAGAATGCAATAAGTGGGAAATATCTTGTTAGTAAAGGACAAATAATATATAGCAAAATAAGGCCGAAATTACAAAAAGCTTGTATCGCAGAATTTGAATGTTTGTGTAGTGCAGATATGTACCCTATAGCAGTGAACAATGAATTGATCCCCCATTTTTTATTATTTCTAATTTTATCTAATCCATTTACTAGATATGTTGTTGACCTTTCGCTTCGTGTTAAAATGCCGAAAGTTAATCGAGATGAATTAGGGAATTTTATTATATCATATCCAGATAGAATAATTCAAAAGAGGATTTGTGATTACATTCAAATTCAAACTAAAAGTATCGATCAAACAATAAAAAAAATTTTAGAAGAAATCTCCCTCATTCTGGAATACCGCGACCGGCTTATTGCAGATGTGGTGACAGGCCAGGTTGATGTGCGGAAGATTAAGGTGCCGGATGTTCCTGCTGATGAAGACGTTGTGATCGATGATATAACTGCTGATGAAGAAATGGATGAAGTTACAGAGGAGGCTGATATTTAATGGTTCCTGAAAGGCCCAAGATATATCATATCACTCATTTCGAAAACCTTCGTTCTATCTTTGAACGCGGGTCAATTCTTTCTGACGCTGAATGCTGTGATCAGAATCTTGACCATACCCGCGTCGGCATGTCTGAAATAAAAAGACGAAGATTGGAGGAAATACGTGTCTCCTGTCATAACAACACCTTTGTGGGTGAGTATGTCCCTTTTTATTTTTGCCCTAGGTCTATAATGCTGTACATCCTTTATAAAGGCAATCATCCGGATATAGCTTATCACGGAGGGCAGCAGCCGGTTGTACATATAGAAGCTGACCTGAATAATGTAGTTCAGTGGGCAGACAGAAATAGAATTCTCTGGGCATTCACTGACCGCAATGCAGGAACCTATTATGGAGAATTTTTTAATGATCTAAATGATCTGGATCATGTGGACTGGCATGCTATTAATAGTACCGATTTTAGGAATCCCGGGATAAAAGATGGCAAGCAGGCCGAATTTCTTATACAAAGGGCGTTTCCTGTTGCCTTAATTGACAGAATAGGGGTTATGGATATTCGGAAAAAGAAAGAAGTTGATATTTTATTAAAGTCCAGTAGCATAGGGCTTCAGGTTGAAGTAAAACCAGACTGGTATTACTGAGAGGTGCATATGATACAGATAGTCAAAGGTAATATAGTAGACCAGCCGACTGAAGCTATAGTTAATACGGTCAATTGCGTGGGTGTTATGGGCCGTGGTATAGCTCTCAGCTTCAAAAAGGCCTTCCCTGAAAACTATCATGAGTATAAAGAGGCCTGTGACAGGGGCGAGGTGGTACCGGGTAAGATGTTTGTATATATTACAGGGGATATTTTTGAAAGGAAATATATAATTAATTTTCCCACGAAAAGACACTGGAAAGGGGAAAGCCGTCTTGAAGATATAAAAGCTGGTCTTTTTGATCTGATTAAAACAGTCAAAGAGTATAATATAAAATCCATCACAGTCCCCCCTCTGGGGTGTGGCCTTGGGGGGCTGGATTGGAAGGTAGTACGCCCCCTTATTGAGAAGGCTTTTGAAGAGTTGTCCGATGTTTCGGTTCATATAATTGAGCCTAACGAAAGCTATGAAATAAAAAAAGAGAGTGATAAACCTCTTGGAAAGAAAAAACTGACACCGGGACGGGCCAGTCTTCTGGTTCTCATGGGGCGATATCTCGAAGCAATGATGGATACCAGTGTAACCCTGCTTGAACTTCATAAACTTATGTATTTTCTTCAGGAGGCAGGTGAACCATTACGTTTAAAATATAAAAAAGCTCTCTATGGCCCTTATGCGGAAAACTTCAGGCATGTGCTTGATGTAATGAATAATAGCTATATAAGTGGATTCGATGATAGAGAAGACAATCCTGATAAAGAAATCAATCTTATAAACGGGTCTTATGCTGAGGCTGTTGATTTTTTAAAGGATAAGCTGGATACCCTTAAAAATATTGATAAAGTCTCTACACTAATAGCAGGTTTTGAAACACCTTTTGGCATGGAGCTTCTGTCAACAGTTCACTGGGTCGTAGCAAAAGAAAATGGAACTGATGACAACATTGTAGAATTGACACATTCATGGAATAAACGAAAGGAAATGTTTACTAATAAGCAAATATTTGCTGCTCAACTTCAATTAAAGGATAATAACTGGATATAGGTATGCCCACCGACACATCTGAAAAAGGGCTGGAATCCCTTATCGTTAATTCCCTTGTTCAAGAAGCAAAATATATTCAGGGTGATCCCCGTGATTTTGACCGTGAATATGCGGTTGATCTGGTTAAATTAGTTGAGTTTGTAAAAGCCACTCAGCCAGAAGCCTATGAGATTTTATCATTGGGTGAAGAGAGCCAGCGAAGGACAAGGTTTTTACAACGTCTGCAGGGAGAAATCGCGAAACGAGGCATAATTGATGTTCTTCGTCTTGGAGTCAAGGACGGCCCGGTCCATCTTGACCTGTATTACTCCCTGCCATCCGAAGGCAATCAGAAAGCAAAGGAATTATACACTCAAAATATATTCAGTGTCACCAGACAGCTTCAATACAGTAAAAACGAAACCCGCCTTGCACTTGACATGGCTGTTTTTATAAACGGCCTCCCAATCATAACCTTTGAATTGAAGAATAAGCTTACAAAGCAGACAGTCGATGATGCAGTGAGGCAGTATAAACGTGACCGTGACCCCCGTGAATTGTTATTTCAATTCGGGCGGTGTATGGTCCATTTTGCAGTTGATGATCATCAGGTTTATATGTGTACTCATCTGCAGGGAGGTAATTCGTGGTTTCTGCCTTTTAATATGGGATTTAATGATGGTGCGGGTAATCCGCCAAATCCAGAGGGTATTGCAACTGATTATCTCTGGAAAGAAGTTTTATCCAAGTTAAGTCTGTCAAATATTCTTGAGAACTTTGCTCAGATTATTGAAAAGAAGGATGAAAAAAGCGGCAAAAAGAAAAGAGAACAGATTTTTCCACGATATCACCAATTGGAGGTGGTAAGAATACTGCTGGCCCATATCCCAACAGACGGAGTAGGAAAACGATACTTGATTCAGCATTCAGCCGGTAGCGGTAAGAGTAATTCAATAAGCTGGCTTGCTCATCAACTTATTGGACTTGAACAAGAGGGCAGGCCAATTTTTGATACAGTAATTGTGGTAACTGATCGTCGAGTCCTTGATAAACAGTTAAGAGACAATATCAAGCGTTTTTCCCAGGTATCTTCAATTGTTGGCGCAGTCACACAGGGTTCAGCTCAGTTACGTGAGTTTCTTGAAGCTGGCAAGAAAATTATAATTACCACAGTGCAGAAGTTCCCTTATGTGCTTGACCACATAGGAAGTGAGCATAGGGGAAATAAATTTGCTATTATTATTGATGAAGCCCATTCCAGTCAGGGCGGCAGAACAGCTTCTAAAATGAATATGGTTCTCGCTGATCCTGGATCTGATTACAATTATAGTAACACAGAAGGAAATATCGAAGACCTCGAAGACCTCATCAATGAAATAATAACTTCCCGTAAAATGCTGACAAATGCCAGTTACTTTGCCTTCACTGCCACACCTAAAAACAAGACTCTTGAGATATTTGGCGAACCCTATATGGATGGTGATGCGGTGAAGCATATGCCCTTTCATTCTTATACTATGAAACAGGCTATTCAGGAGGGATTTATACTGGATGTATTAAAGAATTATACGCCAGTAGAAAGTTACTATAAGTTAATAAAATCAATTGAGAATGATCCTGAGTTTGATTCGAAGAAGGCAAAAAAGAAACTGAGAAAATTTGTTGAATCTCATGACTATGCCATAAAACAAAAAGCGGAGATCATGATAGATCATTTCCATGATGAGGTTATAGGTAAATATAAAATCGGTGGTATGGCCCGGGCAATGATTGTGTGCAATGGTATACAAAGGGCGATCCAATATTATCACTCTTTCCTTGATTATTTGAAGGAAAGTAAGAGACCTTATAAGGCCATTGTGGCTTTTTCAGGTGAAAATGAATATGGCGGAAAAAAAGTAACAGAATCAAGCCTTAACGATTTTCCCAGCAGTGAAATACCTGAACGTTTCCAAACTGATCCGTATCGGTTTCTTATTGTGGCTGATAAGTTCCAAACAGGTTTTGATGAACCATTATTGCATACCATGTATGTTGATAAACCACTGGATGGGATAAAGGCAGTTCAAACATTATCACGTCTGAATCGTGCTCACCCAAAGAAGACAGATACTTTTATTTTAGATTTTGCTAATAAGACTGAATATATAAAATTTGCCTTTGATGATTATTACAGAACAACAATATTGAGTGAAGAGACAGATCCCAATAAGCTTCACAATTTGAAAGCTGATATCGATACATATCAGGTTTATACAGATGAACAGATCGATCAGGTAGTAAGTAACTTTCTTAATGGAAAAAGTCGTGAGGAAATTGATCCGATTCTTGATGCCTGCGTTGCTCTTTATACAACGGAACTGGATGAAGATGGACAGGTTGATTTTAAAGCTAAAACAAAGTCATTTGTAAGAACCTATAACTTTCTTTCAACAATACTTCCATACGGTGATACTTCATGGGAAAAGCTTTCAATTTTTTTGAATTTTCTCATACCAAAATTACCGGCACCAAAAGAGGAAGATCTTTCGCGGGGCATACTTGAAACTGTTGATATGGATAGCTACAGGGCTGAAGTTAGGGAAAAAATTAAGATAGTATTGGAAGATGAAGACGCTGAAATTGATCCAATCCTTATTGGTGCCGGCGGCAAAAAGGCCGAACCCGAACTTGATTATCTGAGTAATATAATAAAATCATTTAATGAGCTTTTCGGTAATATTGATTGGAAGGATTCTGATAAAATTGAAAAGATTATTGCTGAGGAATTGCCACAAAAAGTTGCTGCTGACAAGGCGTATCAGAATGCTATGAAACAGAATGATAAACAAAATGCCCGCATAGAGCACGACAAGGCCCTGGAACGGGTTATTGTGGAAATGCTAACTGACCATACAGAACTATTTAAACAGTTCATGGACAATCCTGGTTTCAAGAAATGGCTGGCCGACACTATCTTTAATGTTACCTATAAGAAGGCTGGTTAATAAAATATAAAGAATGCAATGACTTCCCTCACCGACATACGCTACCGCACCGCAGCCTTTAACTGGCTGCATGAACAGGTATCCATTTACGGTGACGTCCTCACCTGGGACCTGTTGAAAACCGGCTTTGAAATTGATGATAAGCGGGTAAATCTTGTCGGCCCACAGGGAATATGGAAACCAGCGGTATTCCCGGAAATCCCGCTCTCAATAACCACCAAGCTTGACGGCCCGTATAATGACACATTCTCTGATGACGGTTTGCTTTTGTACCGCTATCAGGGAACCAATCCCAATCAATGGGACAATGCCGGGCTCAGGCAGGCAATGCGTGAGCAGGTGCCGCTCATTTATTTCTATAACCTGATTAAGGGCCATTATCTTGCAATGTTCCCGGTCTATATAGTTGGAGACAATCCCGGGAACCTGACCTTTACGGTTGCGGTAGATGATGAAAAACATTTGTATCTTGAAGAATTCAGAAATGACACACAGGTCTATGATTCCGCAGTCGAGCAAATCCGCCGTTCATACATAACCACAGAAATGAAAGTCCGCCTGCACCAGCGTGCCTTCAGGGAACGGGTAATCGACGCCTACCGTGAGCAGTGCGCCCTGTGCAGACTCAGGCACCGGGAATTACTCGATGCGGCGCATATCATCCCCGACAGCGATCCTATGGGAGAGCCACTCGTGACCAATGGCCTGTCATTATGCAAGATCCATCATGCGGCCTTTGACAAGAACATTCTTGGCATACGGCCTGATTACACGGTTGAGATCCGCGGTGACATCCTCAAAGAAGAAGACGGCCCGATGCTGAAGCACGGCCTGCAGGGCATGCACGGGCAGAAGATCGTGCTGCCGGGCAGGGCGCACCAGTACCCGGACAGGGAACTGCTTGAAATGAGATACGAGAAGTTCAGGCTGGTCGGGTGAGGTCAAAGCAAAATCATTCCGGTCAACGTGCCCCCTCTGGGGCGCCGCACTGAGCCCTGTCGAAGTGGACAGGGGGCGGGGATCGCAGAGTGAAGTTCCGGAAGGTCGGATTATTACAGGCTTCTGGAAAATTTATCTGCCCGGTCAGCAAGATCGTCAATGGATAAATCCTCGAAAAGCTCTTTTCTCCACCTGGTATAATCAAATTTTTCACGATTGACAAGGACAATGAACCGCTCCGTGTCAATGTCGCCGAGTTTTTCTTTTAACGCTTTAAACCCTTCCTGTTTAATTATGGTGTCGGATTTCATTTCATGTCCTCCAGGAGGCTGATAAAAAAATTTCATCGCGAATTATTTCATCCGGATTTGCGTTGTTTTCAAAATCCAGTATAAAAGACCATGCAAGATTTAATTTATTATCATTGATAAGTTCCTGTATCGCAAGTTTTGCTTCTGTTTCCAGATTCACCGAGAGATAACTCTGGTCGTCATATGGACGGTTAAAACAGCAATTATCAAGATAAACTAGTACTCGTTCCATTATCCTATTAAGCGTTATTATCGACATATTTCAAGTATTAATTATTTAGTGGTTTATGAAATAATCCCGTATGGATATCCCGTAAATTTTTATGGATTCAAGACCGATGCTGAAGCACGGCCTGCAGGGAATGCACGGCCAGAAGATCATCCTGCCGGGCAGGGCGAACCAGTACCCGGACAGGGAACTGCTTGAAATGAAATACGAGAAGTTCAGGCGCGTTGGGTGAGGTCAAAGCAAAATCATTCCGGTCAACGTGCCCCCGCTGGGGCGATGCACTGAGCATAGTCGAAGTGGACAGGGGGCCGGACACAGAAGTGGCAAGGGGGGATGTCCTTATACATTTCTTGACCAGCGCTACGGGAAGTTCAGGAACGCGGTATGAAAAGGGAATAGCACAATTATAGTTGACGTTATATCACGAACAGTATAAGTATTAATCATATCTTTCTGGATATGGTGATGGCAATGAAATATGAGAATTTTCTTCAGGAAATTAAGATTGAGTTGATAAAAACATTCGGCGATCTTATCAGTAAAATAATCCTTTTCGGGTCACGGGTTGATGAGACCTCTCGAGAGTACTCGGATTATGATATTCTTATTATACTCACTGAACAGGTTGATTGGAGAACCAGAGACCGTATCATTGATGTCCTTACGGATATTAATATTCGTAATGATATTATTATTGACGCGCATATTATTTCAGAGCAGGAGCTTGGCACTGTCAAGGGCAGACAGCCTTTTATCGAGAAAGCATTGAGTGCCGGTATTTCCGTATGACACTCGGTCCGGAAGATCGAAAATCTCTTATAATTCTCAGGATGGAAAGGGCAAGGGCTACAGCCGCTGAGGCCCGTTTATTGTTCAAAGGCTCGATGTTTCCGGGAGCTGTAAACAGGATATATTACAGCATGTTTTACGCACTTACGGCACTCGCAGTCGCTGAAGGTTTTTCAAGCGGAAAACATGGGCGGCTTCTGGGCTGGTTTAATAAGCAATTTGTAAAGGCCGGGATCATTGACATCAGATATTCAAAAATAATCTTCCGTGCTTTCAGTAAACGCATGGATGGGGATTATGAGGCCTACAGCGAATTTACTGAAACCGAGGTTCGTGAAATGTTGGGCGAACTTGATGATTTTATTGCAGAAATCGAAAAACTGCTTAAATCCATGTAACACTACTTTCCCTGCCGGGGAGCAGGTAATACTTTTCCTTCCATGAATTTCTTGACCAGCGCTACGGGAAGTTCAGGAGGGTTGGGTAATCACCCGATATAATGGTTGATGGCGATGAGCGGTATGAGCATATTAAAATGCATTATCCCGATCTTCTTCCTGATCATGAGCAGGCGCTTATCGGGTCATTGACTGACCCGGACAGCGTCCGCAAGAGTGACAGGTTTCCGAACGCAAGGCTTTTTACGAAGTTTTTCGAGGCTGTCAGGGGAGGCAGATACGCGGTAGTCGTTGTAGTGACCGATACCGATCCCGTGGAACGCGACTGGATAATAACCGCCTATATTACAAGAAAAATAAGCGGAGGAACAATAGAATGGGAAAAGAAATGAAGTTCTCTTATGACAGGGAAGCTGATATATTGTACATTAACTTCACCGAACCCTATGCAGGTCAGGAGACCGAAGAACTGGGGGATGATGTTATCGTACGTCTTAACCCTGAGACCGGTACTGTTGAAAACATGGAAGTCCTGTTTTTTTCGACCCGACTGTTGAGAAATGACATGTTCAGGATACCGGTTGCCGGGGAAATTCACCTTGTACACCCAGGCATTGATTTATGAAAACTTGAGAGTGTACAACTATCCCGCCTATGATATAAATATCCTTGGTATACGCCCATATTACACGGTTGAGATCCGCGGTGACATCCTCAAAGAAGAAGACGGCCCGATGCTGAAGCACGGCCTGCAGGGCATGCACGGGCAGAAGATCGTGCTGCCGGGCAGGGCGCACCAGTACCCGGACAGGGAACTGCTTGAGATGAGATACGGGAAGTTCCGGAAGGTTGTGTGAGGTCAAAGCTGAAAAATTTCGGTCAACGTGCCCCCTCTGGGGCGATGCACTGAGCATAGTCGAAGTGGACAGGGGGCCGGACACAGAAGCGGCCAGGGGGGTGGGATGCACAAGTTCCCAGGGGGGATGTCCTTCACAGCTCAATGGCTGCCAGGCCGTAAAGAATATCCCGGCGGGGCTTAACCGACTTGTACCCAATATATTATGATGAAGGAAAATATAAACTTGACGTGATCCCGATACTATAGTACCCATGATTAAAGCATAAAAGGGATGAAATATGAAAACAATCTCAATGAAAAAACATATAGGCAAAGACGGGATGCTTAACATCAGTATTCCGGTCAATGTTAAAGAGACAGATGTTGACATCGTGCTTATAATTGAGTCAAAGAAGTCCATACACAATTGGGATGACTTTTTTGATCAGACTTATGGTTGTTTCAAAGGAAATGAGATCACACGCCCCGACCAGGGGAATTACCCGAGAAGAGACAGTATTGAATAATGTATTTGCTCGATACTAATGCCTGTATTTAATATTTAAATGGTAAATCACAAACAATTATCAAGAGGATGAAAGAGCATTCTCCTGATTCTATTTTTCTTTGTTCTGTAGTGAAATCAGAATTGCTGGCAGGGGCCTATAAAAGCAAAGCTTCAAAAAAAATACTGTCCCGATTGATATTTTTTTTTGAAATGTTCGGCAGTTACCCGTTTGATGATACTGCAGCGGACATCTATGGCAAAATTAGATCGGAACTGGAAATAAGAGGCTCGATAATTGGCCCTTATGATCTTCAGATTGCCTCAATAGCACTCAGTCACAATCTTACCCTGGTTACCAATAATACAAAGGAATTTAAGAGGATAAGCGGCCTGAAAGTTGAGGATTGGGAACAATAAATAAAGGCTCACGGCACGGCAACTTTCCCCCCTTATTAAGGGGGGCCAGGGGGGATGTCCTCCATCCCAACCAGAAAAAAATCATCCCCCCATAACCCACTCATGAAATAGTACTTGTAATAAAAACTCTAATGTAGTTATATGCTTTCCGGCAGAATAATCCCCGTTATCCTGTCCCTTTGCCGGGCTGACCGGCTACAGTTACAAACATAATACATGCGATCATGCATGAATGGAGAACTGCTATGACCAAAAAGATTCTGGGCGCGGCACTCATGTGTATCATGTTAGGTATCAGCGCGGAAATCCGTGCTGAGAAGATTTACGTGCTCTATGGATTTAAAATAGGGCAGTCCTCTGACGCGCCGGTTCAGCAGTTCGGCAAGCCCTTTAAGAGCCACACATTTGAGGACGGCTACAGCTACAGGGCGTATAACATGAAAGACCATATGGTTGTGTTTGAATCGGACAATACCCGGCCGGACCTGATATGGGCCATTCAGATACAGGGTGAAAGCAACCCGCCCTGTCTCGGCTTAAAGGGAATGATGATATTACCCGGCTGATGTAACAGAAAAAGGAGTTCGAATGAAAAAAACGATAATATCTGTCGCGCTTCTGTGTTTTCTCCTGGGAGCAACGTCGCCTGACTTTTCCGGCGTCGACGCGCTCATTGATGAGAAGCAGTATCTCGATGCCTTTGACATCCTTGAAAAGATGGATCCGAATGAAGAGGATGTGGCGATTACCATAAAGAAAACCATGCTGTGCCTCGATTATTTTGCCAAAAGCATCGGGCATGGAGTCTTTGCGCTTGAAAACCTGAAACACAACGAGACCTTGTCGCAGATCAGGACGTCGACCGGCAAATTTGAAATCGTCCCTTTCTCTCCTGAAAAGGCCCTGAAAAATCTCATTGAAAAATACCCGCTGCGGTATGAATTGCACGATACCCTGGGTATATACTATTACGAAATGTATATCCACTATTCACAGAACCACACGGAGGAGCAGAATAACGAGCACATCAGCCTTGCGAAAAAGTATATCAGGATGGCCCACGGGAATAAGTACGGAACCGCCCGCTCATACTATGCAATCGGCTTTTTTAATCTGATTGAAGGATATTATAAGGAATCCATAAAGGACTTTAACCGCGCGCTGGAGAAGAACGATGACTATCCCGAATGTCACTACAACCTGGCCTACGCGTACATGAAAAACAAGGACTATAAAACTGCCATGAGGCACGCCGCGGTCGCCCTTGAAAAATATACCGACCTCTCCCTGAAAAAAGACGCCGCGTATTTCGCCCATAAAATGGCCACCAATATCAAAGACCGGGACCGGTCACTGGAATATGCCCTGGCATACGTCAAACTCGACCCCCGGAGCCACGGGACCTTGAAACAGGTAATTGAAAATTATTATTACACGGATTATGACAGCGACCTGGTCAGGTTCTTCGAGATAATAGAGAAGGAATATCACAACGATACGCATGCGCTCGGTAATATCTACCTGTACCGGGGCATATACTACAGTGACAAAAACCGGAAAGAGAAAGCCTTAAGTGATTTTGACCGGGCCGAGAAGTCATTTAAAAAAGTATATCCTGACGGCCACGAGGTATTCAAATTTATCAATGAATCCCGGGCGCGATAAAAGATGCCTCTGTAACACTTGTGATTGGATCAATCAAGCAACAATACACAATAAAAAGGAGAAACCGTGAATGAACGAGGAAAACACGCAATCGACATTCGTAACGGTGCTGGCATGGATTTTTATCATTGGGTCCGGCCTGTTTACCGTTATGGCATTAATGCAGAATGTGATCTTTCGTATCATGTTTTCAGGAGAACTCATGCAGCAGGTAGTAAAGGACCCGGCCATTGACTCAAACACGGCATTCGGTTTTAATACGATATTTGAGAACTTTCAGTATCTTTTTCTGGTATTTCTGTTTATATCGGGCTTCACCCTGGCCTCGTCAATCGGCCTGTTGCGGCGGAAAAACTGGGCGCGAATGTTTTTTATCATCGTAATGGGCCTGGGCATTTTCTGGAATGTCATATGTATGGGGATGTTTTCTTTTTTTTCCGGATTAATGCCCACGGCAGGGGTGGAGGGCTTCGATCAGTTTAACCGGGCCATGAAGGTAATGCAGGCATTTGTTATTGCAATGGCCGTGGGCTTTTCGGTGTTATTCGGATGGATAATATATAAACTGAGATCACCGCAGATAAAAAGAGAATTCAAACCGCCGAAAATAATAACTGCTGATGAGGCAGCCCGGGAATAGTTTTATACAAAGAAACATCACCACAGTCTTCCACTCAAGAGGCCCGAGCGACCACCAGGATATTGGAAGTGTCAACGAAGACAGGGATGTCGCGAGTTGACCCCGGCACGGGCGATGGCCCTGAATCACTTCACGGCAACCGGCCTCAATATCATCCCCCTTTATAAAGGGGGGAAGGGGGGATTGTCCACGAATAATCCTTTTATTCACGATAAATTTTCTTTTATCTCCCCGTTCGGCAGCATGTTGTCCGGATGATACTGCCCGTTTTCTTCCATCCGGTAGCGGACGCACTGCCGGTTATTCACCAGGCAGTAACGCTCGGTCCAGCAGGGGTCGAGCTTGCCCGCGTCCGTGTAATACCTGATCGGGCAGCAGGCATACCAGGTGCACGGCCTTATCATCCCCCTGCTCGCGAGTTCCTTCCATCCCCTGGCCCGGTAAGGGCCGGTATCGACTGTTCCCCTGCGGTAGCGGTCGTGCCAGGAGCCGGGCACCGGCATCCATTCGTATAATTCCTTTCTCCATGCCTCAAGAAAGAGGGGCTCGCGTTTCATGAAATCGGCAGCGCACATGACCGGGTTTTCTGAGGCATGGTTCAGTTTATCAAGCCACGCAACACCTTCCCCGGAGCGAAGCAGGTGGTGGTCGATGATCAGAGTGCCGGTATTCTGCGAGAGCTCCAGCGCGTTTTCCCACGCGCGTTCCCTGAGTACGTCACCCGAGGGGGATGAATAGTGGTACAGCGCCGGCCCGGAGGCCAGCACGATGTCCGGCTTCCACCCCGATATGATTTCTATCGCTGTTCTGTCCAGGAGCTGGATGTCAGACGCGTGGACAAAAACCGTTCCGTCCTCTGCGATTTTAGTCATCATCACCATGCCCCGCTCATCCCCCTTTTGCCCGTGGGGCACGGGAACGGAGAATTCAAGCGGCCCCTGCACCGACCCCTCGGCGTCCTGCCAGTTCGTTTGAGCTGCGCGTGTCAGCTCAAGCCTTCTTCTCTGCTGCGCAGGTGACGCGTTCCCCGGGCCCCGAGCCAGAATGCGGCAGCGCGACAGGCTGTCGCGGGCCTGGTCAAGGCCCAGCTGGTACGGGTTCGCGTCATGCAGGGGGCAGTGGTCGCCGTGGTAATGGCTGAAAACGATGTCGGTCGCTTGGTGCAGTTCGTCTATTATGGTCTGGCGGACGCCGGCGCCGACGGCGACCTGGAAGGGGTGGGGCAGAAGGCCGTGGCGGGACCATCCCAGGGCTATGCCGGGGTCAATGAGGATGTTCCGCCGCTTCAACTGAATGGAGCACGAAAGCCCGCGGGCCCCCAGGGATTCGGCGCATAAAATATTAATGATCATGATACGTCTCGCATTCGCACCGGTGCCTCATGCCCACGGCGGGCGGGGCCTATACTTCAATCACTTTTCCCGCGCCGCCTTCGATATATTTGTCCCTGTACAGGAGCCTGATGTTCTGCTTATGCATGGTGCAATGAGTCGCGCAGATCAAATCAAACTGTTTCAGGGAGTCGGGCTCATGCCCGTGCAGGCCCCCGATGATGCCGTATACCGCGCCGAATTCCGAAGCGGCCCTGATAATAAGCTCCATGCGCGGGTGCGAGCAGCCGGTGATTATGACAACGCCTTTCGGGGTTTCCACGCAGAGGGACTGCTCAACCTCATCAAGCACGCCCGTGGTATGCAGCCCCCGGTACATCGTTCGGGCGGCGCTGACTTCATGTATCTTTTTTGCGCTTGTTACGCCATGGGACGGTCCGGGAAGCCATAGCGTGGCCCTGCTGTTCCGGTCGAGAAAGCCCGGCAGGCCGCCGATGTGGTCGAAGTCGGTGTGTGAAATGAATACGTCGTCAATTGTTTCGGGGCCGATCTGCAGGGTGCCCATGTTTGCAAGAAGGATTGAGCCGTTTGCCCCGGTATCGAAGAGGATGCGCTTTTCGTGCGCCTCAACAAGGGCAGAGAAGCCCCAGTCGGCCAGAAGGTCTTTTCGTAAAGAGGTGTTGTCGTATATGATCGTTATTTTCATGATCGCCGCCTCGAAAGATGGTATCTGCCGGATGGAGGAAGGGGAACAATCATCACGATGATTTCAGGAACAGTGTTTCACGGTTTAATGCTTTTAACCTCCGCCCCTTGTTCTGGTAACATAAAACCGGTAAAAAAACAATGTATTTTTTTATTATAGCGGTTAACGATTAAATTAAAGCATTTTTTGTCATTCCTGCGCATGCAGGAATCTCATAGGATAGTCTTTTTGTATGAGATTCCGGTACTTCGCTAACGCTACGACCGGAATGACAATGTACTAATTGTTTCGTGATCTGCTATAATTACCGGCATCCCGTGAACACCAAAAGGCCCGAGCCCGGCACGGGCGGGGGCGCTGAATTACCTTACGGCAGCCTGGCCGCAGAGAATATCCTGACAGAAAACCCCGGACACAAAATCCCCCCGGTAAAAAAGGGTTACGAGAAATCCCTCTAATTCAGGCTGGTAAAATAATTCGGTGATATTACAAATATTTATTGACAGAAGTGATGCAATTACTATAAAAAATTTTAGAATAGACTTTCCGGAATGTCCGCCTTGACAGGAACAAATTTGCGCTGGATGGGACACGGTTTCCAGCCGGTGTCGACTATATAGTTATCATGATTTCATGAATACCGAGGTTCCGCATGTTCCTTCTGAGATTGTCTGTCACGCTCTTTGTCATCTTTATCTCTTTCTCGTCATCCTTCGCGCTCGAACCGGTAGTTATCGACAAGACTCTTGAAAGTAAAAAGATCGGGCGCTACGCGGAATATTTTTTTGACCAGCAGGGAAGCCTCACCATTGAAGACCTGCTCGCGGAGAACAGGGCCAGAAAAGTCACGTGGATAAAATCAGAAGCGGACAAGCTGAACTTCGGTTATTGCAACACTCCCCTGTGGATGCGCTTTACCTTTGCCAATCCCACCGGCAGAGACATCGAGTTTTATCTGCAGCAGGCCTACGCTGTACTGGATTATCAGGACCTTTATGTGATTGATGGAAGCGGGAAATACACAGAAACAAAAACCGGATACGCGTACCCGTTTCACCAGCGCCCTGTTGAATACCGGAGCTTCATGTTCCCCATAACCATAAAGGCAGGTTCGACAATAACCTGCTATTTCAGATGCCAGGCTGACGGGTCGCTGAATGTTCCGCTTTCGGTCGTTACGCCGCAGGCGTTTCGTAAAATGAAAGACACCGAGGCCATGTTTTACTGGATGTATGTCGGTATCATGTGTGTGATGTTCGTGTATAATTTAATCATTTTTCTTTCTACCGGGGACAGGAGTTATCTGTATTACGTTCTCCATATCGTATCAATCGTCATGTTTTTAATGACAATGAACGGCATGGCGCGCCAGTACCTGTGGCCTGACAACGTATGGATCGGGAAGTTCCCGATCGTGATCTCGATGGTAATGATTGTCGTTACTGTTGCCGAGTTCGCGATTAAATTTATCGATATAAAAAAAATATCCGCGCTCTGGTATAAACTGTTCAGGTCATTGACCGCGGTGTCCGTTGTTCTGCTGCTGTTTATTCTCATATCGCGCAATTACGTTGTTTCGATCAATATTACCAACGCGATGGTCGGCTTCGCGACGCTGTTCTGTACCGTAACCTGTATCTATTTCCTGTTCACAAAAAGGTCACGGCAGGCGGTCTTTTTCCTGTCGTCCTTTTTTCTGTTGTTCGCCGGCGGAATAGTCATGGTGTTGCAGCTCAGGGGAATGCTCCCGGAAAATATTTTCACCAGCAACGGGGTAATGCTGGGCTCGGTTGTCCAGGTGGTCATGCTGTCCCTCGGCCTTGCTGACCGGATCAACACGATGAAAACTCAACTGGTGGTCACGAATAAAACCCTTGCTTCAAGTGAAAGGCTGTCAAAAGAGAGGGCCGAATTCCTTGAAAAGGCGGTGACCACCATAAAGGAAACGGCTGATGAGCTTATTTCCGTAAGCAGGGAGCTTTCGAATATGGGTGAAAACTTTTCTGAAATGTCACACGACCAGGCGACCAGCTCTGAGGAGATGTCGAGCACGTTTGAAGAACTGGCCTCATCCCTGGAAACGATAAAAAATTCGACACTTGACCAGAAAGGCGAAATCGAGAAAACCATGTCTCTTATGAAGGTTCTGCAGGACGCGCAGGAAAGCGTGAGCAGGGGCAACCAGTCGGTAATGGACAATGTCAACCGGGTTTCGAATTCATCGTCCGACACTGAGACGAACTTCCAGCACATGATCACCATGATGAATGTTCTTAACGAGGGAGGCACCCAGATCGGTAATTTCAGCTCGGTGATTGACGACATTTCGGACAAGATCAACCTGCTTTCTCTGAACGCCGCGATAGAGGCCGCCAGGGCGGGAGAATACGGCCGGGGTTTCGCCGTTGTGGCGGACGAGATCGGCAAGCTGGCAGGGGCCACCTCTGACAACTCCAGGCAGATATCCCAGGTAATTTCCAAGATCACGACGGATATCGTGGAGGGGATAAGGATCGTTGACGCAACCAAGATGTCAACGGATTCGGTGCTGACGCTGGTAAAAGACATTAACCTCCAGATTCAGAAGGTAAATGACCTGGTAAACAATCTCAAGAACGCCCTTAACGAGGTCTTCGATCAATCGATCAATATTGGCGGTTATTCCAAAAATATTGCGGACGCGACTATCGAACAGTCAGCTTCCATGGAGCAGACCATCTCCATGGTGGAACGGCTTTCCGAGAACGCCCAGAAGCTTCAGACCTATAACGAGAGAATTCTCAGCCTGACGTCAATGTTGTTCAGTAAGGTCGACAGCATGAAAGGGCTGATCAGCTCGATAGATTGAGTAACTGTATCAGCCACCCTTGACACTGACGGGGCCTATTCCGGCACCACTACCTGTAATTATACTTATGACGGGTTGAACCGTCTGGTGGGCGCCACCGGCGCCTTTGACCGTGACGGCACCTCTGACCATTTTAATTACCAGATGAATTACGGGTATGCCGCCAACGGCAATATGACTGAAAAGCATATTGTGAACAACACGGACAGCCTCAGTATTGATGATAATTTGTTTTATTTTTCAAAATGAATTTATGAAGGATATGAAAAAAATATTATTTGTTAATCAACAGTGATTTATTTTTCACCCCTTCTGCTTCAGAAACGATTCCGCCATGGAATAAATAATATGCCGCTGGTGCTTCGGCAGGGCAAGGATTAGAAGAAGTTCAGCTTTTTACCGCAGTCTTAATTTTTTTCTTATCAAAATCCGGATATTTTTTATTTAAGTAATCAACCACTTCTTTAGAGGAAAGCTGCTTTAATTCCTCGGTAACTTCATCACGGATGTTCCGCATCATTTTAACGCTATCAAATTTTTTATTCTTCATCCAGCACCTCCAGGGGAGATCTGATTTCCAATAATGGATACCCCTCTTTTAAATTTACAGCATTATAGCCATAAATTTTTTTTAAATTTACGATATGTTTAAAATTCCAGCTTGCCAGTACATCAACTTTCATAATAGTAGCTATGGCAATGTGGCGGGCGTCCTCGACAAAATTAGGGCTGATGACCTCTTCTGAAATATATTTATTAGATAATTCTTCAGCCTCAAAAGATAGGGTAATTTTTTCGATAGAATGCTCCGGTATTTCACTCAGTTTATTCTTTACTCTTTCAGGGGCCTTTTCCAGTTCAAGGGCAGTTATGTTTGATATAACAGCGATTTTTTTACCGTCCTTGAATTCTTCAAATAATTTATTTGAGACATCAGAGAATTCATCATCAAAGCATCCCCCGATTACTGATGTGTCGATATATACTTTTTGTTTTATCATGTCTACAATATTGAGACTAATAATATAAAAATCAACTAAAAATTGCATGTCCTATGACTCGTCCAACCGTATTGTAAGCGTCACCGATCCCGATACCGGCGCTGCCGTGGGCAATTACTGGTACGATGACCAGGGTTTCCGCGTGCGCAAGGTTGCGCGCGAGACCACGGGCGGCCATGCCATTGATACTGAGGTGCTTTATCCTTCCATGTACTTCGGGCTTGAGAAAAAGCGCTACGACAATGGCGGGGATGTGGAGAACTCGCATAGCGCCGTAAACAATGTGTACCTGAACGGGGTCAGGGTCGCGGCTGTTCTGCCCAGCGGCAAGGCATTTTACTACTTGACTGACCAGGTGGATTCGGTAAAAGTCGTGGTAAATGACTCGGGTATGCCGGTTTCTCG
>ERZ795057.1149-NODE-1149-length-23943-cov-45.254940_pt1 | contig 23943 bp, 28 predicted proteins | sample MGYA00375141_ERZ795057 | MGnify/ENA primary metagenome ERZ795057 (study PRJEB30186, sample SAMN05720163) | activated sludge metagenome | isolation source: Anaerobic digester | place: Hong Kong | collected 2015-01-26 ... | reverse complement strand
AGGTCCCAGGCTCCCAGCTGCCAGGAAAGCATCAGGGTCGCTGTGAGGCCGGCGGCCAGGAAGAAGAGAGAAACGGCCCTTGAAGCCCTGGGGTTCCGTCCGGCGAGCCAGGCGTTGATGAACGCTCCCAGCAGGGGCATGAAAACAGCTGCTGCTTTTACCATTTCAGCTCCTTCATCCTGCGAACGTCTGCCGACCCGGACTTCCTGGATGCCAGAACGCCAACAACTACGAAGAGGGCGGCTACCGCCACCCCGATGACTATGGATGTAAGGACCAGGGCCTGGGGAAGCGGGTCAACCACCGAGGATACGGTTCCGTCCATGATCGGCGCTCCCCTTCCAGGCAGGAATCCTGTCCATACGAGAAGCAGATTGACACCGGTGTCCGCCAGGGTGAACGCAAGGGCGATCCTCAGCACGTTCCGCCTTGTGAGAACTCCCCAGATACCTGTCAGTACCAGACCCATGGCGGTTACGGCCAGGGACCAGTAGAAGACCGCTGTGTAGTTCATGCTTCACCTCCCTTTTTCCTGTAGGAGGCGAAAACCCCTGAAAGCTCGCTGGCCACCTTGGCTCCGATGGCAAGGGATATCAGAGGGATAAGCCCTGCGGAGACCAGTGTGCCCGGAGTTCCCCCCGGTATCACTGTGCTGTTCAGGAACTGCCCCAGGATCATCGCTCCCCAGAAGCCCATCAGCCCGAAGGAGATCCCCGCAAGGGACTCCACCGCCGTGAGCAGTCTTGAGGACCCGGGCATTCCGGTGGTGCCCAGAAGCACCAGCAGGAAGGATGAGGCGACCACGGCTCCCCCGGGGAAGCCGCCGCCGGGGCTCAGGTGTCCGTGGGTCACCACATAGATGCCGAAAAGGGAAATGGCCCCGGGGAGGACCCTGGCGGTGAGCTCCACCACCGGGCTTGGCCTGGAAGGCCCTGTTGCCATGGGGATAAGGGTGAGTATCAGCACCACGGCGGTGGAAGCGCTGAACAGCACCACAACCTCCCCCAGTGTGTCCATTCCCCTGTAGGCCACCACTATCGCCGTAACCAGGTTCACCGATCCCGTTTCCTCCAATCCGTTCTCCACGTAGTAGCCCGCCGGGCCGTGGAGCTCCTCCGGAACATCCAGCCCCGGAGCCATGGCGAACAGAACGGCTGCTGCGGCTGCGGTGATGATCAGCCCTGCAAGGTTCCTTATCACTGGTCATCACCCCCTATCCTTCCCCTTCCCCAGAGGAAGATCACGGTGGATGCTGCGGCTCCTATGCTGGCTTCGGTGATTGCCACATCCGGTGCGTTCATGAGGAAGAACAGAACCGAGGCGGAGAGGCTTACGAAGCCGGTGATGATAATGGCGGAGATGAGTTTCTTCACCGTGAGGGCGGCAACCGCCGCGGCGAGCATCATCACTCCGGTTCCCGCTGCAATGGCGGCAAGCAGTTCAGGGCTCATTCGCCGCCTCCCTTCTCCGCCAGATCGTCCATTACCAGGTTGTCGGGCTTCTCGGAAGGATCCATATGGGCCGACCTTGCCAGGGCGTGGCTGGATACGGGGTTGGTAAGGACTATGAATACGAGTATCAGGAAAAGCTTGGGAGCCCACTGGGGATGGAAAAGGGCCATGCCCACAAGGAACAGGATAGATCCCAGTGTGGTGGCCTTGGTTCCAGCATGCATCTTGTTCCATACGTCGGGCATCCTGAACACCCCGAGTCCGCTTGCGAACAGAATCACAGCTCCCAGGGCGGTGAAAAAGTGCGCGAGAATGGAGATCATTTCAGCCCCCCGTCCAGATACCTGGCCATGGCCAGGACCCCGAGGAAGGAGAGCACCGAGTAGACCAGGGCAACGTCCAGAAGCATGGACCTTCCCTCGAGAACCGCGATGAGAACCAGGAGACTGGTGGTAATGAGCGTTGTGGTATCCAGGGCAACTGCCCTGTCGGTTGCCCTGGGGCCCAGGAGCAGCCTCAGGAACGACAGAGCGATGCCGGCGCCTGTGAGCGCCACGATAAGAGTCAGGAATGTGCTACCCAAAGATCTTCTCCAATCTGCCGGCAAAGCTGTCCACCATTTCCTGGGTCCTTTTGTGAACGTCGCCTTCGGGAAGGAACACCCAGTGGACGAAGATCCGGTCGTCCTTCATGTCCATTGTCAGGGTGCCCGGCGTGAGGGTGATGGAGTTGGCGACTATGGCCCTTGCCCTTGGGCTTTTCAGCCTCAGACTGGCCTCCACTATCCCCGGGCGGATGGGGATCACAGGCCTGAACACCCTGAAGAAGATGTCTATGTTCGCCTTCACCATCTGGCCCAGGAAATAGGCCACATATCCCAGCGCTGCGAGAAGTCTGACTGGAGACAGCAAAGGCAGCGCGTTCCCGGTGAGCGATCCATGGGTAGCCGCGGCGACAAGAACGCTCACAACAACCCCCAGCAGGACTTCCTGGAGGGACAGGGTCATGGTAAGGCCCAGCCAGATCAGCATCAGAACCGCAGCCGTGGAAGCAACCGCAGGAGCTCTCTTCATCTCTCTTCACCCTCCTTTCTCCTCATAGAGTGCGTGAGTACGTCAAGTTCAGTGGATACCTCCACATAGCGCAGATCGACCCCCTCCGGAGCTCGAAGAGGTTCCAGATTAAAGCTGAGAACGGCTTTGCAGCCCAGGGAGACCACCTGATCAAGGGCCTTCTGGCCCTCTCCTGGGGAAACGGCTATTACCGCTATCAGGTGTTCGTTCTTCTCAATTAACTCAGAAAGGTCCGATACCGGCCTAACGGCAAAGCCGGAACACTCGCCGCCTATCCTTCCCGGATCATTGTCAAAAAGCCCTATGTACCTGTAGCCGCCGGTGCCTTCCAGGCCTGACCTTACCAGGGCGCATCCGATGTTCCCGGCGCCTATCACCGCAACTCCAGGGGGGTCGTTCACCCCCAGTATCTCCTGAATGGTGGAGAGAAGTTCGGATACCGCGTAGCCGGAACCCTGCTTGCCGAACTCGCCGTAGGTCGACAGGTCCCGACGCACGGCGGCGGACGAGATGCCGCAGTTGTCAGCCAGCTGCTGGGAGGTGACGATCTTCTCGCCCCGAGCCCTGGCAAGCCGCAGACACCTGGCATAGTGACTGAGCCTTCGAATGGTCTTCTCCGAAACCCTGGCCGGGATCATGGAGACCTCCGCTTCTATTGTGATAGTTCAACTTATCACAATACTAGTGCGCTACCGGCCCCGGGTCAATAGCCCTGTTCCTTATAGTTAACTATTTGATCTTGAGATATTTACGGAGCCTTCGGGCAATGTCGTCCATATCTTGTCTGCTGTTCGGAGCGACCTTCCGGATTCCCAGATAGAGCATAAGGCCTGGCAGCAGAGGTCCCAGGGCCCTTTTCAGCATTCTTTTCTCCATTTCCAGGGTGTCTTCAGGAGCAGTGAAGCCCTCCCGGCAGTGGGCATCCAGTCTTCTTGCAAGGGTCATCACCCAGTCCCTCACCCTGGAAACCGCTCTGAAGTCAATCCACTCCATGTTATCGAGCTTTGTGTGGGTGTGCCTGCCGCTCCCCCTGCTGATGAACAGGCATGGTATGCCTGACTCCCTGAAGGCCATGTCGTCTGACCTTTGGCCGATGTACCTGCCCAGTACAGGGACCACCCTCAACCCCCTGGCGCACAGCGCCGTTTCCTCCACGGATGAGACAAAACAGGGATGATCTTCCGCGCCGGAGACGAAGATCAGTTCGCTGATCCTTCTGAATGTTCTGTCCAGGATCGGAACCATCAGCTCAAAGCTGTGCCCTATGGCGTCCAGGATCACCGCGGATGAGACCGCATCGCCGTAATCCTCAACGAATCTGATGGAGCCCATTGCCGGGGTTCCGAAGAACGGCTGCTCCTCGGCGTCGAAAAAGGCGAACACCACCGGCCGGGATAGCCGCGTATCCGCAAGACTGGTGGCGATATCCAGCAGAAGTGCCACAGCCGCTGCATTGTCATCGGAGCATGGACCCTCTACGGCGGAGTCGTAGTGAGCCCCCAGAAGAAGTGCTCGCTCTCCTCCGCTCTCTCCGGGTATAACACCTGCAAGGTTCACGAATGCCCGGCCCTCGTGGGTGTAGGGAAGACGGTAGCCGCCGCCTGAGAAGGGCTGCATGCCCGATTCCTTCATCCTCGCATCCAGGTAATCAGAAGCCTTGCTGGAGCCCGGGCTGCCGGCAACCCTGCCTTCCTTCAGGGAGAGTTCAGCCGTGTCCAGGATCATGCCATCAATGCCCAGTGTCATCTCCTATGTATACTGATGTGGCAAGCCCCCCGCCGGAGCGAGGGGCTTTTTAACATCTATTTCTCTTTTTTAGCCTTTTTGACCGGCTTCCTTACCTTGCCGGGGTTCTTCTCCGGCACAGGTTCGGTCATCTTTTTCTTTTCCTTCTTTTTCTCGGCCATTCTCTCACCTCCTTCGGCAAGAGCTCGCTGGGATTATAACCGAAAAAGGCAATAGCGCAATAGCTCTATATAGTTCTGTTGATAAGCATCTTACAGCTTCAGATATGTACCGATCCTTACATAGGGGCCGGAGAAATCCACTTCGAAATCGTCGCTGTATTCCGTGTCGAAGCTGACACTGCTGAACCTGTAGCCACCCTCCACTCCGAAGACAATGGGCAGCCCCAGGAATCCCCCTGATTCGCCGTCCAGCCTGACACCTGCGGTGAATCCCGGGCCGCTTGCGGACTCGGATGAAGCGGTGTTCGGGGTATCCATGCTCCTGGTTATGGAAACGAAGGTGGGTCCTCCTCCAACGGATATCGCTCCCAGCTTGTAGTAGCAGGCCAGCTCTATGTTGGTGGCAGCGTCCTCCATTGCCACCACATCCTCGTCTCCGGAGCCGAACAGGAACAGAAGCCCGCCGGTGAGGATGCCGGTAATGGCATAGCCGAAGGGGTCGTAGTCATCCTCGTACACACCATGGAACCTGCTCACCGAAACGGCGCCCCTGAGCCTGAGCTTGTCTGAAACGTCACCAAGGGCCTCGATCCCGCCTGTCCATGTTGTTCCGTCGAGATTGTAGTCTATGCCGCCCTCTTCCAGAAGGTCAGCGTAGTCCTTTTCGTCCCCCATTGAGGGCCAGCTGCCGTCGAATGTAAACCCAATTCTGAATGAGGAGCCCTGGAGAACCGCCAGGGCCAAAAATGCGGTAAGTGCGCCCATCACCTGTTCACCTCCAGGACCTGGACCTCCATGCGATCGCCGTCCAGGTAGATCTCCACATTGTAAAGCCCGTTCTCAGGGTATTCGCCATCGTCATCCATCAGGTCCCATGTGACGGTATGCCCTCCCGCTTCCTCCTCCTGGGCGTCAACCAGCGTTCGCACAAGACCCATGTAGCTGTCTGTAACAATGACCTCCACCGTCCCCCCTGCAGCGAGGGTATAGGTGATGTCCACCGGACCTTCAACGGTGTCGAACGGATAGCTGGAGTCAAGGCAGGCCATGAACAGCAGCAATAGTGTAACCAGCATAAACCTGAGTTTCATCATTAATTCCTCGCTTTCTTTCGTTCCCTTCCTATTTATAAGATAAAGCGTTTTGGATGCAAGGTCTTCAACGGAAGCTCCTTCTTGACTCGGCACCGGGAATGTTGCATTAACGAAAAACTCGTAATTTGCAGGGGCACTATCCAATGGGGGCGGTATGATCACTCTTGAAGACCTTTTCTCCCTTATAGAGGGTACCTTCGATTTCCTTCTTGTGGCCGATGACAACGAGAAGATCCACTATGTGAGCCCTCTCATGAAGAAGGTGTGCTCTCCCTCGGGGGCCAATGTGCTGGGCCTTCATCTGGACGAACTTCTCGAAGGAAAATCCCTCAGGTCTTTCCGGAAGGCCATGAACAAGGTAAAGAGCGGCAGCCGAGGTGTGGTGGCGGTGTTCTCCACGGGAACCAGCGGTTCCGTTCCCATACCCATGAAGGTCGGCTACACCAGGAGCGTCACAGGAGGTCTTTACCTGATCTTCGGGATGCAGGCGGACTCCCTGAGGAAAATGGACGACTGGGAGAAGGAAGAGAGGGTCAAGGAGCTCTCATGCCTCTACTCCGTGGCGGAATGGATCGAGGTTTCCGCGACGATCCACGACTTCTTCACGAAACTGCCCCCTTTCCTCGCAAGGGGCATGAGGTATCCCGATGAAGCTACTGTCTACTCGTGCTATCAGGGAGTGGAATACGGTCAGAAGCCCGAAGCCGGCGACTACATCTCCGTACGCCTCTTCGTTACAGGGGAAGAGAAGGGAGAGATCAGGGTCGGGTATGTGAACCCCGACAGGGAACTCCTTCCTGAAGAGCAGAAGATGCTCAACGAGATCGGCAGGATGCTCAGCCTGGCCCTGGAGCGTAAGGAACTCAGGGAGAGGATAGCGCTGAAGCAGGGCGAAGAGGAGGAATACGCAGGGCGGCTGGCCCAGCTGGAGAAGGAGATAACCGACAAGGAAAGGGAGCTGGAGGCCCAGAAGCAGAGGCTCAGCACCGTTGATTCCTACCTCGACCGGGTGAACGAGACCATGGAGGAAAGCAGCCGAAGGCTGGAAACCATGTTCAGGGCCATCCCCGACAAGGTGCTCCTCATCGACCTGAACAGGAATGTGGTGATGAGCAACAGGGACGATATGGTGCCCGGGGAGAAATGCTACAGCACTTGCTTCAACAGGGATACCCCCTGTCCCGACTGCAGGCTCTCGAAAATTGTAAGGAACAAGACCCCGATAACCATCACCATCAGGGATGATGACAGGTATCTGGAGGTTCACGCCCTACCCGTTTACAACAGGGACGAGGAAGTGGAGGGAATCCTGGAATTCTACAGGGACGTAACCCTGGAGAAGACCTACGAACAGCAGATACAGCAGGCTGACAAGCTGGCCTCCCTGGGCCAGCTGGTCAGCGGAATAGGCCATGAGATAAACAACCCCAACCAGTTCATCCGGGGCAACATCAAGATCATGAAGCAGGCCCTGGACGATATGCTGCCCATTGTGGACGAGTACTACCGGGAACACCCCGACCTTAAGATAGCCAGGCTGAAATACGCTTTCTTCAGGGAGCACATCATGACCCTGGTGGACGACATGGCCCACGGGTCCGAGAGAATAAAGAGCATCGTGGAAGGGCTCCGGGGGTTCGCCAGGAAGGACGAGGGGCTTCTGCTGGACAATGTGGACATCAACACGCTCATCGGCGCAACTCAGCGGCTGGTCCAGAACGAGGTCCACAAGCACGGGGAGATAAAGCTGGAACTTTCGAATGAGGTGCGCTCCTTCCAGGGGAACTCCCAGAAGATAGAACAGGTGCTGGTGAACCTCATCGTGAACGCGGCCCAGGCCATACCCGACGACAGGAAGGGCCTGATCACTGTGAGCACTGAAATGGATGACGAGACGGTGGTGATAAGGATAGAGGACAACGGCAAGGGCATGGACGAGAAGACCATGAAGCAGATATTCGATCCTTTCTTCACCACGAAACGGGCCAAGGGAGGCACCGGGCTGGGGCTGGCCATCTCTTACAGGATCATTGAGGAGCATGGCGGCAGCATATCAGTGTCCAGCAAACCAGGTGAAGGCACCAGGTTCACCATCAGGATACCGGTAAATCAGGGCGGAAGCGAGGAGAGATCATGAAGAATGTCCTTGTTGTAGACGATGATGTGGCTGTAACCAACTACTTCATGGTCTTCCTGATGCAGACCGAAAGGTTCGAACCCACGGTGGTCAACGATTCCCGGCAGGTGGAGGACATCATCTCCAGGGAGAAGTTCGATGTAATGATGCTCGACCTGGACATGCCCAACGTCAGCGGCATGGACATACTTGAGGTAATCAGGGCCAGGGGTATCAGCATCCCCGTGGTGATACTCACAGGGGCCAACGATGTGGACCTTGCGGTGCGAAGCATGAAGAGGGGTGCCTTCGACTACCTAACGAAGCCGGTGGACGACGATCAGCTGCTGGAGGTTCTAGATAACGCCATAGAGCACGGCGCAATGAGCGAGAAGATCGACGAACTGGCAGAAACCCTCTCCCACGACGAACTGAGGAACAGGGAAGCCTTCGACCACCTCCCCACAAGGAACCAGGACATGATAAGGCTCTTCCACCACGCGGAGAGGGTGGCCAGGGGCGACCTGAGCGTTTTCATATGGGGGGAACAGGGAACGGGAAAGGAACACCTTGCCCGGGCCATTCACAAGGCGAGCCCCAGGGAGAGAGGCCCTTTCATCGCCGTAGATGGAGCTTCACACCAGCAGGAGGAATTCTCCGCTGAACTCTTCGGCCGTGAGAGGGACTGGGGCGGAAAGCATGAGGCAAAGCAGGGCTTCATCGAAGCCGCCGAGGGCGGTACGCTCTTCATAGACAATGTTGAATGCCTCGGCCTTCCGGTTCAGGTCAGGCTGAAGAGGGTGATCCAGAACTCCGAGTTCTACAGGGACAACTCCACGGAGATAAGGAAGAGCGACCTGAGGATAATTGTCTCCTCCACCAACGACCTTACCAGCATGGAGTACAGGGACTCATTCTCCAGGGACCTGCTTTATCATCTGATGGTGAACTCAATAAGGATCCCCCCCTTGAGGGACCGATCAGAGGACATTCCCCTCCTTGCGGAGCACTTCCTCCGCCAGGAACTGGAGCGGATGAACGGAAAGGCACGTTCTGTGTCCTTCTCAGACGACTTCATGGACCTTCTCATGCAGTACCACTACCCGGACAATGTGCAGGAGCTGCAGAACATCATTGCCGGAGCGGTGGTGGGAACCGAAGGTGACACCATCACCACCGAATCATTGTCGCCCTACATCAGGGAGAGGATAACACCGGGGGAGGTGGCCGGCGATTTCGTTCCGGCCAGCCTCAGGGAAGTAGTATCCGAACATCTGAGGAAAACCCTGGAATACTGCGGAGGCAACGAGAAACAGGCGGCGGAGCTGCTGGAAATCTCCCTGGACGAACTCAGGGAGCGCCTTTTCTAACCATCAGCCCGTTACCAGTCGGGAGTTCCGTTTTCCATGGCGCCATGGGAAGTTTCACAGGGGCACTCAAGCCGCCAGACGCCGCCATCCACGGTGTACCGGTACCGCCCGCCCTCCGGGCAGACCGCTGAGACCCCGGCTTCCTCAAGGGTGGATGGAAGGGATCCATTGGACGCCTGGTACATGAGGATGGAAGCCCCTGCTGTCTGCATGTTGGCCCTGCAGACCTCCATGCCGGCCCTGTCAATACCCGCTGTCAGATCAGGTGCATTGGCTGTTTCGATCTCCGATGCGGGTATGTTGATTGCCGGGTCGGTCTCCGGCTGGTTGCCGCAGCCGGCGAGAAGAACTACTGCAGCAAGCGTGAAAAGGTATTTCATATGATGACTCCCCCTGTTATGGTTCATACTGGAATGTAAGAAATCATCGAAAGGAAGCAAAGACGAGATGGAGACAGGCGCGGTAACCATTCTCGGAACCCTTCTCCTTACGGGTTTCCTCGCGGGAAGAACAGCTTCAAGGATCGGCCTGCCGGAAGTAACCGGTTATATCCTCGTCGGTGTTCTTCTGAACCCGCAGGTCTCCGGGATAGTGTCATCGGACTTCGTGAGCGGTTCGGAACTGGTCACCAGCCTCACCCTGGCGGTTATCACCTTTTCGGTAGGGGCAAGCCTCTACATACCGGACATCAGGAAGGTGGGAAGGACCATCGGGCTGGTGGCCCTTTTCGAGGCCGAGATGGCAAACCTGTTCATAGCTCTCGGAATGGTTCTGCTGCTTCCGCTCCTGCTTCCCGGTTCGGCCCCCTACGCGATTCCCCTTGCTCTCCTGTTCGGCGCTCTGGGATCACCCACTGATCCATCCGCCACACTGGCCATTGCCCACCAGTACAGGTGCAGCGGGCCTGTATCCAGAACAGTCCTGGGAGTGGCGGCTCTGGACGACGGCATAGGCATGCTTAACTACAGCGTGGCGGCCTCTGCTGCGGCTGTGCTACTGGCCCACTCTTCCTTCTCCGCTGCCTCGGTGCTCTCTCCCCTTCTGAGGATAGCACTCTCCCTGGCCGCCGGGGGCGTTTTCGGAGGGTTCTTTGCCCTGCTTGAGAAGAGAAAGGTGGCCACAGGCGACTCGGCTATCCTTGCGCTGCTGCTGGGGACTCTCTACGCCTGCTACGGAGCGGCGGAACACCTGAATGCAGACCCGCTCCTTGCGGTGATGACCATGGGTTTCGTGGTGGTGAACGCCGGTGAATGGTGCAGGACCATACCGGGAAAGGTCTCCGACAGGATCGAAGAGGTTGTTTTCATCCTCTTCTTCACGGTAAGCGGAATGCAGCTTGACTTCTCGGTGCTTGAGTCCTCTGCGCTGATCGTTCTGGCCTTCGTCGTTCTCAGGGCCGCAGGGAAGTTCGCAGGCACCGCCATAGGCGCTTCCATTGCGAAGGGTCCTGCTGCAGTAAAGAAATACACGGGCTTCTGCCTTATTCCTCAGGGAGGAATTGTCATAGGCCTTGCCCTGGTCCTCCATGCGCAGCCGGAGTTCTCGCCCTTTGCCGACACCCTGGTAAGTGTGATTCTGGGCACCGTGATAGTCCATGAGCTTATTGGGCCGCTGCTTTCCAAGTGGGCACTTCGAAAGGCCGGGGAGATCCCTCAGGGAGCCCCTTCATAGAACACCCACTTAAGCCGTGACCAGGTGCACCTCTCCTTGACTTCTGAATAGTCAGTCCATTCACTGATCGACCAGACCCCGTCGGAGACCTCCACGGCGGAGAAAACGGCATCGCCTGCTGCGCGATAGCCTGTGAAATCGAAGAGCATGGCCTTTACGTCGAACTCGCATGATATCCTCATCCTGCTCGAGTCCTCCGGGAAAGGCTCCATGGAAACAACTTCCAGCTCGAGACTTATCGAGTCTGCGGCTTCGAACATGGCCTCCGCGAACATCAGCTCGGTGTCCAGGTACCAGACCGAATCCGGGTAGGAGGGGGAAGGCCCCCACCATTCGGCGGAATGTACATTGAAAACGAAGTCGTCGGTGAAACAGTCGGCGTAGTTCTCAAGGTTCATTTCATTGTAAGCTGTGGTAAACTGATCCATTACATCCTGGCAATCCCTCTGGATAACCCCCGGTTCCGTGGGAGAACAGGCCGCTCCAGAGAAAACGATACTCCAGGATAGCGCGATAAGCGGTTTTTTCTTCATTGTGATTCCTTCCGTTACACTTTATTTTGACTAGTCTCCCCCAGGTGCTTTTGTTTCACCAGCGAGGTGGAGCACTACCCCTGCAGAGGAAATCTGATTATCCTGAACTCATAGAAATGATCGGGAAACGGCATACGGAGGGAGATATCATGACAGCAATCACAACTCTTGCAGCAGTAGCGATGCTTGCCGCTTCATGGGTGAGCACCCCGGAAGACGGTACTGCCTCATCTGAGATCAGCTATGAATCTAGACACGCGGTAACCTTGGACGAGACCCTTCACCGCGGGTGGCCAGTGAGTCTGGGCTCACCCGGCGCGGGTTTTCCCTACACGCCCCTTCTTTACGACATCGATGAGGACGGTGCCTGCGAAATATTCCTAACAGGCGGACACACCTTCGGACTGTCCGGTGACGGGCAGTTCCTGCCCGGCTGGCCCGTTCAGGAAATGGCCTACATGGGCTACGCCTCCACAGGCCAGCTTCCAGGGCCCTCAGCCGGGGACATGAACGGCGACGGGGAGATCGAGATAATGTGGTCCACCAGGGACTGGTACGCAGGCAGTGCCCATCTCTGGACATTCAATGGAAGGGCCGAGAACGGCAGCGACCTTGCCGGATACCCCCTGAGCGCACCTGACCAGTCCTCCAACGCCCTCTCCATACCCTTCGTTCTGGGTGACGCCGACGGGAACGGCACCATGGAGGCGGTAACTGCACATACGCTTGGCAATACCGGCGACTACTACCGTATCTCAGGCCTGGACTTCTCCGGGAATATCCTCTTCACCACCGACCTGAACACCACCGAAGACATACTGAACATCTACTTCGGAGACGCAGACGGAAACGGAATGGAGGAGTTCTTCGCGGTCACCCTTTTCTCCGGTGATTTCAGGCTTCACCTCCTGAACCCCGACGGCAGCCACCAGTCAGGGTATCCGGTGTCAATCCATACCCCCGGCGGAGGAAGCCTGATGTTTGGACCTCCGGTAGTGGCGGATCTCGACGGGAACGGCGACCTGGAGATGATTCTCGGCTACAACTCCTCATCTACTTCCAGGGCCATGGCGGTGAACCACGACGGCACTCCGGTGGCCGGCTTTCCCATCAACATTTCCTCCGGAAGCCAGCTTTTCTACCTGGGAATGGGTGACGTGACCGGTGACGGAGAACCGGAACTCATCGCGGTGGACAACGAGCTCAGCGCCGACTACAGGGTGTGGGCCATCGACATGGTCACCGGTGCACCCCTTTCAGGCTGGCCGGTTGATGTTGCAAGCTGGCCAAAGGGCTTCCCGGCGGTGGCCGACCTCGACGGCGACGGCATTCAGGACATCTCCTTCTCCACCGACGGCGGCACTGTCCACGCACTTTCAGGGGCGGGTGTGGAGCTTGAGGGATTCCCGAAGGCCATGTCAGCGGCATCCACCTCCGGCACGGCGGTGGGCGACATCGACGGCGACGGTTACTACGAACTGGTTGCTGCAACCTGGGACGGCTGGGTCTACGCCTGGGATACGGAAGGCCCCGTTGAAACCGGGAACAGGGACTGGCCCATGCGCGGAGTTGATCCGGCCAACACGGGGATCTACAGGGGAGCAGGTCAGAGTGGAACCGGGGAGTCTCCCGTTCCGGTATCGCTTTCCATAGCGCAGAATCCGGTTTCCTCCGCAGCTGTCTTCACGGTTACAGGCGTTCAGAACGCAGGGCAGATCCAGATATTCGATACGGCTGGCAGGCTCGCCGCCAGTGTGTACTCGGTATGGAACCCCAGTGCCGACCAGCCAGGCGGTGTCTACCTGGCCAGGCTATCGGGCTCTTCTCTGCCGGCGGTGAAGTTCGTACTTGTAAGATAGTTCAGCGGACAACCCTGTCTGACACAATGCCGTAACGGGCCATGATAACGGGGTTGGCCTCTTCGGAGGCCGCCCTGTTAAGAACGATGATGTTCCCCAGATTGGTGGTAAGCTCCAGGAACTCACCCGACGCCCCGTCGACAAGCTCCGCGAACTGGGCAAAATCCCTTACCTGAACTCCGTTTACGGTTTCGATGATCTCGTTCTGCAGTGTCTCGTAACCGGTATTCACCTCGGCGGGAAGCATGAAGGTGAATACCACTATCTCCTCCCTCTCCTCGGTGCGCCAGTTGTCGAACACCATGGGGTAGCTCAGGTAGTCCACAGCGTTGAGATACCAGTCCCACCCCCACGACTCGAGGTAATTCAGGGTAAGGGGCATGAAGACCGCACCGCCATAGATGAGGTACTCGGGTGGAATGTCGTAAATTTTGCTGGCCACCACTGTCAGTTCATGCAGAGTGGCGTTCAGTTCCAGCTGCACCTCCATCGGTGCGCCGTCCCTGATGATTTCCATGGTGATGGTGTCCCCCAGCTGATGTCGGTTAACCATGTAGTCGAGACGTGTTCTGCTCCCGGAAACGAGCTCCACGGTTCCGTCTCCTGCTATCTCACTGCCGTCTATGGACATGATCACATCCCCGATCTGCAGTACACTGTGGGCCGGAGAGTTCCAGGCCATGCTCGAGACCATTACCCCGGCCTGCTCTTCAGGAATGTCGAACCTGTCGGAAAAAGCCTGGCTCCTTATGGTCTGGTAGCTGAATCCCGCCGACGGGAAGCCGTTGTAAACGCCGTCTTCCATGTCTTCCAGGAAGTGCTCGATCACAGGCACGGGGATCACATAGCCGATTCCCTCGGCCTGGTTCATTATCTGCATGGCTACGCCTATGATCTTCCCGTTACTGATGGCTGGGCCGCCACTGTTGCCGGGGTTTATCGCGGCGTCGATCTGAACGGTGAGCAGGGAAAGCCCGCTGTGGGCGTAGCGGGAACTCTCTATTCTGGAAATGACGCCCTTGGTGGTGCTCAGGGCGTCTCCCCCCATGGGGTATCCGTAAACGGTTACCTCTTCCCGGGCTCTGGGAAGCCCGCCCAGTTCAAGCGGCTCCACACCCTGGAAGAACTCAGGGGAATCCACGGTTATCAGCGCAAGATCTGCGTCGTGGGATACCGCGACAACCCTGGCTGGGTACTTCCTGGGGTCTCCCTCCCTGCGTACCTGCATGAAGGTCTCGTTGCTTACCACATGCGCGTTGGTAAGTATCAGGTTCCCCTCAACTATGCACCCGGAACCCGATGTTTCCATCGGGGCGTCGGTGCTCCAGGGAATGTAATAGTTGTAGGAAGCGCTGTTGGTATAGATCTTGACCATGGCTTCATCAATGTTCGATGCCATGGAAAGGCCCGTAAGTGCAAGTAAGAGAAATAGAGTTTTCATGGGTTCCCAATCGATTTTCGGGTTGCAGCTGATCTGTCTTCGAAGGGTTATTCTAACGAAGTTCCGGGTTCATCGTCATTTCCGGCCTGCCTTTCCTTGATCAGGCTGTCTATCCCTGCGTAGAAGAGCAGGTTCAGCCCCAGACCGAAAACGGCGGTCATCTGGGAGGCGTAGAACAGGAACACCTGAGTAACGAAGATGTTCACCAGAACCGCGCGACGAAACCAGTGGAAGGCCGAAAGAAGGGATCCTTTCAGCATGAACAGACCAACGATTACCAGGATCCCGCTTGCTGTAACCCCTGCCATGGAGATCCCTGAAACATCCGAAAAAGGTATCCAGCCTGGGCTCAGGAGGCCGAATGCAACAGCAGGCTGGGCAAGGTTCAGGAAAATGAAGATCACCATGAGCGAGTGAATGAAACCGGGAAGGGAAAGCAACCTGTTAACAGTTCTCCAGGTATATTTTCTCAGCCGGTCATACCATGTCAGTATCCGGGAAGTGGTGTCCAGCATGTCCCCCAGATGGCTCCTGATGGCGCTGTTGACCCTCTGCTCCTCAGCGCTTAAGGGAGATCGTCTGGCAAAGCTTCTGAAGAGCAGGAACATCAGTATGAAAACAACATAGATGACCGCTATGGCCGGGCGATAGAAGTAGTCGTTGTCGCTGGTTATGAACTTTCCCAGCTCGTCTACGAAAAGCCCGAACCCTACCCCGCCGGTGAACGATGCGAACCTGCGGACCGAGGGATTCCAGTACCTGAGCACCATCACCAGCGCAGCCAGCATCAGAAGCCCTCCCCACAGCATGTGGGCTATATGGAGGTTCCCCGGGGAGATGCTGGGGTACCCCGCCGCCGCCAGAAATGCCCTGCTCACGATAATGGTAACCACCGCGGAAACCATCAGGAGTTCCAGCATGCTTCCGGTGTCCCTGTCCCTTATCAGCGGATTCTCCCTTTTCCCCATGGCACCTCCGCAGTCAATATAGAAGGTGCCGGTTTCAGAGCAACCGTGTTATCGTTATCGAAAGGAGGGCAGCCATGGCAACTGCAGCGGAAATACTGGAAGAACTGAAGAGCATCTCAGACCCTGAAAGAGCACGGAGCAGCGCCGGTTTCTTCAAGACTGGAAAGGGTGGATACGGCGAAGGAGACAGGTTCCTGGGAATCACCGTGCCCCTGAACAGAAAGCTGGTGAGGAAGTATCGGGACTCGGGGATCACGGTCTATGAAGAACTGCTGCGATCCCCTTACCACGAAGCGAGGCTTTTCGCGCTCATATCCCTCGGGGAGGCCTTCACCCGGGCCGGCGAGGACGAACGGAGGAAGATCTTCCAGCTTTACCTTGCCAGCGCATCGAGGGTGAACAACTGGGACCTTGTGGACTCCTCAGCGCCGCACATAGCAGGCCGGTGGCTTGAAAACCGCAGCAGAGAGCCGCTATACACGCTGGCGGCTTCCGATTCCCTCTGGGAGAGACGGATATCCATTATTGCAACGCAGCACTTCATAAGGAATGATGACTATGAGGACACCCTGGCCATTTCCGACATCCTCCTGCATGACAGGGAAGACCTAATCCACAAGGCGGTGGGATGGATGCTTCGGGAAGTGGGCAACAGGAACAGAAGCTTAGAGGTGGACTTTCTGAGGACCAGGTACACGAACATGCCCAGGACGATGCTTCGCTACGCCATTGAGAAGTTCGACCCGGAAACCAGGAAGAAATACCTGAAAGGCCTTGCTTAGGACACCCAAATCTTAAACAGGCATCTCCTTGTGCGTGTAGCCGCTTCCAAGGACCTTTCCAACCCCGTAGTACCTGTTGTCCAGCCCGTAGGTGATCGGGGCTATCTCACTGAGCCCCCGGATCTCGGGCCGCCCGCTAGTCTCCTCCACGCACTCCTCGTTTACGTAAGTCTGCACCACTTCGCCCACGAAAATCCTCCGGTGCTGTATACCGAATGACTTTACCACCCGGCATTCCAGGCAAACGGGACATTCGGAGATCATCGGAGCGGTGCCCAGTTCTCCGTAGAACACGCTGAAAAGGGCCGACTTGTCCACATCCCGACCTGAAACGATTCCGCAATGGTCAGTCACGGCGATCATGGACTCGGATGGAACGTTCACGCTGAAGGTCAGTTTCTCCTGGATACCCGCAGTGGAATGATGCTTCTCATGCAGGGACACATAAACCAGCGGGGGGTTAAGCCCCATTATGCCGCAGTCGCCCAATGTGGTGAAGTTAGCCCTTCCGTTAACCTCCGCACCTGCCAGCACAACGGGAACCGGACAGATCAGCGGAACACCTCCCAGCTTAACTTTCATTGCTTTTCCTCCAGCAGAAACGCTTATTTGCGGAACACTGTGCCATTCCCAGGCAGGAAACACACAAGCTGTCAGTGGAAGATAGCCCTTTACAGAGAACCAATCAAATCCTATATTAGTCATTCATGACTATTCAGCACTAACCATACAGGAGACGAGAAATGCGAACACAGCTGAAAACAATCTTTGGAACTCTCATTGCAGGCTGCCTGCTGGGGTGCGGAAGCGCCGCCGACCCTGCAGCATCCCTTCCCCTGCCCGAGGGGGAAGACACGGTCACAGGAAACGCCGGCTACTCTTTCTTCGTTGCAGACACCGTGTCGAACGACCTTCTGGCGGAGTACGGCATTGCATTCGTTGACGACATCTCGGCTTCCTCCAGCGGCTTCATTGCACTGCTGGACGGTGTCAACTCAACCGTTACGGTGATCGATCCCCAGGGCAATGCCATAACCACCGGTGGAAGTGGAAGCGGACCCGGTGAATACCAGTGGCCAAAGGCCATAGCCGTATCCGGCAACGGTTCTCTGGCGGTGTCCGACTTCATGGGAGGATTCGTAAGGATCCTTATGCCCGGGCTGGGATCCTGGGCGGACATCGACGGATTCATAATGCAGAACCCCGGCAGGATGTTCCTTCTGGAATCGGGCGACCTTGCAGGAATGCGCATCACTTTCAGAACGGAAGACGGCGAGAGCTTCATCGGTCATCAGACCGCCCTCTGGACCCCCCCTGCTTCAGATCCAGCCATCGTCTACAGTGAAAGCCTTCGCCCCTTCAGTCTCAATGACTTCGGATGGACGCTGACGGCTCCTTACCCCATGGCCTGCTCCGGTGCCGGAATTGTCTATACCGCAGAAGTATCCACCGAGATATACTCACTCCACTCTTATGCCCCGGATGGGACTGAACAGTGGTCCGTCAGAAGGCCTTTTGTCCGAATAGAGAAGACACAGGAAGAGATCGAGATCGAAGAGGAAATGGTGCGAAGGCTCATGCAGCAGAGCGAGCACCAGGCTGACTTCACCCCGGACCCTTACCATTTCGCCGTATCCGAACTGGCCCTGGGCCCTGAAGGGAATCTCTGGGCGGCCAGGCCATCCGCTGAGAACACCTTCTTCGATGTTTTCGAGCCTGATTCAGGCGGCTATCTGTACTCGGTATCCACAGACGCCCGATACCAGTTCATCAGAGTAACTCCGGCAGGTATCCTGGCCGTTCCCGAGGGCAACGAGCCTCCTCTTCTGATGCTCGACATACAGCCTCTGACAGCTGCCAGCAACTAGGAGAATACCATGGAAAACAGGTTACTGCTTCTCGGGCTGCTGCACAGCAGCGAAATGCACGGCTACCGCATGAACGATTTCCTCCAGAACGGCTGCATCAACACCATAGGGCTGAAGAAGGCCAATGCCTACAGGCTCCTGGAGAAAATGGAAGGAGAGGGCCTGGTATCCCATAAAACCGAGAGAGAGGGGGGCAGACCCAGCAAACGGGTTTATTCCCTCACCTCAAAGGGCGAGGAAGCCCTCCTCGAACTGCTCAGGGAAAACCTGCGCTCCTTCAGAACACCCCATTTCCCCAGTCTTACCGGTCTTAACTTCATAGGTCTTCTGCCTCCCCGGGAAGCAGCCTCGCTCCTTTCAGAGAAGCTCCAGCTTCTGAAGACCGAACTTGAAGAGGTGGAGAAGATACCTGCACAGGTAAGGAAGGCGCATCCCAGCATGGAGTATCTGCTAATGCACTATTCCCGGGAGATCGAGTGGCTTAAGAGCTTCATTGCGGAGCTGGGAAACTGAAGCACCAGATCCTCCATTTACGGACGACTGAGGGACAAAAATCTTCCTGGAACTTCCCATCCGGCGACAAGACGCTCAGCGGCTGCGGTGTCTCCAGGAGAACAGATCAAGCACCGACTGCCCGGCAAGCATGGCCATCACAGGCAGCGCCGGCAGCAGGTATCTCGTAAGGCCCTTCGAGACAGGAAGTGCCGACACAAGGGCCGCCATGGGAAGGGCAAGAAGGAACCAGGCCTCCTTCGACCTCAGCCTGAACAGCGAAACGAGAGCAAGAATAAGCATTCCCGACTGAACGATGCTCAGGACGATGAAACTTATGTTCATCCCTGCGGATCCACCGGTTCCAGGGAAGCGGGAAAGACCCGTAGACAGCCGATAAGCAGCCCTTTCCGCGACAGCACCAAAGCCCTCTCTCCTGAAATTGTCATGGGCCGTTTCCCTGAAGTTCCTGTCCGCCGTCTGGTCAATGTAGTAATGATCCCAATTATCCGTCGCCTCCACGAACTCTTCAGAATCACTCCACCATGATGAATCAGGAGCACGGCTGGCCACCCAGAGATTGTATCCGGAGTTAGACGGCAGGAAGGTGGGAACTCCCATCTGAAGGTAATTCCGCACGCCCCATGGAAGAACCACCGCAAAGGCGAATGAAGACATTACAAACCAATCGGTTACCCCCCCCCCACCACTTTTTATAGCCACTCAGAAAAACGAAAGAGATCGAGCTGAGGAACAGAACGGCAAGCCCGATGGATTTGGTTAGGATCAGCAGCCCGAAAAGAACCCCTGCGGTGACAAGACTTGTTTTCCTCCTTGAGTTGAAGAACCTCGCCAGGCTGTAGACGGCTGCCCACATCAGGAAGGTGAACAGCGCTTCGCTTAGAAGCTTCGTTGACAGCAGCAGCCAGGGGAAATACAGAGCCGGGAACATGATCGACCAGGGTCTGAACCTCTCACCCAGAATCATGGCAGCATTCTTGTAGAGAAACACAAGGCTCGCTGAAAGAAGAAGTATCTGCAGGATTAGAACAGGCAGAACACCGGCACCGGGAAGCCAGTAAAAAAGCACGAGCAGTATGGGATAGAACGGCTGCCGCATTCTGGTGGGCGCTTCTCCCTGGAAAGCACCAACCCCATTCAAACCTTCGGGTGCTGAGTATTGGCCACTGCTATATAGGGAATGACTGAGTGCCAGATATTCGTTGCTGTCAAAGCCGACCGCTTCGTCGAGGAACAGTACAAGCCCCGCTACCTGAATCAGGATTGACAGGCTGACGGCTGCAGCAAGCGGCAGTTTTCCACTGCTGAATGACAACTTATCTCCTTTCACAACTCAGTATGGAGCTTAACACGGTTAAGTGACATAATTCAGAATAAGCGAATGGTCAACACCATCTCTGTCATTGGATACATGAGGTTTGGTACCCCGTATTGGATAGTTTTCGAACTGTTCCCGAACTCTCGAAAGAGTTGCATACCTCCGGCATGGAGTGAGTTGAATGAGGAAGCAAACTTGACTACAGGCATTCCTCAGGTAATACTCGCTCCATTATGAGCTACTTTATTATTGATATTCTTCTGGCAAGTGCTACAATTATCTATCCGGATATAGGATATTTCTATCCCGAAATGTTCTCTCGGTTAGAGTATGTAGTTGAAGGAAATGTTTTAGCTCTCACACAGGATTCAATAGCAATAAGCATTTCAAAAACATGGCTAAATTCGGACTCTTCCACTCATGAGCTTACACTCTTCTACTCGCTTGAACATGAACTCGCTCCCGGGCAACCCACATTGCTCTTGGCGGATAGTTCCGAAAAGCTTATTGCCTACGCATCGATAAGAGATGGATGCTACATAATGCAGGGACATTCCTCACCGAAAGTTCTTACGCAAGAGGATCTGCGCGTGTTCTGCTCTGGTGGAATACCCAATTTCAACACGCATGAATCAGAAATCACTGTGCACTTCCCGTTCTCAACTGAAGAGATCTCTCTGCATATCAGTCAATCCGGCAATACTCGAATCGCAGAAAGTGATTTCGACAACTGGAACGGGCGTGAAGCCTGGGGGGCAATGTGCACAGGACCGGGAGGAACCACTCTCATGGGCCTCCATAGATCAGATCATGAGGATCTTTATGATCCTTTCAGACTTGCTGGGAGCATCTCTTCATATGCAAATGGCGTATTCTCACTTGATATGTGGCCTTATTACCCAGCGTTTGCAGATATAGAATCTTACGAGGCTTACTGTGAGTTTGGCTATATCCCTATCTACCTGTTCCGCCTTTCCATAGATTCAGATGAATTCGATTCGGTTTTACCACTTGATGAATCATATCTTCTTTCCGACGGGCGAAGATTCTATCTTGATTGGAGGGCTTGGAATCCCTGGCCATTGGCATACGAACACTGGTTCTACCCTGCGTTTTCCAGAACAGTTGAATCTCAGGGATCCGGTTCTTCTGAAAAGCTGATCGTCATCAGGCTTGAGGGGTTTGATACTGACCATCGGAAGTCACTTCTTATGTCATTGCTGGAGGCAGCACTTGAACGACCCATAACAGCATCAGTATATGATCAGGATCCAAGATTCAATGATGCTTTTTCAGTTGGCACTTGTAGTATCGAACTTTGCTCGCCAGAATGGGAAATTGAAACAGATTCAGTTGAAAATCAGTTTGACGATGCTATCCTCTTATTTACAGCAACTGGAAGGGGTATCATCGTGGTGAATGGCACAAAGCTTCAGCAGTTGTACAGTACTTATAACACCGCAAGCAGGGCTATCACCGGCTACAACAGTGCACTATTCGAGTATCCACAAAATGAAGAATTGGCATTGTTTCTCCAAATGTCTGGCATTCGTAATTCCCCAACCAGAGGCCCTGAATACTTGATTGCGGGAATGCTGGATTCAAGGTACAGGGAAATGAGTCTGACTGGAGAACTCTACAAAGTTGATCTTGCCACCGGAGAACAGTGCTTAATAACTTCCGTAGAATTGAGTAGGGTGGATTCTGATTAGATAAGAATCATTATCTCGGGAAGCCAAAATCCCGGACTCTGAGGTATAAGATAGAAATCCTGTTGAGTAGTCTCCCCTGGAGAAAGAAGAACATCCTCGAAGGTCTGTTCTCCCATCCCCACCATCCTTGCCTGAATTGAATATGTCCCTTCAGGAAGACCAGTGATAAGGTAATATCCAAACTCGTCCGTCATTGCACCACAAGAAGTACCCGTTAGCAATACTGTTGCTCCAACTAGGGGGGCTCTGGTCGTTTCATCAAGCACTCTGCCAGTAATACTTGAATTCCCAACACCAACCGACACAGTGATGATAACTGATAATAGAAACCCCATCTTAATATTCCTCCTCCTTCGAGTAATGTACTTCGCAAAAATCAAGGAATCAATGGCACATGCATATAGTGAAGTGTGACACAATCCAAACGGAATGATTTCGAACAAGAGCAGAGTGCTTTCTCTGAGCTGGATTTGCTCATCTCTGGTACCCCGTAGTGGACATTTTTCGAACTGGACTGTAAGAAGTTACAGCGTTTCACTGCAAGTTCTTACAGGGACCCCGTAGTGGATACTCTTAGAACTGACATATTTAAACAGTCAAGGAGAGATACACTTCTGGAGCGATTCTAGCGGATCAGAACAACACGGCTGGCTACCCTTTCCCCTGCTGACTCAAGAACAACAAAGTAGATTCCAGCAGGGATCATATATTCTGGACTCCAGACAATGGTGTTCTCGCCATGAGGCAATTGCCCCTGAACAAGGTTTACCTGTCTTCTGCCCAAAATGTCAAATACTGATACTTCAGCATCAGCAGATTCCGCTAGACTGTAAGTGATAGAAAGCTCCGATGCAAAAGGGTTTGGTTGAATTTCTATTGAGCTGAAACCACCTGATTCATCTGGAGTTTCCTGCCCCTGCTTCCAAGCATACTTGAGATTGCAATTGTGATCGGTATACACCATATGTGGGTTCTGCGAGGAATCCAGAGCAAGAGTACATTGCATTCGCCAACTCACCTCACCGATAGTATCAACTGCGTCTATCTCCCAGTCTGATCCATTCCAGGAAGCGTAACTCAACATCTCATCCTCGGTACTATAAAAAGCAATCCGTGGATTATCACTACTATTGAGTACAAGGGATGTCCATCCGACAGCATCATCAACACATTCTGTTTCCCAGGAACTACCGTTCCACGAGGCAGTCTTCAGATAACCATCAGAACTGGTGTACGAGATGTGAGGATAATCGGTAGAGCTCACAGCAATAGATGTATTAGTGCCTCCATCTGTATCTACCTGTGTTTTCTCCCACTCCAAATTACTATTGAGGTAAGCGTATTCGAGATCGTATCCATATTCCTGGTGATATGAGAGATGAGGTCTATCAGATGAATCCACGGCAATTGAAGGATAGAATCCCCCCGGGTAAGATACCATGCTTGTGAGCCAGTGGGTCCCTGTCCAAGAAGCATACCAGACCTCCGGATATTCTGTTTCGTAGTCGCAGAACGCAATGTGCGGATTACCCGAGGAATCCAAAGCAAGTGAAATCCAACCTCCTGAATCACGTATTGTTGTTGTGACCCATGAAGAACCATCCCATCTAGTGTACTTCAGAGAACAATCCGACCCGTCGTAATAAGCGATATGAGGATTATCCTGGGAATCCAGAGCTAGTGAAGCCGCACCCCCAACTGAGCCCGTTGAATCGACAATCTGGAACTCCCACTCAGAGCCATTCCACATGGCATACTTCAGAATTTCATTATCAGAGCAGTATGCTATGTGTGGACAGTCATTAGAGTCAATCGCGATTGAAGGGTAACTTGCCAGAGAATCAACTGCCTCAATACTCCATTCCTGTGCAGAAGACACTGCAGCAGTCATTAAGGCAAGACAGCCAAGAAACTCTTTCATGTTCATTCCTCTTTCCTCAAACCTCTATATATTGATTCTACTTATTGTACTTCATTGATTTTCATATCATCTGAAGTGGTAGACTTCTCTTCGACTATATCCTCCGCTGTTATTCAAGTTCCAATGTGACATTAATACGCTTCTCGAAAAAACGGGAAGTAGTTCGATATTCCTGTTTGGCACCCCGCAGTGGATACTCTTAGAACTAATAGCCTGTACAAACCGGCGCAGGAGTATCAGGACCCTCGGAACTCAATTCAACCGCTAAATAAACGATAATTGCAACAAGACTGCCGTATACAAGGTAAGTCATTCCATGATCCCAGGCAGCCATCTCAATCTCACT
>ERZ795057.1146-NODE-1146-length-23965-cov-5.650690_pt1 | contig 23965 bp, 17 predicted proteins | sample MGYA00375141_ERZ795057 | MGnify/ENA primary metagenome ERZ795057 (study PRJEB30186, sample SAMN05720163) | activated sludge metagenome | isolation source: Anaerobic digester | place: Hong Kong | collected 2015-01-26 ... | reverse complement strand
AAGGATTTCCTGATTTCCGCTTTCAATGCCGAAACAGAGGGTGGTGCATCCGGCTTTTTGCATGGCCTGCAGGAGTTCCAGTGAAACAGTATCGACACGTGCAAATGCGGTCCACTTATGCTGTATTCCTCTCCTCATTATTTCATCGCAGAATTCTATACATCTTTTTTTGTTTGAAGTAAAAAGGTCATCCACAATATTAATCTGGGAGAACCCCATTTTTGAAAGCATTTCAAATTCATCCACGATTCGCATAGTGTCGAAGTAGCGGACTTTTCTGCCCACCATTTTGCTTCCCAGGCAGAATATGCACTGATGGGGACACCCCCGTGATGTAACCATATTAATCGGGAAACGGAGCGCCCTGTACTTTGTCAGAGAAACAAGATGCCGTGCGGGAAACGGCAGTGTGTTAATGTCTTCAATGAACGGCCTCCGGTCATTGTGGATTATTTCATTTCCATTTCTATAGGATATTCCCAGGATGCCTTCGGGGGATGTATTGTTTTGGATTGCCCTGAGCAGTTCCGTACACGTTACTTCACCTTCCCCGCGTACAATATAATCAAGAAAGGAATTTTCCCGGAGGACTGTATCCGCGTCAAAAGTTACATGGGGCCCACCCATGACAAAGACAGCTTCCGGTTTTAATTCTTTGAAAAATTGCAATATGGAAAACGCTTTTTTGATATTCATTGTAACGCCTGTGGCGCCGATAACATCAGGATTGAAATCATCGATAATCGCGCGTGCTTTATCTTCGGAAAACCTTGTAATAATAAAGTCGGCGATCCGGACTTCGATGCCCTTTTCAATGAGATAAGCCGCCAGGGACATGAGCCCGAAGGGGGGAGTTGGAGATTCTTCAAATGGATAGGGTGGATTTATTAGTAATACTTTCATGTGCAGGTCCTATTGCAATATTTATACCGCAGAATCGTGCGGTAGTGTCACAACTATGTCAAGTCAATGAAACCTATAACTGTATTGGAGTATAAAGTGGATGAGCCGTACAGCATCGTAAAAATCCAGCTATTTCATATACAGCATGCATCATACCCTGTAACGGATGGTTGAAAGTTCAGGAAGTTATTCCCTGTGTATAATGGTATTTGATAAGGATATATTTCATGTATAACAGGATGCTGTTTTTTGTAAATAAAAATAAATCAGCAACATGTAAAAGTTACAGTATTGGGCCCTGTGGATCCGGTAAAGGTTCATCTCCCAGCTTACGTGATATTTAATGTTCTTTTAAAAGGCATTGATATTTTATACTGGAAAAAAAAGTAGTTGTGGTGAACAATGATTTGATTGCGGCATCATATGCTGGTGATGTTACAGGAATTCTTTATACTGCGATAATAAAATATTATGAGATATATTACCATAAGCCTCTTCATTATACTGTTCTGCTGGATTACTCCTGCTGACCCGGCGATGCTTTTTGACCCGGACCTCACATGGTCGTCGATCAGGACAAAGCACTTCTGGATCCATTACCACCAGGGGCTGGAGCCGGTTGCGCAGAAGATTGCCGGAATCGCGGAAAAAGTACATACCCGCCTTTCACGGGAATTTAGATGGGAGCCTTTTTTGCGGACCGATGTTGTGCTTGTTGACAACATGGATCTTGCGAACGGTTTTTCCGGGCCTTTCCCGTATAACAGGATACAGCTGTATATCAGCAGAGCAGAGCTTGACAGTGTTCTGGGTAATTATGATGACTGGCTTGAGCTTGTATTTATTCATGAATATACCCATACGTTGAATATGGATACCATACACGGTATCCCTTCTTTGAGCCGGTATACATGCGGAAGGGTATGTTTTCCCAACGCATGCCTTCCTGTCTGGATGCTCGAAGGCAGCGCAGTCTATCGGGAATCATCAGGGTGGCGGTATGGAAGAAATAACAGCACCTATGTCGACATGATGATGCGGGCCGATGTAATTTCAGGTACCTTTAAATCAATTGCAGAAGCCTCCCATTATCCAAGAAGGTGGCCCCTGGGTAATGTGCCGTATATTTACGGGGGAAGGTTTGTTGAATATCTTGAAAGGAAGTATGGCTACAACAGGATCAGTTCAGTGTTTGAAGAAAATGCTGATAACGTGCTCCCGTATCTTGTAAATTACAATGCGGAATGTGTATACGGCCGTTCATTTCTTTCATTGTGGCGTGAATGGGAACAATACGTCAAAAACAAACACCTCAGATTCGGTGAGAAAATCAGGGAGTCAGGTATTACGGAATATACACGGTTGACCGTGAGCGGACAGAACACCACAATCCCGCGGTTTAGTCATGACGGAAAGAACATCTTTTTTATACGGTACACAAATTACAATGAACCGGTCCTTGCAGCCTGTAATCTTGAAACAAAATCAATACGGGAAATTTGCGGGATCAATTACCCCGGAGATGTTTCTGTGACAGGGGACGGTACTGTGTATATATCTGATATTGAATTCTACAGGTCCTTTTCGTTGTATGGTGACATGTTTATTGTGAAAAACGGCAGACGTTCACAACTTACCAGCGGGCTCAGGTGCCGGAATGCTGATGTGTCATCGGTTCATAATAAAGCCGTATTTGTGAAATCGGAACGGGACAGATATTCCCTGGTCCTCGGGGACAGCAGATTTTCCTCGTTCAATACAATCATCAGCGGAACAGATATCCTTCTCGCATTCCCGAAACTTTCCCCTGACGGGAAGAAAGCAGCGTTTGTGATGCGGGACAGGAAAGGGCGTACCGATATCGCTCTGCACGATTTTATTACTGGAAAGAATGTCCGGATTACTTCCGATGATTTCAACGACATCCATCCGGTGTGGCATCCCGGCGGAGAAAAAATTATCTTTTCGTCAGACAGGAACGGCGTCTACAACCTTCACGAGCTTGATTTGAAAGCAAACACTGTAACACGGATTACAAATCTCATTGGGGGCGCGTTTTTTCCTGATATCTCCCCGGATTCGGCACAGATCGCATTTGCTGATTACAGCAGCACGGGATTTGATATCGCAGTTACAGGATATCCTCTTCGCCGATATGAATCTTCAGTGGTTGTTCCTTCAGAACTGGGAGAGGATTATTTTATGCCGGGGCCTTCTGATACCCGGCCCGGTGAGAGCAGGCTGCCGCATAGCGGATATACGGTATGGAATTCAGTGCTTCCTCCGGCATGGATACCATTTACAGGTTCTGAGGAGATGTACGAGGATGAGTATGATACCTACCTCGGTTTTTATACAATGGGTGCTGATACCCTTTTTCAGCATCTGTACATGATTGGCACCTATATGCATCTGAAGCAGAAACGGGCTACGGTGCAGTGCATATATATGCTGGCACGGTTCTATCCTGACTTAATACTGAACTATTCTGACAATACTCTTTTCTGGGGGGATGATGAATTCCCCTGGGAGGATGAAAACAGGTACAGTATCAAGCGAACCCTTACCCGGAAGGGAAGTGTCGCGTTCAATGTTCCGTTTATTTATTTCAGGTCACAGCATCTTTTGTTCCTGTCATATAACTATGAAAAAAAGGATATTGATATTTATTATCCCGGTTATGAAATCATCGAGTATTCAAATATATTTGCATGGATGCGGGGCGTGTATTATTACAGCAACGCGCAGGTGTATCCCTATTCTGTCAGCAGCGAGGACGGCAGGTCATTGTATATTATCGGGGACTATTACAGCGACCGGATCGGTTCTGACCTCTCGTACTATAAATTCCGGGGCGAGTTCGCTGAATATCTACCGGGGATCTGGAGAAATAATGTCATTATGGCCCGTGTGCGGGGCGGTGTGTCTTTCGACAATCCGGATTATCTGGCGCCCTTTACACTTGGCAGATTCGAAAAAGGCACCACGGGGGGAGCTGCGGATGATGAAGATGAGTTCGGGCTTCGGGGTTATCCTTCCGGTTTGATGTACGGTAACCGGCTTGCGGCAGGTGCGGTTGAATACAGGCTGCCGGTGCTGCAGGCAGATATCGGATATGGCACAATACCGGTAATGATACGCGATATATGGATAACCGGTTTTTATGAATATGGCAATGTCTGGATGGATGAAACACAATTCAGCGATTTTAAGTCAAGTGCCGGAGTTGAGCTTCATGTGAGAATAACGCTGGGGTATTTTGTTGACCTCCAGGGATATATCGGATATGCTCACGGATTTGATGAATACGGGGAAAATCAGGTGTATTTTGCCGTGGGTACTTTTTATGAAGGTGCTTTTAAAAACAGAAATAAATGGTTTGATTTTTTATAGTATGTTTGATTATACTGCTATTGTTAGATTGCAGTTTTTACTTCCCCGCATTATTGTCTAAATATTCGCACTCATGATTGATATGCGGCTGGAAGGAATATAATTGGCGTGATGAGGTGCAACAATTGGATGAAAGAAAGGAAGATTTCATCATAAAGCCACCGGATTATAAGGAAGCAGTTAAAACAGCAAAAGAAATTTATATTCAGTTTTATTATCTCTCTCCGGAAGTAGAAGCCAGTCTGGTAAAAATTCTGCACAGGTTTCTTGAGCGGTATGATCTCTTATATATGAAGGATGTATTATACTCTGTTCTCAAAGAACTTATCAATAACGCGGTGAAAGCAAATATTAAGCGGATATATTTTCAGAACAAGGGGCTTAATATTGAAGATACGGATGATTATCGTTCGGGAATGGAGAAATTCAAGGACGATACATACGGGAGTGACAGCACATACGAATTCTCGGATCTTAAAAAAGAGAAAATGCTTGTCCGTGTGTCTTTTATTGCCCATTCCGATAAAATGATCCTCCATGTAATTAATAACACACCCATACTTGATGAAGAGATATCCAAGATTGAAGCCCGTGTGAAAAAAGCCTATAAATATGATGATATATCAGAAGCTTTTGATGATGTTCTTGATGATTCAGAAGGAGCGGGACTCGGCCTGATTATGGCGCTCATGCTGTTTAAAAATATCGGCCTCCCTGCGGAAACATTTCATGTTGCCCGGAAAAATAATCTCACAGTCGCCGCAATCAAAATTCCTCAGATGATTGACCGGACGGAAATCCATACAAAGATTACCGATGAAATAATGAAGGAAATTGAAAACATTCCTTCATTTCCCTCGAGCATAAAGGAAATCCAGCGCCTCCTTTCTAATCCGGAGTCATCGATAAAAGAAATCTCAGACAACATAAAGAGGGATCCCGCACTGACGGCAAATATCATGAAGATCGCGAATTCCGCAGGATATATAACCATAAAGCGGGTGGACACTATCGAAGAAGCTGTGAAGAAAATCGGTACAAAAGGTATTAATACACTCCTTGTTGCGAGCGGTGTTCAGGATATTCTGGAAATCAGATATAAAAAATATGAGAAGATCTGGAAAAATTCGTACAAAACAGCGTTTTACTCACAAAGGCTTGCGGTAAAACTCGAAAAACCAAAACTTGTGGAGTATGTCTATCTTTCAGCCCTCCTGACAGATGTGGGAAGGATTGTCCTGCTGTCACTGAAGCCTGATCTGGCACAGAGAATAAAAGACATTGTGGGCAGCAAGGGCAGTGACGAACTTGGAATTTTTGAAGAAATCGGTCTTGGAATGAGCCATAGTACACTGGGAAGTGTAATTCTGAAAAAATGGAATTTCAATGAAGCAATAACCAAAGTGGTAGAGCTTCATCATCGTCCACATCTTGCCCCGGAAAAATACAGGGATTTGGTGTATATCGTGTATCTTGCCAGTACGATGGTGGATATTGAAGAGCGTAAGGGACGTTATGAAATGATGGATGAGGATGTTCTTGAATTGTTCAAGCTGAACACGCATGAGGACTTTACCGCGCTTCATAATGAGATTAAAGCTGCATACGAGGAGCATTCTGCTGAATAACGTTCCCGCTTTGTAAAAGAAAAAATTTTTCTTGATTAATTGTGATATCATCATGTATAGATGGGCTTTGCATTTGAATACTAATTTTTAGCGGAGTTATAATGTATTTTCAGGATATAATTACTAAACTGAACGAGTACTGGGGCAATAAGGGGTGCATTGTTATTCAGGGATATGACCTTGAGGTTGGAGCAGGGACATTTAATCCTGCGACCTTTCTCCGTGCCCTTGGACCTGAGCCCTGGAATGTTGCGTATGTTGAACCCTCCAGAAGGCCCACGGACGGCCGTTATGGTGACAACCCGAACCGGCTTCAGCATTATTATCAGTACCAGGTTATCATGAAACCGTCTCCTGTTGATGTTCAGGAGCAGTACCTTGATTCACTTCGTTTCCTTGGTATCAGGCTGGAAGAGCATGATGTGAGATTTGTTGAAGATGACTGGGAGTCGCCAACCCTTGGTGCGGCGGGGCTTGGATGGGAAGTGTGGCTTGACGGTATGGAGATAACCCAGTTTACATATTTCCAGCAGTGCGGAAGTTTTGACCTTGATCCCATACCTGTTGAGCTTACCTACGGCCTTGAGCGTATATGCATGTTCATTCAGGGTGTCGATAATGTATTTGATATTCAGTGGAATGCCGGTGTGACATACCGGGATGTTCATCACAGAAGTGAGTTCGAGTTTTCGCATTACAACTTTAATATTGCTGATGTTGACATGCATTTTAAACTGTTCGATATGTATGAGCAGGAGTGTTATCGGGTGCTGGATTATGACGCGGAACATATTATCCTTCCAGCCTATGATTTTGTATTGAAATGCTCACATGTGTTTAATATGCTTGATGCGCGTGGGGCGATATCTGTAACCGAAAGAGTGGGGTATATCACGAGGGTGCGGAACATGGCCCGGAAATGCGCGGAACGATACCTTCAAATCCGTGAAGAAATGGGATTCCCGATGCTGAAAAATACCGAAGCAGGGAAAGTATAATAATGCATGATGGACTGAAAAATCTCGATGCATTCCTCTCCAGGCATGAAAAATTTATAATTTCGACTCACGAAAGCCCTGACGCAGACGGCCTGGGGGCGGAAATTGCATTATTTGAACTTCTGATACATCTTGGGAAAACAGCGATAATATTGAATTCTGATGTTACGCCGGATAAATTTCAGTTCATTGATATCGAAAATGAAGTACGGGTTATTAACGTTAATTTCGAAGTGCCGAATGATATTGCGGAATACGCGCTTATTGTAATTGATACGAATGATATAAATAATATAGGGAAAGCGTATATTTTCCTCAAAGACAAAATCAAGGAAATCTTTGTTGTTGATCATCATGAGGGTGATAAAACAGAGTACTCCTCAAGTTATATACGGGTTGATGCTTCCTCTTCCTGTGAAATAATGTACAGTATAGTTCGTCATTATTCAAAGGAAATCAGTTTTAAGGCAGCCCAGGCGCTCTTTGCTGGTGCGTTGTTTGATACAGGCTCTTTCCGCTATCCTAAAACATCCGCTGCTACTTTTAAAATGGCTGCTGACCTTGTGGAACGAGGGGCAGATCCATTCACGATTTATAATTATATTTATGAAAGTAATTCTCTCGCAAGCTTTGAGCTTCGCACGCAGATATTAAGTACATTGAAGGTTTTCTTTAACGGAAGTCTTGTCATGATGAAAATGACCGGGGCAATGCTGCTGAAAACAGGTGCACCCTACGAGGAAGGTGAATTGAATATCAATGTGCCCCTCACGGTGAAGGGTGTTGTGGTGAGTGTACTTGTGAAAGAGGACACCGACGGCATGGTAAAGGTAAGTATGCGTTCCAAGGGTGATTATGATGTTGCTGCTATTGCGATTGCCAACGGAGGCGGCGGCCATAAAAACGCCGCAGGATACAAGTCTAAGCTGAAGTTCGATAAGGCATATAAAAAAGCATTCGAGGATGTCAGCAGACTGTTTCAGTGATAGTGATATAATAACACGCTACAGCATATAAAGTAATTCACTGATTTTCTCGTATTTAATTCCCTTAACCTGCTCCTGTAGCTTCTGGATTCCGTCCCTTCGTGAAACAGTAAACAACAGTGATATTGTGTCACCTTCAAAATATTCCGGCATTGAAACGGAGATGCCGGTTTTACTAATTTCGTCGATGATATGTGATGCTTTGTTTTTAAGTTTTGAATATTCCGGATAACGGATTTCCCGCAATGTCTCAACAAGATGCAGTTCCTTCATTCTCCTGTCCTGGATGGAGTCAATATCTATAGCGTAAAGATGCTCTATGTGATGGTCCCTTTTAATAATATCCGACGTCATATCAACAATACTCTTAAAAATGTTGACACGCATGGGTATTTGACCGATCCATTGTGCCAGAATCTGCAGTTGTTCCTGCTCCCCCTGAGCAAGTTCAATAATAGTCCTGTAATTAATATCTTTTCCGTCGATGTAATTCAACAGCATGTCTGGGAAATTCAAAATATTATTTCTTAAGTCCTGGTCATCTAATATTTCCGGGGGCAGGTTCAGTTTCTTTGTTCCGAGCTCTCTTGTCGCGGAACTGTTGTTGATGCAGCCCGCCGTCAGGGTGAACAGTTTAAGCTTTCCGATGGGGCCAAGTTCATTATGGTAGTTTTTCATGAGCCCATGCTCGAGAAAGATATCCTCCCTGAATGAGTCAAACACACGGGCATGTACGGATATAGTATTTGCGTCGTTAAGCAGTGATGCCCTGTTGTGACCTGCCATTATTGTGTAGTATCCGTCACAATAAATCAGCAATAGCGGATCGAGTATTCCGTGTATTGAAATCGATTTTTTAAGGGTTTCAGCAGGTTCAGGTTTACTGATCTTATACCGGATATCGTGAAGTATGATTGAGGATAGAGGAATTTCTTCAATTGGAAATGCATATCGTTTCATGAATTAGATTATCCCCTGCAGCATTTGTCCGACTTCTTCCGGGTTAACCACGCTAACTTTGGAAAGATTTTTTAAACTGGTTTCCGCTCCGATAGTCAATTCGGCTGTGGTTACGAAAAGCCCTCTTTTTGCTTTAATATCATTAATTGCCTGAGCAAAATTTCTTAAGGGTATTTCACCAACTTTTGTTTTACTCCAGCGCCGAACCCAGACTAACACTTTGTCTTTTTCAGGTGAAATTGTGAGGAAATCAACACCATCCGATTCCCGGTATGTCTGAAGTATCTGATCAACTTTATAACCGAGTTTTCCTAAAAGCCTGTTGGATATAATTCTAAAATTCTCATTGTCCAGTTTGATGAACGTTTCAAGGTTCATGGAATAATCATGAGGAATTGATGAACCATAACTATCATCCTTTGTTGATGATACTCTGGTTGTTACCGCAACATCTCTAATATTAATGTCAATGTCACTTTTAAGACCGCATATATTCCAGAGAAAGTCCTTCGGGAATGCTTTTTCAATCCACTCGTCAACATATTCAACAACAGATATGTCGAAGTTTTCTTTCAGGAGCTTGAAGTCCATCTCCATCTCTTTCCTGAGAAGCGTTACAAGACTCTGTACGTTTTTGTATGACTTATCCATTGCATAGAGCTCGTTCCAGTAATCATAGGCATAGTTTGACCGTTCTGCCTTAACACATGCGAATCCGATGTCATACAATGTCATCATCGTTTCATCCTGCATGTTGTTGTTTTTCACAATAGTCAGCAGTTCTTCAAAATATTTGATTGCGTCATCATATTTCTTGGCCTGAATATTGAGAAAAGCAAGGAACCGTTTTGAAATAAAAATAATATTCGGATCATTGTTGCTGTCAGATATTTTCGAGACGTATTCGATTGCCTGTTTAAAATCGTTTTTACGCTGAAGCGAAAAGGCAAGTGCGAGGTTTGTTATATCAGAATTCGGTCTTTGAGAGGACGCTGCCTTGAAAAATGTTATGGCGTCAGACGTATTCTGGGTCTGATAGCTGCACATTCCTGCACCGAATTGAACTTCAAAGTCATCGGGTTTGATTTTTGCAAGTTTACTGAAATATTTTTGTGCAATCTCAAATTCTTCCTGACCAAGAGCAATAAAGGAAACATGATACAGTGCTTCAGGCTCTACAGGAAATACTTTAAGAATATCAATATAAAGCTGAAAAGCTTTTTCATATTCTTCACGTATGGTATATGCCTGTGCCAGTTTTTTTTCAATATCAAGCTTTTCAACTTCATAATTATATTTATCGATGAGAAGTACTTTCTCAAGATGAATAACCGCCTGGTCTATTTCATTGAGTTTCAGAAAGAGATTCGCAAGTTTAAAATGAATAATAAAATCATCGGGTCTTTTCTCGAGAGCCTTTTTATATTCCATTACAGCTTCATCAAGATTATCGTGGGAAATGAATTCTTCAGCTTTTTTCAGGGGATCAAGTTTTGGCGCAACATGAAATATATAGTAGTAAACGATCCCGAGGATAGCGATTGATATAAAGAGAATGTTTATTAACATAAGAGTATACTCGCATTAACGTCGGGAAAATCGTATAATTGAAGGCCAGCCATTAATTATAAAGGTATTCCCGTAACGTTTTTTTATCACAAAATCATCTTCCTCTTTCAGTGAAACCTTGACGGGAAGATTGATCATAATATCCGGGGGAACAAATTTGGGAAGTACGGGGAAGTGGAAATGAATTTCGTTTTGTGTATTGACAATTCTTATATGTAATACACCAAAACGGCTCGGCGCATCGTTGATAGTGAGCTCCACACCGGGCTTGAACCAATCTTCGTGTGGAATTGGAAATAATTCAAGCCGGTTGCTGTGGTCAATGAAGAGAAGGTTCCGCATGAATTGAAAAAGCATTGCATTAAAATGCGGCGGGTCTCCCTGGCCGTTAACACCGTAACCAGTCGCAGGATTGACAAACTCCGGTACGGAATATGTATTTCCTCCCATCTTAAGAATTGTTTTGAAAATATCAATACATGCAGGGTCTTTCTGCAGTAATAAATTTTGAGCATATATTAAAGAGAGCAGTATATCATAACCGCCGGCTGAAGGAACATACAGCATATTACTTTTATAATAATCAGAAATATTTTTTAATAATGTTGTGAAATGTTTTTTATCAAGTGCTTCTATGGTAAAGGGAAAGCCGGAAAAGAGATAATAACCTATGAACTCATTGCATTGGGACGGATCATACGATATATCGTCAAGAAACAACGCTGATCCTTCATCTTCAGCATTTTCCTCAGGTTCTGTGTCATCTCCATGGTGTTTGCCGGAAGATATTGTACTGATTCCCGAGCATGCTTTTGTGATGTTCCTGTTGATTATTGCGTCCAACGCATCCGCTGATTTCCCATATTTTATTTCTTCACCAAATAGTCCGATACACCGTGCAAGATAGGAATATTCTCTGAATGTATAGGAAATGAGGATGATATCATAGACATGCATCGTGTTGCTGAAATTAAATAGTAATGAATTGTTTTTCAGTTTATCGACATTGATTTTTTTGCCCAGAATGCGTTGTACAAGATCAAGAAGTCTTCCGGATTGGATTTTCAACTTTTCAAAATATGACTGGAGAAATTCAAGGTCTCTTGAAATAGTAAAATAATCCGCAACTGTGAGGATTGCATAGGATAGATCAATTGCGTCTTCAAACGTAATCTTTTCAGAATCGGGAAGCTCTTTGAACATCTGCGAGATTAAAGAAAGTGATTCATTATAATATCCCATCCTGTTGTAACCGGTCACTACAAAATACCGTGAACGTGATGGGGCAGTATTGCAGCTGCCCGCTTTCCTCGCGATGCGGCGTTCCGTTGAGCTGTTTAAAGAAAGTAATTTTGAAGCATAAAACCATTTTTGGAAAACGGGATCAGGAACAGATATGGTTATCCCGTTCTGTGCCCTGTGGTTTATATAGTTGCAGAAATCTTTCTTTACCGCTGTATAATTCATTGACTGAGGTGATATACCTTTTTGGCCGTCAAGGCTAATACGGAGATGCAGTGACTGGGAATTATTTTTAATTTTATAACCAAGGGCAATTGTTGCCATCCCGTCTTTACATGACACTTTACTGGCGGCATTTCCAGTGGAGGTAAAAAATACATCTCCCTCAGATCCATTCCCGCATGAAACAAGGTCCGGCGCACTCGATATAATAATCCTATCTGTGCCATTAATACGGATTGAACCTGTTTCTTCCTGGTATGCAGCATTAAATATCCCGCTTAGTTTTGTGGCGTTGTAGGGGCGTATTGCAACAAGGAGATATGCACTGCTTTTTTTTGAACTGCTATAGGATATTTCTGCTACCGCTTCGTCAATAGTAGTGCGGGCACCGTAAAGTTCAGTTTTCACCTCAAAGGGCTTTTCTTTCCATGATGTTGTAACAACGGATGAGGAGGTATCCCTATCCTGTGTCGTATTGTTCAGAAAAGGCGCTGTTTCCTGAGGACGGAAGATCTTACCATCGGATAATAACCAGAATTCAATTGACCAGTCGTCATAGGTCGGAGAAATCATCCCGCTTTGATCAACAATAAGTTTATCAATAGATAAAAGGTTTGAGAAAACAGCCCAATTCCGGCAGCAGTTGTTACCCATTCTGAGATTAGTGACAGAATTAAACACAGGAGAATCGGGAGTAAGAGTCTGATGAACCCATAGGGGCCAACGAAAGGAGTTAAACCTCTGATACACAACATAATTCGTTATGGATATTTTCATATCGTCGACATAACGAACTACTTTGTCCCTGTTAATGCAGGAACCAAGATCACTGAGATTTATCAGTGATCGATCCCCGAAAGTTTTTTTTTTATCTGAAATTTCAATATTATTTCTTATTAGATGGAAATCAGAATGACTTAAGAGCTTCTTCTTCATTTTCATGTATATCAAACATGTCCATTAGCTCAACAACTTCGAATATTTTTTTAACTGCAGTATTCATGTTGCATAACGCAAGTTTTCTCTTTGATTCCTTGAGAATCCGCATAGTGGAAACAAAAATTCGAAGACCAGAACTGCTCATGTACTCAACATCATGGAGATTGAGAAGCAGGTGACTGGATGGATCATCACTGATAATTTTATTGATTTCTTTTTCCACATCAGCTGAAAGGTGCACATCAAGCCTTCCTTCAAGATAGATAACAACTATATTGTTAATCTTCTTCGTTTTAAGCTCCATATTGTATCCTCGTTAATCTACTGTTTGATTTACTGTTTATTCACTTGTTTCAGTGGAAGTTAATGAATTCCCGATCATACTAATAATTATATTATAATTAATCAATAAAAAAAATATTTCAAAACGATTTGTTACGCAACATATTTTTGTAATATTTCTTCATAATATCCGTAAATTATTCAATTCCGGATTGTGCGCTTTTTCTGGTAATAAGCATTGCTGTTAACGTCAGTGCAAAAATTGTAAAATATGTGAATCCAAGAATTATTATTGGAACTGACATGTTTTTAATGCTGGCAAAGAGAAATATAACAGAAGCCAGGAAGGGGAACAATACCCCTGAATAGTATACAAGACCACGGTACCGTAAAGGGTCAAATAACGGCAATACCATTGAAATACCGATGGAAAACAGGAGAGCGGCAAATGCCCGTGATATCGTGAAAACGAGAAAGAAAAATTCATTTGTCGGGATCACATTCAGCCATTCTTCACTGATGTCAAGATTGAATACCCAGCAGAAAGATAAGGGAGAAAAATAGTATAATGCGCCATTAAGGATGTATATAATTGCGGCAAGAAGGATGACTCCCTGTAAAAAATTTGTTTGTTTTGACCTCATACGGATAAACCCTCCAAAAAGGATAGCAATGGGTGTATTACAGAATATTCAGGTCTTTCATACGTATTAATGCCTGACGTTCTGCTGTTTGAATTATTTTATTATGGTCGTGTTCATTTTCGTCAATCGCAATTTCTATGTGATTGACGAAATTATTTGCGAAAACATCAACAGGTTGCTGCTGATATATCTGTTCAAGATATTTATCATAAAAATTAACTGTTTTACCTTTTCTGATGTGACGGTTATGACCGGTAGTGTATGAAAAAATGATGTTTCTTGTGTCAGTCCTGAATAGATCAGACGGTGCGGGCTGATAAAGAGGATATCCGTTTGCATAAAGGGAACCATGACTTTTTATCGGTTCGAAAATTGTTGGCATTACAAAAGATATCGCCAGGAGGTTCCGCAGATATCCGGTGCTGAAAATTCTTTTGTTATTGCCGGTATTTGCGCCAAGCATTAAAGGGGTGGTGTTAAAATGCTCAATTCTGCTGTTACCGGCTATATCACCGCAAAACTTTATTATGCGGTTGTTCCGGAACATGTTCTCTTCAGGAAAAGTTATGTCAAGGATGGTTGTTGAAATATCTCCGGAATAAAACCTCTGTATTTCTTTCAGGAAACTTTTTTCATCCTGATTGAGCAGGTAACATGCAATGATGAAGTAGGAAAATGCTGATGAATAGAGTGTTGTACATTCCATATTTGACTGCATCATAGCGTTACATAGACCGGCATATGCTATTGAGTCAAACAGTGTTCCCTGCAGGACAATCCCTCTTTTCGGTGTCAGGGGAAGTTTCATATATTCCATGCCGGATTTATCATTTTCGGTTATCCGTGAGAAAGAATCAAGGACAGGAAGGTCCCGGTTGACAGGAACTGATTCCCAGGAAAATCCTCCTTCAAGTGATTTTGATTCACCTGCGAAGTGCCTGTTTACAACATAATAGACTCTGGGGAATTGAGTGACAGTGCTGTCCATAAGTTGAAAGAGAGAAGCACTGTCTTTGGGCTTTTTTAGTAATGCATATATTGTATCAGATAGATTTAATGCCCTGTCACGCAACTCAGTGTCGGTATTGGAAAGGTCTATTATTATGTATTTATACTTTTTTGATAAAAGAAAGAGAAGGGGGGGCAGAATGTCTGGATCAACTTTAACCTGTGAGCCGAATACGACATTGAGTAACGACAATGATTCTGATACATTCTCTATTCTTTCATATATAAATTCTTCATTGGAGCTGTTTTCAAGCTGTTTTTGAGACAAGGCGGGAGTAATTTTTTTTTCAAAGATATTGAATAGTGAATTCCCGCTGTATGACATATCAAGAATTATGGTTTTCTCATCCTTTGATAAGGTGTAACCCAGGAGGCTCGAAAAAAGAGTTTTCCCGGAATTGCCGTGTTCGCTAAACACAGTAATAACGGAGCTGTTATTGGTATGGAGGTCTTTCCCGGCGCTGGATATTTCAATGCCCAGCATAGAGATTGACTGCAGGTATCCGCGAAGTGTTTTGTAATATGAAAGAAAAAATTTATAGAGGTCTTCAAGGCCAAAAACAAACAATTCAGCATCTGTTTTTGCCTTGATTTTCCCGAAGTTGCGTATGGTTGAAAACGGTAATGATCCGAAAAAAGAACCCGGGGTAAGATATATGCAGTCTGTTTTTCCGTGTATTTCAATTTCGAAAATGCCGCGAATAATAATATTCAGGGAGTTTAGTTTTTTAAGATCAAATTCCTGGCCCCTTGTAATACGGGAGGTCCTGCAGATCTTGCGGAGGGAATCGAGTTCCTCCCGGGTACAATGCCTGAATAGAGGCATGTTCAGTAATATTTTTGAAAAAAGATCCATTAGAGGTGTGCTTTATCAGCCACCGACTGTCCGCAGCAGTTTCACGAGTTCACTTTTGCCATACAGTTCAATGGGACGTGTGTTGGAAAAGTCAACTGCTGACTGCGAAAAATCACCGGTGGATATTATTAAAGCCCTGATCGCGTTCTTGGGTTTCATGGCTTCATGTATCCGGCGCAGGAGTTTATCTGTAACGGTATCGGTGGTCCGTATTATACGTATTATCCTGTTGGAGCGCCGGGTATTTCTCCATTTCCCCTCTGTTTCTGTGGCTACGATTTCAATTTCTGTATCGCTTATAATATCAATATCGAGGATCATAAGTCCCATTGATTCGACTATTTTTCTCGTAAGATGCTCGAACTGAGCAAGGCCGGCAATCATGAAATCCTTTATCCGGTCATCCTGACGGAATTCAGAATAGGACTTCAATTTCTCCTGAACGTTTCTGAAGTTTTTATTGACCTCTGCGATTTTTTCCCAGTTCGTGATTGCAGCATGGAGGTCCCTCATTTTTTCATGGGCTTCGGCAAGAAAATACCGTAAATTCAGCTCTGTATCAGATCCCCGTTTTGAAAATTTAAGTCCCCGTTCAAATTCAACAACTGCCTTGGGATAATGTTCCCGCTCAAGATAACAGGTTCCCTTTGCGAGGAAACATTTTATTTTAATATCTTCATCCCGCTGCGCAATTTCAAATTCTTTAATGGCCCACTCGTAGTCACCAAGCTGCCGCAGGACAAGTCCCAGAAAATAGTGGGAACGGTAGTTGCTCTGGTCAATTTTTATCGATTCAAGGAACATCTGTTTTGCATCAGGGAAGTTTCCCACCCTGTAATAAATCTGCCCGAGGTAGTAGTAGGGCTGACTGATCTTGTTGTTGCTTGAAATCGATTTTTTAAAGTAGGGTATTGATTTCTCATGCATTTCAGAGTTGAAATATATTACTCCCAGCTGATAGTAGTTCTCGTAATTACCCGGGTCAAGCTTGGTAAGGATTAAAAATTCCTTTTTTGCATCATCGACGGCATTTCGCTGGATGTATATTTTTGCAAGGCGGGAACGGATATTTACTTCATTTACTTTGTCGGAGAATTTGCCAAGTTTCAGGACCTGACGATACTCAAGGATTGCATATTGGATATTATTCTCTTTAAAATACGCTTCTGCCAGAAGATAATGAGCATAGGCATCCCGGTCATCTTTTTCAACAATTTCATTGAGTTTTTTGATAGCCAGTTTTGTCTGTCCGGCCTCAATCATTTTTGCAATTTCTTCAATTTTCCGCGGGAATACGTATGTGGAAAAAATATAGAGAACGAATATTGTTAAGATTACAAAAAGAATAAAAAGAAATACATAAGTTAATATCATTTATCGCTCTGTTAATTGTAATATATGTATGTAATGATTATTTTACCTGGTATTATGAATCAGTTTATTAATATATCGTATAAACGTAAATATTAACAAAGTATTTTACATAGATATTATACAGGTGATTCGAAAATATTGCAACCACCTTTTTGTATTCAGCAGTGCAGCATCTTTTCTTTGAGTTTCCTGTTTTCATCTTCCAGTTCCCGGATTTTTTCAAGGGCTATTATCAATTCCTCTCTCCCGAGCTGGGAGGTGTTTTCCCGGGCTTTTACTGTTTCCGTGGCAAGCATCAGCTCGTTTCTGGAATATTCGACAATGTTTTCATACATCTTGATTATCTCTTCGTTATTTTCCCTTTCAAGATCATTGAGCTTGAGAACGTTTTCGTATCCGGAAATTATTTTTTTACATTGTGTAAGTTCTTTCTTGAGGTTTTCATTTTCTTTCGTTAAGGTTTCTATATCGCGTTCCATTCGTACCTCTCATCTGAAAAATACACTGCGGGACATGTATATAACAAAACTGATATTGTTTCAATTAAAAATATAATTACATGGAAATATTACGTCAAACAATTCCCGTGTATCATACCGGGTAAAGCAAATATGATTACAGTACTTACAAAGGAAGTGATGCTTCATACCGGGTTAAGCAGAGTGACATCACTTCCTGTTGTTATGATATATCCGGTATGTGAAATAAATTAATTATTGACAGAAATGGTGATTATTAAATATGGTAACCGAAGTTTTCGGGGGCGTAGCTCAGTTGGGAGAGCGCTTGAATGGCATTCAAGAGGTCAGGGGTTCGATTCCCCTCGTCTCCACATTACCCGAAAAAAACCAACCCCGGAACCTCTTTATATAACCGTTTATATCCTGTGTATAATAAGACCGCTTCTCAGTTTCGGCTCAAACCATGTCGATTTCGGGGGCATAATACCGCCTGAATCCGATACATTCATAAGGTCCTCAACAGATGTGGGATACATGGAAAAGGCGACAGCAAAATCCCCGTTATCCACAATGCGCGCTAATTCTTCAGCACCTTTTATCCCCCCTATAAAATCGATCCTTTTGTCAGTACGCGGGTTCTTTATCCCGAGAACAGGGTCCAGAATTTTATTTTGAAGCATTCTTACATCAAGGCTTTCTATGGGATCATCGGGAATTTCAAACTTCGGTGTAAGCAGATACCACTGCCGGTCGATATACATGCATACAGTATTCTTTTTTGCGGGAGTGGAAATATCTGATTTTTCCATGGAGTAGTGTGCTTCTACTTTGCTGATGAACCCGGAGGAAGAAAGGCCGTTCAGGTCACGCACGGCCCTGTTATATGCCATGATCCTGAGCTGGTCATGAGGGAAAATAACACCGAGAAAAAAATTATATTCAGCGTCAGCAGGTGCATCGGGGTTTTGTTCCCGGCGTTTGAGACCCGCTTTAACCGCGGAAGCAGCCCTGTGGTGACCGTCAGCTATATACAGGTCGATACCGCTGAAGGATGATATAAAATCATTCACCATTCCGGGATCATCAATGACACGGATAATGTGCCGTATTCCATCGCGAGCGGTATAGTCATATACCGGTTCAATGGAAAGTGCCTGCTGAAAGTGACGTGTCACTGTACCGTCTTCATTATACAGAAGATACACGAGTCCTGTCTGTGCGCTCAGGACATCGACATGGGTCATTCTGTCAATCTCCTTGTCCTCCCGTGTAAGTTCATGTTTTTTAACGGTATTGTTCAGGTAGTCGTCAATATTAATACAGGTGACAAGGCCGGTTTGAGACCGGTCGCCCATGACAAGAGTATACAGGTAAAGGCAGGGGTTTTCATCGTACTGAAGGACGCCTGAGGAAATAAATTCTTCAAGGTTTTCGAGTCCTTTTTTGTATACCTGAGGGTCATATTGATCAACTGACGGCGGCAGATCTACTTCAGGTTTCGTAATATGGTAGAAGCTGTAGTTGTTGTTTTCAGTTATTTTTCTTGCTTCGTCAGATGTAACGACGTCATAAGGTAGTTCTGCTACGTGCTGTACAATGTCTTTTCGCGGCCTGAGGCCTTTGAATGCTTTGATGTTTGCCATAATGCATTTCCTTGTAGTTAAGTATGTAATACTATATCATAAAATTTATACAACTAAAATTGTTTCGATTTTCGGGGAAATCAAAGGATACGTACTTTCATGATCTGCAGTAATGAGGTATTGCGGTATCGTTGTCAATCACGTTTTATTTCAATTTCTTCACCATGTATTGTGGTGATTTTTTCGATATAAAAACGTCTTTTACCGGCAGGAATATCTACATCGACGGTCTCACCTGCTGTACGGTCATTGAGGGCAAGGCCGATGGGTGAGGCAAGGGAAATTTTTCCTTCCGATGTATTGACCTCTTCAGAGGACACGATGGTGAGCTCCATCCTTCTGCCGCTCTCTTCATCCAGGAGTGTAACCTGTGAACCATAGCCGACTTTGTCGGCTTTCAGTCTGGAGATGTCAATGTCGTTCAGTTTGCTGAGCTGCACCGAAAGCTGTGTTATCCTGGCTTTCACGAACGCCTGACGCTCACGGGCTGCATCATATTCCGCGTTTTCACGCAGGTCCCCGTAGGCCCTGGCTTCAGATATACGTTTTGGTATCTCAACTTTAAATTCATATTTTAGTTTTTCAAGTTCATCTTTTACCATATTTTTCTTTATTTCAATATCGTTACTCATAATTATGATCCTCTTTTCGTTTTTAAGATATACAAGTCTTCATTTTCCGGAAAAAAAATTAATACTGAAAACCCTGCAGCGTACCTGCTTCAATACAAGCCAACCGATGTCAAATGTAATAGCCACTGCAGCTATGCCGGTAAGCGGTTATCAGAAGAAATCAACGTATCGTAGATGAATTGTAAATAATGTCGATTTATTTTATCCGAAAAAGATATAGTTTAAAATATGTGATTAAATTTCAATAATTTTTTTACTGTAGAATCAAATGCGGGTCAGATTATACTCAGAAGCTGTATATGCAGCAATGTATCTCCAGCGTAAGGAGTTGGGGCGGGGCGATATACTGTGCGGTATCAGGATTCTTTTTTTATTTTAATAAGAACTTTTATCTTCTTATGCTTATCCTTTTTGATGGTATACCCCTCCTCTTTGAGGGATTTTTCTATCCTGTACGAATGCAGGTCTATAACCTTTTTTTCCATAGCCGGTCTTCTTCTTGTAGTATTGTAGGATAAGTGCGGTATCGTATAACGATATAATAATAATCGGCGGTCGGGGTTTACATATTAAGAGAATTACAGTATTCTTCTTCGGAAATCTTCCGTGTCAGTTCCGGCATAAAGGAGGTTCGTCCCGTTATCAGGGGAGTAATGAGCCTGATAATAACAAAAGAGAGAAGAAACGCCCCAAGGCCGAATATGCCTGCGGAAAGGTCTTTATCGACATGAAGGATATGGTCCATTGAAAGGCCAAGTGCGGAGCCTGATATAAGGGCAAGAACCGGGAAGAGATATAGTATAAGAGATGAGGTTACCACACTTTTCTCCTGCACCATAAACTCCACGTAATCGCCGGGTTCCGCGCCTATGGAATTGTTCATTACCAGGGAACGTTTCTTCATTTCACCTCCCGGAATACAGTTGTGGCGCGCAGCACATGAAGCGCAGGCGTGATGTGCCTCGGCTTCAACGCGCACTGTGGCGCCTGTTTTTTCCACTACGATTCCGGTTTCATATGACATCAGTTGTATCTTCCTTAAAATAGTATCTATGGACAACCAGCAGGTCCATTATTCCGGGTATGTCACATACCTGCTGCTGATAATATACTCTCAAAACCTGCTTTCAGCAAAAATATATAATCCACCCTTCGAGGGGTTTTTGCTGATGTCCCAGGCGTAATATGATTGAATATGCAGTTTTTTGTACTTTAATCTGATTTTGAGGCCGGTTCCGGTTTGCATGTCCCATTCCTGAAGTTCATTCTCAAAATATCCGCTATTGATAAAGGGCCCCGTGTATAACAGTTCAGGAAATAATTCGAACTCAAAATCAATTCCCGCAATGTTCTTGAAGCGCGAAGCTGTGTAATCGTCAAAAAAACCGAGAAGGTGTGCGTCATATACATAGGACCAGAAGAAGCGTTTATGTGATGTCGTATAACGGACATGTGCACGGGGGATAATCCGGAACCATACCGCGGGAGAGAAGGGGACACGAATGTCAAGGTCGGCTATCGAGTATCCGGAATCCTCCATGGTACTTTTCCCGCCGGAAACTGACGCGGATATCCTTGTGGTGTTGTAGCGGTCCATGAGATCAGTGTTGTCAGCGTATACTATCGACGCGGTGATCCGGGTATCGTAATCATCATATTCTTCAATATAATAATCAGTGATGCCCGAGACGATTTCCCGCAGGCTTATATCGAAAATAAGAGCGCGGTATACAGCCCGTATGCCGATGGCAGATGACCAGGAGAGAACAGTGTAGGTATAGTCCTGGTATTCCCATGTTTCAATATGCCGCGAACCGCCTCCGCTGAAGTACAGGGCGCAGCTGTTATCATCCGAAAAAATAAAAAATGTAATGTCACCCTTAACTTTTCTGAACCGGCCTTCCCTGTATCCCGCTTCACCATGCAGGTCCAGGGCGGTGCCGGTAAAGGGATAGTAATAACCGAGGGAGGGCACAATGCCGTAAATGGGTTCAATACCAATTCCTCCGTATACATTCCCGACTGTAGACTCCTGCACTTCAACAGAAATGAGCACATCGGGGCTATTGCGGTAATTCCGGGGTGATATTAATACCCGGTTGAGATTAAACTCACGTTTAAGGGCTTCCGCGCGCTCAAGAACCATGGGCCGGTTATATACCTGGTTGATGAAACCGGCGAGAAAAGCCCTGATTTTGTCAGCCTTGCCTCCGGAAACACCTGAAACGGTAATATCCCGTATATGTGACTCAAGAATGTATACCTGCAGGGTCCCGTCACGGCGAAGCACCAGCCTGTCAACGCGCGATGTTGTGTATCCCAGAGCATGGTATGATGCGGTAATCGCTGTTCCCACAGCCCTGATGTCACGCTCGGAAAAACTGCCGGGTGCACGTGATACAATTCTGTCGAGGTTAACACCGGCATTGTTTCCAATAATTTCAATACGGGTAATCTCTGCCGCAAAGAGACTTCCCCCGGCAGTGATTAGCAGAATAATCGTAACAACGCAGCTGCGTACTACTGTCAATAATTTCATATCTGCACAGTATCCATAATGATATTTGATTCGTGTTTCATTGCTGTGACCGGATTTTTATTACTGAACATCAATATATTTTTTTGTTGTATTGAGGGGAATTTCAATGAAAAAAATACTATCAGGATGATTCCTGTTCAGGTGAACATTCCTGTAAAATGTCGTGTTCCTTGTTATTCCCCGTGTCGTTCGGGCAAGAACATCAACTCTTCCGGGAAAATAACGGGAACCGTTTTTCCGGTAATTGCTGTATATTTCCCGGATTATTTCCTTTCCCGATAAATCTGTTATGGCTTTCTCCAATACTGTAAGCGTTTCCGCGTCGCTTATAATGGTGAATACTAACCCTTTTGCCGGATCTTTTGCCGCGAAATGATGTGAGGAGGTGAAAAACCCGTACATATGGGTACCGGTATAATGCATGGCAAAACGCGGGTCCGGGGTGTTAAGTATATCCTTAAGCGGGTTGATACCGGGCTGAACAGGGTGTGGCCCCTTTTCCTGGATGATGTAGAGAAGTTTCTCCTGCGGGAAATACCATGACAAGCCGTTTTGATTTTTAAGGACAATCTGGCGGGAGGGGTGTTCGTAATCAATACGGAAAAACCCTTTTTCGTTGACGCGGTATCTGCCGGAAAATTTTTCAACGGTATCATTATGGAAGATAAACTGGGAAATATCACAGTCAATGGTGCGTATACCTTTATTGGCATCAATGACTCTGCTGAAAAGGCTCTGTTCCGTGTGTCCCTGTATCTGCAGCAGGAGCAGGAGCAGTGCCGGAAAACAGAGTAAAAACCTTATTGGATTAATGCATTTTTTCATGATAATTTTATTTACATCGAGGCCGGTGATTTTTCACTGATACTACATATCACGGCAGGGGAGGGCAATTACTTTTTATACTGTTCTGTAAAAACAAAAAGGGCCGCCCGAAGGCAGCCCTTTTAATATATGTTGTCTAAAAAGATTAGTCAACGAGTTCGAAGAGAGCAGCAGCTCCCATACCACCACCAATACACATTGACTCAACACCATATTTCTTGCCAAGTCTCTGCATGTTAGCAAAGAGGGTAGCGAATATTTTGGAACCTGTACATCCCAGCGGGTGTCCAAGAGCAATAGCGCCACCTGATACGTTGATGAAGAGATCTTTGCTGCCGAATTCCCAGTATTTAGGATCGCCGATTCCGAGTTCACGTGCGCAGTGGATTGACTGTGACGCGAAGGCTTCGTTCAGCTCTATAATACCGTCTTTGATGATAGTATCCATCTTCATTCCTGTTTTTTCGAAAAGAAGCGGAATAGCATACTTGGGTCCTACACCCATTTCATCAGGTTTACAGCCGGCTACAACATAACCAACAAGTTTAACTTTCGGTTTTACGCCATATTTGTCGCATGCTTCTTTGCTCATGATAAGCTGTGAAGCTGCACCGTCAGTTGTCTGTGAAGAGTTGGCAGCTGTAATCTGACCTGAGTTTGGAACATTAGGAATTGGAGCAGAGAATGCGCCTCTGAGTTTACCCATTCCTTCAACTGTAGCGTCGCCGCGAACACCATCATCATAATCAACCTTATAGGTTTCTTTTTTGTATGATCCGTCCGGCTGTGCAACAAACTTGTATGCGTCAACAGGAGCTATTTCTGTGAAATAACCGTTTTTCTGAGCGTCAGCAGCTTTCA
>ERZ795057.1141-NODE-1141-length-24028-cov-11.488299_pt1 | contig 24028 bp, 15 predicted proteins | sample MGYA00375141_ERZ795057 | MGnify/ENA primary metagenome ERZ795057 (study PRJEB30186, sample SAMN05720163) | activated sludge metagenome | isolation source: Anaerobic digester | place: Hong Kong | collected 2015-01-26 ... | reverse complement strand
GTACAAAAAGAAGGTATACCTGCGGACATTTCCCGCAGTCGTTCGAGTACTCCACTGTGGGCGGCTGGGTGGTGACCCTTGGTTCGGGCCAGGCATCAACCTACTATGGAGATGCCTACCATATTGTTATCTCACAGGAGTACGTCACGCCGGCAGGCACCTTTAAGACCCTCGATTATCCGGCAACCGCTACCGGGCCGAAGGTAAACGACATCATGAAGGGCTCGGAGGGTACGTTCGGCATCCTCGTGGAAGTGACCATGAAGATCTTCCGCTACATGCCGGACAACCGGAGATATTTCAGTTTCATGTTCCCATCCTGGGAGGCCGCAGTGGATGCAAGCCGGGAGATTATGCAGGGGGAGTTCGGCCTGCCCGCTGTGTACCGGATATCGGACCCGGAAGAGACAGACAGGGGCCTCAAACTCTACGGGATACCCTCGTTCGTGGACCGGTATCTCATAAAAAAGGGGTTCAGGCCCATGGAGCGCAGTCTGTGTCTCGGCACCATCGAGGGCGATGCAGATTATACGAAACTCGTTCAGCGCAAGATAAAGAAGGTCTGCAAGTCCTATGGTGCGATCTGTCTTACCGGGTATGCCTCGAAAAAATGGGAAAAGACCCGCTTTACCGAGCCCTATATGCGGGAAGACCTCCAGGATTTCGGTATCCAGATCGACACGCTGGAGGCGAGTGTGACCTGGGATAATCTGCACAGGCTTCACCAGGGGGTGCGGGCATATATCAAGAGCCGGCCCGATACCATGTGCATGACCCATGCATCGCATTTCTATCCACAGGGTACGAACCTCTACTTCATTTTTCTCATGAAGACCAGCGATGTTGACGAGTTCAGGGCTTTTCAGCGAGGTGTCATCGACAATATCATGAAATACGGAGGCTCGTTGAGCCACCACCATGGCGTGGGCAGAATGATGGGCCCCTTGATGGATGAGCATCTCGGTACTCAGCAGATGGAGGTGCTTCGGGCATTGAAGCGGCACTTCGACCCGAACAACATCATGAACCCGGGCGGCCAGATGGGGCTTGATCTGCCAAAGACACAGAGGAAGAATCTGCGCTGATCCTCAGGATCCCGGCATAGGAGCGGCTCTGCAGAGGGCCTGAGTGAACCCTTGGGCGAGCACCTTCAGGCGCGATAAAGCAAAGGAGTTATCTCTCAGGTCTTTTCCAGTACTCCACTACTCCATCACTCCGATATTCCACTATTCTTCATGAATTCAAATCGTTGCCCTTAGAGATGAAAACAAAATGTGAAATAATAAGGGCCGGTCCTGACTGATCACACAGGCAGGCCCGGCCCTTTGCGATGTTCCTGTGAGACTATTCCTTGTACATCTGGTCGATGATATCCTTGTACTTTTCGGCAACTACCTTTCTCTTGATCTTCATGGTGGGGGTGAGTTCGCCGCCGTCCTGTGTGAATTCACTGGCAATCAGGCTAAAGCGTATGATCTTCTCGTAGTTCGGAAGCTCTTGTGTAAGATCACTGATCCGTTGGCGGTAAAACTCGATCACCTCGGGCTTTTTCACCAGATCTTCCCGGGAGGAATAAGATATATTGTTCTCCTTGGCATATGCTTCCAGTGCCGGGAATGACGGAACGATCAGAGCGCTCATGAATTTCCTCTTGTCGCCGATGGTTGCAATCTGCTCTATGTAATGGTCTTTGCCGACCATGGTCTCGATGTGCTGAGGTGCGACGTTTTTGCCCTGTGCAGTAATGATGAGATCTTTTATGCGGTCGGTAATGCACAGGAATCCGTCATCGTCGATAACGCCCACGTCACCGGTCTTGAACCAGCCGTCCACAAACGAGGCTTCGGTCTCTTCCGGCTTGTTGTAGTAGCCTTTCATGATGTTGCCGCCCCTGGCAAGGATCTCCCCGTCTTCCCCGATCTTGACCTCGCAGCCCTTTATAGGCTTGCCCACGGTCCCGAATTTGAAAGCACGAGGTGAGTTGCAGCTGATCATGGGTGATGTTTCTGTCAGGCCGTACCCCTGACAGATGAGCAGCCCGGCTGCAAAGAAGAACTCTTCGATCTCACGAGAAAGCGGGGCGCCCCCGGCAGAGAAGAAATTCTTTTTGCCACCTACGACAGTGCGGATATTACTGAGCACGAGTTTGTCAGCTATGGCATGTTTGAGTTTAAGGACAGGTCCGATGGGTTTTTTGTCTTTCTTTTTGAATTCATATTCCTTCCCCACAGCGATGGCCCAGTTAAAGATCTTTTTCTTGTTCTCAGGGGCCTTATCAAGCCTGTCATAGACTGTCCCGTAGATTTTTTCATAGAGCCTGGGAACACTCACCATGGCGGTGGGTTTCACATCAGGCATGTATGCAACGATATCTTTCGGGCTTGAGATATAGTTGTTTTCCGCGCCTCGTCTGAATATGTAGTATGACCAGGTCCTCTCGTACGCATGGCTCAGCGGCAGAAAACACAGACTCCTGTCGTCGGTTCCCATGTCGAATCGCTCGTCGATAGCATAGAACTGGTTGAAGAAGTTTGAATGCGTCAGTATGGCCCCCTTCGGGTCCCCGGTGGTGCCGGAGGTATAGATCAGGGTGGCCGTATCGTCGGGGTTGAGGTCGGACAGTCTCTTTTCCAGTTCGTCATCTTTTGATGACCTCTCCCCCTGTTTCATGAAATCATCAAAGTAGACGCTTGCATCACCTTTCAGTGGGATGTCCCTGTCAAATGCCACCACTTTGCCAAGCTGTTTCTGGCCGTCCTTGAATGACATCACCTTTTCATACTGGACTTTGTCGCCCACAAAGATGAGCTTGATATCAGCATCGTTCACGATATACTCGGTCTGTTTGTCGGTATTCGTGGCATAGATAGGGACTGAGGTTGCCTTGATGCTCAGTATGGCGAAATCGGCAATTGACCACTCCGGCCTGTTCTGGGAAAAGATGCCGATCATATCCCCCTCTTTGATACCCTCTTCCAACAGGGCCTTTGCCACCGTCCTGACACGCTCGCCAAGTTCCTTGTAGGAGATGGATTTCCACTGACCCTCCTCTTTGTAGCGCATCGCAGTCTTATCCCCGTAATTCTTCACACTCTCCTGAATCATAACTGCCAAATGGTCTGTACTCATAGCACCCTCCTCGTACCTCTTAGTTGAGACCGTTTTAAAATACCTATGTCCGGGTAGTGTTGATCCTTTTCTGAGCCCCTTTGATTCACAAATCTATATTTCACTACTCATGAAAGTTATGTGCAAGATAAACCAGAAAGAAGAGAAAAATACAAGGGCAAAAACCTCGTTTTTCAAAGGAGATGAAGCAGTCTTTGAAGAAAAAAATCATGCGTATAGGGGGAGCCGTACAGGAAATTCCTGAGCCTTGGCAGAACCGGGACCGAGGATCAAAGACTCTTACATTCAGAACGTATACGAGACTGTGATGGTCCCATATGCCTGCGGGGCATCCTGGGTTTCAAACTCCTTGGTGATGAATACGTAAGCATAGGTGATCTTGAACCGGTGAATGATCGTGCCGATGCCTAACAATAACCGTCCGACGAACGGCTCCTTGTCCACGTAATAGCTTTCGCGGTAGAGGTTGCCATCGAGCATGATATTTCTCAGCACGGCAGATCCATCCACGGCTGCAAAGGCATGGATGCCGAACTGTCTGTGCTCCGGGTAGAACCGAGGGTCTTGTTCGTCATACGGGGCGTTCGTGTCTGAGCCGGGCCGGATGAAGGAGGTACCGAAGTCGTTCGGCAGGTTCCAGCCCCAGCGCATCTGAGCTCCTGCATTGGCAGCGGTGTATGCATTTCCCACGGCACACCCTGCGTGAGGAATAAGATCGTACCCGATACCTCCAGCGTTTGTTGACCTCAGGAGTTTCACCTTTCTCTCATAATAGATATTCAGAAAGGGTTCATCCTTTATCTGGTTGTCCCAGCCCTGGGGGTAGTTGGAATTGGTCCATTTATGAACCGCCTTCTGACTTTTCTCTGCATATGAATGGGGGCCGACGATGCCTATGTCAAATTCCAGCGTATCCATTCTTGAGCTGTTCCTGCTTATGAATGCGATACCCAGGTAACTGAGCCCTGCATAGGGACGGTCTCCTTCGATCAGCTCTTCCTCCTCGACATCTTCCGGTGTGTACATGTTTTGACCGATGGACAGCGAAACGTTGCGCTGAAATCCCGGTTCGTTTACAAAGGGCAGGGCATCGATCAGCGGATAACTCCACTTGGGGACATGCGGATTTTGCCTATAGTCTGTTAGGTCTGCTGAGACCCAGCTGAATTTGATACCGTTTGTGTATCCTCTATCTGTGCCGGCATATATGTCGTTTTCCTGATAGAAGGTGAAGGTGCTGGCATCTCTTGCTGTCTCGTTTTGCGCACAGGCAATCTCAGGGACAAGGGTTATCAGGAGGAATGAACATGCCAGGATCAAACTCTTTAGAGCAGACATTGGGGTGCTCATGTGAATCTCCTGCCCATTCCTGCCTCAATCATAGAAAAAACAAGGTACATCGAAGCATGATAAGGATACCATCCTGATAAACAAGGGGATAGTGACGGGCTGTGATGCAGTAATACTGGTCTTTTCCTCTTGGGGGACGGAAAGGGCACCCCCCTCAGCCCGTATAGCTGGTTCCTTAATCAGCTGTTTCCACCTCCACTCCCTCGATCAGGTTGCCAGAACCATCGATGACCACATACTGACCGGCTTTAAGCCCACCGTTGATCCATGCCCATCCGTCATGGATGCCGTTGTCCACAACATCTTTCTGATAGGCCTTGCCGTCTTTAATCACCCAGACAGTGGATTTCCCCAGGTCTCTGCTCAGTGCCGCGCGTGGGATGGCTGTCTGTTGTCTGGCAACAGGCAGGGTAAATTTCGCCGTGCAGAACAGACCGGCCTGCAGCGCTCTATTCCTGTTGTCCACTGACACCTTGACGAGAAAGGTCCTGGCTGCGAGATCGATCTTGGGATTGATCGCAACGATGGTTCCTGTAACCGGTGCCACGCCTGATGAAGGGGAGATAGTTACGGATGTTCCCTGGCCGATCCTTCCTGCATAGCGTTCCGAGACATTCACTTCCGCATTCAGGGTGGCGAGATCCATGATCTCGAGCACCTCTGTACCGGCTCGTGAAAATTCACCCTCCTGCAGGTATTTTGCGGTAATCCTGCCGTCATAAGGGGCTTTCATGGTACAGTCCTTAAGCGCCTGACGTGCAGTATCGCGGCTGGCCGCAGCCAGGGTGAGAGCCGAGATCGCGTCTTCGTATGCAGTGATCGCCTGGTCCCTCATCTGTTCCGTTGCGGAACCGCCCTGAAAGAGATTCTCTATCCTTGTCTTCTCGCGTTTTCTATCCTGGACCAAGATCTCTGCGCGGGCAAGAGTTGCTTCGGCCTGCTTCAATGCCAGTTCATAATCCACTGTCCGTACCTGAAACAAAATGTCGCCCCCTTTGACGCTGTCCCCGATATCAACCTTGATTTTTTCCAGCGTTCCTCCCACCAGGGTGGTCAGTTTTGCATGGCGGGCAGGCATCAGTGTTCCGCTTGCCTCGATATAACTCTGGAAATCCTTGAGCTCCACCTGCGCAGTCTTGACCGCCGGCTTCCCGTTCTTTTCCAGCAGGGTCTGTTGTGCCTGTGCATTGTTATCGTTGCACCCGTAGGTTGCTGTCAGGGTGAGGACCAGCACAGAAAATAAGATGATTTTAACATGATTCTTAACCATGGGGATTCTCCTTTGCGTCAATTGATACTGCTGCCTTCTCAGGCTTGTTTAACCAGCCTGTAATTTTCTCTTTTGCATTGTCCAGCATGATGTAGACCACCGGCACCACAATCAGAGTCAGCAGGGTCGACGAAACCATGCCGCCGATAACCGCCATGCCCATGGGCGCCCTTGTCTCTCCCCCGTCACTCAAGGCCAATGCTACCGGTATGACGCTGACTATAACGGCCAGAGCAGTCATGAGGATGGGCCTGAGCCGGACAGCGCCGGCATTGATGATGGCGTTAACCTTGTCGAGGCCCTTGTCACGCTGCTGGTTGGCAAAATCCACCAGCAGGATACCGTTTTTGGTAACGATCCCCATGAGCATGATAATGCCGATGAAGGAGAAGATGTTCAGAGTCATGCCGCTTGCAAGCAGTGCACCGAATACCCCCACCATGGACAGCGGCAGCGACAGCATCATGGTAAAGGGATGCAGGAAAGACTCGAACTGGATGCACAGGATCATGTATATGATCAGGATGGCGATCATCAGGGCATGCATGAGATACCCGAATGATTCCTGCATGTTCTGACTGTTGCCGCTGAGTTCTATGTCCCAGTTTCCACCCTGTGGTACATATTTATGAACGGTCGCCAGGGTTCTGGCAAGTCCTTCCCCTTCAGGAATGTCCTTGACATTTGCATACAGGGAAACCGAGCGCATCCGGTTATACCGATTTATTACGTTTGGCCCCATACCTTCTTCATAGTTGATGAGGTTTGCGGCATCGATGAGCTGGCCATTTGGTGCTCGCACATTAATGAGGTCGAGGTTATCCGGGCTCATCCGGTATTCGGGCAGAGCCTTGACTCGTATATCGTACCGGTTACCCCCGTCTTTAAACTTAGCGGCATCCGTGCCGCCAAAGAGGGTATAGATCTCGTTGGATATCGAGCGTACGTCAACACCGAGATCATCAGCAAGATCGCGGTTGATATTCACCTTTATGTCTGGCTTGGTGATCCTCAGGTTGGTATCGACATCCATAAATACGCCCTGTGATTTGAGATCGTCCACGATCCTTTTGCTTACGACGACGAGTTCATCGAGGTTCGGCCCCTTGATGACGATCTGAATATCACTGTTGCGGGATCCACCGCCGGCTCGCGATAAGGGTTCTACCGAGATGATGCTGTCCTCATATGTGCTGAATCGTTCTCTCACTCGGTTCATAATCTCCCTCTGCGAGGCATCCCGGTCATGCTTGTCCACAAGGCCCACCAGGAACATACCATTGTTCACCTCCTTGGCTGAACCGAGACCGATAGCGCTGAAGCTGTGATGGACCTCTTTCTGGGAATAGAGGTACTGCTCCATCTCATGCATGCGCAGGTCGGTCTGTTCGATGGAGGTGCCGGTGGGCAGTTCGAAGCGTACCAGGAAGTTTCCTTCATCGGACTCGGTGACGAACTCGCTGCCGATCATGGGTGCCAGCGAAATGCCTCCAATAAAAGCGGCCATGGCGATGCCGATAATGCTCTTGCGGTGAGACAGTGCCCAGGTAAGCACTGACCGGTATCCTTTTTCCAGAGAGAGCAGGGCGTTTTCCAGTATGACATAGATCCTGTTGTGGGATGCCTGGTGTTTCATCATGCGCGAGCAGAGAAACGGTGTGAGCGTCAGGGATACCAGGACCGAGATGGTAATGGTGAGTGCCACGGTCAGACCGAACTGGTAGAAGAACCGGCCGATAATGCCCTTCATGAACGCCACCGGGATGAACACCGCGGCAATGGACGATGTTGCTGCAATGACCGCCAGGCCAACCTCCTGTGTGCCCGTGCTTGCAGCCTTCAGCCGGTCTTCGCCTCCCTCGATGTGCCGGAAGATATTCTCCAGCACCACGATGGCGTCATCGATTACCATGCCCACTGCAAGCGACATGGCAAGCATGGTGAGGTTGTTGATGGTGAACCCAAGCGCCTGCATAACGATAAAAGCGCCGATCAGACTGACCGGGATGGCTATTATTGCAATAAAGGTAATACGGATATTCCTCAAAAAGAGATACATGGTCAGGGCGGTCAGAATGATACCGAAGAGGATATCGAAACGGACGCCCTTCATGGAATCCTCAATGAAACCGGAACCATCGTATGCAAGCTGAATCTTTATGCCTTCCGGAGGATTCGCTGCTATATCAGCCAGGCGGGCCTTGACTGCATGTGCAACCGAGGTGGTATTTGACCCGCTCTGTTTCCTGATGCCCAACCCCACAGTGGGCGACCCGTTAAACCGGGCTATGCTTCTGAAGTCTTCGAATCCATCGTCCACCCTGCCGATATCAGACAAACGGACAGGGCTGCCCTGGCGCTGGGCAACCACGAGTTCTCTCAGATCATCAGCAGATACGTACTCGCCTTTGACCTTGATACTGTACTCCTTTTCATGAGTCTCTATGCGGCCTCCGGGGAGTTCCAGGTGTTTGGTCTTGATGGCTCCGACAACGTCCTGTGCAGTGAGCCCGCGCGCCTTCAGTTTCTGTGGATCGATCCACACCCGGATCTGTCGGTCCCGCATTCCTCCCACCTGAACATTTCCAACGCCGCCGATGGACTGAAGCTGTTCTTTCAGGACCTTGTCTGCATAGTGGGTAAGTTCGCCATAGTCTACGTCGCCTGAAACCGAGATCCACATAAAGGCCTGGGAGTTGAGGTCAAATTTGTCCACCACGGGCTTTTCCGCATCTTCGGGAAGGTCGCGTTCAGCGAGGTTCACCTTGGCGCGAACCTCCTGGGCCCCAATATCGCCGTCTTTTTCAAGCTCGAATTCCACGACGATTTGAGAATACCCCTCATAACTCTGCGAGGTGATGTTTTTAATTCCGCTGATGGTCTTTACCTGCTCCTCGATTACATCGGTTACATCCGAATCGATCACCTCGGGGCTGGCTCCTTCGAGAATGGTGGATACTGTCACCACCGGGATATCCACCTCGGGGAAGAGGTCGATACCCATGCCCGTGAATGCGATATAGCCGAAGATAATAATTGCTGCGGTGACGGTAATGGTGGTGACCGGTTTGCTGATGGAAAAATCTGCTATCTTCATATTACTGCGCCTTCTCTTCCATGTCTGATTGTTCCAGTGTTCCCTTCACCAGTTCGAGATTTACCCGGGCAAGGCAGTGAGCATAGAGGCTCTGGTAGTACAGGAGCTGTGCCTGGGTGAGTGCCGCCCGTGCATCCAGCACAGAGACCTGGTCCAGCGAACCCTCGCGGTACCCCACTTCAGCGATGCGCAAACCTTCTTCTGCCTGGACAAGAGAAAGCTCCTGCGTCTCCACCAGTTCTTTCGCATCCTGTAGTGAAAGAATGGCGTTGCGCACCTCGAACAGGGTCTTTTCCCGGGTGTCGAGCACCTCGATCTGCCGCTTTTTCAGCTCGGCCTTGTTCTGGATCACGCGACCCTTGCGGCCGAACCCCTTGAATATGGGTACACTCAATTTGATGCCGGCTGTCCAGGCATCATCCCACTCGTCCCTGGTGGCAAGATACGGGTCGGGATTCCCCAGGGTATGGTTGTAGAATGCATCCAGTTTGGGCCAGTATTCACTCTGTGAGGCCTTGAGCGCCTCTTCCTGCAGCTTCTGACCGAGTACGGCCGCAGCCAGATCGGGCCGGTTGCTGAATGCCTCCTTTATGGCCTCTTCCTCATTGGCACTCAATGGCTCGTAAGTGAGTTTGTCGGTAAGCTCAATCCGGCTCTCCTGGGACACTCCGATGATCTTCAACAGATTGGTTTGAGCAGTATGCAATTCATTGCTGTATCGGATCATCTCGGCGCGTGCGTTGGACAGTTCAACCTGGGATCTCAGTACGTTGAAGTCGGATGCAGTACCGTATTTGCGCTTGGTCTGCACATCCTTCAGGTGCGATTCGGCCAGGTCTGCATAGACCTTTGTGACTCCCAGTTGTTTGCCTGCAAGGAGCACCTGGTAATATGCCTGAATAGTCTTGAAGATGGTACTTTGTACAGCGAGTTTGACCTGTTCGTTTGCCAGGGCATCGTAATACCGGGAGGCCCTTAGCGCTGCAGCTGCCGCACCGCTGTAGAGCGGCTGAGTGACGGAAAGGGTACCGGCATAGTTGTTCTCCTGACCGAGCGGGTAGGTCGTTCCCTCGTAGGTTTCGGAGTCTCTGTCCTGCCGGGTATACGAACCATTGATCGCTACATTGGGCAGTACCCCTTCATATGCCTCTATGATTCGGCCTTTGGCGATATTGTGCTGTTCCAGCACTACCTGGAGCTCCCGGTTGTTGGAAAGTGCTGTTACAACTGCCTGATCAAGGGACAGGGGATTGTCGATAACGGTCTCTCCCTCGCCCTGACGGTTTTTCTCCGCCTGCCAGACGATATAGGCCTGATCGCGGGCAGTAGAGATCTCCTTTTGCACGGCAGAAGGACCGACGCATCCGCTCAGAATGATAAAAAAGGTCAATAAAAGGTATGTACCCGGTTCATTTCGTTTAGACATGATCTGCAAGGACCTCTCTTTCGAAGTTGTTTGGATATAAGTGGTTATGTGCGGATGCCGTTCAAGAAGACGTCCATGACCAGATTGACATATTCCTCGGCAGTTCCTGAGCTCTTGCCTGCGAGATGCTGGAGTATCAGCGCCCCTTGGGCATCCAGGAACATGCCCGCTACCTTTATGCTGTCAATGGGTTTGAACTTTCCTTCGTGTATGCCATCATCGAGTACCCGAGATATTTTGCTGACAAGATTCCAGTAAAGGGCATCATCTTCCATGGCGTGTCTTTTTTTCAATTCCTTGGCCCGCATGACGATATTGAACAGCTGGCGTTGCCGTTCAAAAAAACGGAATCCTTCCAGTGAGAAGGCTTCAATTTTATTTTCAGGGCTCTGGTCACTGTCAAGGACGGTCTCCGCTGTGCTGAAGAACGGTTCGAATCCCTTCTCTATCGACGCCATGAGCAGCTCTTCCTTGTCCTTGAAGTGCAGGTAGAGCGTACCCTTGGCAACCCCCGCATCCATGGCCACGCGGTCCATGGTAAATCCTTCGATCCCTTGTTCAAGGAGAGTTTTCAGGCCCGCATCCAGGATGAGCTTCCGTGTCATTTCATCCAGGATCTCCTTGCGTTATTTTCTCTGGTCTTGCATGATTCCACCTGTGAAGACTGTATAGTCAAATAATGACTGAAAAGTCATATATTGACTGGGCGGTCATAAGTCAAGCGTTTTTTGATGAAGGAGGATTCGGACAAAAGAGATGATGGTGCAGACATCATGAATGTGTATGGAAATGGAATTCGTCCACTGTAATGGACATAATAAGGATATAAAAGCATTCAGAAATTCAGCTGAGACGAATATAGCAAGAATACATAATCAAACCGGCCTTTCAAGAGACAGCAGGCCGGTTTGATTATGTTACAGCTTTATTACTGAGGTAAGAGAAGGCTTGAATCTTCTCAGCCTGAGTGCGTTGCTGATGACCGATACAGAGCTGAAGCTCATGGCCGCTGCAGCGATCATGGGGCTGAGAAGCAGGCCGAATACAGGGTAGAGTATCCCTGCCGCAATAGGGACACCGATTGAATTATAGAAGAATGCCCAGAACAGGTTCTGCTTTATGTTGCGCATTGTTGCCCTGCTCAGCAGACGTGCACTGACAATCCCGCGGAGATCGCCCTTCACCAGTGTTACCCCGGCACTTTCCATGGCCACATCTGTCCCTGTCCCCATTGCAATCCCCACATGTGCCTGGGCCAGGGCAGGGGCATCGTTGATACCATCGCCGGCCATGGCAACCAGACGACCGGCATCCTGGATACGCTTTACAGTTGATGCCTTGTCAGTTGGGAGCACTTCTGCAATCACTTCATCGATGTCCAGTTTTTTTGCCACAGCCTCGGCTGTGGTTCTGTTGTCACCTGTAAGCATTACAATCCGGATCCCTTCCCTGTGAAGATCTTTTATCGCGCCGGGAGTTGTCTCCTTGACAGGATCTGCGACACAAACGAGTCCTGAAGCCTTGCCATCGACAGCGACAAGCATCACTGTCTGACCTTCGGCACGCAGGATCTCTGACTGATCCAGCAGTTCACCGGCATCGATGCTGAAATCATCGAGCAGGGCTTTGTTTCCGAGCAGAACAGTCTTTCCATCCACATCTCCGCTCACGCCTTTCCCTGTATATGAATTGAAGTTCGTAACTTTTCCCAGCGCTATGTTCCTGCTGGATGCACCGGTAACAATGGCCCCAGCGAGTGGGTGCTCGCTGACATTTTCAATGCTCGCAGCCAGGTGCAGCAGGGTGTTTTCATCCGAGGCGTCAACAGAGATCACTTCTGTCAGTTCCGGAGAACCCTTTGTCAGTGTTCCGGTCTTATCAACCACCAGCGTATCGATTTTTCTCATGGTCTCGATAGCCTCGGCATCCTTGAAGAGTACACCCAGCGATGCACCTTTGCCTGTGGCGACCATGATGGATACCGGTGTTGCAAGACCAAGCGCGCATGGGCAGGCAATGATCAGCACTGAGACCGCAGCGATAAGTGCATAGGCCATCTTTGGTTCCGGGCCGATGATTGACCAGACGATAAAAGCAATTGCAGCGACCGCTATGACAGCCGGGACAAAATATGATGCAACTATGTCTGCAAGTTTCTGGATCGGGGCCCTGCTCCTTTGAGCATCGGCCACCATGGTAACGATCTGGGCGAGCAGGGTCTCAGCCCCTACTTTCTCTGCTTTCATCACAAGGGCGCCGGTGGTGTTCAGCGTTGCTCCGACGATCCTGTCTCCGGCTCCTTTTTCAACCGGGATCGGTTCCCCGGTGATCATAGACTCGTCAACACTGCTTGAACCCTCGATAACAGTGCCGTCAACAGGAATTTTTTCTCCCGGCCTGATTCGAAGCCTGTCGCCTGGGTGGACCAGATCGAGCGGGATATCCTCTTCGGTCCCGTCATCCTTGATCCGGCGGGCTGTCTTTGGCGCCAGGCCAAGCAGTGCCTTGATGGCGGCACCTGTTCTGCTTCGTGCCCTCAGTTCCAAAACCTGGCCCAGCAGCACCAGTGTTACGATAACAGCCGAGGCTTCGAAATAGACACCGACTGTACCTTCGGTACTGCGGAAAGATGCCGGGAAAATACCGGGCATGATTGCGGCGAAGAGGCTGTATACATACGCCACAGCAACGCCGAGACCTATAAGGGTAAACATGTTCAGGCTTTTGTTTATCACTGACTGCCATGCCCTGAGGATAAACGGCCATCCGCACCAGAGGACCACAGGGGTTGCCAGAAAAAGCTCGGTCCATGTAAAGGATCTGGCTGAAGCAAGCTTATCCAGCAGGTATCCGCCTGGAAGCATGTAACGCATGGCAATGATAACCAGTGGAACAGAGAATACCAGACTGACCCAAAAGCGTTTTCTCATGTACTCATACTCGGGGTTTTCCTCTTCTTCAGCAGAAACACTCATTGGTTCGAGAGCCATGCCGCATTTCGGGCAGGTACCCGGCTCATCCTGCACAATCTCGGGGTGCATGGGGCATGTCCATTGTGTCCGAGACTTCGGAAATGCCGGGAGAACCGGTTCGAGAGCCATGCCGCATTTCGGGCATGGAACGGGTCGATCCTCCTTTACCTCGGGGTGCATCGGGCAGGTATATGCTGCTCCTTTCTGTGTGCCCTGGATCATCCCGGGGAGCTCAGGTGTGTGCAGTTGCAGTGGAATCTCCTGATGGAGATACTTTGAAGGCTCTTGTTTGAATTTTTCCAGGCAATGTTTACTGCAGAAGTAATAGGTTTTGCCTTCGAACTGATAGGGTATATACGCGCTGGGGTCTGTTGTGGTCATGCTGCAGACCGGGTCACGATATGAATTCTCGGCTTCAGCCATATGAAGGCTTTCATGCCCGTCGTGTTGGTTGAGAATGTATTGCTCAGGACTGAGCCTGAACTTTTCCAGGCAGTGTTGAGCGCAGAAGTAATACGTTTTTCCTTCGTGCTCGTAGGGAATATATGAATTGGGATCGTTTGTGCTCATCCCGCAAACAGGATCTGTATAGGTACCCTCGATATGATTCTTGCGTGTGTTCATATCCTTGCCCCCTTGTTTCGTTTCCGGCAATCATGAATATCCTGATCTTAAAAGATCACCGTTTAGGGCTTAAGGTCCTTTTTCTTGTCTGATTGCTGTGTAGTACCATGATGTCCGGACGTTCCAGCCTTATGTAAAGAGCAGCAATCGATACGCGAATCTCCGAATGCTGCCTGGTTGGCGCGAGCAAGCCTTTCAAGATAAGCCGAAACCTTCTTTTTTATTTTCTGTAATGGGTTGTTCATAATCTGTCCCTTTTGTTCAATCATCTGCTCCCATTGTTTTATTATAGGGTCTGCATAGTTTATTTAAAGGTGTTCCGGCACTATCGGGCGGGATGTGTATAGATAAGACCTTTACATGAATTGAACAAAAATCTTTTCTGTAGAACAGTATTTGTGCATAATCGTATTCGTTATCTCTTTCACATATATGTATTAGATTGATATTATAACATCATGCTTTCTTAGTGCATGCAGGGGGAGGGGAGATGAAACCCAATGTTATTATTATCAACCCACAAGACAATGTAGCAGTTGCCCTTTTCGATATTCCTGAAGGTTCACCTGTGCTGATCTCGGGCGATCTTGAATTCCCGGCTCTCGAGGATATTCCCTTCAGCCACAAGGTTGCTGTCAAAGATATCCCGGCAGGCAAAACCGTGCGCAAGTACGGCGAGTCAATCGGGTGTGCCGGTGAAGACATCAGGCAGGGATCGTGGGTCCACACCCATAACCTGAAGACCGAAGGAGGCAGGGTATGAAGGGCGCTACCTTCAACGGCTATATTCGTCCTGACGGCTCCGTCGGTATCAGAAATCATGTAGTGGTGATCCCCACAGTTGCCTGCGCCAACGGTGTTGCCGACATGATCTCCCGGAGTGTGCCTGGTGTTGTTTCACTGATGCACGGGCACGGCTGCGGCAGGGCGCTGGAGATTCCCATGCACCAGAGGGCACTGGCCGGACTGGGGGAAAACCCGAATGTTGCAGGGGCCCTCGTCATAGGACTCGGGTGTGAAACCCTCAATGCACAGCTCATTGCATCAGAGATTGCGCAGACAGGAAAGCCGGCCGAGTTCTTGATCATCCAGGAACAGGGAGGGTCCAGGAAGACTGCGGCACAGGGGATCGATATCGTGCAGAAGATGCTGGAGACGGTCCGCAACATGAAGCGCACGCCCTGCAGTCTGGATCGGATAGTTCTGGGGCTCGAGTGCGGAGGATCGGATGCATTCTCAGGCATCACGGCAAACCCTGCAGCAGGGCTGGTCTCAGACTGGCTGGTGGACCGCGGCGGCACGGTGATCCTGACCGAGACAACCGAGATGATCGGGACCGGTCACATTCTCTCACGCAGGGCAAAGGATAAGGACGTAGCAGACAGGATCGTGCAGATCATCGACCAGGCGGATAAACGCACGCACGACATCCTGGGCGAGCTAGCTTCACTCGTGATTGCCCCCGGGAATATGGACGGAGGCATGAGCTCCATCCAGGAGAAATCCCTTGGCTGCATCATCAAGGCAGGATCGAAGACCATATCCGAGGTGGTGGACTATGCCCGGGCGCCGAGTGAAAAAGGGCTCGTGATCATGGACGGTCCGGGCTATGATATCGAGTCCCTGGCCGGTCTTGCCGCAGCAGGTTGCCAGCTCATGCTCTTTACCACGGGTAGGGGCAACCCTGCGGGGTTCCCCATCGTGCCGGTCATCAAGATCTCCAGCACCACCAGGCTGTATAAGGCCATGGAGGATGACATCGACATCAATGCCGGAGAGGTGCTTGAGGGAAAAAGTCTTGAAGACGTATCAGGCAGGATCAGGGATTGTGTAATGGACGTATTGAACGGAGAGCAGACAAAGGCGGAGCTGAATGCACAGGGTGGCATTGTGTGCCTGTATGCCATGACCCCGGCGTTCTGAGCATTGTCTGAGCCCCTTATACTATAGCTCATGTCATTGCGAGCGCAGCGAAGCAATCTCGATGATTTTGAGTTTACTGGGATTGCTTCGTCGTCCGGCACGGCGGTCTCCTCGCAATGACGCACTTTCAGACTTCTTGCGAGGCTATCTTGTTGCATGATGAAACAACATGATAATATCAATATGATATAGGTTAAGATTTGACGAATTTGGGCTCTATGGGCCGGGATGTTTGATTTGATGAGAGGAGGATGTTCATGAAAAAGGTATTGGTTACCGGTGCCGCCGGATTCATCGGCTCTCATGTCGTGCGTGAACTGCTGGCAGAGAATGTGGCAGTAAGATGTCTTATACGGCCGGGAGAAGACACCAGGAATCTTGACGGCCTCGATGTTGAACCGATCACGGGAGATATCCTTGATAAAGATGCGGTTAAACGTGCTGTCCAGGGAATGGACACGGTCTTTCACCTTGCAGCGATCTTCTCCATCTGGATGAAGGACTGGAGCAGGATATACGAGGTCAATCTCCAGGGTTCGAGGAATGTGTTGTGGGAAGCTTTGGGTGCCGGAGTGAACCGGTTCGTGTTTACAAGTTCCATTGCCGCAATCGGAATAGCACCCGGCACACAGCTCAGCAATGAGCAGACACCGTTCAACCAGTACACGCTCGGGAACCACTATGTCCTGACGAAATACCTTTCCCAGCAGGAAGCCCTGGGTTTCGCCCATGAGGGGCTCGATCTTGTCGTGGTCAATCCCTGTTTCCCGTTCGGGCCGGGAGACATTGTCCCAACACCCACCGGCCAGATCATTGTCGATGTCCTGCGTGGCCTCTCCCGGGCATATTTCAAAGGCGGTATCAATATTGTGGATGTGCGCGATGTGGCAAAAGGGCATGTCCTTGCTGCAAAAAAAGGGAAAACAGGCAATCTCTACATCCTCGGGAACAGGAACATCACCATGGAGGACTTCATGAAATCAGTGTATGCCGCAGCAGGGTTTGAGGGCAGGATGCTGTTCAAGGTTCCTGCTTCGCTCATGATTGCAGGCACGTCTCTTATGAGATGGTGGTCGGATCACATCAGCCATAAAATACCCATGTCGACCCCGCCCGAGATACGCTATGCATCCCAGCACCTGTATTTCGACAATACCAAGGCGAGAGAAGAACTCGGGCTCGATTTCAGGCCCGTGGAAGAGTCCCTGCGCGATTCCATACAGTGGTTCCGGGAGAACGGGTATGCCGGCAGCTGAGAATAGCAATCTGTTTTAGTGCCATGGTATATCTGGCGTTTACGCCTTTCCTTTATAACTATTTGTAATAAAAAGTAAAAATAGCGTAAATCAGTTGCTAATCCCAGAGACAATGGTATTGTGCCTTCATTACATTTAAATTGACAGTGTTTGTAAGGGAGGCCTTTTGAATCGTTTCAGAATTGCACTTGTTGAATCCGGGAATACTTCCACCCATGTCTTCAGCAGAACATATCTGCCCAGAGCAGGTATACCGACTCTGGGAGCAATCCTGAAGAATCTTGGATTTCAATGCGATATCTTCTTCGAATCCATGTCACCCATTGACGAAGAGAAAATAAGAAGTTACGACGTGGTGGGAATCAGTTCTATCACCTGCACGATAGATGAGGCATACCGACTCGCGGACTCTCTCAAGCGCACCGGCAACATAATAGTCATGGGCGGGCCTCATGTCACCTTCCTGCCGGCAGAGGCACTGGGGCACTGCGACTATGTGGTTCTGGGAGAGGGGGATAAGACCTTTCCGGCGCTTGTTGCCGCATTGGAGAAAAATGAATCGCCCCATGAGATCAGGGGACTGGCATACCGGCTTGACGGCGGGGGCATACAAAATACGGGGAAGAGCGATGTTGTGGACTTTGCCGGGCTCCCGTCACCGGATTTTTCCCTTGCTCCTCAGATCAAACCGGGGAAGATCCCTCCTATCATGACCACCTCCCGCGGGTGCCCTCACAACTGCACCTTCTGTTCGGTAACAGCTATGTTCGGAAGAAAATACCGGTTCAAGAGCAGTGAGCAGGTAATCGATGAACTCCGGCCGGTCAATCATCGAAGTGTCTGTTTTGGTGATGACAATTTCTTTGCCAATCCGCATCGCACCAAGTCCCTCCTGAAGGCCATGATCTCCAACGATGCAGTTCCTCTGAGATGGTCGGGAGAGATGGCTGTGAAGGCTGCATTCGACGAGGAGCTTCTTGGGCTCATGCGTGATACGCACTGCAGGATTGTGTATGTGGGGATTGAATCCGTGGATCCTGATTCCCTGAAACGCCTGGGCAAGGCCCATGAGATGGAGATGACTACGCAGTGCATTGAAAATCTTCACCGCTATGGCATCGGCATACACGGCATGTTCGTGGTGGACCCGGATGACACGCCTGAGACCGTAGAGAACATTGTCGATTACGCAATAGAGACCGATATCGATACAATTCAGATCTGCTCGCTGATACCTTTCCCGGGCACGAAGTCCTATAATGAGCATCTGGGCAGACTTTTGCACAGAAACTGGCGCTATTATGAGGGCATGCACGTTGTTGTGGAGCCGAAACACTGTTCTGCCTATGACATGCAGATGGCAATCGTGCGCCAGATGCTGCGGTTTTACAGCATCAAACGTGTGATTAGAGCGTACCGCAAGGGAAGAGGCTGGCGTGTCAAATACCGCGCAGGTGGCCGCTATCTCATGCGAAAATGGGTCAGGGAAAATGCACGGTACATCAAGGACCTTAAGCTCGGTGTGTATTCATTGCCCGATTCACCGGGAGTTGCAATTGAAGCAGGTGCATGATCATCTGAAAGAATACGGTATCAGCGTAGTTCCTTCAGAAGCCTCTCAACTTTGCTGACAGGAACCGCAAACCCGATATTCTGTGCCCCCTGGACCACCGCCAGATTGATACCGATGAGTTCTCCGTCGAGATTGAACAGTGCGCCGCCGCTGTTGCCGGGGTTGATAGAGGCATCTGTCTGCAGGAGTCCCGTGCACTCGTAGAGACATTCCGGGCTTGAAAATGACCTGTCAATCCCGCTGATCACCCCGGTGGTCACCGAGTTTTCAAACCCTAAAGGATTGCCTATGGCGATGACGGACTCCCCGATCATGAGATCGTTTATATCTGCAAATTTTATTGTCTTGATCGGGCTTGGCAGCCTGATCCTGATGATTGCAAGATCGTCTTGCGGGCTTATCAGGATAATCTCCGACCTGACAGTGGTGCCGTCTTTGAGGACGGCAAAAATGCTCGAGGCCTTTTGCACCACATGCGCATTGGTCACGATCATTCCGCTCGAATCAAGAATAACACCCGACCCGAGACTCTTGAGGGTGATCGTACCCTCGGAATAGAGCTCTCCGAAATAGTCCTTGAAGAAGGCATCGAGTTCTTGCCCATACTGTCCCCAGTCTGGATGCTCCCGCAGATCCACGACCTGTTCGGTGCGGATATTCACCACCGATGGAGCATAGCTGTTGACCACGTTGACCGCCGGGGTATAACGTGAGCTGGTCAGTGTACAGGATGCAACAAGACACAACGATGCCAACCAAACCAGGCGGAAGATCATTCCTGGATTTCTCATGAATTTCCTTTCAGCAGCAGCCGGGATCGTCTGCAACAGACTCAGGCACGCCTGCCTGACATACGTGTGGTGACAGACCCCTGGTTTTTATATGCAAAGATAACGTCCGATCCTGGAATTGGAAGAGATGCCGAACCTTTGTACCACCCATTCTTCCTGGAAAGGGGACACACTATGCGGAAACTGCTCATCATTCGTCAGGACGAAGACTGTATCACTCTTCGGCGGCTGAAAGCCGCTTGTGCAAAACAAAGTCGTGAAAAGGCTATTGTCCTGTATGACTGCAAGAACCATCAGCGCCGGGCTGGAGGTATACCGCAGCAGCGCGGCAACCTAGGGGGCCGGCCCCCTATCGCTTCAATAATGACTTGTAGAGTGCCTTTAACCCGGTATCTGCATATTTCTGTAAGATGCCGAAGTGAAAGCTCAGCTGCGATGGGCCCTGGTCAACAATCTCGATGTTGATATTCTCCTTGAACAGGGCAGTGGCCGCACTTGCGAGAACCCCCGGGGTGTCCTTCATGCCTATCCCTACCGGTGAGAGCAGGCAGAGATTGTAATTAATATCAATAAAGTTGGGGGTAAGATTCTTCTTGATGGTGTTCGTAAGATCATCGGCCTTTCCACTCAGGTCTTTCTGATCGACGATAACCGAGATGTCGTCCATGTCGGAAGGATAGTGGTGCGTGTTGATGCTGTAGTTCTTGAAGATGTCGAGCAGTTCCTTGGTAAAACCTATGGTCTCGCCGATCATGTCCTTCTCAATATAGACATAGGCGAGATTGTCCATGCGACCGATACCCACAGCTGTCTCGGTTGATTCTCTTTTTGTCACGATTTTTGTGCCGTCAGCGGATGGATTGTTCGTGTTCCTGATATTTATGGGGATCTTCCTGTTCTTGCAGCTGATCATGGCATCGAAGTGAAAGACATTGAAGCCACGTGATGAGAGGAGCCGGATCTCCTTATAGGTTAATTCAGGGATGACGGCTGCATCGGGGATGATGCGCGGATCAACCTGATAGACCCCGTCGGTGTCGGTCCAGTTCTCGTAGCATTGGGCTTCCACGGCATAGGCCACCTCTCCGCCGGTGAGGTCGGACCCCCCGCGGGACATAACGGCGATATCGCCCTTGAGCGTGATGCCGTAGTAACCGGGTATGATATTGATCGCATCATCTCGCAGGCTCAGATGCAGGTTGGCATGCGTGCCGGGAAGGACCTTTGCATTGCCGAAGCGGTCAGATACGAGGAAACCGATATCCTCTGGCAGCATGAGCTGTACGTTCATGCCTTTTGTCCTGAAATAGCGTGCGATCACCTTGGCATTGTAGTGCTCTCCGCGTGATGCGAAGAAGTCATTGCGTTTATTGTCGGAAATATTGCTGGTGAGGTCGCTTTCAAGATCATCGATGATATCGTCGCCCTCTATGGCCAGGTGATCGATAAGGGACCTGAATTTGCCTACAACCCGGTCATAACTCTCCTTCGCGCTGACATCCTTTCCCTGAATCCTGAAGTGGTTCCCATCAGTTGCGATATTGAAAAGATGGTCGGTGACCTTTTCCGAGTCCATCGCATCCTTGCCAGGAGCCGAAACCACGACAAAGCGCCGTTTCTCATCCGAGATCACTATCCGGCGTACCTTTTCGATCTGTTCGGCATTGGCAACCGAACTGCCGCCGAACTTGCATACGATCATTCCACTCATCTCTGCATCCTCCCTGTTCGTAACGATGTAGACCCTGCTGGAAAACCAGGGGCATTCTCAAATGGCGCACTATAGCGTAACTTGGTCTGTAGTGGAACAGGGAAAAAACAAAAGCCCCGCAGGCATATACAGAACAGAGGGATAACGAGGTAATTTAACGGATAGGTATGAGGTATAGGGTATAAGGTGTAAGGTTTTGAACACTCAAGACCCTTTACCCTATACCCTGTTTCGCCGCGGCGGATTAAACCTTTTTTTAGTCTTATTTCTCTCTAGCATATGGCCAGGCCATGATGCCGCCTTCCAACACTTTCACGTTCTTCCATCCGTTTGCTTCCAGGACGAGTGCCGCTTCATATCCTCTCAGCGATATCTTGCAGTAACAGATGATCTCCCGGTCCTTGTCCTCGGGCAGTTCGCCAAGTCTTCTCCTGAGAGCTCCCAAAGGGATGAGCGTCTCCCCGACTCCGAGACGCATCTCTTCGAATTCATCCGGTCCTCTGACATCAAGCATGAAGGGGTTTTCATGATTGTCGATCTTTGCTTTCACCGCCATTGAAGAGATGCCGTTGAGCCGGCCCTTGATCTTGTTCTGCATGATATGGGCTGTTGCAATGAAGTGGTCGATGGCCAGGGAGAATGGCGGTGCATAGGGCAGGTCGGAATTGACGATATCCTCAACCGTGAGGCCACCCTGGATGGCCATGGCCCACTGTGCTATCTGCTTGCTCACATTGCCGGGACCTACACACTGGGCACCCAAGACCTTGCCTGTTTTCCTGTCTGCAACCAGTTTTGTCACCAGCAGAAGCCCTTCCATGAATCCCGGTTTGTCAGGACTTGCATTGATTACCGTGATGGTGTCGTCATAGCCATTCTTTTGTGCGGATGCTACAGACAGCCCTGTTGAGCCTGCCGAGAAATCGAACACCTTGCAGATGCCGGTATGGATCGTTCCCGGGAAGGTGACAGTGTTCCCTGTTGCGGCATTCTCGCCTGCCACACGGCCCTGCAGGTTGGCGAGGTCTCCGTAGGGTGCCAGCACCTTCTTGCCCGTTATGCGGTGCACGTTTTCCACGCAGTCACCAACAGCATAAATATCCGGATCGGATGTCTGCATGTATTCATTGACTGCAATGGCCCCGGTTTCGCCGATGGTAATACCTGATTCTTTCGCGAGTCTGACATTGGGTATGACACCGATGGCCACTACTGCCAGTTCACACGGCAACTCCGTGCCGTTGGCCAGTTTCACGCCGGTGAGTTTGCCGTCTTCCCCAAGAAATTCGGCGATGCCGTTGCCGGTTATTACATTTGCAGACTTGCTCCTGACATGGTTCTCCACGAGCTTCGCCAGTTCCCAGTCAAGGAACATCAGCAGCTGCGGCAGCAGTTCGATCACCGTGATTTCGACACCAGCAAGTTGAAGGGCCTCGCAGGTCTCGATCCCGATCAGCCCCCCGCCGATAACCACTGCTTTCTTGATGATCTTTTCGTCCCGTACCTTTCTCAGAAAGTCTGCATCCTTCATGGACTGCAGGGTGGTGATGCCTTCCAGGTCCGTTCCCGGGATCGGAGGCATCCTGGGGGTTGCCCCGGTGGCAATGATGAGCTTGTCATACTCCAGGGTACCGGTCTCCCCTTTAAGGAGATTTCTATATTCAACGGTATGGTTTTTGGGATCTATGGTGGTTACTTCCGTATTTGTTCTCGCTTCGATCGCCTTTGCATTGAGATAAAACTGGGGGTCGCGGGTTACACCGGTCGGTGTACTCAAGAGCATGTTCCGGTCATCAAAGTATCCGCCCACATAGTAGGGATAACCGCACGATGCCATGGAAAGATCAGGGTCTTTCTGAAGGATGATAACATCAGCATCATTGTCCAGCCTCCTCGCCTTGGCCGCAGCCTTCGGTCCTGCAGCTGAGCCCCCGATCACAACAATTCTCTTCTTATGTGTCATAAACTATCTCCTTGGGTAATATTTATTGAACCATTTGTATTTTCTTCTCAGTCCAGGCAGAAGTATCCTTGTAGTTATAATAAATAATACTTATATAAATCGTTATGAGAAGTCATTGACATAGATCAATTTTCTCAGGATAGATGGTAGGGATGGACATTAAGGTATTTCTTCGATCAAATGCGCTGACAAAAGGTCTTTCAGAAGAGCAGCTCAATATCCTGGCACAGTCAGCCAGGAAAAAGATGTACCGCGCAGGGCAGATGATTATCAGTGAAAAAGACAAGACACAGGCATTTTTTGTTCTGGTAAGTGGAAAGGTCAAGATGTTCAAAAGCTCCATCGAAGGAAAAGAACAGATACTGTGCCTGCTGCGCAAGGGAGAGATGTTCGGCATGTGTGCGGCTTTTTCCGACTCGATATTTCCTGCGAATGCCATGGCGCTGGAAGACTCTACCGTGCTTGTACTCCCGAGTGAAACGATCGATGCTTTGGCACACGATGACCCGAAGATTCTCTTCAACATCATCTTTGATATTTCCTGCATGCTCAAAGATTCCATGGCCCTTGTGGAGTCCCTCTCTCTCAAGGAAATTCCTCAGAGACTGGCGACATTCCTGCTCATTTCAAGTTCAAGGGAAGCCGCCGATTGCAGGGATGTCCTGCACCTGCCGGTATCGCAGCGGGAGCTGGCCAAGATGCTCGGCACGTCTCCCGAGACACTCTCCCGTGCCCTGAAAAAGATGTCCACACAAGGTATCATTGAGGTCAAGGGCCGTACTATCACCACCCTGGACAAGGAAGCCCTCGAGGATCTCGCACAGGGCTGAAAGATACAAGCCTTGTCTGTCAGAACAGCTGCTTACACGAAGTATCCTTACCCTACCCTGATGATCCAAGCCACCGGACTTGTATTCCGTTCAATTTTGACTTGGTCATTTTA
>ERZ795057.1135-NODE-1135-length-24110-cov-12.691956_pt1 | contig 24110 bp, 15 predicted proteins | sample MGYA00375141_ERZ795057 | MGnify/ENA primary metagenome ERZ795057 (study PRJEB30186, sample SAMN05720163) | activated sludge metagenome | isolation source: Anaerobic digester | place: Hong Kong | collected 2015-01-26 ... | reverse complement strand
GCCTAATACCTTAAACATTAACGCCTTTATGTTCAGTGCGAAAGAAGACCGGGAATATTCTCAGCTCCTGTTCCGATGAATTGAATGGCAACGCCCTCGTCTGTTTTTCTGAGCACCTTTCCCCTCATCATGGGGAGACCCTCTCCCGGTTTCTTGGCGAAGCTTGCAGTCACGTGCAGGCCCTTCCGTAGTGGTTGATCTGTCTCCATGAACAGGCCGCCCCGGCTGATATCCCTGAGCCGTCCTGTCCTGTACTCCATGTTCTGCGGCTGGAGCGTGATAGGTCTCGATGCCTTGAACCGGCTGTACTTCCGGTGCTTATAGGGATGTTCGGCCTCCCTGGGCGGATGAATCTCGTCTTCGATCGCGATGCGCACCGGGGTGTAGATAATCCCCAGCTCCCGTTCCGCCTTGCTCCCGTCTGCGACCACTCCTTCGGAGAAAGATCTGATCGCATCCATTGAAAAGTTCCACAGCGGTGGTTTTCCGATCACGTTCGCCAGCATGGTGAGGAAAAAGGCATTCACCTTGGCAAGCCAGTCGGGCAGAGCAAATCTGGGCAGTTCCACACCTGCTATCTCGCTGATCATCATGTTGTATTCGCTGATCGTGAGCTGATGCTTGCCGATGATGTATTGCTCGCCGATATTGTCCTTTTTCTCTGCTGCCCGGACAATGGCCTCGGCAACGTCCTTGACGTGTACTGCCGTAAGGATACTTTTGTTGAGTGCCGTTGTCGGCATTTTGTGACGGATAAGGTCGTGGATATACTGGCCGGCAAATCTCGTATCCCCTGATCCAAGGACCCCGGTGGGATATACCACTACGAGGGGAAGGCTTTTTTTAATATACAGATTCCAGGCAGCGAGGTCCCCCTCGTACTTGGACTGGGCATACTCGCTGAATCTTCGGGGACCCACCTCTTTCTCTTCTGTGATGGGCCCCTGGGCTGGTTTCCCCCAGATCGCGATCGTGCTCACATGCACGACCTTCTTTATCCCGGTGTCCAGCGCACATTCCATTACGTTGCGGGTTCCATCCACATTGACCTTTCTGTATATATCCTTGTCTTTTTCCCACCACGTATAGATATTTGCCAGGTTCATTACCCAGTCACAGCCTTCCATACCCTCCATCAGTGACTTCCTGTCCGTGACATCACCCAGGACAAGCGTTACCCCCAGTCTCTCAAGCTCGGCCACATTGCTCGTAGGTCTCACAAGGCAGACGGCCTCGTGATCGGTCTGGACCAGGCGCCGGATCAGATGGGTACCTATGAACCCGGTTGCACCTGTTATAAATATCTTCATAGAGCTTACCTCCCGTTTATTGTCTCTGAAACATAAAACTACTGATGTGTAATGGACAGCAGTCCGACAGTGGGATTACATGAAGGGACGTTCACTCAAAAAGCATGTCATACTCAAAGGAAACATTCGAAGATATAAAAAGTAAGTTGATCCGGATAAAAGTCAAGTGAGGAGCAATTATTCGGCATGGAGGTATAACCGGGTCCGTACACCAGTCCGCAGCATTCATGAGTCTTGTTTCCGGATAATCAACCTGAGAATTGCAATGACATGAAATAACGACATATTCATCCCGAAAGGTTGAAAGAAACGGACCTGAGAGGTTGAAAAAAGAGGCATACGACCTTACATATTATAACAAGTTCATGATAATAGACCTCCTTTAAGGGAGCTGCAACGGCTCCCTCTTTTTTTGTCCATATTCCGATGAGAAAGAGGCCGTTGACAAGGTTCTGTCAGATTCGCTGTTGTCAGGTGGTGCCATCTCGGCTATGCTGGTACGATGCCGTATACCATAGATCCGGAGGCGTCCGAACAAGGGCGAGGCAGCAACCAAGGCGTCCCTCTGGCAGGCCTGATCGAGAAAGCGATCGATAAGAGACATCCTCTGATCAAACAACTTCACAAGGAGAATACGGACGCCTACCGCATTTTCCACGGAACAGTTGAAGGCAGAGAGGGACTGACAGTAGACCGCTACGGCCTGCAGATCCTGGTACAGACATTCCATGAGCCGCTCGCACCGGGAGAATTGAACCTTATTGAGAACTGTCTGAAACAGTCACTGGGTATCGATCCTCTCATGGTATACCACGACCGGAGTTCCAGACAGGGTTCAACAAGGAGCAGACAACACAATACATTCTCCCAGACACCTCATGATTGCAGAGAGATGGGCGTGCGATACACTATTCAGTCCTTTCACCGCGGACAGGACCCTCTGCTGTTTCTGGATTTCAGGGCAGCCAGGCGCTATGTACTCGGAGCAAGCAGGGACAAGACTGTCTTGAATCTCTTTGCCTACACCTGCGGTATCGGGGTGTGTGCAGCTATCGGCGGGGCCGATCACGTGATAAACGTCGATTTTTCATCCTCCCACCTTGAATTCGGTATTAAGAATGCAGGACTGAACGGGATACCGGAGCAGAAAATGGCCTTTATCCACGAGGATGTCTTCCCTGTCCTGCGACAGTTTGCAGGACTCGAGATAAAAGGCAGGTCCCGCAGGAGGTCGTATAAGAAGCTCGCCCCCAGGCAGTTCGATCTTGTGATACTGGACCCGCCGCGCTGGGCAAAGAGTCCTTTTGGAGCAGTGGATCTGGTTCGTGATTATCAGAGCATATTCAAGCCCGCTGTGCTTGCCACAAAACCCGGGGGGAAGATCCTGTGCACGAACCACGTCCCCCAGGTCGACCTCGACGACTGGCTCGGTGTTCTTCAGAAGTGTGCCGCAAAGACAGGCAGACCGTTGAAAGATACCTGGATCATAAAACCCGAGGAGGATTTCCCCACAAAAGACGGCCGCCATCCCTTGAAGATTGCCGTGGTGAAGGTGTGAAACGAACGAGCAGGAGAGATCGAGATCCAGGGCAGAACGAGCCCGTTTGTTCAAGAACCCAGGCAGGACGAGCAGGAAAGGACGAGATCTCAGGCAGGACAAGACATTGGGTTCATGATCCAAGGCACATAGGTTCAAAGTAAACTGCCTGGCTTTTCAGTTTTCCCCCAGTGTTGAGTACCTGTGAAAAGGTCGTCCCCGCGAAGGCGGGGACCCAGTTCTTCAATCAAAAAGATCTCGCGGCTGAAAGCCGCTCCTTAGGCTTTCTCATTCTTTTCCAAGTGCCCAGTGCCAAGTGCCTATCGCCTGTATTCTTATCCAGCACCTTATACCCCAATCTTACTTGAGCCGTTCTTCAACCTTTGCCCAGACATCCTTTACATCCATGATGACAAAGCCTGGCTTGCCGAAGCGTTCTTTCCCGAGTTCGTAGATGGTCTCGTTGTACGGTGCATCGACACCAAATTGCCTGGCAAGCCTGACAATATAGCCAGTCAGGGAGTCCAGTTCGGAGTCTGTTCCACCGCGTTGGATGATATCCTGGCTCATGCTGGACATGACCATCTTGGCCACATTCTTTTTGAACATGGGCCGGGTTATAAACTGGGGAAGCAGGGCACTGGCCTTGAAGAGAATCCACGGAGGCATGCCGCCCAGTTTGCACTCCTTGTAGCCGGCGGCCTTTACGACATTGACGCCCTCATACAGGGTATTGGTGAGCAGCTTCTGAAAGACGTCCATGTCCGAAATCTCTCTGAAGCCGTGTCCCACCAGTGTGGTAACGGAATTGGTAAGATTCACCACGATCTTGGAGTGTACCGCATCTCCAAGATGATCGGTGATCACTGTCTCGACTCCCTGGTTGAAGATATCGCTGATCGCATTCATCTCAGTCAGCAGTGAGTTATCGGGTGTTCCCAGTACAAGAGGCCCCCTTTTCTGATATCCCACAACCACGGGCTCGTCCATCCAGGCATTGTAGCTGACGACGCAATAGATCACCCGGGAAAAGTACCTGGGCAGGATCGTCTGGTTCTCGATCCCGTTGGCCATGGACACAATAATCACATCGTTTCCGGCGTGTTCACTGATCAGTTTGGCAACCGCCTCGAGGCTGTAATTCTTTACGCCGATGATGATCACATCCATTTCCTTCAGTGCAGTCAGGTCCTCGATAACCTTGACCGGGACAGTGGCTTTGGTCTGTTCCTTCTGGTCGCCCTGATACACTGTTATGCCGCTTGATTTGAGGGCATCGAGGATCTTTCCCTGATCGATGAACCAGGTATTCTCGTGATGGGGAGCGACCCATCCTCCCACTGATGCGCCTATGGCACCGGTCCCGAAAAAGGCAATCTTGAGATCGCTGCCTCTCAGTTTCATGCTGGCCTCGTCTTCCAGGGTATAGTCGCTCACCCGGACTTTATCTGTCCAGCCGGGCATGTGTGTATTGGGCAGATCGAAGCATGACGACATATGCTCGGCATATCTGGTCTGGAACGGTGTTTCTTCTATCTCGAGCCGCTTCAAGAGCGGGGCGAAAGAGGTTTGTCCCAGTTCGAGGAAGGCACGCCCGGACTTTGCATTCTTCCTGAACAGGAGTTGCATGTTCTTTTTCACATTGAAGGTGGCCTGGAAGTCCGTTCTGCTCTGGCAGAGTTTACCGTCCAGCTGTGAATACAGGTATGATGAGACGTCAAACTCGGTGGGCTCTCCATCCATGGGGATGCGAAGGGAGAGGTACACGTCTCCACGCTCATCCATGGCCTTGACGACGCACTGGCCGTCTTCATGGTAGATATCGATATCCTGGGTTACCTTGGGCAGCCCCCAGATCCTGCGGCCCCTGATGGTATTTTCCTTTGAGGTGACCGGCATACCGGCAATATAGTATCCGAACCGGCTGAACTTATCGATGATCATGGGCAGGACCGGCGGATTAAAGCCCGGATTGACCATCACCGGGATGGCAATTGCTATCTCGTTGTAGGCAGGTACACCCAAAACCTTCTTGTACTCGTAACACGAGAAAGCTATAAGGGCGCGCCCTTTTGTCATCCTCACCGGCACAATCTGAGGACTCAATTGTTCGGCAAGCAGGGAAGCGGCCTTCTCATAGGAACACATATGAACCGCCATGGCACAGCTGACATCTCCGTAAAAGGTGGGAAACAGATAATCCTTGCTCACGTGCTCATTCATTTTCAGGGGATGCGGTGCCTTGCGAAGGACAAAACGTTTATAGAAATCATTACGAAATTCGCTCTCATTATCCAGCAGGTCCGATGGTATATCCCAGGTTGCCTTCATAGTATCCCTCCTTGTCGTTCATGACCGGCGGTCATTTTTTCTTATACAACTATCCGCTTCTTCCGCGTGATGGGGTGAAATCAGATAGTTCTCAGTCCATGATATGACCGTCGGTCATACATTGCAAGCAGCAAATCAATCACAGCTGAAAAATCGTTTCAACAGGTCACTCAGCATGTTTTTTGTTTCGTCTGATGAGGAAAGATCCTCCTCGATCAGGGCCTTGTAACAGACATCGAGAATCATGCCCAGGACGATCTTGGTATACACCTCCCAGTTGCTGATCCGGTAGTCTTCATACTGGTTCAGGTATGTGAGAATGATCCCGGAAAAGCCCTTGACCGTCTCCCTGGTGGAGGGATAGGGTTTATCGCTTGAGAGATTCTTTCGGAGTTCGATGAGCAGCATCGGATTCTGCATGAAGTAGCTGATGATGGCATCCGAGAGGATGATGATCTTCGGGACACTTTGAAACGGGATTATGACCTGTTCGAGAAATTCCCTGGTGTAACGGCTGATGACCGTATCCACCAGATCGTCCTTGTCCTTGAAATAGAGATAAAAGGTGCCTTTGGCGATGCCTGCCTTTTTTACTATCTCGTTGATGGATGTTTTCTCCACCCCCTTGGTCCGGAACAGATCAACGGCACAAGATTCGATCATATCCCGGGAAATGGTTTTGTCCCTGCCACTGCCGCGCCTGGATTGAGCCGTCATTCCTTCCCTTCCTGCTTCATGTAGTCTTTAAACAACACCAGTAAATCTTAACACACTCTGTCATGTTTTACTGCCTTTTATCACCGCCTGTGGTCTATTGCATGCGTTAATGTTTTCAAAGTCATTCTATTGAGGATACCGGATTCCGGATACAATCTACGTACCGTTGTATAATCGGTGTCTTTGCAATGAGGGTAAATTCATGTATTCAGGTTTGATAACGCTAACAAACAGGGGGGGGCTATGGCTCAATTGCTGCTTCTACTTCTTATCGGTCTGGGATCAGGTGTCGTCTCCGGCATGTTCGGGATCGGCGGTGGTGTCATCGTTGTTCCTGCCCTGGTGTATCTCGTAGGCTTCTCGCAGCATCTGGCCATCGGAACCAGCCTTGCCATCCTGCTTCCACCGGTGGGCCTGGCCGCAGTCATCGAATACTACCGCCATGGACATGTTGACCTGAAAGTTGCCCTGATCGTCGCTCTCGGACTCTTTCTCGGTGCGTGGGCAGGTGCCCGGTACGCCAACAGGCTCTCCGGTCCCCACCTGAGGATGGCATTCGGCATATTTGTCGTCTGCCTGGGGATATATATCATCTATGGTGCCATCAAGAGGCTGCCGGTGGGATGATTCTCTGTCTGGAGTAATGGAGTAAAAGAAGCCATGCAGATCGAGCCCAGCAGCTTACGATCTCAGGCAGGACAACGGGTGGAACAGGATTATAGAGGTGCCGGGAATGAAACAAACAGATGCAACAAACCATTCTTCCTGTACCCAATCAATCCTTTCATCCGGAATCTCTAACCATGCATTGATCAAACCTGTTTCCGCCGCTGAATCTGCTTGACAAGGATATCCCAAAGCTATAATTTTACTGACAGTAGCAAACTAACTTGAAGTAGGTTTTTTATTTTTATGGTGCAGCACATGCTGTCATCTTGTGATTACAGGGGAGGTAACTTATGAAACAGGAGCAATTCTGGCGGAAGTCGTACGACCACGGCCTGACAGACCTCGATCCGGTAGAATGGGAAACCAGCTACGTCGATGCGGTCAGACAAACCTTTGAAACATACCCCGATAATACTGCTCTTGCATTTATGGGAGTAGAGATTAGCTTTGCCGAACTTGATCACTATACGAACCGGTTTGCCAACATGCTTCTCTCCCATGGATTCCAAAAAGGTGATGTGGTGGGGATCAATCTCCCCAATATCCCGGAGTATGTCATTGCATGGCTGGGCACCTGGAAGGCAGGCTGTGTTGTATCAGGGGTCTCCCCTTTGCTCTCTACTGAAGAGATGGAATATCAGCTCAAGGATTCAAACGCCCGGGGTCTGGTGACACTGGATGCCATCTTTGCCGGGAGGCTCGTCAACATTGCAGCCAACCTGCCGGACTTAAGGCTCGTGGTTGCAGCGAGTGTGGGAGGATTTCTGCCCGGAATAAAACGATTCCTGGGAAAACTGCTGAAAAAGATTCCTCAGGGAAAGGTTACCCCCTTAGAAGGCAAGACCGTCTACCTGTTCAAAGAGGTCATTGACTCCAAGAAATTCTCAGCCGCTTCACCCGGGATACACGTGACCCCTGATGACATTGCCTATATCCAGTATACCGGCGGAACCACGGGCCCTCCGAAGGGAGCTGTGCTCTCTCACAGAAATGCCGTGGCAGACGTGCTGATCGTACAGAAGTGGGTGGGCTGGGAAAAGGGCAAAGGGGTGGCGCTCTCAGGATTTCCTTTCTTTCACATTGCCGGGATATTCTTCAATTCAAACTGCATTTACCTTGGTTGGCCCCAGATTCTCATCCCCAATCCCAGGGATACCGACCATATATGCCATGAAATTGCCAGGTATAAACCAAACTTCCTGGTGAATGTGCCTTCCCTGTACCAGATGCTGCTGGCCAATCCGAAGTTCAAGACCCTTGATCATTCCAATCTTCAGACCTGCATGTCTGCAGCATCGCCCTTCCCTGAAGAATCCCAGAAGATCCTGGAGAGCATCATCGGGAAGGGCAAACTGCTTGAGGTATACGGCATGACCGAAACCTCGCCCCTGACCACCATGAATCCGAGGAAAGGAAAGAAGAAACTCGGGTCCATCGGGTTGCCGCTGCTGAATACGGATATCGCTCTGAAGGATCCGGCCACCGGTGAGCGGGTGGCACAGGGAGAGCCGGGTGAAATGTGCATCAAGGGCCCCCAGGTGATGGTGGAGTACTACAGGAAACCTGAGGAGACAAAGAAGGTCTTCGACGAGGATGGGTACTTACATACCGGGGACGTGGCCGTGCAGGATGAAGACGGGTATCTCCGGATTGTCGACCGTACGAAAGATATGATCAATGTCAGCGGGTTCAAGGTGTTTTCAAAAAAGGTGGAGGACGTATTGATCGCGCACCCGGCAATCGAGAGTATTGCCATGGTGGGTGTGCCGAACCTTGAGCGCCCCGGCTCGGAACTGCTGAAGGCCTATATGACCATAACCCCCGGATATGATCATGGAGGAGACGTACAAGCCCTCAAGGATGAGATCCTGAAGATGGCAAGTGAGAAACTCGCCCCGTATGAGGTTCCGAAGATGATCGAGATCCGGGACGAACTCCCGCTCACGAGTGTGGGCAAGATAGACAAGAAGGCCCTGCGGGCAGAGGAGTAGGAACAGGGACGGCATATAAAGATAGAATCCAGAATACAGTATCCAGAATCCGGAATACAAGGAACGGGCATTCCTCACTCGGTGGACAGGCGAATATTTTTATAAACGTTGAATACAGGATTCAGATCCCGGAATAAGCTCATCAACACTTCTTTACATGCAGCCCCTTCGAATCGGAGGGTAGATTGGTCCATTTCTTTTGCGGCCAAAGCAACTCTTTAAGAAACGACAGGATCTTTCCCCACCGTCAGAGCTCTGATTTGAGATCTCGGAAAAACATCCTTTCTTTTCTTGTCTCTAAGGCAAATCGCATGTTTGACCGAAATGTATGGTATCGGGGGAGTTGTATAATCGTATGGACATCCAGGCACTCATGAGACAGTATGCCAGCTACAGCAAATCAGGGCCTGACCAGTATATCATCACCGAGGGAAGTTGTGGAGATTCCTTTTTCTACATCATCACCGGAAGGGTTCGTATTGTCAAAAAGATCGGCGAAAAAGACGAGACACTGCGGGAACTTCTCCCCGGGGACTTCTTTGGAGAGTTGGCGCTGATCCATGACAAGCCCCGCGCGGCATCGGTCATCACCACGGAAGTTACCGAGCTCTATGAGATGGGCAGAGAGAGTTTTTCCGAGATGCTCCGCAGCAATCCCGAGATCTCCATGGATATTCTGTGCACCTCGTCCAACTGGCTTTTAGAATCGGACAGGCAGTATATCGAGAGACTGCAGCAGCAGACGACGGAACTTGCCCTGCTTTTGCAGCAGAAAGATCAACTGACGAGATCTCTGGAACAGGAAAGCAGACTTTTGGCTCAGGAAAAGGAAAAATACCAGTCTCTGGTGGAAAACTCCCTGGTGGGGGTATTCGTGCAGCACAACGGTTCCATCATCTTTGCGAACAACAGGTTCCTTGAAATGACCGGATACCTGTCCTTGGAAGCACTGGATTCAATACCCCTCGATGATCTCTTTGTCCCGGGAAGCAGGGTCTCTCTTGTAATAGAAGGTGACGGAGGAGGAGTCGAGCATTATGAGACAGATATCCAGACGCAACGTGGAGAGATCAGGACCTGTGAAATACGTACGGTCCCCATCATCATAAACAATGAACAGGCCCTTCTTGCCAATGCGCACGATCTGACGGAAAAAAAGCGCCTGGAAAAAGAAAACGAGAAAACCAGACTGCAGCTCATGCAGGAATCCAAGCTCGCTTCCATCGGTTTTCTCTCAGCCGGCATAGCCCACAATCTCAACAACCCGCTGGCATCGATCTATACCGTGGCGCAGTTGATCAGGCAGGAACATCCCGATATGGATGAAGCAGACCGGATCATTCAGCAATGCCAAAACATGATGAACATTATCAAAAACCTGATGATCAAGAGCAAAATGGACCAGTCTGACGAGGTAATCACTATAGATTTGAATGACCTTTTGAAAAACGAACTGAAATTCTACGAGGCAAACCTGGACTTCAAACACACCATCAAGAAAGAATATCTCTTTGACACAGGCCTGCCTAAAATCTCCGGAGTGTACAGCGACTTTTCCCAGGCCATCATGAATATCGTGCAGAATGCAGTGGATGCCATGTATGACAGTACCAACAAGCAACTCCGGATAAGGACATATACCGAGGCGAACACTGTTTGCATAGAGATTGCCGACACCGGATGCGGCATTCCTGAGGGCGAGCTCGACAAGATCTTCGACCCGTTCTTTTCCACCAAGCCGGCCATGAGCGAGAAAAAAGAAGGCGAGCCCACCGGCACCGGGCTGGGGATGGCATCGAGTCATCAGCTTATCCAGAAATATAACGGCACCATACAGGTGAAGAGCAGCCTCGGTGCCGGGACAACAGTCATCCTGTCAATTCCTCTCCAGTAACACACCATCTCTTGATGCACTCTGCCCCGCCTTTTACCTGACCAATAGCCGAATGCATCGAAGCTGTCCTGTAAAAAACCAGCGGGAACCTCTACACACTCGAGGTATATATTCTTGAAGAGGCATGGTCCATTTCAGCTTTTCGGGTCTACATTGTACCGGCATCATATCTGAAATTTCAGAAGTTGGCCGGCATATACCGAAACATACCTATGGAGATACTTATGTATAACAAGAAAACAGGAGCGTACCCTCTTTCGATCAAACTTGACACGATAATGCTAACTCTATACTTTTCTTCATAGAGTTCTGGAGAGGATATGAGTCGCGGGCAGGCAGCCATAAATAAAATATCGTTCCCCGTTCTTGCGGAGACCGTTCAGAGAAAACGCCTGTTCCGCATTCTGGACCAGCGCCGGCACTACAAGGTCACCTGGATCTCAGGCATGGCGGGTTCAGGCAAGACTACGCTGGCTGCCAGTTATCTCGAACACCATGCCCTGCCTCGGATATGGTACCAGTTCGATAAAGGAGACAATGACCTTTCGACATTTTTCTACTACCTGGGGCTTGCAGCGAACGGGGCAGGCCTGAGGTGGACCAGGCCCTTACCGCTCTTTACCCCTGAATATTTTCAGGGTGCCGCCACATTTGCCATGCGGTATTTCGAAGAGATCTGCACCGGGCTGAAACAGCCGTGTTTTCTTGTGTTCGACGACTATCACATGATCGAGCAGGATTCCGCCTTTCATGAGATCTTTCGTGAGGGCATCTCCCAGGTGAGTAGGGATATCCATGTTATCGTCATCAGCAGGAAAGACCCGCCTCCGGCATTTGCCACCATGCTGGTCAAGAATACCATGAGGGTCATAGGCGGACAGGACCTGCTCATGAACGTTTCCGAATCGGGAAAGATCCTGCGCACCGAGTCTAGTCGCCGAATCAGCCGGGAAGTACTCGAAAGCCTGCACGCCAGGACCAACGGATGGGCAGCAGGCCTCATTCTCATGGCCAAGAACCTGCACAGGAGCATGTCATCTCCCGGCATGGTTGAGCTGGGCACACCGGAGGAAATATTCTCCTACTTTGCGGGCGAGCTTTTTGAAAATCTGGATGATGGCATGAAGGACTTCTTAACAATAACCGCGTTCCTGCCCCGAATGACCGTTGCCATGGCAGAGGAGCTGACGCAGAAAGAGAATGCCGGGGTGCTGTTGAGGTCAATTGAGCATGACCACTTATTCATTGAGAAAAGCACCTCCGGTGATGTAGTCTACCACTATCATCCACTGTTCAGGGAATTCCTCCTTTCCCGTGTTCAAAAGACATTTGATCAGGAACGGATCGATGTCATACGAACGAAGGCAGCCCAACTTACGGCTGAAGCAGGTTTTGTTGAAGATGCCGTGGATCTCTTTGCCCAGGCAGGTCAAACCGGGTCCCTCATCAGGCTTATTCAGGATCAGGCCCCGTCTCTTCTTGTTCAGGGCCGCAACCAGACCCTCGAGCACTGGATCAGGAAGATCCCCGAGAAGGAACTGACAGATGCACCATGGATGTTCTACTGGCTGGGATCAAGCCGCCGGCATGCACTGCCGGCCGAAGCTCGCAAAGCCTTTGAACAGGCATTTGAGATATTCAATGAACACAACGATGTTACGGGAGCCCTGCTCTCATGGTCAGGCATCATCGAAAGCACGCTGTATGAGTGGCATGATTTCACGGTGCTCGATCCCTGGATTGCATGGCTCGAAGACCAGCTCAAAGCCGGACTGGAATATGCATCCCCAGAGATCGAGGCTCGTGTGAGTGTGAGCATGATGTGCGCCCTCATATTCAGAAGACCACATCGGGATGATATGGTCCTGTGGGTAGAGAAGGCGCTCTCTCTGGCCCGGAAACACGGCGATCTCAGGCTCCGTATAGAAGCATGGGACTGGGCCATCACCTACTATTGCTGGCTCGGCAACTTTGCCCGGGCGGAAATCATCAAGCAGGAATCCAAAGAGGCTATGCAGATGTATCAGAAGGTCCCAGCGGTCCTGCTCCACACAAAATGGCTGGATATCGCAATGTCCATATTCACCGGCGTACCGGATGATGCAGTCCTCGAAGAGATCATCCAGGCGCTTGCCATCGGCGATAAGACCGGCATTCACATCTGGGACCAGATGTTCTTCACCACCGGTATCTTTACCGCACTCATGCTCGGGAAAAACAATACAGCCAGGGACTTTATTCAGAGGCTGAAGGATGCATTGCACCCCGGCCAATATCACGGGTATGCCATGTACCATATGAGCCTCGCCCTGTTCAGCCTTTTGAACCAGGATGTGGCCCGTGCCCTGGAGCATGCACGCAGCGCACATACCATTGCGTCTGAAACAGGATACATCTTCCCACAGATCGTATGCGCTTATGCTTTTGTGCAGACCCTGATCGAGTGTGAAGCGTTCATCGAGGCAAAAGAGGAACTTGATCAGTTATACGAAATGGTTCGCCGTACCCGTTCCGCCATTCTCGAGTTCATGTGTCTTGCCGCAAAGTCACGCCTGGCTCTGATCCAGGACCGCCAAGAGGAAGGCTTGCACTATCTTCAGGAAGCCATGAGCATAGGCCGGATCAATAATTTCCACAACATGATCTGGTGGTGGCAGCCTTCACTCATGTCGGATCTTCTGATCAACGCGCTCATGGCCGGCATCGAAGTGGAGTATACACGAAATCTCATCCGAAAACATAGAGTCGTCCCGGGTGCTTTAGCCTATCTGATAAAGGATTGGCCATGGTCTTTGAAGATCACCACCCTTGGCGGGTTCGAGGTTATCAGGGACGACATGAGCCTGAGCCTGAGCAGGAAATCGCACAAGAAGCCGTTTGATCTGTTGAAGATGCTCATCGCGAATGGCGGCCGCGAGGTGAGTACGAGTAAAATCATGGACACCCTCTGGCCGGAGTCCGATGGTGACATGGCGCACAGTGCCTTGTCAACGACATTGAGCCGTCTGCGCATGCTGCTGGAAAACAGAGATGCAATCGAACACAAAGACGGAAGACTCTCCATCAATACAACTATCTGCTGGGTGGATGCATGGGCTTTCCAATATATGATCACCACGGCCGACTCCATGTGGGACAACGGGGAACGTGAGGAATCCTGTGCTTTGTATGAAGCCGCTCTTGAGCTGTACCGCGGACATTTTCTGGAAGAAGAGGATCACAATGCATGGGTCATATCGAGCCGTGAACATATCAAGAATCTTTTCGCCGGCTGCGTGCTGAGACTCGGGCAGTACGAGGAAGAGCGCAAAGAGCATGAAAAGGCGATCGGATGGTACTGGAAAGGTTCGGATATCGACCCTGCTGAAGAACTCTTCTACCAGAGAATCATGTCGTGCTACCACCATCTCGGTCAGTTCTCCGGCGTTGAAAAGACCTATCAGCGCTGCCTGACCATGCTCGGCAGTGTTCTTGGCGTCTCTCCGTCGCGGAAGACCACCCAGATGTATGACAGGGCACGAACATCGTCCTGACAAACAATTCTTACCCGAATTTCACCTCACACGGTACTTTTCATGTAAAATTATTGTTCCCTGGCCGCTGCCGGTATGGGCAGCGACCAGGGAAGAGGAAAATAGAGGAGACATGTAGGGATTTGTTATTCTACTCCTTAACATCGAGGGCTACGTAGCGTGCTCCCCGGGAATCTTTGATAAAGAGCAGCAAAGGTTTATCACCATTTTCCTCAACTGCCTGCTTGAAATCCTTTATATTAGCGATTGCTTTCCTGTTCGCTTCCGTGATCAGCACCCCGGGCTTGAAACCGGCTCTGGCTGCCGCCGAGTCAGGATCGACCTGAGTGACGACGACACCTTTTTCATCGGTATAGCCATACTGATCGGCAAGTTCTTTTGTCAGTGTCGTCACCGTGAGGCCGAGCTTATCCAGAGTGTCCGGGGGTGATGCAGCTGCCTGCTCCTCGGCCGGGAGCTTCTCAATGGTAACGGCAAACGTCTTTTCCTTGCCGTCACGGATCACGGTAATTTCCACCTTGGTCCCGGGCTGTGTGAGTGCAACCTTGTTGCGGAATGGTGCAAATCCTTCAACCGGCTCACCGTTGAACTTCACGATGACATCCCCCTGTTTCAGGCCGGCTTTCTCGGCAGGGGTATCCGGCATGACCTGGGCTATGAGCACTCCTGTGGCATCAGCCAGGCCGAATGATCGTGCAAGCTCCGGGGTCAGGTCCTGAATGGTGATGCCGAGATATCCCCTGGTCACACTCCCATGCTCGATCAGCTGGTTGTAGATATTCTGTGCCATGTTGATCGGGATGGCAAAGCCAATGCCCATGTATCCGCCGCTGCGGCTGTAGATAGCCGTGTTAATGCCGACCACCTTGCCTTCGAGATCTATCAGAGGTCCTCCTGAGTTCCCGGGATTGATAGCGGCGTCGGTCTGTATGTAGTCTTCATAATCCGAGATACCTACACTGCTGCGCCCCAGGGCACTTACAATACCCGCAGTAAGGGTGTGTGACAACCCGAAGGGATTACCCAATGCCAGGACCCACTCACCCACCTCGAGCCTGTCAGAGTCGCCCAGCGGGAGAACTGGCAGGTTCTTTGCCTCGATCTTGATGACCGCCACATCCGTGGGAGGATCGGTCCCGATGGTCTTTGCCTCGAATTCACGACCGTCGAGCAGTTTCACGAGCACCTTGTCCGCCTCGCCCACCACGTGGTTATTCGTCAGGATGTACCCGTCAGGGGAGATGATGAATCCCGATCCCTGGCCTTGAATCATGCGCTTCTGTTGTGGCATCTCCTGGGGTTGACCAGGCATGGGCTGTCCAAAGAATCGCCTGAAGAACTCGTCGTTGAAAGGAGATCTCATTGAAGGCCCAGCCTCTACGGTCTTTTCAACCTTGATGAATACCACCGAGGGTGATGCCCCCCGTGCAACTGAGGCAAAGGCCTTGCCGGTCTCCTTGAGGTTTTTCAGGGCCTCTTCCTGGGCATGAGCCGTACCGGTCATACCCGCACATAAAAGGACGAGTGAAATGAAGAGAATCCCGAGAAACTGCACCGGGTGGACATGATATCTTTGCAAACTGTAAACCTTTTTCATACTTGAACCTCCAGGTTTCTTTACGTATCCGGCATCAAAGCCGTTCTCCTCAGAAACAGCTGTGCGTATGCCTGTTTGTTATTATTTAGAGTAGATATAAGGCAAAGAAGATGCCATTTTCAACTTATTGTTTTTATTGATTAATATATTTAAGGATTGAGGTATCCGTATATTTTATATACAGATATGTGACTAATTTTTTTACACCTGTATACAATTTAATCAATTGTTGATACGCGGGATATGATTTGTAATGGGGCGAACAAAGACCGGAGCAATGGAGTATCATGTACGGGATACATCCGGCAATCACATAACTTTCACAGGTTCATAAATCAAGAAGATAAAGGATTGCAAGCTCTTATGTTCCTGATACCTGTTATTTCACCCTGCTGAAATTATTGATTGAAAAGAATATGTTTTCATGTCAGAGTATTAAATACACGTGATGCCGGACAAAGAAAAGATCATCAAAGAAATACAATCATTACAAGGTTCATTCCCAAAGGCGTTCATGGACTCGTGCTTTTGCGGCATCGTGCTCACCGATCTGGATGGCTACTTCCTTTATATCAATGACAAAGCCCGGGAGCTTTTGGCCATAGAGAAGGACATCTATACCGAACCCATGCATGTCTCTGAGATCGATCTGGCTCGGTGGATAGACATCAAGAAGATCATAGACACGCATGAACCGCAAATCGGTATCCCGATTCTGAAGGGGATCAAACCCCTGATCGCCAACCGCACCCCGCTGATATGGAAAGACCAGCTTGTGGGTGTTATCAGCATCATACAGGACATGGAGGAATTTGAAGATATCTCTCATAAGCTCTATGAGTTCCAGGAACTCAACCAGCGCATCGAGGCCATTATCGATTCGTCCTATGACGGCATTTATGTCACCGACGGTGATGCCAACACCATCAAGGTGAACAAGGCCTATGAGATGATAACCGGTATCAGGGCCTCGGAGGTACTGGGCCGGAATATGTGCGACCTTGTAAAGGAAGGATACTACAGCGAGAGTGTCACTCTCAAGGTGCTGGAAAAAAACGGGGTCGTGACGCTTACACAGAAGCTCAAGACAGGCAAGGAAATCCTGGTGACGGGAAGCCCCATCTTTGACGAATTCGGCAAGATTGTGATGGTCGTTACCAATGTCCGGGATATGACAGACCTGGTGAACCTGAATAAGCAGCTCCAGCATTCCATCGAGATGACATCCGCTTATAAGGAACGGCTTCAGCAGATTCAGAGCCTGGGAAGCGATTTCATCATGGGATCCAAAGGAATGCAGTCGGTATTCGACCTTGTTCAGCGGGTGAGTGACACCGACGCCACGGTCCTGATTTACGGAGAGACAGGAGTGGGAAAGGAACGGGTTGCCGAAGAGATCCACAACCAGTCCAAACGCGCCAAGGAAGGTATCCTGGTAAAGATAAACTGCGGCGCCCTTCCCGAATCGCTGCTCGAGAGCGAGCTCTTCGGCTATGAGAGCGGGGCATTCACCGGAGCAAAGAGAGAAGGTAAGATGGGGCTCTTCGAGGTTGCCGACAATGGGACTATCTTTCTCGATGAAGTCGAATCCATGTCCCTTTCACTCCAGTCGAAACTGCTGCGGGTGCTGCAGAGTTTTGAAATAACCCGTGTAGGGGGGACAAAGCCGCGCAAGGTCAATGTCCGGGTAGTGTGCGCCACAAACCAGGACCTCAAGGAACTCATCAAGGAGCAGAAGTTTAGAGACGACCTCTACTACCGCCTCAATGTCATCCCCATCTATATCCCCCCCCTGCGTGATCGCCACAAGGATATCCTGCCGCTCATCGAGATGTATCTGAACAAGTTCAACCGCAAGCACGGCAGGAACAAGAGCATCAGCAGAGATACGCTGGAAAGGATGCGGTCGTACACATGGCCCGGCAATGTACGCGAGCTTGTCAATCTTATCGAGCGACTGGTAGTGGTCACCCATTCCGATATCATCACCCTTCACAATCTTCCGACAGAATTCCACACATCTGAAAACTTCAATGAGATGTGCCTGGGCTGCTCGCTCAAGGAATATCTTCAGGGTATAGAACTTGCCATCCTGCGCGATGCCGTGAAACGATACGGCAATGCCCGCCGCGCTGCCCCTCACCTCGGGATGGATGCCACAACCATCACCCGCAAACTCAAACAGAACGGTGAACAATAATCGCTACAACTCTCCAATCTTATTAGCTTTATCAGTAGACCTTTTTGGGCAGCATACGTACATACCGTAGAATACCATGATGCAGTTTTGCATTATAGAGTCTATCTATATGGTTTCATTGTTTTTTCAACTTTCACATTACTATTACATATAACAATCATACACCTTATCGAGAAAAGACATGCATCATTGCATTATACTACTCAATCATTCAATATCATGGGTCTTTTTAACATAACAATAGTGCTTTTATACTAGGTTCCCCTCAATTGACTGCATAAATAATGCAGTTTTGCATTATTTTTCTGCTTCAATTCGTTCCCGGTTATGCCATGCAACCAGCCTTGTCCTGTCTAACCCACTATTTTGTTTGCTTCATTTCTATCAGATGTAGGACTTGGCACTATATTTGTAATACTAAGTCTGATTCGGAAATCCCCAGACTGAAAGGAGTAAACCCATGCCTTTGATGAACGCACAACAATACGAAGAGTCTTTAAGAAAACTGAACCTGAAAGTCTATATGTTTGGCAAGCGAGTGGAAAATGTGGTGGATGATCCCATTATAAGACCATCCATGAATGCCGTGGCCGCGACCTATGAATTTGCCCACTATCCCGAGTACGAGGATCTCTTGACCACTACATCCCATATCACGGGCAAGAAGATCAACCGCTTCTGCCACATTCACCAGAGCACAGAGGACCTCGTGAAGAAGACCAAGATGGGTCGCCTGATGGGATCACTTACCGGCTGCTGCTTCCAGCGCTGTGTTGGTATGGACGCCATGAACGCCCTTTCCATGACCACGTACGACATAGACCAGAAATATGGTACACAATACAACAAGCGCTTTCTGAAATACCTCGAATACGTACAGGAAAACGACCTTACCTGCGATGGTGCCATGACAGACCCCAAGGGTGACCGCAGCAAGGCCCCGCACCAGCAGGCCGATCCGGACATGTTCATGCGTGTGGTGGAGGAGCGCCCGGACGGAATCGTGGTCAGAGGCGCAAAATGCCACCAGACCGGTGCGGTGAACTCGCATGAAATCATCATCATGCCCACTATCAGCATGCGCGAGGAAGACAAGGACTATGCCATCTCGTTCGCACTGCCATCCGACGCCGAGGGAATCACCTACATCATGGGTCGCCAGTCATGCGATACCCGTAAGCTGGAAAAGGGCACCATGGACCGCGGCAACCAGATCTACGGCGGTCATGAGGCACTGGTGGTCTTCGACGATGTCTTTGTGCCCTGGGAGCGGGTATTCATGTACAAGGAGTGGGACTTCGCCGGTCAGCTGGTGGAACAGTTCGCTTCGTATCACCGCCAGAGTTACGCCTGCAAGGCCGGAGTCGGTGATGTGCTTATCGGAGCCACCCAGATCATCGCCGAGTACAACGGCGCCAACAAGGCATCACACGTAAAAGACAAGATCATCGAAATGAACCATCTCAACGAGACCCTGTTCTGCGGCTCAGTTGCCTGTGCAGCAGAGGGCCACAAAGAGCCGAGCGGCACCTACCTGGTAAACACGCTTCTGGCCAATGTCTGTAAGCAGAATGTAACGCGCTTCCCCTATGAGATCGCACGCCTCGCACAGGACATCGCCGGCGGTCTCATGGTCACGCTTCCTTCCGAGGAAGACTTCCGCTCACCGGAAGTCGGCAAATGGGTCGAAAAGTACTACAAGGCCAATGCGGATGTCCCCACGGAATACCGGATGCGTATGCTGAGGCTGATCGAAAACATCACCCTGGGTACCGCAGCTGTGGGTTATCTCACCGAGAGCATGCACGGGGCAGGATCACCTCAGGCCCAGCGGATCATGATCGCGAGGCAGGTGAACATGAACGCGAAGAAGAAGGTCGCCAAGAAACTGAGCGGTATCCCGGAGGATGAGTAACACACGCAAGATCGGCCTGAAGTACTGCGGGGGATGTTCCCCGCGCTATGACCGGGTCGATATGGTCAAGCGGATTAAAGAGGAACTGGGTGGGACAATTGAATTTGTCTCACCCGATGAACCAGGGACAGATTTTATCCTGGCAGTTATGGGATGCGATACTGCCTGCGCGAACTTAGATCCCTTCGAAGGGAAACTGATACGAATCATCACTAGTGAGAAAGATACTGAAAAACTGATCAAGGAACTTAAAGGAGAAAACTGATGAACTGGCAAGAGATCTATAGAAGCAAGCTTACCACAGCTGAAGAAGCGGTCAGTCACATCAAGTCAGGGGATCGAGTCGTCAACGGTCATGCAACCGGTGAACCGCAGGAGCTGCTCAGGGCATTGGTAGCCAACAAGGAATGCTACCAGAATGTGGAGATCGTTCACATGGTGGCAATGGGCAAGGCCGAGTACTGCCTGCCGGAGAATTCCCGCCACTTCGTGCACAATTCCTTCTTTGCCGGCGGCACAAGCCGCAAGGCCATCGAGGAAGGCCGGGCAAAATTCACACCGTGTCATTTCAGCATGATCCCGTCCATGTTCGACAAACACCTCCCCGTTGACGTGACCATCTGCCTTCTTTCACCTCCTGACGAACACGGCTATTGTTCATTCGGCATATCAGTCGACTATACAAAACCAGCCGCTGAGAAATCCAAACTGGTTATTGCGGAGGTGAGCCCCCATATGCCGAGAACGCTGGGGCACTCGTTCATCCACGTTTCGCAGATCGACCACATCGTGGAGACTGAAACCAAGCCCATCGTACTGCAGCCGGCCAAGATCACTCCGGTGGACGAGGCCATCGGCAAGAACTGTGCAGAGGTTGTCAGAGACGGAGACTGTCTGCAGCTTGGAATCGGTGCACTGCCGGATGCGGTGCTGGCCTTTCTGAAAGACAAGAAAGACCTGGGAATCCACACCGAGATGTTTTCCGACGGCGTGGTGGACCTTGTCCAGCAGGGCGTCATCAACTGCAGCAAGAAAAATTTCCACAACGGCAAAATGGTCGCCACCTTCTTCATGGGGACAGAAAAGCTCTACAAGTTCGTTCACAACAATCCCATCGTGGAGATGTTCCCCGTCGATTACACGAACAATCCCAGTATCATTGCCCGTAATGACAACATGGTGTCTATCAACTCGGCCATCCAGGTGGATTTCACCGGCCAGGTGGTCTCCGACACCATCGGCTATCGTCAGTTCAGCGGCAGCGGAGGCCAGCTGGACTTTGTCCGGGGCGCACAGTGGTCCAAAGGCGGCCGCTCCATTCTGGCTTTTCACTCCACCGCTGCCAAGGGAACGTGTTCCAGGATCGTTCCCCATATCGATGAAGGGGCTGTTGTCACCACACCCCGCACCGATGTGCACATGATCGTGACCGAATACGGCATAGCCGACCTGCGTGGCAAATCGGTGCCGGAGCGTGCAAAGGCCCTGATCAGCATCGCACACCCCGATTTCCGTGAAGATCTCGAACGGGAAGCGGCAAAGATATACAAGAAATAAAAGGTAATAAACGATGTGATGACTGTTTTTCCTCATAACATCGTATGAAAAAACAATACAAAAGGGGGTATCATGAGTATTAAAAGAGAATATGGAGGAATTCAACCAGGGATTCCTTTGGGGCCTCTAACACTCAGGCTTCCAGGAATTCACTACCGGTTTGAGATTGCCGACTACCTTCAGGGACTCCTGATGTGTACCGTCTGTCTCGCAATCATTCCCGTGCTCACGGGAAAACTCGGGATGTCGTTCGAAGTTGCTTTGGCCATCGTTATCCTCAATGGAACGCTCTACCTGGCCCATGTCACATTCGGCGATCCGGTTGTTCCGGGATGGGTAACACCGGCCATACCGCTGTTGATTGCATATTGTGAGACGTTTGCACCGGGCGTGGAGCGCATGCAGGCCCTGATCGCATTCGAACTTACGTTTGGTATTTTCTGCATCTTCCTCGGCGTGAGCGGCCTGGCGAAGAAATTCGTCGCGCTCATACCCAATGCGGTTCAGTCGGCAATCCTCATGGGTGCAGGTTTCGCAGCGGTCATGCTCGTGTTCAAACCGGGCGAGGGGCTCAAGAGCTTTGACTCGAATCCCTGGACCATCGTTATCTGTATCGGCATAGCTTTCCTTATTCTCTTCTCGGAAAGCTTCAAGAACCTCAGACGCAAGAACAAGCTGCTGTACTACATCGGAAACCTCGGCATGATGCCTGCCCTTGCACTGGCCATTTTCGTCGGTCCTCTCGTTGGCGAACTTCCCTGGCCGACATATGACAGCAACATATTCACCAGGCCTGACTTCACAACCCTGTTCAGAGACTTCACCATGTTCGGAGCCATCCCGATTCCTCCGCTCAAGATGTTCCTCACGGGCCTCCCCATGGTTCTCAGCGCCTATATCGTGGTGTTCGGCGACGTCATCCAGTCACAGGCACTTCTTGACGACGCACAGAAATATCGTCCTGACGAGAACGTCGACTACAACCCGAACAGATCTCACATCATCTTCGGCGCACGTAATACCATCATGAGTATCCTCGGCCCGGACATCTCCATGTGCGGACCGCTCTGGGCAGCCATGCAGGTCGTTGTGTGCGAACGCTACAAACACGGACCCAAGGCTATGGAATCCGTCAACGGCGGCGCAGGTTCATTCCGCTGGGGTACCTGGACAGGATACTTCCTCGCCCCGATCGTCTCCTCGGTGAAACCCATCCTGGGCGTCGGTCTGGCATCCACCATGCTCATCCAGGGTTATGTCAGCGTGCGTGTCGGTGTGTTGAAATCCCGGTCATTCAATGACCTCGGAATTGCCGGTGTTGCAGGCGCCATCCTCGCCACCAGAGGTGCTGCATGGGGTCTTGGCGCAGCGCTGGTCCTGACGGGTCTGATCTATGCCGGTAGCAAGTGGCGAAAAGCATACGAACCGGAAGAGCCCATTTTCCCATGCGATTCACCTGACAAGATCGCTGAGGAAATTAAAGAACTGATGAAAAACGAACAGTAGAGCCTCACGTTGGATAAGCGAATACTCGATTTCCTTTAAGCCCCTAGAGCCCCTCCTTTAAGGAGGGGCTCGACCTTCTCTCATCGAACTCCTGTTCCTGTATTGAAACAGCGTATCACCACCATGGGCTCATCTTCTGCTGCTATTGCCTATGGGCGCAAAGACCTTAATTTAATAAAATACCTGTCATTGACAAAGGGTAGTCTCTCAGGGATAGTATATATATGGCATACATAGAAGGTTATCCTGCACAGGACGGGACCAAGTCAGTCGTGAGGCATCTGGCATTCATGGCCATTGTCATGATCGCGATCATCGGCTTTATGTTCGATACCCCGGAAAAATGGATTGAACAATTATCCTCTTCGGCTGTTCCTCTCATTATTATCCTTGCAATCATGTTGTATGTCTCATTCAAGGTTAATCCAAAGGGATGGAGCAGGATTATCAACAAGCAGGTGTACCTGAAAAATCTTCAGCAGGACAGCCAGATCGCGGAAATGCTCCTGAATCTGGACGACACACATTTTATTCTGCACAATATCACCTTCGAGCTCTTTCAAATTAACTTTCTTGTAATCTCCCCCTCGGGGATTTTCGTGATCGACAAGTCAAAAGGCAGCGGGCCGCTCGAGGTCAGGGATAATATCCTGTTTCAGAATGGCCGCACTATGGAGACGCTCACCGGAAACCTGTGGCGCTTGTGTCACCTCATCAACATCGTACTCAAGAAGGGTTACCAGGTGGACGTCATGCCACACCCGGTTCTGGTCATCCCCGAGACGGAACACCTCGAGTTGAACACACATGAAGGAATCAGCATCGTTACTCCATCAGGGCTCACTCAGCTCATCGGAGAAATGAAAAAAGAGGTCCTCAGACCCGAGATTGCCCAGGGTTTTGCTTTCTATGTGAAAGAGCGCTACGGCCCGAAAAAATAAAAACCACAGACCGCAGACTCCCCAGGAGGTAATGTATGAACAAGGCCCAGTTTTCGTCATTCCCACGCAATGTTCGCCTCGGAATCATTTTCACTATTGCCAGCTGGGTCTTCCTCGTCCTTTTCAATGCAGTTCTCACGTCAACAATCGCTCTCCTGCAAATCACTCTGGCGCTGGTATGCTCAGTTGTGATCTACTCGCTGAAACCATGGGCGAGAATCTTCTGCATCGTCATCAATGTCTTCATCCTCGCCAACAATGTATACGTGCTGTATGCATTGTTCTTCACACCTCTGACCGAGAGCAGCATAGCCCTGCCTGCAGCAGTATACCTGATAGATATCATCCTGTTTGCCACGGCCACCTTCTTCCTGATGCAAAGAGAGACCGCCGCTTTCTACAAGCAGCAGGG
>ERZ795057.1132-NODE-1132-length-24157-cov-11.672683_pt1 | contig 24157 bp, 19 predicted proteins | sample MGYA00375141_ERZ795057 | MGnify/ENA primary metagenome ERZ795057 (study PRJEB30186, sample SAMN05720163) | activated sludge metagenome | isolation source: Anaerobic digester | place: Hong Kong | collected 2015-01-26 ... | reverse complement strand
ACGATGGCCGGGAATCCGATGATGCGGAAGGTTTCGTAGTAGTAGGTGGGCAGCGTAGCCCCCTGGACAGTTCTGACGCTGTTCGGCAGCACCTGGGCACCAACGGTCTGGAAGGTGCCGTCAAACCCGTCGTGTTCATTGACCGGATTCTTGCCGTAATTGTATCCTACCCTGAATGTCAGTCTGTCAGTCGGTTTGAACTGCACACCGATCGCATAGACCCACTGGTCGTCCCAGTCGAAGTCCTTGTATCCCTTGGCATCCGACCAGTTCAGCCACTTTGCATCGGCCTCTATGACAAGGTTTGCCGGGTCGAGGATCGTATAGGCTACACCGAACCCGACCTGCTGGGGTGCCTCGAGTTCGAGATCGTCCAGGGCACCGTTCCAGTCAAAATCCGTGATATTCTTGTGCTTGACCGTCTGAGCGGTGATGTAGCTGGTACCAAACGTGATCTTGTCGGTCAGGGTGTAGATCAGGCCGGCCTGAAGTCCGTACCCATAATTGGGAGAGGATCCGTCTCTGAGGTCCAGATTAGCATAGTCAACATGAATCGCCATGCCGAGAGAAAGATTGTCCAGAGCCTGTACTGCCACAGCAGGAGCAAATTTCATGATCTGGAGATTAGTATACTCACCTGCAATGAGGGGGTTGCCCATGAAAGCGGTCGGGTTATCCAGATTGGTCCCCCGGTAGTCTACACCGAGGCCTGAAACACCATAGGCAGCGATGCCAAACCGCCAGGACGGGAAGGTGTCATTGATCGGGACCGAAAGACCGATAGCAGGTATGGCATAGACCTTGTCATCGCTGTCTGCCTGAACGATACCTCCGGATGCGGTGATCTGTTTTGCATCAACCTTGGGCATGAACAGGGTGCCTGCAAAATCAAAGGTGGTGGCGTTGCAGAACGGGGCAAAACACATGCTCGCGGGATTGGCAAAGACCGCACTGATGGCATCCTGCGGTGCAGCTACTCCCACTCCGCCCATGGATCGTGCAATGGGGCCGATGGCGATCATGTTATCACCATTCGTAGCTCGTGCAGCAGAGGTGATGGCCACAATCATGGCCAGAAAGACAAATATCAGTATACTCTTCTTCACAAAAGCCTCCTTTCTCACTATCATTTTTATCATCTGCCGGTTGTTACCGATTTTTTTGTCAACAGCGCATGATCTGCCCAGTCTATTGATGTTGAGCTGGTTTTTTGCCCTGCAGATAGTCAACGAGCGGTCCCGTGACCAGGGGCACCACGTCGCCGATCATGTGCGGCATGAGATTGTCCATAATTCTGGGTGTTAGTTCAGGTATCTGTTCCTGAATGTATCTTGGCGGTTTTTTCAGGTGATTTATGAGGCTGGGTACGGCACCGATATCATGGGAGTAGAGCAGCCGCTCTATTTCATCGAATGTCACCCGGGATCCAAAGGTCTGTTCGAGAAAGGAACGCTTTTCTTTGTTCATCAAAACCTCCTGATACAATGATATACGTATGAGTATAAGGTCAATAAACTGAATATGGTAGGGTCGGCGGAAAAATATCCAATAAATCAAGATTAATAGGCTGATGTGCTGATGGATCGTTTTCTTCCCGAGGATTCAGCAAGTCAGAATCGGACAGGCACAGTCTGTTTACTCTGTTGGAGCCAGCCTCATGACATACAGGTCATTACCGGGTAACGATACCGGCTCGTGCCGGCTGCCGGTACAATACCCTTCACTGCCCCAGGGTGCTTGACGCACTACGGGGCCTGTAATCCACTATCCAAGAGATGTCCTCAGATCAAGCCGATCTTTTTCGCTTCGAATGTCAGCTCGTCCCTGAAATCGGGATGGGAAATGGAGATAAGCTTTTTCGTTCTCTTTTCGATGCTCTCATACCTCAGATTTACCGCTCCGTATTCAGTAACGATATATTGCACGTCATTTCGTGAGGTGGTGACAATCGTGCCGGCAGGAAAAGTGGGCACGATCTTGCTGTGGAGCGTCCCTGCCTTGTTGGTATAGGATGATTTCAGGGCAATGATGCTCTTTCCCCCGTTTGATTTCCTGGCACCGTGTACAAAGTTTACCTGGCCCCCGGAACCGCTGTACTGCTTGGTGCCGATGGATTCGGCAGCAACCTGTCCGGTCAGATCGATCATCAAGGCGGTGTTGACAGAGATGAGATTGTCATTCATTGCGATGATGTCCGGGTTATTGACCCACCCGATCTCCTTGAAGTAAAAGTCATCATTCCTGTTGATGAAATCGTAGAATTCCTGCGTGCCGACTGCAAAGGCGGATACGATCTTCCCCGGCATGAAGGTCTTCTTCGATCCGTTGATGACACCTTTCTTCATCAGCTCCATGACAGATGGTGTGACGATCTCGGAATGCATGCCCAGATCATTCTTGTCGAGCAGCAGGTGTCCTATGGCATTGGCAAGACCGCCGAACCCGATCTGGATCGTAGCGCCGTCGGGAATAAGGTCGGCGATGTATTCTGCCATGGTCTTCTCGGTTTGAGAGATCGGTATCTCAGGAAGGGCAAATATGGGGGCATGGTTCTCGATAATATGGTCCACCTCTGATACGTGGATCTTGAAATCATCGCTTGCAAGCCACGGTGTGTTCTGATTCACCTCGGCTACTACCACGTCACTGTGACGGATACATTCTTCATTCGGGCAGAATGAGCCGAAGCAGGACCTGTTCATATACCCATCCTCATCGGGCGGCGTCGCCATGAAGGCAACCTTGTCAAAGGTCTTGCTTCTGGCAATATCAGGGATTTCGGCAAGATGAAGCGGGACATAGTGGGCAATCCCCCATTCCATGCAGACCCGTTCCATGGGGCCGACAAACATGGTCTCGATATTAAAGCTCTCTTTATATTCGGGCTTCATGTATTCATAGAGATCCATTGCATATCCCTGGTAAATGGTGACATTCCTCAATTCAGAGGCGCGCAGGCCGACGGCATTGGCAAATGCCTTGGGGATACCGGTCCCGCCTCCGATAAAGAGCATATCGTCCGATTGTACCCCGGCTGCGGCTTCCTGAGCAGTGCATAACTTTGCCTGGTACAGTTCCTGCCAGGATGAGAAATCTCTATCTGAGGGCAATTGTCGAGCTGGTGCGGACTGATTTATATGAACATGCGACATCGTTTCTCTCCATTCGTCGTTGTAGAATACTATCTCCTGATGGCACGAGAGTTATCAGCGGTCATCAGCATGCATGCGCAGGGCATATAACAACCTCGTAATATATATGCAACAAGGGAATGCAGTATTCAGTTATAGTGATGATGTAATGAAACAAGTGAGATTTTTTCCATACAGGTGCATGGCAAATCATGTGGAATGAAATCGATGATGCCCGAGAACTTGAAAAACCTGTGAGGGAAATAAAAGGTATCGACTAAGACTCTAATTCGAGCTACTATTCGTTTATAATTTATATGTCTGTGTTGATGATGCAGTTTCAGGAGGTGATTCCATGCCGGGTATAAATGATTTCAGGGATAAGGTGGTGGTCATCACCGGGGCGGGTTCCGGCATCGGCCGGGCCACTGCGCTTGCCTTTGCAGACGAGGGTGCGGATCTTGTCATTGCGGATGTTCACGAGGACAGGCTCAATGATGCGGCGACAGAGATCAGGCAGAGGGGAGCGCGGGTGACCACAAGGGCTGTCGATGTTTCGAAAAAGAAACAGGTGAAAGACCTTGCCAGCTTCGTGATCAGTCAAAAGGGCTGTGTGGACATCCTCTACAACAATGCAGGCGTTGCTATCGGTGCCGACTTTGAAAGTACGAGTCTCAAGGAGTTCGAGTGGATCTTCTCCATCAACTTCTGGGGGATGCTCTACGGCATCAAGGCGTTTTTGCCGTATATGATCGAGCGCAGGACCGGCCATATCGTGAATACCTCGAGCGTTGCGGGCCTGTGTGCCACACCGGGGATGTCGGCCTACTGTTCCACAAAATTCGCCATTGCCGGGCTCGGTGAGTCGCTGCGGGCAGAGCTGAAAAAGTACAATATCGGTGTGAGCACCATCTGTCCCGGGGTGATCGATACCAGGATAGTGGCCGACGGCTGCCTGCATCTGAAGGACGACACCCGAGCCACCAATGATCGGGTCGTGAACTTTTACCGGCGGTTCGGCTGGCCGCCCGAGCGGGTGGCCAAAGCCGTGCTGAAGGCCGTGAGGAAGAACAGGTCCGTGGTACCGGTGGGGCCCGAGGCGTGGCTCCAGTGGATCGGAAAACGCCTTTCCCAGAGGAACCATGACGCCACGGTGGAATTTGTGGGCCGGTTTCTCATGAATGGTAAAAGATAACCGGATTTGTCTGGTATTGGCAGAGACGTATTTGCGTCTCTTTCGTAAAACTTTTTTGAGGAGGGACCTGTGGAGCATTTCAGGATGTATATCGGGGGGGAGTTTGTAGATTCCGTAACGGGCAGGACCAGAGAATCCATTGATCCAGGGACCGGGATACCTTTTGCCACTGTCGCATACGGTGATGTGTCGGATGCCGAGGCAGCCATCGATGAGGCGCGCAGGTCCTTTGACTCGGGGGTATGGAGCGGCCTTGACCAGGAAGAGCGCTCCAGGGTAATCATGGATTTCTCAGACCGGCTGACGAAATATATCGTGAAGATAGCCTCATACGAATCCATGGACTCGGGAGGTATAATCAACAGGACCGGGGCCGAGGTGATGGGGGCATCCATGACGGCGAGGAACCTGGCCTGGTACGCCGCACATGATTTCAAATGGCACGAGGAGGTCCGTGTCCCTGCATCACTGGCAAGCCCGGGGAGAAATTACATACGCAGGGAACCGGTCGGGGTGTGCGCAGGTATTATCCCCTGGAACTTTCCCTTCGGCATGGCCATGTGGAAGATACTCCATGCCATTACCATGGGTAATTCCATAGTCTTGAAACCCGCCTCCGATACCCCTGTCAGTGCACTCATTATTGCCGAGGTGATCGCCGAGAGCAAGATCCCAAAGGGAGTGGTGAACATCGTAACAGGATCAGGAACCGAGGTCGGCGAAGCTCTTTGCAGGAGTGAAAAGGTCGACAAGATCGCCTTTACCGGCAGCACCGAGGTGGGGAAAAACATCATGAAAATGGGTGCGGACACCATCAAGAAGGTTACGCTGGAGCTCGGTGGTAAATCTGCAAATATCATCCTCCCGGATGCCAACATGGAACTCGCCGTGGACGGCGGCCTGTTCGGCACGTTCTTCCATTCAGGCCAGATCTGCGAATCAGGTACCAGAATACTCGTGCACGAGAATATCTATGAAGAATATGTCGGACGCTTCATAGCAAAGGCTGCTGAGATAAGGATCGGATACCAGCTCGATACCGCAACCCAGATGGGGCCCCTGGTCAGCGAAATACAGAGGGCAACTACTGAGAAGTATGTGAAGATCGGTCTCGAGGAAGGGGCCTGCCTCGCATACGGTGGGAAGAGGCCTGAGGGCGATCAATACGCATCCGGCTTTTATTACATGCCCACGGTTTTCACTGATGTTAACAACAGGATGCGCATCGCCCGGGAAGAGATATTCGGCCCGGTGGTGTGTATCATGCCGTTCAAGGATGATGATGAGGCAGTGTCCATTGCCAATGATTCAATCTACGGACTTGCAGGCGGCGTATTCGGGAACGATATCGGGCGTGCCGAGAGGATTGCGCACAGGATAAAAACCGGGACCATGTGGATCAATGACTACCATTCCTTTGCCGACCTCATGCCTTTCGGCGGATACAAGCAGAGCGGCATCGGCAGAGAACTCGGCGGATACGGGCTATCGGAATATACGCAGATAAAACGTGTCCATGTGTGTCCTCATGCGGGTGGAGCCCAGAAGTATACGTTTCCCATCATGTTCGACTATCCTCAACCATCGGATTCATTCGCGTTTGAAGGTCCAACCAGGGTGATCTCAGGTCCTGACAGCATCATTGCGCTGCAGTATGAGATCAGCAAACTGAATTGCCGTCGTGCCGTTATCATCACGGACAAGGGGATACGTTCTGCAGGTCTTGTGGACAAGGTGAACAAGGCCCTGGGCAATCTCTGTATCGGGGTGTTTGACGAGGTGGTGGAGGATTCAGGCTACCTGGTGGTGGACAAGGCAGTAGCGTTCTGCAGAGACGTGGGTGCTGACATCCTCGTGAGCCTCGGAGGCGGGAGTTCCATCGACACAGCAAAGGCTGTGGCAGTAACCATTACAAACGGGGGGAAGGCTATAGACAACATCTCCATCTACAAACTCGTGGACCCGCTCATGCCGCATATTGCCATACCCACAACCGCCGGTACCGGGAGCGAGGTGAGCAATATCGCAGTTATCAAGAATGAAGAGATCGGCCGGAAATTCAACATTGCAGAGTTCCCCATCGCGCCGAATGTTGCCATACTCGATCCGCACATGACCGTTGGCCTTCCCAGGATGCTCACAGCGGCAACAGGAATGGATGCACTCTCCCATGCCATCGACGGAATGTGTTCGATCATGAGAAATCCTGTATGTACCGGCCATGGTCTGAATGCTATCCGGATGATCGCGAAATACCTGCCCGTTGCTGTGGAAGACGGTCATGACGTGCATGCGAGGATGCAGATGCAGATTGCCGCGGCAACTGCTGGATGGGCATTTTCCATTCCATCCACCATACTGACACATTCACTCGCCCACTGTATCGGGGCGAAGTACAAGATCCACCACGGTACCCTGTGCGGTCTTTTCCTGCCTCATGTCATGAGGTTCAATCGTGACTATTGTCTTGATGAGCTGGCAATGGTGGCCGAAGCCATGGGTGTTAATACAAGCACCATGTCAAAGATCGATGCCGCAGCCTCATCAGCGGATGCGGTGGCTGATCTGGCAGACAGAATCGGGATTCCGGCCCGGTTGAGTGACCTGAACATAGCTGAGGCAGATCTTGACATGATCGCCCTGGATGCCATGACAGAGATCCCCACCCTCGCCAATCCACGCAAGTGCAGCCTGGAACTCATAGCAGAGGTTGTCCGGGGGGCATTTTGATCATCTCAGTGTTCTCACCCGGATCTGGACACGCTATAAAAAAGGGAGATCGCCTTGCGTGTCATATGAACGCGTAATGATATGCCTGCTGATGACAAGCAAAGTTCAAGTATACATAAGTTCTTAAGAATATTTAGATATAGATGCGGAGTGTTTTAATAACTTTTCTGGAGGGAAGATGTCTGAAAAACAGAGCAAGGTTATGAATGCGAAAGATGCCGTCAGCCGTTTCGTGCATGACGGTGATCATCTGGTTATCGGCAACTATACCGTCGGGACCTGCGCAGAGCTTGCATTCGAGATCATCCGTCAGGGAATCAAAGGGCTTACCCTGTATTCCCAGTCAGGGGTTTTTGACGTGGAGGTCCTGGTGGGTGGCGGATGTGTGGACAGATTGGTTTCCACCTATGTGTATCGTGCAGGAGGGAAAGAGGGAGGTTCTGCGGTTGAGCGTGCAATCAAGGCAGGAACCCTGGAGATGGAGGACTACACGAATTTCCAGTACAACGCCCGAATGGAGGCAGGCAAGCATGGGTTCAGCTTCATGCAGGTGCTGGAAGGACCCATGGTGACGGACCTGTTCAAGAAACGCACCTTTATGGGAGATGACAAGTACCGGGTAATCACGTGCCCGTATACGGGTAAGGATATTCTCACGGTTCCGGCTGCAACGCCTGATGTATGTATCGTGCACGTCCAGCGGGCTGACAGGTTCGGCAACGCTCAGTACTGGGGCGCCCTGGGCAGCGTTGCAGCTGCAGCCCTGGCCAGCAAGCGTATTGTGATCTCATGCGAGGAGATTGTGGAACACGATGTAATCCAGTCCAGTCCCCACCTGACCATCATACCCGCGTATCGCGTCGATGCGGTCGTCGAGGTTCCCTGGGGTGCACATCCCACAGAGGTGCTCGGCTACTACAACCTGGACCGTCTCATGTATGCGATGTTCTTCATCTCGGACATGACCGGAGACGGACTGAAGGCATGGATGGATGAATGGGTGTACGGATGCAGGAACCGGGAAGCCTACATCGATCATTACCTGGAGAAATTCGGCGCGGGAATGCTCAATGACATCAGGGCAAAATCCTACTTTTCCGCACCGGCGAACTATGGATCGGCATTTACCTCCTGCTGGGACCTTGAAGACAAGGAACGAACCCTGGGTATTACCCTGGAAGAGATGGAGAAGATCCTGGAAGAAAGGGGGATGCTCTATGGCTAAGAAATACACGCTTGATGAACTGCTGATTATCACCGCTGCACGGGAGATCCATGATTACGAGAACATTATCCTGGGAGTAGGGCTGCCAACCACTGCAGGGGCACTGGCCAAGGCCATTCACGCACCGCATGCAACACTCATGATGGAATCGGGTATCATAGACTTCGAGCCGCTGGTTCCACCGAATCATATTGCCGATGCCCATTCATGCAGGGGATTTTCCTATGCCACCGATCTGTTTTCAGCCTTTACCATGACCTACAGGGGATTTGTGGATGTATGTTTCCTCGGTGTGGCTCAGATTGACAAGTACGGCAACATAAACACCACGGCGATCGGCGACTACTACAAGCCGAAGCTGAGGCTGACGGGCTCCGGCGGGGCGGCTGATTTCATCTCCTACGCAAGGCGAACCATCCTGACCATGCGTGGTGGGGAATTCGTGGACAAGCTGGACTATTTCACCTCACCGGGTTACCTCGACGGCGGGGACAGCAGGGAGAGGGCCGGCCTCTTTCCCCCCGGGTCCGGGCCGTCCATGCTGCTGACCACAAAAGGGGTGTTTCGTTTTGATGAGCAGACAAAGGAGATGTATCTTGCCAGGACACATCCGGGAATGAGTATAGATGACATCAGAAAGGATATCCCCTGGGAGTTGAAGATTGCAGACGATGTCTCCACCACTGACAGGCCTACAGATGAGGAGATTACCTTTATCAGGCGGTTCGCTCCCACCGAAGTGGTGGGAAGAAAGCTGATGTTCGAACTCGGGCTGGCCAATGCCGCCAGGAAAGCCCAGGAAAAGAATAACGGATAGGTGTGGAGTACCGGGGCCTGATCCTGAGAAAAAGGGCAAAAAAATAGCCAGAAGAATGTTTCAGATGTAAGGCATAGATTTAGGAAGGCTATGCCCCTTCTTCTGGCGAAAAGGAGGTCTCTCTTTAGAAGAGAGCTTGATAGTATAGTCGAATATTTGTGTTTGAGAGTAAATCAGCGGTTTGATGAAAAACGTGTAGTATTATATTTCTACATAATGTGGTCGTTTGTCTTACTTTTGGCATTGTTTTCATGTATGGTGAATTATCTAAGGCTTGCGCCTCTGAGGTAATCATGAAAGGAGAATCGTACCATGACGGATATATATGAGCAATTGCGCAGGCGCCTCGATGAAATGGCCACGGGATATCCCGCGACCGAAAGCGGTGTGGAGATCAGGCTGCTGAAACAGCTGTTCCGTCCGGAAGATGCCCGGATGTTCCTCTCAATGAGTACATACGCACAGACTGCCCGTGAAATTGCGGAGAGGACAGGGACAGATCCGGGCACCACTGCAGCAGTGCTTGAGGATATGGCGCTTCGAGGGCTTGTATTCAGAGAACGCACAGAGGGGATGAGCTACTACCGGGCGATCCCTTTTATTGTCGGGATCTACGAGTTTCAGATCAATGCCCTCGATGGGACGATGCTCAAGAACGTTTCCGAGTACTATCTGTCGGGATTGGGTCAGTCGTTCCACTCCCTGAAGACCCCGCACCTGCGCACGATCCCTATCAACAGGGACCTGGTGTCGAAGTGGCCTGTTGCAACCTATGACGATGCAGTCTCGATTATTGAGAGAAAAGACCGCATTGCCGTGGCCCCGTGTCTCTGCCGCAAGGCGGTCCGTATGTACTCTAAAGGCTGTGACCACCCACTGGAGACCTGTCTTCAGTTTGATACGTTCGCGGATTACTATGTGGACAACTCCATGGCACGCTACATTACCAAGGATGAGGCTCGCGCCATCCTTGCCCGCAGCGAGAAAGAGGGCCTGGTTATCCAGACTGCGAATTCCAAAGAGGTGGAGGCCATGTGTTCCTGCTGTTCCTGCTGCTGCGGCATGCTTATCTCGCTCAAGCTGTTCCCTGCGCCGGCCCGCGAAGTGAAGAGCAACTATGTCTGCACCTCGAATGAAGGTTCGTGCACCCTCTGCGGTATGTGCGTCAAGCGCTGCCCCGTTGATGCCGTTGAACTTCTTGAAGAACATGCACATACCCATGAAGAACGCTGCATAGGGTGCGGGCTGTGCGTGAGCACCTGTCCTGCCGAAGCACGAACCCTTACAAGGAAGCCTGAAGAGAAGATCTATACCCCTGCGGATACGTTTTTCGACACCTTTGAACAGATGTGCGAGGAGCGCGGCAGGGATTAAGGCTTACTACGGATGCTTGCTCTCACTGTTTTTCTGCCGGTAGCGGATCAGCCGGAAGAACGTGCCCCAGAACCAGTGGGTCAGTTTGTGCAGGTGTATGCCGATACCTTGCCCGAAGATGGTCCAGCCCAGTTTGCGATGCCACTTGATGAACAGACCGAAATGGCTGCTGGAGACCTTGCCCCCTCTGATGTACCAGCATTTGGGTGCGAGCTTCGGTTTCCACTTGCCGGTGATGACCTTCAAGACTTCCAGGGCGGCCAGGCTTACCGCCATCCATTCCACAGTACAGATGAGGGCAAGGGGCCGTTTTCCGAGGAAATAATCCCAGAACCAGTCTACACGCCAGTCTCCCGCGGTGATGAAGTTGTATTGCGCACACCGGTACTCCCGGGAATGCACGACCTGTTTCAGCCCGTTGTAGTTGAGCGTGGGCACGCCGAATACATCCTCGATGGTCGGGGTTTCCGGTGTAAAGACGCTGATCCATCCGATGGATCCGGACGGCAGGCACAGTACGGCCGGTTTCTCAAGTTTCCTGGCAGCCCGGAAGATGAGGACGCTGTATGAAAGGTCATCCACTGCAGGGATCACCACGTCGCATTGCTCGATCAGTTGATCCAGGTCTTCTTCAGTGGGGAGCGTGTGGAACGAGGTAACCTGTGCAGCGGGGTTGATTTTCAGAATTGTCTCGGACATCAGGGTGATCTTGTTTTCGCCTATCGTATCTGTGAAGCATCCGATCTGACGGTTCATGTCACCGGCCTCGTATATGCCCTGGCCGGCAAGGATAAAATGTTCAACCCCGCACCGAGACAGCAGTAATGCAAGCGTCTCGCCGGAACCGCTGTCGCCGATGATCAGCACCTTAGCAGACCTGATACGTTCCTGATCATCCTCGGTGAAGACCCCGTAGTTTCGTTCGAACAGGGCCTTGTACGTCAGGTCCATTGTCCCCCCTCAGGGAATTTCATCAAGGCTTACTCCCCCTGCGCTCGCGAAAATGCCCCCATGCAATGAACAGTTTCCACCAGATCTCCTGAGCCCACTCCAGTACGGGTGACAACCTGGTCTGAAACAGGCGCCACATGATCTTCCGCTGCCAGACCAGCAGTGTCTGCAGGTTCAGACCGCCTATGCGGTTGATCCTGATGGCGTTCGCGGTGATATTCCAGTAGCGAGGCGATGCTACCGGCTTCCATTTGCCGCTGAGCACCTTGAGCACCTCGAGCGAGCCGAGCGACGAACACAGCCACACAGAGGGGGCTATATGGGTGGGGGAAGAATCCTCCTCGATAAAGGAGCGGTAGTAGTCGATCCTCCAGTCGGCAAACGGAACATAGAAGTACGTGCCGAACTTGTATTTTCTGATGGCGAGCATGTCCTTGAGCTCTTCATACGATCCCAGTTTGGGTACTCCCTCGATGTCCTCCACCGGTGGACTGTCCGGCATGAGTATGCAGACATTCGCCCAGGTGCCGGATGGGAATATCAACAGGGCAGGTACCCCCAGTCTCTGGGCCTCCCTGAATACGATTACACTGAATGCAAGATCGTCGGCAGCGGGGAATACCACGTCAACCCTGGGAATCAGCTCGGAAATCCTCTCATGGTTCAAGAGCTCGGGATATACCTCCACCTGGGCATCAGGATTGATCTTCATGATCTGCTCTCGTATGACCTCGGCCTTGTTTCTGCCCAGCGTGTCGGTAAAACAGGCAATCTGCCGGTTCATGTTGGAAAATCCGTAGTTGTCGAATTCCACCAGAATGAAATTACTCACCCCTGAACGGGCAAGAACAACAGCGACAGTACCGCCAATGCCGCCGCACCCGATAATGAGGACTTTCGAGGTACGGATACGGTCCTGTTCTTTCTCGGTGAAGACTCCGTAGTTTCTCAGGAAAAGCTCTTGGTAGCCAGGTAGTATATTCATGAATCCTTTCTTCTATGATGCAATCTGACAGGCAACAGCCCATGCACAAGTGTAGACAGGAGACATGCTGCTCCCGCACCGATTGCAACGTAGTATGGTTGCAGAAAATACATGAAGACATCGACGTCCACAGTGTAGTGTATAATGCCAAGGCCGACAACCGGCATATCCACCAGGGTGCATGCAAACAGAAGCGATCCGAAGAATCCCGCTGCATAGGCAAGCATGAACAAACCGCTCCACATGATGAAGAGCCGCCCCTTTTTCCCGGGCATGGTGCTGCCCCAGAAGGCAAGGAACAGGTATCCGAAAAGAACCACCGGGAGCAGTATGACCGCTATGATCGGGGTTTCGATAACATACTTGAAGCCTTCAGGCGGAAGATTGTGGATCAGGATGAAGGGATACGCATCGATGGTATACATCCTGTCGTAGACATCTCCGCGCCACCAGGGGAAGAAGATGGTGCTGAAAAAGACGATTCCGGCAGCCAGGCCGAAAATATTGTAGATGGTGAATTCACGGAAGTGGCCGGTAAACGTCTTGAGTATACGCCTCATACCCTGGGGATTTGATTCATCCTGCGCCAGACTCCGGCGCGTTGCATCATCGATGAAGATGTTTTCCAGGATCTTAAGAAATTTCATATTGTTCCCTTTATAGGTTCAGCATGCGGAAAAATCAAGACAATCGTCCCGGATTCAGGTGTTGCTGCCGCTGTCTTCTCATCCACAGAGCTTCAGCCGGCCAGCACGGCGTCTACTGCATGTGCGAGCTTCTCCTTCGCGGCTGCGATGACATCAGCATCGGACCAGAGAAAGGCCAGCAGGTCCTCTGCCCGGATATGCGCAAAACACAGCAGCAGGATCGGGCAGATTCCGAGCGTCATGGCCAGGGCCGTCTTCTTCTCCCAGGTGTCATATTCATCCGCTGAGCCTGTGGGCACAATGCGAGGTATGCCGGATCCGAACATGCGGTAGAACTCAAGTGAGACAGCTCCGGTATCTGAGCTGTCCGCAGTATCCACTGAAGCTGAATGGTTCGAGGCAAAGAGATCTATGTGCGAGCAGGCTTCCTCGGTAGGAGTGGTCTGGTCCAGCCCTGCAGCTGCGGCAGACGGGTCGATCCCGTTTTCGATACAGTGTTTCAGCAGCACAACGGCATCAGCCGGGCGCTTCTTTGACAATGCGGCGAATCCTTCATGGTCCAGCAGGAAGACCCCCTGTTTCTTTCCGGCCTTAAAAAGACTGTGCGAACCAGCCTGAGGGAACTCGAGATAACTCATGCAGGGAAACGGACAATGGTAGCATGCATGGGCCTTCTTGAAATGTTTCTTGATCAGTTGAGAAGCGGCCTCGCCGGAACCCATGCTTTTCTGCACCACGAACTGGGGGGTGCTGTACTGGTTCTTCAGTGCCGAAGCCATGGGGCCACTCATTTCTATGGCGTGTTCAGGGAAGCGGATCCCTCCGGCAGCCTTCAATGCAATGGCCCGTATATTCTTCTGCCCGACCGCGCAGCCCAGAGAAGCCTTGTCCAGACTGCCCCAGAGCCCGGTGGAGAGGCAGGCATGTGCAGAGGAGTTATCCGCGGCATTGCCCGTGAGCAGGACGATCTCGGGACAGTTCCTGCCTCGGGCCAGCAGCAAGTCTTCCCGCTTGGAAAGATCTCCTGCGAGGGTATCGCCTGGAGTGATCCTGATGGTATTGTCTATCAGCTCGATGATCACGGGGGTCTCGCTGCGGCCTGTGATCACAAGGAAATCAATCCCCGAGAATTTCAGCTGTGGCCCCGTATTGAGCATGAAGGGGACATGCACCACCTTGTTCCCGTTCGAGTAAAAGCTTGCCGTCATCAGGCACGATGCCGGGGCAAAACTTCCGGTGAGAGGTCCGGTGCCGAATACCAGAGGGGCGTTGTCTGCATAGCGTTCGAGGAGCACGGTGCTCAGGCGGACCCCTCCTGTATGCTCGGCGAAGAGTTCAGAGGGAAGATCTATGGTCTCCACTGATGAATTCTCGAGATTCACCAGCGCCATCTTTGCATTATAAAAAGGGGTCATGAGTACGTCCATGCTTTGACTTCTCCTGGAATGGTTTTCTGCCAGCGAAAGCGGATCTTTGCGGAGCTGTACGGGCAGGTGTCCACACAACGCATACACAAGATACACTCGTCCATGGGGATCTTGGGCGCGGTCCCCTCTCTGAGGGCTTCACGGTCGATGATGCCCATGGGGCAGATGTCGGCGCACTGCATACAGGAAAACTTCTTGCACTGCTTGGCCCCGATCACGATCTTGATCAGGCCTATCTTGGCCGCCAGGGCCAGTACGGCACCCACCGGGCAGAAGTAGCGGCACCATGACCTGCGCTGTCCCAGTTCAAGGCTTGCGATGGCAGGCACAATGGCAAGTTCTGCTCCCTGCAGCACCCCCGATACCCCGTACGACCTGCAGATGCTTCCGATGGGGCATACCGTGCAGAAGGGCTGGAATCCCAGGCCGGCAGCCCCGCCGATCGCTCCGCCAAGGATCCCGTACTTGATCATGCGGCTTTTCAGAAATTTCGGCAGGCCGAACTTGGGGACGACAGAGCCCACCAGGTCGAGGAAGAACCCGAAGGGACATACCCATCCGCAGAAAGCCCTGCCGAGAAGGATAGTCAGTACGATGAGCACGAGGGCAGCACCGGCGCTGGCGAACACGATATGCTTGGTTGCGGCGATATTCTGCAGGGTCCCGGTGGGACAGGGCAGAGAGACCACCCCTGCCGTGAAATAACAGAACGTGCCCACGAGGACCACCACCAGGAGCAGGAATGAGAGCAGCTGTACCGGCCAGCGCAGATATTTGATCCATCCTACGGCCTTACCCCGATAGAAGTGCAGTGCCCCTTCAGGACAATGTTTGACGCACAGGGGGTCACCCTCGCACAGGTCGCATTTTCTGATCTTGCCGGTCACCGGTTCCACCATCGGGGCCGATTCAGGACAGGCAAGGGTGCAGATCCCGCATTCCACACAGAACAGGCGCCTGATGCGCACGATTCCTTCATCGTCCTTGTCGATCGCGCGGGTAGGGCAGGCTTCCAGGCAGAGGGGTTCTCTGCAGTGCAGACACAGGGCCGCAAAGTTCTTGCCTTCCTCTTCGTTGCGCAGGACCTTTATGCTTGACGACGCCGGCGCCACTTTGTCCACATTCCGGTTGGAACAGACCATCTCGCAGGTCGAACACCCGGTACATTTTGAGGGATTGAATACAATGACCGGCGGATGTCTGGGCAGTTTCTTCTTGGCAGGCAACGGTCTTAAGTCCTTGATATCTATATATTCAACTTGTTTCTGGGCAGCTTCGGGCATCCCTCTCCCCTTTCTCTTTACGCATTCCTCAGCAGATATACTTTACGCCTGCAGGCGGGACACATTTCAAGGTATCCCTTGGGTTCATCCTTGAGTCGCTCGGTGATAAAGTCCATGACGTGCAGTGCAGCGAAGAGTTCACCGCAGCAGGTGCAGGTGCGGATATCCTTGACCGTTCCCTGCTGGATGGCCAGTTGTCTGAGTCCTTTTATGAGATCGCGGTCACTCACCCCTGCAGGGCATACGTCGGTGCCGGCATTGCACTCGGTGCAGTACCAGATGTATTCGTCGGCAAGGATATCCTCTCCCATCATGACCTTCTTGATCACCCCGCGCGGTGACATCTCGATGGAAAAATTCGGGTACATCTCTGCCATGGGGCACACTGCCACGCAGCGGCCGCACTCCACACAGCTGTGCGCACCGGAGGCAGTCATGATATCTCTAATCTCTTTTGCACTCTTCATCTTCATTCCTTCTCCATACGAGCAGCACATGCCTTGAATTCCGGTATCTTCGAGATCGGATCGAGTTCCTCGATGGTCAGTGCGTTGGCCGGTGCCTCTCTGAAGTGGAACGGTGCAAAGATCGACCCTTTCCTGACCCGGGAGGTGATCTTCGCATTCGTGCTGATGGATCCCCTGCGTGTACTCACCCTGATGGCGTCACCGTCTCTGATACCCAATGAATGTGCATCCGCAGGACTGATCTCCACAAAGGGCTTGTCCACCTCTCGGTGAAGGAAATGCGATCGCCTGGTCATTGTGCCGGTATGATAGTGAGAGAACATACGGCCGGTAATGAGCGTATACGGATACGTTTCGTCTGGCATTTCTTTGGGCGGCGTATAGCCCGGGACAACAAAGAGTCCCTTTCCGCGTGAGAATCTGCCTTCATGGAGAAAGCGGGTACCGGGATGTGTGTCTTCCGGACAGGGCCATTGCAGACCGGCGCTTCCCAGTCTGTCGAAATGCACACCACCCATAATCGGGGTGAGTGACGCGACCTCATCCATTACCTCGCCGGGGTCGGCATATGGGTAATCAAGTCCCAGCGCCTTTCCCATCATGCACAGGATGGTGAAGTCGTCCCTGGCGTCTCCCGGTGGTTCGACGGCCTTGCGGAGAAGCTGGATCCTCCGCTCGGTATTGGTAAAGGTGCCGGTCTTCTCCGCGTAACATGCACCCGGCAGCACCAGGTCGGCGAGTTTGGCGGTCTCGGTCAGGAAGATATCCTGCACGATCAGGAAATCGAGTTTGTGCAGGGAGTCGATCACATGACTCTGGTTCGGATCGGACAAAACAGGATTCTCCGCCATAATGTACAGTGCGCGGATCTTCTTTCCGGCCGAGCCAATGATCTCCGTGACAGTCATGCCGGGGGTAGGTGAGAGTTCCCTGCCCCAGGCATCCTCGAACTTCCTGAGAATATTCGCATCGGCAACGGTCTGGTACCCGGGGTAGACATTGGGAAGCGCCCCGAGGTCGCACGCCCCCTGCACATTGTTCTGCCCCCTCAAGGGGCAGATACCCGAGTGCGGTTTGCCGACATGTCCGCACAGCATGGCAAGATTGCATATGGCAAATACGTTGGCAGTGCCGCAGGCATGCTGGGTGATTCCCATACAGAATACAATGGATGCTTCCTGCGCGCGGGAATATATCTCTGAAACCCGCGCGATCTCTTCGGCTGCAATCCCTGATTCATCACTGGCCTCCTCGACGCTCCACCCTGAAAGGTATGCATCCAGCGCATCAAAGGCCTCGGTCCTCTCATTGATGAAATCACGAGCCTCCAGGCCCTGGTCGAGAATGTACCGCATCATGCCGTTTATCAGCGGGATGTCGGTGCCGGAGTTGATCTGGAGATGGATGTCGGCGTTGGCAGCCACCTCGGTTCTCCTGGGATCCACCACGATCAGTGTCGCCCCGTGATCTTTGGCCTTGTAGATCTCGCCCATGATGATGGGGTGGGTTTCCGCAGCGTTGGAACCGAAGATGATGATACACTCAGCCCCGGTGAAATCGCTGATGGAGTTTGTCATGGCACCGCTGCCCAGGGCCTGCGCCATGGCAGCTGCCGTGGGACCGTGACAGAGCCGTGCACAGTGGTCGACATTGTTGGTCTTGAACCCGGCTCTGATCAGTTTCTGGAACAGGTAATTCTCCTCATTGGTGCACTTTGCGGAGCTCAGTCCGGCAACGGCGTCCGGACCGTAGCTCTCGGCTGCTTCCTTGAGCTTCTTCGCAGCGAGATCGATTGCCTCCTCCCACGATATTTCCTGAAACTCTCCGTTCTTCTTGAGCAGGGGCCGGGTGAGCCTGTCCGGATGATGGATAAATTCGTGGGCTGCCCAGCCTTTGATGCACAAGGTACCTTTGGCTACGGGATGTTTCCTGTCAGGCAGGGTCCTGATGGCCTTGCCGTCTTCAACCTGCAGGATAAACCCGCACCCGGTGCCGCAATAAGGACAGATCGTCTTTACAAAATCACGTTTCATGGTTCACCTTCAATGAATCCAGCCACCCGGGCTCCATGAGGGGCGGGCACGGCTCGATAGTCAGATCGCTGAGCACCGGAGAGAGCCGCTCCAAATCTGTTCCGGCTTCATATCCGTAATTGTTTGCCAGGGTTTCACGCATGGCAACCTGCAGAAGCATCAGGGGAATATTGACCGGGCAGGCATCCGTACATCCGCCGCAGGCAACGCACGTATCAGACAGGTGAAATGCCCTGATAAGGTGGTAGGACACCATATCCGCAGGGATCTCGCCGCGTCTGACCCACAGATCGTCTTCCAGTTTACAGGGTTCACATACACAGATCGGACACGAATTTCTGCATCCGTAGCATTTGATACACCTGCTGAGTTCGGCCGCCCAGTGCTGCATCCGTGTGCCTGGATCGTCCGAAAGAAACATTCTTGCCCGTTCATCTTCGCGGGGATCAAATCCCTCTGACTTCTCACCCAGGGCGATCGAGGCAGGGTAGGGTTTTGTACACAGGCATATTCGAGCCTGCTCGGCACTGCAGGCCAGTCCTATGACATGCAGGCGTGCAGGGTCGAACTGGTTGCGCTTGGAAAGTTCATTCAAGGCCCGTTCATCACAGCCCCGGCATATGATGCCCAGCCGGTAGTCCTGTCGGGACGAGCGCAGGATGTTCATGGCCAGCTTGGCAAGCAGCCATTTGGGCTCAAGTTCCAGCATACCGGTCTCGGCGGCATCCTCGAAGACATACGGATAGGGTTCGTCTTCCACCCGTGCCAGAGCCAGCACCCCGTCAACCAGGCCTTCTTCGAGTGCGTTTTTGGCCTTGAGCCGTGCATCTTCTACTAGACTCACGTATCACCTCTTCTGTAATCGTTCATATTTGACCGTGACCATGCCTGAACCGGCGGCAGATCCTGAAGCCTGCGATAAAACTCCCCGATGACATCTGCAAACTGATGGTGTTCATGGGCGGTGCCGAAGCTGGTGAAGAGGCGTCGGGAATCAATCCCCACCGTATCCAGCAGCGGTCTCAAGAGTTCAAGCCTTTTGGCTGCACGGTGGTTGGCGTTATTGTAGCGGCAGCCGCCCAGGTGGCAGCCCATCACCGCTACACCGTCTATTCCCGAGGAAAAAGCCCTGATGACCGCGTCAGCCTCGACACGTGAGGCACATTCCACCGGGATGACCCGGAAATTCACGGGAAGCTGTACCTTGTTCTTTCCTGCCGCATCTGCACCGATAAGCGCGCACCACTTACAGGCAAATACCACTACCTTTGGTGCTGCGTTGTGTCGGGTGCTCTCGGCATGATCACTCAGCAGTATCTCTTGTGTCATAGCGCACCTTCTCTCAACTAAAAGCAGCTTTCAGCATCTCTCCGATGAGGAGAGCGTTTTGTTCCGGCAGCTGGATCGAACCGTTGGGACAGACCGAAACGCAGCTCCCGCAACCGGTACAGCGCATCTGACTGACTGTGCTCTTGTATGCTCCCTGATCCGCCTCCAGGCTGCAGGCATCATAGGGGCAGATGGCCACGCAGTTTCCGCACCCGGTACATGCCTGCCGGTCCACCAGGGCCAGGGAAAATTTACGTTCCTTAAACTGGCTGATTTGTGTGGCCGTGAGCTGATCAGTGTTCAGCAGGGCAAAGGCCTTCATTGCGGCCGCTTCACCCTGCAGGATCGCTGTGCGGGCCAGCACCGGCCACCTGGCGGACCCGCAGACCAGCACACCGTCTTTGGTAGTCTCCAGGGGATGCATCAGAGAGCGCACCTCGTAGAAACCATGTATATCACGATTGAGGTCGAACAGTTCAGCCACTCTGGCGGCATCGTCATGCGGGATCAGCGGAGAGCTGAGCACCACCAGTTCGGCATCAATTCGCCGTTCTCTGCCGGTGATGACATCATAAACCCTGATTTCCTCCACCTGTTCGGCGCCGAGGATCCCCGGGGGTGTGTCCTGATCGTACCGGACGAACCGGACGCCCGCCTCCATTGCCTTGCGGTAATAGTCCTCCAGAACACTGCCGGGGCACATGATATCCCGGTGGAGTATCGTCACCTCAGCATCCGGGTTTTCCTCCAGGAGCTGTATTGCCTGCTTCAGGGACACCGGGCAGCAGATAGCCGAACAGTACGGTCTGTCGGCATCACGTACGCCCACGCACTGGATGAAGACAGCGGAGGTGACCTTCATGCCGGGGCCCTTGAAACTCCGTTCGAGCTCGATGCCGGTGATAACCCCCTTGAGCTCCTTGTACCGGTATAACGATCCCGGCAGGTTGACCCGTGCACCGGTTGCTATGATGACCGCCCCGACATTGATGCTCTTGACATCACTACCGGATGTGAACTCGACGGTGAAATCGCCTGCAGACCCTCGCACAGCGGAAATTCGACTGCCGGGATAGTAGCGAACCAGGGGGGAGTTGCCCACTGTGTACAGGAAAGCCTCCACATGTTGTGGGGTTCCGTCGGTTTCAGGGGCAATCTTCTTGATCAGGTTCAGCAGGCCACCCGGGGTCTTGGCCCGGTCCAGGAGGTGTACCGTAATCCCCAGCTTCACCAGGGAAGCGGCAGCGGAGATCCCTGCAGGTCCTGCCCCGATAACGAGCACTTCCTGCTTCGGTTCGATCGTCAGATCTTCAGAATAGTTACGCTGCACCAGTGCGGCGATACCCATATTTATGAGATCACCGGCTTTTTTTGTGGCTGAGGCGGGGTCATCACGGTGTATCCAGGCACATCCCTCGCGGAGATCCACCAGTTCTATATGTTTCGGATCAATGCCTCTTTTCTGAAGCCCGGTGATTATCGCATCACCCCTGGCCAGGAAGGAACAGGCCCCCAGCAGAACCCTGGATTCCGGTGAAAGGGGGATGCGCTTGGCCAGCTCATCGATATTCTCTTCAAGACAGAGAGACTTTACCTTTTCACACGATACGATCCGGGGATGATGCTCGAGTCCCTTGCGGATTGATTCAAGATCGACAACATCGGAGATCTCACCGTAACACTCGCAGAGAAAGCACCTGGTTTGTTTGTTGTCTTCCACTATTGTTCCTCCCCCACATGCACCCGAAGCGCAGCCGATGATGCCTGGACAACAGATGCCTCGACATCCATTGGTTCACGGCAGAATCCGCAGGACTTTATAGTTGGACTGATACCGCTGAGCAGCCCCTCGGTATCGAGTATGGGACTGTACCCGGAGTCCTTTGATTTTGCCAGGGACGGCTGCAGTGCCCCGTTGAGCACCACCATGTCGAACTTCCTGATCTGCCGTGACTGGGTTATGGTATTCTCATATTTTACGGCGATCCCGTCTTCGTCAGGCATGGGATAAATAAGTCCCGGTCTTCCCCTGAGGAGCTCAATGGACGAACCGCCTATCTCCCTTAGATAGTACTCATAGTAGTGTCTGCCCTCGGCACGCATGTCAGTGAAGAAGATGACGCATTGCACCTGCGGATTGCGCCGCTTTACCCACTGGGCCTGTTTGAGGGCATGCATGCAGCAGACCGCCGAACAGTAGGGAAAGAGTCTCAGGTCCCTGGCTCCGGCGCATTGGATGAATGCGATGCTTGCAGGCTGCTTGTTGTCTTGCTTTTTAACAACGGTTCCCCGGTTGAGGCCGGACTCGGCAGTCCATTCTTCGAACTGCAGGGAACTCATGATATCGGGATGGGTCCCGTAGCCGTATTCCTCGAGGGGTGAGATGTCGTAGTCCTGAAATCCGGTGGCCCAGATCACGTCCCGGGCAAGGATCTCGCTTGAAGCGGCTTTTCTGTTAATATCAATGGCGGAGGTGGGACATACATCCACACACTTACCACAGAGGGTACATTTTTCTCTATAAATATAGTATGATGGCGGGTATGCATGTGCACCCAGGGTGCTGATGGCATCGACGCCGCATGCGGGCACACACCTTCCACATGAGATACACCGGTTCTCGTCGATATACCGGGGGTGTTCATCCACGACCACCTTCAAGGCCCCGTCGGTCTTGGTGATGGTGTTGATCTCGGCGCAGGTATGTACGGTGATCAGAGGGTTCAGCATACAGTTGCGTACTTCGGTCCAGAGAGGACAGAAGGCACAGTGATCCGTGGGATAGAGCTTGTCAAGGGCTGATACCTGTCCACCCAGGGCAGGGCCTTTCTCCACCAGATGCACGGCGGTCCCTGCTCTTGCCAGATCAAGGGATGCCGTGATCCCGGCGACTCCACCGCCGATGACAATGACTGGTTTCATGTGAGGGGGCTTGGCAGACATGGGTGCTCCTCTTACTTATTGATCAGGCCATAGTGACTGGCCAGCTTCCTGATCCTGCTTCCCAGCCACTCCCCGAAACTCGGCGGCGGGAAATCATAGGGGCCGACATTATCCTCTTGTTTAAGAGCAAGGATCTTTTCGGAAGGTTGAAAGCGTTTGACCTTGTCGTAATATACCACGATCGATTTCGGATCGGTGGGGCAGCGGGTAAAACATGCGCCGCAGCCGATGCACTTGTCCTCGATGACTACGGGATTCTTCCGGTCCTCCAGTTCAATAGCGTCATACTTGCATGCCTTGTAGCAGTTACGGCAACGACGCTTGTTGGTCCAGGCGAGACAGGTGTCCCGGTTGATGACCGCGTTGCCGATGTCAAGGTCCTCTTTGGCAACCTTCTTGATCGCACCGGTGGGGCAGGTCCTGATGCATTCCATGCACAGGATGCACTTGCGCCAGTCCAGTACAGGGGTGCCGAGATTGGGGATGCCGTCAAAGATCGAGGCCGGAGACAGAGCGTCTGCAGGGCAGACGTCAATGCAGCGGTAGCAGCGGGTACAGTGTTTGAGGAACTCCGCTTCCACGAGTGAAGCAGGAGGCCGGGGCAGCGCCTTTGCCCCGCTGACCTTGAACACGGTAAAGACCGCACCAGAGGCCACGCCACTGATCAGAATTTTCATAAAGTTCCTGCGCGAGTTCTCCATCGTGGTTCTCCAGGTTCACTTCCAGAGTATGCAGTTCTACATAGGAATATAATTGGTTAGTTGCATTCAGTAAAGAGGGGGCTTGAAAAAAGCCCCCTCTGATATCAGCCGTTGTTAGGCCTTTCTTGCTGCCTGCATATCTTTGATTGTGTAATCCAGACCGAGATTCTTGAGGGTATCGTCGGTTGGAATACCATTGTCATCCCAGCCGAAGTAGTCGAAGACATCTTTCTGCATCTTCTTGACTTCCTCTTCCGGGAAAACAGCATCCTTCTTCGGGCCCTCTGGAAGTTTCTCGTTCTTGAGCCGCCAGGGCAGTGTATCGTCCTTGGCACGGACGCCTTCACGCACCTGGAAGCAGCGCTCCAGCGTCATGATGCGTTTGGACGTGGTCCAGTACTCTTCGTCGGTCATGTTCCAGCCGCACAGCGGGTTGAGCATTGCGATGAAGACCCCTGGTGTTTCCTTGCCCCACGGGTAGCCACCCACGAATGAGCACATGGTGAGCGAGTTGATCATGGTCCAGCGTGCCAGTGTTTCCGCGGAGGTTCCCTCATGGTGGTCGCCGCCGCAGGTACCCAGGGCATAGCTGAATGCACGTGCCTTGTCACCGCGTGGATCGTGCGCTGCGACTTCCTTGCCTTTGACATGCACGGCCCACTTATAGGAATCCTTGCCGATCTCCTCGGACATCTTCTTGACGCCCTTGGCCAGCAGTTTTCCTGCACCTTCCTGATAAGCGATCTTCCTGATCATCTCGACAGAGGCATCGCCATTGCCGAACTCCAGGTTGATGCCGTCCAGGTCCTTGGGTGTCAGAACGCCGCGCTGGACACACTCCATGGCGAAGGCCAGACAGCCGCCGGTGGAGATGGAGTCGAGCCCCAGGGCATCGGTCAGCTCGATGCAGGCCATCATG
>ERZ795057.1130-NODE-1130-length-24175-cov-6.947761_pt1 | contig 24175 bp, 21 predicted proteins | sample MGYA00375141_ERZ795057 | MGnify/ENA primary metagenome ERZ795057 (study PRJEB30186, sample SAMN05720163) | activated sludge metagenome | isolation source: Anaerobic digester | place: Hong Kong | collected 2015-01-26 ... | reverse complement strand
TAAGGTTTTGGTTTTCATATTGTTGATTATTGCTGGTTACTTATGGGCTTTGTCATTGCGATCCCGCTCAGCGGGAGAAACAATCTCATCAATTTGATTTCACTTTATCAAACGATGATTTTATTGCTACATCCCAAACCTTTGCACGTCGCGATTTTCCTTCGGGGCCTTCAATGTTTAGAGTTACGATATAGCGTCCTGACCGCTGGTAGGTATGAACCGGATGCTGTTCATCTGATGTTGTCCCGTCGCCGAATTCCCATTTCCAGGAAGAAATTTCTCCCACCGATTCATCTTTGAAAGCAACCAGCCTTCTGTCCATGTCGATGACTGTGAATGACCACCTGGCATCGATTTTTTTGGCCAGGTCTTTTTCAAGTGGCATGAGCCTGAAGTCCTTGAGAAATGATGCATTCCCGTACATCGTATGCTCATCCGACATGTTCCAGAAACCGTTATTGCCCCTTGCCTTAACGTCATCGAAGTCGATTATCGCCCAGCAAAGTCCGATATCCCGTCCTTCCTTCAGCACCGATTCAACAGCTCTTTCAGGGCCTTCAGGACCGGCATAATCGAAAGGAGTGATCCAGAATTCAAGAGTGAGCTTCCCCGCTTCGCCCGGCCTGAAATCGTAAGAATATGCCGCGTTCGCCCAGGGGAGTTCCTTTATCCATGGCTGGCTTCCCCATGCAAGACACCAGTCCTGGCCTTCGGCCGGTGTATAGATGTGATAATTCTGGGCATGAACGCCATGGAAATTAAAGTAGGCTTCCCATGAATTATTCAGCAAAGGATGGGGGTGGAACTGCTCAATTAGCGGGCCCCCCGACTGGTCGCCGTCCACAACTATCTCAAAGATGTCGTGATGAAGGTCTGCACGCGAAAAATCCCAGTAGTCGTCGTATGCTTCGTACAGGAACCAGAGCCTGTTCATGCCTTTCACCCAGCCCACACGGACTTTCACCTCGAGGTTTTTCGGATCAAGAGAGTTATGTCGTTTATTGTCATCCTTAAGAACCTCGTTACCAATAATATAGCTTTCCGGGACAATATCCCAGTCACCCGGATCACCGTCTACCCTGGGGATCTTGTCGGCCGGGAACTGGAAGATCTTAAATTGTGGTTCATCCTGTGCCATAAGCATGGAAGAACAGCTGATTATCAATGCCGGTAGAAGCAGTAAAGTCTTTTTCAGGTTCATATTTTTAAGAGAACGGTGAGTAGTGAACAAATATATAATTTTAATGAAAACTCTCAAATATACTGTCTCCTGTCAGACTCCAGGGTACATGGGAATTTAAATATCAGACACTGGCTGATAAGCCATTAATATTCAATAATATGGACCCTTATTCAATATTCAGCCTCAATGAGCTTATGAAAGAAAAATTATATTAATTTAACATCAGTGTTTAGGTAAATGGGAACTTTATTACAAAATTGCAGGATCATCAAATAATCTGAATTATGAAAAGGATCATTTTAGTTCTTTCGACAGCCCTGCTAATCCTCCGGCTGGGAGCTCAGAATACCGAAGTGCTCTTTCTTTCCGGTACCGACAAGGATAATACGGTTGAATGGGATTTTTTCTGCACCAATGGCATGAACAGCGGAAAGTGGAGCAAAATAGCTGTTCCGTCATGCTGGGAGCTTCAGGGATTCGGGTCGTACCTGTATGGCAATGTAAATAAAAATGCCAGTGAGAAGGGGCTGTACAAATATGAATTTACAGTTCCTTCAGGATGGTCGTCGAAGAAGGTCTTCATCGTATTTGAAGGTTCAATGACCGACACTGAAGTGAAGATAAACGGTAAACCGGCAGGACCTTTGCACCAGGGAGCGTTCTATCGTTTCAGATATGATATTTCCGGACTTCTCAATTACAGCGGAAGCAATCTTCTCGAGGTTGCCGTAAGCAAGGAGTCGGCTAACGAAAGTGTCAACAGGGCTGAGAGAGTATCAGACTACTGGGTTTTCGGAGGCATTTTCAGACCTGTTTACCTCGAAGCTTTTCCGGTTCAGCATATCGACCGTGTTGCCATCGATGCAAAGGCTGACGGTTCTTTCTGTATGGATGTTTATACTGAAGGCAGCGGAAAAGCTAAAACTGTTAACGCACGCATTGAAACAGTTGACGGAAAGCCAATTGGCGAGTCACTCTCAGTTAAATACGATCCTTCAGGAAAGATTACCCTCCGGGGAAATTTTCCCGGCGCTGCGACATGGGACCCGGAATTCCCAGACATGCACAGGGTTGTGGTATCACTGAAAAAAGGAAAGAAAATCCTTCATCAGGTAACACAGAAGTTTGGATTCCGTACTGTGGAAGTCAGGGAAGGCGATGGTATATATGTTAACGGCGCAAAGATAATCTTCAGGGGAGTTTGCCGCCACACCTTCTGGCCTTCGTCAGGCAGGACCAGCAGCAAGGAGCTGGCTGTAAATGACGTACTCCTTATGAAAGAGATGAACATGAATGCCGTGAGGATGAGCCATTACCCGCCCGACCAGTATTTTCTTGATGTCTGTGATTCACTGGGTATGTTTGTACTGGATGAACTTGCAGGATGGCAGGCCTTTTACGATACGCCAACGGCAAAACGCCTTGTGAAGCAGATGGTTGAAAGAGACGTTAACCATCCTTCAATAGTGCTGTGGGACAATGGCAACGAGGGAGGATTCAACAAGGAAGTGCGAGGCGATTTTGCTCTGTATGACCCACAGAAAAGAACCGTTATCGAGCCATGGGCAATTGTAAACGGAACAAACACCAAGCACTATCCGAGATTTGAATATGTTCAGAACGCCCTGAACAATGGCAAGGAAATATTTTTCCCGACAGAGTTCCTTCATGGTCTTTACGACGGGGGGCATGGTGCAGGCCTTGATGAACAGTGGAATTTCATGATGTCCAAACCTCTTTCTGCCGGGGCATTCCTGTGGGTTTTTGCCGACGAAGGTGTTGAACGACGGGACCTTAATGATTCTATCGATTCTGAGGGAAACAGAGGACCTGACGGAATTCTTGGCCCTTACCACGAGAAAGAGGGCAGCTTCTATACGGTAAAAGATATCTGGTCGCCGGTTCAGATCAGCCTTTTAGAATTTACTCCTGAATTCGACGCAAAATTTGAAGTAACTAACCGCTACCTTTATACCGACCTGAAGATGTGCAGCTTCGGCTTCGAGCTTGTACGGTATGACAATTCGTTTCCTGACCTGACAGAGATGAGAACCTCATCGGGTAAGATAACCTTCCCGGAACTTGATCCCGGGAAAAAAGTAAATCTTACGCTGAACCTTCCCCCTGACTCGAGAAAGTATGATGTTCTGTATCTGAGGGTATACGACAGGGCAGGCGCGATTATAAATACCTGGTCGTGGAACATAAGCAGTGCTCAGGATGTTGCCACACGTACAGTCATATCTGAAGAAGGTAAGCTAAGTGTAATGGAAAGAGAAGATGTGGTTGCGGTATCCACGGGAAGCAACGATATAAGCTTCAGCAGAACGACTGGTTTGATAACGTCTGTAAAGAATAACGGGAATGTGATCCCTTTTACCGGAGGACCCAGGTTCACCGTATTTAAAGCCGTATTAAAAGACGGTGATCCGCAGTTCAGGCATTATCCCGAAGGAAGGTCATATGTTGTTGAGGCGATATACAGTGAGGGCGCCAGGGCAAAATGGACCTTCGACGGAAGTGACTGGATAAGACTGGACTATGAATACCCGGCTTCGGGAGAGTTTGATTATGCAGGTATTACATTTTCTTTTCCCGAAGACCTTGTCAGTGGAGCCAGGCTGATGGCAAACGGTCCTTACCATGTATGGAAAAACAGGCTCAGGGGAGTCACTTTCGGTGTTTACGACAAGAAATACAATAATACGATCACCGGGGAGTCATGGGAATACCCCGAATTCAAAGGTTACTATTCGAATTTTTACGGTGTAAGGCTGGATGCCGGATCAACTCCCGTAACCGTAATGACTGAGACACAAGGTCTGTTCCTTCATCTGTTCACGCCCGGAAATGCAAAGTATTCGGGTCGGAACAGGGGAGTGAGAGGTGAGGTTAATCCGCCTTTTCCTGATGGAGACATCTCCTTCCTGCATTGCATAAGCGCCATTGGGACAAAATTTTCTACTGCCGCTGCCGAAGGATCCCAGGGAGAGAAGAACAGGTTTGACGGAGAGAAACTCAGCGGGACTCTGTGGTTCAGGTTTGGGGAGTGACGCTAATGGTCACTCTATAGTCATTCTATGGTCATTCTATGGTCATTCTATTGTAATCCAGCGTTTTGTGCTGTTGTATGTTGTCATTCGGAAGCGAGGTTATCGAGGGGAGGTTTTTTCCCGATTGAGTTTATGTAGTTATTGAGTTTTACCCCAATATCATCAATCTGCTTAATAAATATCCTGAAATCGGACAAATCTATCAGATTTCTGTTTTGTGCTTTTATAAGCCATGTTTTAGTTTCGTATAATGAGCCTCGTGAGTAATAACTGAAATGGATGTTTTCCCTATAATGATATCTGCCGAACCCCTCGCTAAGGTTAGAGGCTATTGAATCAGCCGCCCTTACAAGCTGCCGCCCTATTGTATCCCTAGCAAAATATTCCCAGCAGATAACAATTTTCCAGATTTTTTCAGCCAGCTCCATCGAATGGCTGTAGACATATAATTCTTCTAATTTCATATCCTTTTAGCACTTGATTTCAACTAAAGTACAAAAAATCTCTGATTTTAATATAAAAAAATTCTAATTAATGACCAACACATATCAATTGAATGACAACCGAATGACCCTCCTCCGCTTAAGCACCGGAGGGCAAAGCCACCGAATGACAACCGAATGACAATTGAATGACAATTGAATGACAATAAAAAACCACTAAGTCTATTAACGGTCAGCCTGAACGAACGACCTGTTCAAAGCAAAAAAAACCTGAGGCTAAACTTTCAGAAATATCTTCTTCCTGTATAAAAAATATAGGAATAACCACGCTATTATCGTTATGCCCGTCGCCATTACCAGCGGCACCCATTTTTCAGGGAAAAGATCAGCTATTCCCTTGAAGAAAAAATTATTAGCCTTGCTGAGACCTACTATCCTTTCAGTAAGGTAGATCGTGATGGGATTCATACCGATAACCACAAAAAAGAATGCCCACTTCTTGAAATTCCACACATCAATTACCAGGTAGAAGACAGTAAAAAGAAGAAGGCTTATTCCTCCGGCCCAGCATACGAATGAGCTTGTCCACAGGTTTTTGTTGATAGGGAAGACCATATCCCATAACCTGCCTGCTCCCATAAGAACAACGGCTGCTCCGGCCATCACAAGAACCCGGCTCAGAGGTTTGTTTCTGAGGTAATCCGACCGGATGAATTCACCGGTGAACATACCGAGAAGTGCCGTGCATACTGCAGGCATTGTACTCATTATACCCTCAGGGTCGTGGTTGCCGAGGTAGAGTTTTCCAGGCATTATTGCCCTGTCGACACGGCTCGCAAAATTGATATCTCTCGAATAAATGTCGGCAGCACCTGTATGACTTTCCGGAAAGAGGAGCATCAGCACCCAATACCCGGCAAGGAGTCCGGCAAACCATAATATTCTGGTATTCAGTCGCGTATTCATGAATATCAGGGCCGCGAACATCCAGGCGAGGCCGATGCGGCCCAGAACGCTTCCGTAGCGAAGTTCGCCGAAATCAAAGCGAAGACCGTTGTTGTATAGTATCCCCAGCAGGACCAGTATAAATCCCCTGAAGAAAACATGCTTGTATATCGAAGTCCTGCTGTCGCCTGATGCTGTTCTTTTAGCCAGCGAGAACGGGAATGAAATTCCTGCGATAAAGAGGAATAATGGAAAAATCATGTCGTAGAATACAAATCCGTGCCATTTCACGTGATGGAGCTGGCTGGCACACCATTCAAACACAGGCCATCCTGTAAGAGAAGCCAGAGCGATGAATATTCCTTCACCTCCCATTATCCAGAACATGTCGAAACCTCTCAGGGCGTCGAGCGAGTAAAGACGTTCAGATGTTTTTGTCGTTTTCATGTAGCAAAGCTTAGGTCAACAAATTTACATTAATCCACTTTATGGTTTGTTAAAAATATCAAAAGACTTCAAACTCAGAAAAAAAGCACGGTTTTTGTTTGTGTACGTTAACGGAAATATACTATTTTTACAACTGTCCCCTTTTGTCCCTTAAAAAGGGTGTCAACCGCCGGCGCGTGAAATATATGCGTCACAAGGGAATAAGGTGGTAACAGTCAGATATGTAACATTTTAACTGATAAAAATTATGACAACCAGAAGAGAATTTGTTAAGAAAACAGCTTTGGGTGCAGCAGGAGTCACCTTCGGTGCGAAAAGCTATGCCCGTATTCTTGGAGCAAACGACAGGGTCAGGGTAGGTATTGTTGGATACTCTGATCGTTTCAGGGGTTCCCTCTATCCTTCATTCATGAGCCTTGCCAAGGAGATGAATTTTGAATTCACGGCTCTCAGCGATCTGTGGAGCAGAAGGAGAGATGATGCCGGGAAATTCTTCAAAGACAAAGGTATGGCTTTAAGGCTTGCCAGGAACAATGATGAGCTTTACAGCGGTAATGACACTGATGCAGTTATTATCAGCACAGCTGACTTTCAGCATGCTTTACACTGTGCCGAGGCAGTTAATGCCGGCCGCGATGCTTATGTGGAGAAACCTTTTGCAGAGTCAATGGCTGATGCAAGGGTAGCCCGTGCAGCTGTTGAAAAGACCGGGAAAATTGTTCAGATAGGTTCTCAGCGTCGCAGCGCTCCGAACTATATTGCTGCAAATGAATACATCAAATCTGGTAAATTCGGAAAGATCGTGATGGTGGAGATGACATGGAATGTAAATCAGCCGGGAAGGTGGAGAAGGCCCAATGTAGTTCCTCTCCTTAAGGAAGCCGATACCGACTGGAAGAGATACCAGATGAACAGACCCGCAGCTTCTTTTGACCCGAGAAAATACCTTGAATTCAGGTTGTTCTGGCCATACTCATCAGGGATACCAGGTCAGTGGATGGCACATCAGATCGATACCGTACACTGGTTTACAGGTCTGGCACATCCGAGAAGCGTAGCTGCCAACGGAGGAATCTATCTGTGGAAAGACGGAAGATCAAACTTCGATACGATGACTGCCGTTATGGATTACGGCAATCCCAGCGATCTCTCAGAAGGATTCCAGGTTGTTTATTCTTCAAGATTCACTAATTCGGCAGGGGGCACAAAGGAATATTATTACTCCAACGGAGGCATGCTGAACCTTGATACCAACAAGATAACTTCCGACGGCGGACTTCAGGCCAGGGAAGCAAAAGCCATGAACATGCAGCCGAACCTTCTTGAGCCGTTCGATCTTCCGGGCATGAGGATCGAAACCGCAGCTGATACCGGCGGTGATCCTATGACCACAGCTCACATGAGAAACTGGATGGAATGCGTCAGAAGCAGACAGAAACCTCATGCCGACGTAGTTGCCGGATATAACCATTCAATCGCATGTATAATGTGTACCGCAGCTCTCAGAACAGGCGAAAAAGCAAGCTTCGACGAGAAGAACCAGGAAGTGCTCGCCGGCGGAAAAGTATTTCAGTATTAATCAGATAAAATATGTTTATGATGAGAAAAATATCTGCAATCATTCTTGCTGTTCTGATAGGAGGGACAACACTAAGTGCCCAGTCTTTAAAAGTGAAACTGTTAAGGGATGACAGCCAGCGTAAAGTGGATGTTATGGTAGACGGGAAACTATTCACATCTTACCAGTATCCTCAAAATATGGAGAAACCATACCTTTACCCCATCATATCTTCCAACGGCTCGGTTGTGACAAGGGGCTTCCCCCTTGACCCCCGCAAAGGTGAAAGAGTAGACCATCCTCACCATATCGGACTATGGTTTAATCATGGCAATGTGAACGGCCTCGATTTCTGGAACAACTCATCGGCAATACCCGCTGACCGGAAAGACAGGTATGGTCATATTGTCGTAAAAGAAGTGGTCAGGGCCAAAAGCGGAAAAAAGGCAACACTTAACGTAATATCAGAGTGGAAAGACAACGGTGGGAACACACTTCTGGTTGAGAACACTCAATATATCTTCTCGGCCGATAAGAATTCAAGAACGGTGGATCATATTTCCACCCTTACTGCTGCAAATGGAACTGTGACGATAACCGATAACAAGGAAGGTATGTTCGCCATAAGGGTCGACAGGGCTTTCGAAATGCCTACCAACCAGCCGGCCATTTATACAGATGCCCAGGGAAATCCTGAAAAGGTCAGAGCTACCGACAACACGGGTGTTACAGGAATGTATGTATCCAGTTCAGGTAAGAAGGGAGATGATGTATGGAGTTCCAGAAATGACTGGGTCCTCCTCTCAGGTACAAAAGACAATGTCCTCACCACCATGGGTGTGTTTGATCATCCGAAGAATACCGGTTACCCTGCACACTCACATGCCAGAGGTTATGGCCTTTTCTCAACAAATAACCTGGGAGCACAGTCGTATGTAAAAGATCATACCCCTATAGTTGTAACACTTGAAAAAGGACAGTCGATCACTCTGCGTCACAGGTTCTATATTACATCAGGCGCTGAACTGACACCCGACAAGGCCAACCAGATCTTCAGCGACTTTTCAAAACTTTATTAATGTACTAATAGATTAAAATAATACCCCCTCTCTCAGCTGTCAGGCAGAAAGAGGGGGTTTTAACTAATTAATCGCACCGATATGAAAAAAACACTCTTTCTGGCCCTTATCCTGTTCCCCTTATCCTTATTTCTCAGTTGTGATAACACTGCAACAACTTCGGAACAGATGTATTATGAGATCAGGATCTACGGTATAAGCCAGCCTTCGCAGGCTGAAGCCATAGACAACTACCTTGCCAACGCTTTCATTCCGGCTATGCACAGAGCAGGGATAAGCAAAGTGGGCGTTTTCAAACCTGTTGAGGCTGATACTGTTGCATTCGGTAAGCTGATATATGTTTTCATCCCCTACAACAAGGCTGAAGACTATTTCAGGATCACAGGACTTCTTGAGAATGATGCTGTTTACCTGGAAGCCGGAAAGGCATTCCTTGATGCCCCCGTAAAAACACCTCCCTTCGACAGATATGAAAGCATTTTCATGAAAGCATTTTCCCATATGCCGGCATTTAAAACCTTTACATATTCAACGCCGCCTTCAGAAAGGATCTATGAACTCCGCAGCTATGAGAGCGCCACGGAGGCAAAAGCTCTGAAGAAGATACACATGTTCAATGAAGGCGGAGAGATTGCCATCTTTGAAAAGGTGGGATCCAATGCGGTATTTTACGGACAGGTCCTCTTCGGAAGTCTGAAGCCGCGGCTTATGTATATGACCACCTATGCCGACATGAAGTCGCATGATGAACACTGGAATGCATTCAGGAATCATCCCGACTGGCTGGAACTCAAGGCCAGGCTGGAATATGCCAGCACAACTTCAAAAACAGCGGCCTTCCTTTGTCATCCTACTGATTATTCAGACTTTTAGATAAATACCCCCCTGTATTTGTGCCATACGGCAATACAGGGGGGCATGAATTCACATTTAATGTTAAGTTGAGAGTGGATTGATAACCCTTCAGGGAACAGTTATCAGTTTGGCAGTTCTATAGCCGCAATTGCTGATTCCACTTCCTCTGTTGTCATCTCATGGTCGGGCAGGTAGCCTTCGAAATATTTCTCGTAAGCCGAAATATCCATATGTCCGTGTCCGCTCAGGTTAAACAGTATAACCTTTGATTCGCCGGCAATATCTGACTTTCTCGCTTCATCGAGAGCAGCGGCAATCGCATAGTTTGATTCGGGAGCAGGAAGAATTCCCTCTGTCCTGGCGAAGAGAACACCTGCTTCGAAACATTCTCTCTGCAGTTTCGCTTTCGCTTCGATAAATCCATCCTTCAGGAGCTGGCTTACGAGCACTCCGGCGCCATGGTAGCGGAGCCCTCCGGCATGAATCTTCTCGGGGATGAAATTATGTCCGAGAGTGTACATTGGAAGCAGAGGGGTCATACCTGCACTGTCACCGAAATCGTACATGAATTTGCCCTTTGTCAGTTTAGGGCACGATGCAGGTTCTACCGTCACCAGGCGGACATCCTTTCCGTTAAGAAGTTTTTCGCGCAGGAAGGGAAAAGCGATCCCTGAAAAATTGGAACCTCCTCCGAAACAACCTATTACCACATCGGGGTAATCGCCTGCCTTTTCCATCTGCAGAAGGGCTTCCTGGCCGATAACTGTCTGATGAAGGATCACATGGTTAAGCACACTTCCCAGGGAATATTTAGTGTAGGGATCCTGAACGGCAATTTCCATGGCTTCGGAGATGGCTATGCCAAGACTTCCCGGAGAGTCGGGATCCTGCTCCAGTATCTTTCTTCCCGATTCGGTCATTGTGCTGGGAGAGGGGACCACCTTTGCATTATAGGCATTCATCATCACCTTCCGTCCGGGTTTATGATCGAAACTTACCCTTACCATGAATACCAGCAGATCGAGTCCGAAATGGTTGCATGCAAAGCTCATTGCACTGCCCCACTGGCCTGCTCCTGTTTCGGTGGTTATCCTTTTGATACCTTCCTTTTTATTATAGTAAGCCTGGGCAATGGCGGTATTGGCCTTGTGGGAGCCTGAATAATTACCCCCCTCATATTTATAGTATATCCTGCTTTTTGTTCCGAGAGCCTTTTCGAGATTGTGAGCCCGGTACATTGGAGAGGGACGGTACATCTTGTAGAGATCAATAACTTCATCGGGTATATCAATGTATCTTTCCTGTGACACCTCCTGTTTTATCAGCTCCATCGGAAAAACGGCTGCCAGGGCATCGGGGCCTATGGGTTCGCGTGTAACCGGATGAAGAGGGGGAAGGGGTTTGTTGGGCATATCGGCCTGGATATTATACCATTGCCTCGGGAGTTCTTTCTCGCTTAATAAAATCTTTGTCTTTTTCATGGTTCTTTGTATTAAATTAATGGTTAATGAAATCTTCAAAAAAAAAGCACGCTGTGTACAGCGTGCCCTTATCTTATATCTGTCAGGATAATAAATGGTCTGTTACACAGCTACAATTTTTGTGCTGCGCCACCACCAGATATTTGTCCTCATCAGTTTCATGTGTGCAAAACTAAATAAAAATTTGATTTCCAGACAAAAAAATGAAAATATTTTAAATATTTCCTTGTTATGCTTATAAAAATCTTTTTTAACTACTGATTGTCAGTTAATTCGTCAACACGTGCTCCTGCCTTCCTTATGTCATCATAGAATCCGGGGTATGATTTATTTATGCATTCAGCGTCTTTGATAACAATTTTTTCAGTAGCACCAAGTGCCGCTGTGGCGAGAGCCATTGCTATGCGGTGGTCGTTGTGTGAATTGGTCACGCCACCTCCCGGCCTGCTGCCGGTAACAAGCATGTAATCGCCGCTGATTTCAATTTTGACATTCAGTTTTGAGAACTCTGTCACAAGAGCTTCAGCGCGGTTGCTCTCCTTGTGTGTCAGCCTGTGAACCCCTTTTATTCCACTTGTTCCCCTGCAGAAGGATGCCAGGGTCACAAGCGGCGGAAAAAGATCGGGTGATTCGGTGGAGTCAAATTCAAATGAATTAAGACCGGAACAGACGATATTAACAGATCTTTCTGAGATGTTCATTTTCGCTCCCGCCCTGTCGAGTGCGGTGAGTATTGCCTTGTCGCTCTGACTGCTGTTGGCCCTGAGTCCCTCCACAGTCAGCCCGCCGGCTATTGCTCCTGCAACAAGCAGGAAAGCTCCGCCGCTCCAGTCGCTTTCCACAGCGAACCTTGCCGCCTTGTATTTCTGGCCTCCGGCGATCCTGAACTCATGATACCGGTTATTTGTTACGCTGATGCCGAAATATTCCAGTACCTCGAGCGTCATATCAATATATGGCCTGCTTTTCAGGTTGTTGACTTTTATAAATGAGTCATTTTCAGCTACCGGAAGAGCCATCAGCAGACCGGTCAGGAGCTGGGAGCTTAACGATCCGTCAATTTCGCATTCTCCTCCGGGAAGAGGACCTCTGATGGTTAGCGGAAGGAAGCCCTTGTTGCTTTTGCAGGCAACTCCCAGCCGGGTAAGCGCGTCAACTATCATCGACATTGGCCGGTTAACAAGTGACCCTCTGCCGGTCATCGTTATTTCGTCGGGCAGAAGGGCAGCCACAGGTGAGAACATACGTATAGCGAGACCTGATTCGCCGCAGTCGAGGGTGGTGAACAGAGGCTTTCCTTTTCCGGTGATCTTCAGCTCTTCAGATGTTTTACAGATAACTGCACCAAGGTTTTCAGCAATACTTAGAGCTGCAAGGGAGTCATTGCAGAAAGAAGGATTGATTATTGTGCTTTCACCATCCGACAGAAGTGCTGCAGCAATGCCCCTCTGCGTCATGCTTTTTGATGGCGGGGCCTTAACGGTGCCTCTTACTGAAGAGGGAGATACTGAAATAACCATATTTATTGCGAATTATGGCTGTCAGTTCCGTTATGCTGTTCCAGCCCTTCGTTCATGATCTTCATCTGCCTGTTTATTGACTCCTGGTGAACAGCCTTAAAGATATTGTCGATCAGCTCTCCGCTCAGACCCTTTGACTTTCCCCTGGTCATGGCTCTCTTCACTATTTCATCCCACCTGGCGCTCTGAAGGATGGTAATGTTATTGTCTTTCTTGTATTTCCCTATCGTTTCGGAAACTTTCATTCTCTGTTCAAGAAGGTCGAGCAGATAATCATCATAAATATCTATCTGTTGCCTTAGCTCCCCTAGAACATCCAGCAATTTTGGGTCGTTTGTTGACGGACTTCGGAGTATCAGTCTGAGAAGCAGTTCTTTAAGTTCATCAGGCGTGATCTGCTGGGCTGCGTCACTCAGAGCCTCAGAAGGATTGATATGAGATTCGATCATGAGGCCATCGAAGTTCAGGTCGAGAGCTTTCTGGGATATTTCATGAATATATTCCCTGTTCCCGGAGATATGGCTGGGGTCGCAGATCAGGGGAAGGTCGGGTATCCTGCGTCGCAGTTCAATGGGTATCTGCCAGTTAGGCTGGTTCCTGTAGATGGTCTTTTCATAGGATGAAAATCCACGGTGTACTGCGGCTATTTTTGTTATCCCTGCCCTGGCAACTCTTTCAATGGCACCCATCCATAGTTCCACGTCGGGATTAATGGGATTCTTGATGAACACCATAATTTCAACGCCTTTGAGAGCATCTGCTATTTCCTGTACAGTAAAAGGATTGACAGAGGTGCGGGCGCCAATCCATACCATGTCCATCCCGTATTTAAGAGCTTCATATACATGTTTCTCATTAGCCACCTCTGTTCCTACCATCAGGCCAGTCTCCTGTTTTACCTTCCTGAGCCATTTCAGGCCTGCCACACCAACTCCTTCAAATGAGTTTGGCCTTGTACGCGGTTTCCATACCCCGGCCCTGAAGATGCTTACCTGATCGGTTTTTGCAAGCTGCAAAGCTGTCTCCATAACCTGATCCTCACTCTCTGCGCTGCAGGGTCCGGTTACAAGAAACGGCCTGCCTTTATATCCTTCCCATTCCTTTATTGCCGATGTTTCAAGTTTCAGTACCATAGTATTAATTTATAAGTGCCTAAAGTGTTTTGAGTTGTCATAGTTCACGACAGGTTTCAGTTCAGTATTTTTCTTATTTTATTTGCTTCTTCCATAAGGGTTTTAAGTCCTTCTGTGTTCTTTTCAGCAATATATTTTCTGAAGAGATTCATCTTATCTATATATGTGTCTATTGCCTCAAGGAGGAAGAATGAATTTTCGGTGAAGATCGGTGCCCATGTTTCAGCATTACTTTTTGCAAGACGCACAGTGCTGTCGAAACCTCCTCCTGCCAGGGTAAGTATATTTTCCTCGAAGTGTTCCTTTTCAAGGACGCTCAGGGCAAGGGAAAATGAGGTGATATGGGATATGTGCGACACATAGGCGACATGAACATCATGAACTGCCGAGTTCATGTAGGTTATTCTCATATTCAGCACTCTGAAGAGGTTTTCAACTACTTCCAGGGCATCCCTGTCGCTCAGTTCAGGATCGCAGATGATCACAGGTTTGTAATCGAAAAGCTTGCCGATGGCTGCAAGCGGCCCGGAGAATTCCGTTCCGGCCATAGGATGTGCAGCCACGAACCTTCCTCTTGCAGGATGATATTCAGCGGTTTCGGCAATGCTCCTTTTTGTTGATCCCATATCCGAGACCACCTTTGCGGTTCCGGAAATCATGTCGAGTATTTCAGGCAGCAGTTTGCAATTTGTATCCACCGGTGTGCAAAGGAGGATGATCTCAGATCGGCTTACAGCCTCTTCAAGTGAGCATGTTTCGTCGACGATACCGCACAGCCTGGCAATATTCTGATGCTGGACATTCATGTCCACACCGATAATGGTGTCGGCGAAATTGCGTTTTTTCAGATCCAGTGCAAGCGAACCTCCGATAAGTCCTATACCTACAATCGAGATTGTCATATTATGTCATATTGTTTATTAATCCGGACATCTGCATTCATTGACGGGCAGATGAAAATCAAGTCATTTTGTTTGTTGAAGAAATTCTTTTATCCTCGCCTTAGCCTTTTCAAGTGTTGGTTCGTCAGCGCAAAGTGAGATCCGGATATACCGGTCTCCCCTGTTACCGAAGATGAAACCGGGAGTTAAGAACACATGAGTTCCTGTGAGGATGTCATCCACGAATTTCTCACTGTCTTCCTTCTTTGCGGGTATCCTGCCCCAGACGAACAGGCCGGTCTGCGACCTGTCAAAACTACAATCAAGCAAAGTCATGATCTCCTCAACTATCCTGCGGCGTCTGCTGTATATTGCGTTCACCTGCTCATACCATCCGGCAGGGCTTTCCAGCGCTTCGACAGCTGCTTCCTGCAAAGCCCGGAACATGCCTGAATCCATGTTGCTTTTTACTTTCAGGATGGAAGTAATGTATTCGCTGTGTCCAGCCACCATGCCTATTCTCCAGCCCGCCATATTGTGAGATTTGCTCAGCGAGTTGAGCTCTATGGCTGTTTCCATTGCACCATCGGCTGAAAGGATACTAAGATATTCATTATTCAGGATGAAGCTGTATGGATTGTCGTTGCAGAGCAGAATGCTGTTGTCGTTCGCGAACCTTACCAGATCGTCGAATATTTTTCTGTTTGCCCTGGCACCCGTAGGCATATGAGGATAATTGATCCACATCATCTTAACCTTTTCCACTCCACTGTCCTTTATCTTATCTATGTCGGGAAGCCAGCCCTTTCCTTCTTCCAGTTCATAGTAACGGATACTTCCGCCGGTAAGACGTGTTACCGAAGAATATGTCGGGTAACCGGGGTCTGGCACCAGTACCTCATCTCCGGGGTTGACAAATGCCATGCTGATATGCATTATCCCTTCCTTGCTTCCCATTAAGGGTAAAATTTCTTTTTCAGGATCGAGGTTTACCTTAAAGTACCTGGCGTACCAGCCGGCAAAAGCCCTGCGGAGGGCAGGTATGCCTGCGTAACTCTGATATCCGTGAGCGTCGGGCTTGTGGGCTGCCGATGCCAGTTTATCTATGGTTTGTGACGATGGTGGCTGATCAGGGCTTCCGATACCCAGGTTGATGATGTCGGCGCCATCTTTCCGCATCTGATCTATCTGCCTGAGTTTCTGAGAGAAATAATATTCCCTCACGCTTTCGGTTCTCTCTGCCGGTTTAACTTTCATAGAGCTGTTCACATTTTGTATAAATTCCGAGCACCTCGAGGTTTGTAGTATAGTTGTCGAGAATATTTCTTATCAGGCCTATGTCGTGATCGGGTTTAAGTTCAAGGTCGGTGTAGAACATATATTCCCATTCGCCGTTGAGTCTGGGAACCGACTGGATTTTAGACAGGTTTATATCAAGCTCTGCCAGACGTACCAGCACCGTGGCCAGGGAGCCGGGCTGGTGTCCGGTTGCAAAGCAGATAGAAACCTTATTTCCGTCAGAGGGTGCTGAACTGGCATTGCCCATAATTGCGAAACGGGTATAGTTTTTATGATATGTTTCAATTCCGGGTGCAATTATTTCAAGACCGTACAGTTCAGCTGTGGCAGCAGATGCAATTGCAGCGACACCGGTAAGGCGGTTTTCACTTATATACCTGGCGCTGCCTGCTGTGTCGTCACTTTCGATAAGTGTCACCCCTCTCAGATGGCTCAGCCATGTCATACACTGTGCCAGAGCGATGGGATGAGACCTGATCTCACGGATTGAGGCGACACTCTGCCCGGGCACAGCCATAAGATTCTGCCTTATTCTCAGGTTTATCTCTCCGTATATTTTCATCCCCGATTCCCTTATCAGGGAGTAATTCGACAAAATGCTTCCCGACCTGGCATTTTCAACAGCCATCACGGCAAAATCGGCTTTGCCTTCAATGACAGCCATGAGGGTATGCTCAAAAGTGGAACAGGCCAGAATGCCGATATTGTCATCCTTGAAATAAAGCTTCGCTGCAACTTCATGAAAACTTCCCTTCTCCCCCTGTATTGATATTCTCATCCGGTTATAATTATTAAAAAAAAAGTCCCCATATCCGGGGACCCTGTATCTTATCTTTCATATCTGTATATACAACAATCCCCTTATTGCTTCCTGTTAAAGTAATAGAAGTAATAAAAAGCGGCTGAAAAGTTGTAAATACGAATTGTCATCTCTTTAATCTGGCTTACAAATGTAACTTATTATTTAAAAAATCAAAAAAAAGGAAGGAGAAATATATATTTTGTTAAAGATTTCAATTTTTATGACGCTTCATCAATTCCTCCTCGATTTCGTTCAGTGTTACACCTTTTGTTTTCATGAGGATAAGGAGGTGGTAGAGCAGATCGGCGGTTTCGGATGTGAAAAGCTCCTTCCTGCTGCCCATGGCTTCAATAACAACTTCGACGGCTTCTTCCCCAACTTTTTGGGCTGCCCTGCTTATCCCTTCGCTGAATATGCGCCAGGTGTATGATCCTTCAGCCTTATCGGCGATCCTGCCTTCAATGATCTTTTCAAGCCTGTGAAGAAATCCCTGAGCTTTCTGATCTCCGAAACAGGAATAGGAACCTGTGTGGCATACCGGACCTTCGGGTTCTGCCCTTATGAGGATGGTGTCATTGTCGCAATCTGTTGTTATTTCTTTAACAATCAGGAAATTGCCTGACGTTTCTCCTTTTGTCCACAACTTATTCCTGGTCCTGCTGAAAAAAGTGACTTTACCTTCCTGCAGTGTTTTTTCATAAGCTTCCCTGTTCATGAAGCCGACCATCAGTACCTGCAGGGTGGTATTGTCCTGTATGACAGCAGGAACAAGACCGTTTGATTTTTCGAAATTGATTTCGTTCATATAGTTATTTTATTAGATCCTGATGGGAATACCCTCATTATGGAGATATTCCTTGAGTTCTCCTATCCTGATATCCCCGTAATGGAAGATGCTTGCGGCCAGGGCTGCGCTGGAGGCGGTGGCTTTAAAGAGTTCGCTGAAATGTCCGGTTTTCCCGGCTCCGCCTGAAGCTATCACCGGTATATTTACCATTGTGGCCACTTCATTTGTTATTTCAAGGGCAAAGCCTTCCCTGGTGCCGTCGTTGTTCATCGATGTAAGCAGAATCTCTCCTGCTCCAAGTTCTTCGGCTTTTTTAGCCCAGTTTACAGTATCAAGCTCTGTCGGGGTTCTTCCCCCGTCGATAAATACATACCAGCCGGTTCCGTTAAATTTTGTGTCGATGGCAGTTACCACGCACTGGCTGCCGAATTCGCCGGCTATGTGCCTGATGAGCTGAGGATTTCTTACCGCTGCCGAGTTTATGGTTATCTTGTCGGCTCCTGCTCTAAGCACAACCGACACATCGTCAATGGTATTTATTCCTCCACCCACCGTAAAGGGAATGTTTATCTTCGCGGCTATCCTTTCAACAAGGTTCGCCAGTGTCCTGCGGTTTTCTATCGTCGCCGTGATATCGAGGAAGACGAGCTCATCGGCACCCTGCTCAGCATAGGCGGCTGCCAGTTCGACCGGGTCGCCGGCATCCCTGATGTTCACAAAATTGACGCCCTTCACGGTTCGTCCGTCCCTGATATCGAGACAGGGGATTATTCGTTTCTTCAGCATAGATCCTTAAGTTCTTTAAGCTTAATCTTTCCTTCGTACAGTGCCTTTCCGATAATTACTCCTTCGCATCCGGCTTTTTTCACTTCCCCGATGTCGCTTAGCGATGACACCCCGCCACTGGCAATCAGGCTGATATCTGCTTCACTTACTATCTCCCTGTACAGTTCTGTAGCAGGTCCCTGTAACATTCCGTCTCTCGACACATCGGTGCATATCACATATCTTATACCTTTTTGCCTGTAACTTTTTATGAATTGTACAACATCTTCTTCCGATGCGCTCTGCCAGCCCTCGGTCATTATCTTTCTGTCGGTTGCATCTGCTCCGAGGATGAGCCTGTCGCTTCCATATTCCTCAAGCCATCTCAATACGGTTTCGGGTGAATGAATTGCTATGCTTCCGGCAGTTACCTGCATGGCTCCTGAATCAAATGCAGTTCTGATGTCATCATCGCTTCTTATGCCACCTCCGAAATCAATTATAAGTGAAGTGGAAGAAGCCGTTTTCCTCAGGATGCCCGCGTTTACTATTTCTTTTCTTTTAGCACCGTCGAGATCTACCATATGCAGATACCTGATACCGTTATCCTCAAGTTCTTTAGCGACTTCAACAGGATCTTCATTATAGACCTTCCGTGTTGAAAAATCACCGCGCGTAAGGCGCACGCAATTACCTCCGAGTATGTCGATGGCAGCTATTATTCTCACAGTTCTATAAAGTTTTTAAGGATTCTTTCTCCGGGCCGGGCAGATTTTTCAGGGTGAAACTGTACTGCATTAAAGTTGTCTTTCTGCATGGCAGCACTGAAAGGAACAATATATTCGCACACAGCCGATGTACAGGAAGAGATCTCTGCATAGTAGGAGTGTACAAAATACAGATCCTCATCGGGCGATATGCCTTTCAGAAGCTCTCCCTTTGCTGTGCTGAGGTTGTTCCATCCCATGTGAGGAACCTTGTCAGCGGGAGGGAAGAGCCTGACTTCCGATGGAAAGATGCCCAGGCATGTGGTGTTGCCTTCTTCCGAATGTCTGCACATAAGCTGAAGGCCGAGGCAGATACCCAGAACCGGCTGTGTAAGTGACATTATCAGTGTGTCGAGTTCCTTGTCCCTCAGGTATTTCATTGCTGAAGCAGCCTCTCCAACGCCCGGGAAGATCACTTTTTCTGCATTAAGTATTTCATCCCGGTCGTCGGTAATGACGGACATGCAGCCGAGGCGCTGAAGTGCATTCTGCACTGAGCGTATGTTCCCGGCATTGTATTTAATTATAGCGATCATAGCTGCCCTTTTGTTGAGGGGATTTTCCCGCTGTCATTTTTTTTCACAGCCATCTTCATTGCCCTTGCAAATGCCTTGAAGAGTGCTTCTATCTTATGGTGGTCATTGTCTCCGTCGGCTTTCAAATTAAGGTTGCATTTTGCATTTTCGGAGAAGGATCTGAAGAAGTGGCTGAACATTTCAGCCGGCATTTCACCGATCTTTGTGTTTGAAAAGGCAGCATTCCACACCAGCCAGGCTCTCCCTCCAAGGTCGACGGCCACCTGCGCCAGACAATCATCCATTGGCAGGACAAAACTGTACCTTTCAATGCCTTTTTTTGTTCCGAGGGCTTTGCTGAAAGCTTCTCCAAGACAGATGGCAGTATCTTCGATAAGATGATGACCATCGTCTCCAAGGTCGCCTGAGGCCCTTACGGTAAGGTCGAAATTGCCATGCCGGGCTATCTGGTCGAGCATATGGTCAAAGAAAGCTATACCTGTATTTATATTGCTCCTGCCGCTTCCGTCAAGGTTCAGTGCAACGTAAATATCCGTTTCGCCTGTCTTCCTTTTTACTTCTGATTTCCTTGGCAATGCTGCCAGATAACGTCTTATCTCGTTCCAGTCGGTGGTTGAAAGCACCGCTTCTTCCGACAGCTGGCTGCTGAAATAAATTGCCCTGCAGCCAAGATTCCGTGCAAACTCAATATCAGTGGGCCTGTCGCCTATAACGTATGAATTTTCAAGGTCGATACCCGAAGCCAGGTATTTTACTAGCATGGCGGTTCCCGGCTTTCGTGTCGGAGCATTTTCTTCAGGAAGGCTTTTGTCGATGAAGATTTGTGCGAAACGGACACCTTCACCTTCAAGTATGCCGACCATTTTTTCATGGGCAGGCCAGAAAGTCTCTTCAGGAAATAACGGGGTGCCGAGCCCGTCCTGGTTGGTTACCATAACCATTTCAAAATCTGTCTCAGCTGCAATTCCTGCCAGGGCAGTGATTACCCCTGAAGTAAACATAAGTTTCCCGAGCGAGTCGATCTGCTTATCTTCAGGCTCCGTTAAGACTGTTCCGTCGCGGTCGATGAAAAGCACTTTCTTCATATATCCTGTTCTTTTAAAAATTTTAATAGTGTATCGTTCTCCTTTCTTGTTCCAATGGTTATCCTGAGGGCATTTCTGACCACACTGCTTCTGTTTCTCACAATTATTCCATTGTCAACCAGGTAATTATATGTCTTTTCGGCATCCCTGACTTTTACCAGAAGGAAATTTGCATCTGAGGGCCAGATCTTTTGAACCAGGGTTAGTTTTTCAAGTTCCCTTCTCATCCTTTCACGTTCGGATTTTATCTTTCTTACCTGTCCTTTGTAATAGCTTCTGTTGGCTATCCTCCGGAGAACGGTTTTCTGATTTATGGTGCTGATGTTATAGGGAGCTTTTACTCTGTTGAAATAGTCGATAATCTTTGATGAAGCAAATGCGATCCCTATTCTGGCTGATGCGAGGCCGTAAGCTTTGCTGAAGGTCTGCATCACGATTAGATTGGGGAAGGTGTCGACCGAAGAGGCCAGCGAAGGTTTTCCCGAAAAGTCAGAATAGGCTTCATCGATGAGAACTATGCCTCTGAATCCCGAAGCTATTTTCAGGATGGTCTGACTGTCGATACAGTTCCCTGTAGGATTATTTGGAGAGCAGATGATTATCAGCTTCAGCTGTTTGTCTTTTAACCAGGGAGAGACAGATGAGAAATCGATCTGGAAATTTTTATCGAGCGGAATTGTAATAAGGTCAACATCATTTACCGAAGCTGACACTCCGTACATGCCGTATGTAGGGGTGAAAGTCAGGGCTTTGTCGGATGATGGTGTGCAGAATATCCTGAAGCACAGGTCTATTATTTCGTCACTTCCGTTTCCCAGGAAGATATTTTCGACCGGCATGCCTTTTATTTCCGAAACAATTTTTTTCAGTTCAGACTGTCTTGGGTCGGGGTACCTGTTCAGGGTCCCGAAGGGATTCTCATTGGCATCAAGAAAGATACCGGTTCTGCCCGTGTATTCATCCCGTGCTGACGAATAGGGGACGAGATTTCTTATATTTGGTCTTACCAGTGAAGCCGGATCAAACATTGCCTGCATATTTTAATCTGATTGTTACCGCGTTTTTGTGACCTTCTAGCTTTTCGGCTCCGGCCATTGTTTCGACAGCAGGACCCAGGTTAAGGATCCCCTCCCGGCTTATTTCCTGGAAGGTGATCTTTTTCACGAAGCTGTCGACAGACAGGCCGCTGAGGGTTCTGGCAAAGCCATTGGTGGGAAGTGTGTGGTTGGTACCAGATGCATAGTCGCCTGCGCTTTCACAACTGTATTTCCCTATGAAAACCGATCCTGCATTTACAACTTTTTCTGCCAGCTCACCTGCACCTTCTGCGTTGATTATCAGATGCTCGGGCGCATAAAGGTTACTGAAGTCGATACAGGTTCTGATGTCGTTCATAAGTATTGCCAGGCTGTTCATCAGTGAATGTCCTGCAATGCTTCTTCTTGGAAGAACCTGAAGCTGTTCATCAACTTCTTTTTTTACTCGGGTCAGAAGTTCTTCATCATCAGTAAGGAACAGGACCTGACTGTCGGGGCCATGCTCAGCCTGCGACAGCAGGTCGGCAGCAACAAACGCCGGATCGGCTGTCCTGTCAGCAATGACAAGAACCTCGCTCGGTCCTGCCGGCATATCGATGTCTATCCCTTCAGACCGGATAATTTCCTTTGCTTTGGTTACGTACTGATTACCTGGTCCGAAAATTTTGTCAACAGCAGGGATGGTGGCTGTTCCGTAAGCCATTGCCGCAATTGCCTGAGCTCCTCCTGCCCTGAATATTTCCGTTACTCCTGCAATTTTTGCACAATACAGTATCAGGGGATCTGTTCCGCCATCGGGGTTTGGTGGTGTGCACATTATAATTTTTTTGCATCCGGCTATTGATGCAGGTATTGCCAGCATCAGAACTGTCGAGAACAGAGGGGCTGAGCCGCCGGGAACATAAAGCCCTGCACTTTCCACCGCAACACTTTTTCTCCAGCATCTTACCCCCGGCATTGTTTCAATGATATTTTCTTCAGAAATCTGCACCCTGTGAAATTTTTCGATATTGCTGCGTGCAATGTCAATGGCTTTCTTCAGTCCGTCAGGTATATTCTTTTCCGAATCATCGATCTCAGACTGTGATATCTTCAGGCTTTTCAGCTCTGCCCTGTCGAACTGTCTGGCATAATCCAGAAGAGCAGCGTCGCCTCTTCGCCTGACTGTTTCTATTATATCCCTTACGGGCTTTTCGATATTGCCTGATTCAATAAGTGGTCGTTTGCACAGGTTATCCCAGATCTCTCCGGCAGGATTGATAATTATTTCCATCAGAGTATCATTTTTTCTATTGGTATTACCAGGATGCCTTCCGCTCCGGCATTCCTTAGTTGATTTATTCTCTCCCAGAATTCATCTTCCCTTACCACCGAGTGAAGGCTGAACCAGCCTTTCTCTGCCAGCGGCAATATTGTGGGGCTTTTCATCCCGGGCAGTATTTTACATATTTCAGGGATAGCAGGTTCAGGAGCATTGAGAAGTATGTATTTGTTTTCCCTTGCGCTTTTTACTGCTCTGATCCTGAAAAGGAGCTTGTTGAGGATCTTTTTCTTGGCCGCTGACAGATTGTTGTTGCCGATAATCACAGCCTGACTTTTCAGGATAGTGATAACTTCCCGCAAGCCATTTGTCATTAGAGTACTTCCCGAACTGACGATATCACAAACGGCATCGGCAAGTCCAATTCCGGGAGCAATTTCCACGCTGCCGCTTATTTCCTCGATCTCGGCGTTGATACCATTGGCTGCGAAATATTCCGACAGAAGCACAGGGTAACTTGTGGCTACTTTCCTGTTATTGAAATATCCCGGGCCATCATATTCATCTTCTCTTGGTATGGCCAGGCTCAGTCTGCATTGTGCAAATCCCAGTTTCTCGAGAATCGCAACGTCTTTTTTCTTTTCATAAACCATATTTTCACCCAGGATTCCAATATCGGCAACCTGCTGTTCAACATACTGGGGTATGTCGTCATCTCGGAGAAACAGGATTTCAACGGGGAAATTGACAGCTTTGGTTTTAAGGACTCCTGCACCGTTGGAGAATTTTAACCCGCATTCTTCAAGCAGTCTCTTCGAGTTGTCGCTCAGACGTCCGCTCTTCTGTATCGCAATCTTCAGTTCACTCATTTTTTAATTTTTATGTCCCTGCCATCCGGCAGGCAATAAAAAACCCGTCCGGATTGCTCAGACGGGTTTATGATATTTTACAGGTATATACTTATCATCAGCACCACGCCCGGCAACAGGTGATTGAATGATGATGATATGATATTACGTTATACATTTTTCTTTATGAAACCGATGCAAATATAAGATATTTTTAACAAATGCAATAAAGTGCCATGAAAAAGTAATTGGAGTGGAAGTGCAGATGGAACGAATGAGGTAGGGTTTAGGGGTTCCTCGCCCCGCCTTGCGGCTGGACTCGGAATGACAGTGGAAGTGCAGATGGAAGGAATGGGGTAGGGTTTGGGGGTTCCTCGCCCCGCCTTGCGGCTGGACTCGGAATGACAGTG